>Ga0228535_1001359_pt1 | contig 38614 bp, 37 predicted proteins | sample SJ1metagenome_FD_168457 | JGI IMG/M metagenome (GOLD analysis project Ga0228535, IMG submission 168457) | Enriched culture of PCE-dechlorinating microbial communities from Ithaca, New York, USA - SJ1 | ecosystem: Engineered > Modeled > Simulated communities (microbial... > Unclassified | place... | reverse complement strand
TTTCGTAAGCCGTTTCTCCCGCCTCGAACTCGAAAACTCCTCCCGAAAGGTGGAAGTTGCGAATCCCGCCGATTGAGACGCTGCAATCAATCAGACGGAGATCCTATTGGCAACCTGCGGATCAAGGTTGCATACCTAATCGAAAGGGAAATACCTGCGGCAACAGGAAAAACTCCGTGTTGTTTATCCGGGAAATGCTGTTTAAAAAAAGAGATATTTGTATTATCATACATTTCGATATGAAAGAAAACTTTTTTGGGGGCCGAAGGCATGAGCCATGAAAATCTTAAAAATCATTCCTCTCCGGAGAGCGGGAAGGATGATATGTCTTTCTGCGCCGCCCAGGCCGAATGGCAGATGAGGACTCTGTTTGACAATGTTCCCGGTATGGTCCTGAGGATCAGTACAGATTCGGGAACGATCCTCTGTGCCGCGGGCAGCCTTCTGGAGCGGATGGGGTTTACCGCAGCCGATTTTCCCATGAAGACCGGAACGTTCATGGACCGAATCCACCCCGAAGACGCAGAGGCAGTCACGGTTCTCCTCGGGCAGATGTCAGGGAAAAGACGGAAGCGGCGGAGGGAATTCCGCCTGCTGCTTTCAAAGGATGAACCAATATGGGTCCAGGCGATCCTTTCATCCTCTCCGGATCCTTCCGGGGCAATGATGATCGACGGATACCTCCATGACATAACCGAAAGAATGGAACTGGAGAGGGAACTGAAGGATCAGCTGAAGCTCCAGGAACAGCTTTTTGCCACCATACCTGTACCCCTGGTCATCAAGGACACCAATTCCAGGTTCCTCCAGGTCAACCAGGCCTTCGCCGATTTCGTCAACATTCCCATGGAGAAAATTCTCGGCAGGGGGCCCTACGAAGTATTCTCCCCGGAGCTCGCGGATATGGTCTTCCGGGAGGACGCGGAGATTTTCCGGACAGGGACGACGGAACTCGACCTTGAGCGTCGGGTGAAGGACGGACACGGGCGGTGGATGTGGCTCAAGTCGTACAAGGGCCCCCTGTTGGACAGCGGGGGTGATATCGTCGGCCTCGTGGGCGGGAACATGGATATCACGGCGGTGAAGCAATCCGAGGAGGCCCTCAGGGAGAGCGAGGAGCGGTGGAAGTTCGCCCTGGAGGGTGCCGAGGCAGGTGTCTGGGATATGAGTCTCGGGGACGGCAGCATTTTCTTCTCAAGTCAGTGGAAACGCATGTTCGGCTATCACGGCGGTGATGTCCCGAAAACCATCGTCGCTTTCAGGGAGCTCATTCATCCGGAAGACCTGAAAGGCTCTCTCAATTCCTTTTCAGGATACCTTGAAGGGAAATTTTCCGCCTACAGATGCGAATTTCGCCTGAAGAAGAAGGACGGGAACTGGTGCTGGGTGCTGTCGGCCGGCAAGGCCGTGCGAAGGGATGAAGAGGGCAGGCCGGTCCGGGTTATCGGGACCCATACCGACATCACGGAAAGAAAAAAGACGGAAAGGATCATTATTCACCAGGCCACCCACGATATGCTCACGGACCTTCCCAACAGGACCCTGTTCGTCGACCGGCTGGGACTCGCCCTGGCCGGAGCGAGGCGGAGCGGAACGAAACTCGGGGTGGCGTTTCTCGATCTCGATAATTTCAAGACGGTCAATGACATCAAGGGACATCAGACGGGCGACTATCTTCTCGTTCTGGCCGCGGAAAGGTTCAGGCACGAACTCCGTGGTTCGGATACCGTCGCCCGCATGGGAGGGGACGAGTTCACGTTCCTGTTCCCCCTTGTGGGGAACCTGGAGGATGCCGAGAAAGCCGCATCCCGTATACTCCGGTCTCTTGAGGCTCCCTTCAGGATAGACGGCAGCACCTTTTCCGTCTCTGCAAGCATCGGACTCTGTCTTTTCCCGGACGACGGAGAGGACCCGGAGACCCTCATGAAACGCGCGGATATGGCCATGTACGAAGCGAAGCGGCAGGGGAAGAACACCATACGGTCCTGGGGCCGGCTTCAGGGGACCGCACTTATCGCCGAATTGAAAAGAAAGGGATGAAGGGAATGTTTCCATCGTTCAGCTACGAAATGCCGACCCGGGTGGAGTTCGGAAGGGGAACCGCCCGGAGGGCCGGGGAAGAGGCCCGCAGGATAGGGGCGACGCGGGTGCTGATCATCACAGACCGGGGAGTGCTGGCCGCAGGGCTTCTCGACCGGGTAACGGCCGGTCTCGATAAGGCTTCGGTGCCCTGGAAGGTCTTTTCCGACGTGGAGCCGAACCCCAAGGACAGAAATGTCCACGCCGCAGTGGATGCTGTCCGGGACTTCAATGCCGACTGCCTTCTGGCAGCGGGCGGAGGAAGCCCAATCGACTGCGCCAAGGGAGTAGCCATCGTGGCCGCCGCCGGGGGAAAGATCAGAGATTACGAGGGCCGGTTCAAAACAACCGTCACCCCCCTTCCGATCATTGCGGTCCCCACCACTGCGGGGACTGCCAGCGAACTCACCTTCGGGAGCGTCATCACTGACACCGCGGCAAAATTCAAGTTCACCGTGAAAAGCCCTCTTCTCGCACCGAAGGTCGCCCTCGCGGACCCGGAGATGACCGCCACCATGCCAAAAAACCTCACGGCCTTCACCGGCATGGACGCACTGACCCATGCCATCGAGGCCTATACATGCCGGGCGGCCACTCCCTTCTCGGACGCCCCGGCCATCGTGGCCATGGAACTTATCGGAAAGTATCTCCGCAGGGCCTGGAAGGACGGCGCCGACCTGGAGGCGAGGGAGGGGATGCTCCTGGGCAGCCTGCTCGCAGGGGTGGCCTTCAGCCATTCAGACGTGGCGTCGGTCCACTGCCTTGCCGAGGCCCTCGGCGCCCTCTACGATGCCCCTCACGGGGCATGCAACTCCATCGCCCTTCCGGCCATAATGGAGTTTTCCATGGATGCCTGCGTGGAGCGCTACGCCCGGGTGGCAGAGTGCCTCGGCCTTACGTTCTCATCCCCTGAAGAGGGGGCGGAAAGAGCCGTGGCGGAGGTGAAGAAGATGGCGGAGGACCTGGAGCTTCCCTCCCTCTCCGTGTTCGGCGTGAAGGAGGAGGATTTCGGGGAGATCGCCGAAAAGTCCGTGGCGAATTCCTCGAACCCCGACAATCCGAAGATCATGAAGAAGGACGACTACATTGCCGTGCTGCGGAAACTGACGGGGAAATAGCGCCGGAGCGGGGAAAGACTGTTTTTCAAAAGAAAAAACGGCCCGGGGCAGAAAAGCCCCGGGCCGTCCGCATTGTTGCCTGGTGATCGTGTTATCTCTTCGGCGGTTCCCAGCGTTTCGCCATGTTCTGGGTCAGGCGGTCGATGACGATGGCCAGGAACACCACGCTCATGCCTGCCTCGAAACCCCTTCCCACGTCTATGCGGTTGATGGAGAGGAGTACCTCCTGCCCGAGGCCCCGTGCCCCGATCATGGAGGAGATGACCACCATGGCCAGGGCCATCATGGTCGTCTGGTTCACGCCGGCCAGGATGCTCGGCATGGCGAGAGGGAGACGGACCTCCTTCAGCAGCTGCCACCGGGTGGCGCCGTAGGCCAGAGCCGCCTCCTCGACAGCCTTGGGTACCTGGTTCAGGCCCAGGGCCGTGAGACGGATCACCGGCGGAAGGGCGTATATGAGCGTGGCAAGCACCGCCGGCACTTTCCCCAGCCCGAAGAGCATCATGGCCGGGATGAGGTAGACGAAGCTCGGCATGGTCTGCATGCCGTCCAGGATCGGCCGGAGTACTGCAGCTACCGGCCGCAGTTCGGCCATGAGCACGCCGAGCGGCAGGCCTATGGCGAGTGCCAGCAGTACGGCGGTGATGATCACAGAGAGGCTTTCGAGGGCCATCGCCCAGAGGCCGAACATGCCGATAAGAAAGGGCAGTGCGGCAAGGACAACTGAGGCGACCGGCTTCTTCGAGGAATACCAGCTCAGCAGGAACACGGCGATGATGTAGGCCCACCAGGGAATGAAAGTCAATACCGAGTTCACCCCGAGGAGGAAGGAGAGTATCCCGTGGGATATGGAGTCGAACACCGGGGCGTAGGATGCGATCAGGTCATCGATGAACCTGTTTACTGCCCCTGCCACATGATATTGAAGGAACTCAGGAAACATGGGATGCCCCCTCCTTTCCGGCCATATCCCGTGCAAGGACCTCTTCGGCCCGTCTCATATGTTCCCTCTCGTCCTGTACGAACCGTGCCACGTAATCGTCCGCCGGGTTCGCTATGACCTCGTCCGGCGAACCCACCTGGACGATCTCGCCCTTCTTCATGATCGCCATCCGGTCTCCCATGCGGAGCGCCTCGGAAAGGTCGTGGGTCACGAAGAAGATGGTCTTGTGCATCACTTTCTGCAGATGGATCATCTCGTCCTGCAGTTCCCGCCGAATGAGGGGGTCCAGGCCGCTGAAGGGCTCGTCCATGAGCAGGATAGGAGCGTCCATCACCAGGGCGCGTGCAATTCCCACCCGCTGCCTCATGCCGCCGCTCAGAGAGGCGGGATAGTACTTCTCCCATCCCTTCAGCCCAACTTTTTCCAGGGCGTCTATCGCCTTTTCCTTCCGGCTTTCCTTCTCGTCTCCCCTGAGCTTCAGCCCGAATGTGACGTTCTGGAGGACCGTGCGGTGGGGCAGCAGGCCGTAATGCTGGAAGACCATGGCGATTTTTTCCCTCCGGAAATTGACGAGCTGCCGTTTGTGCATGGCAGTCACGTTCTCGCCGTTGATGATGATCTCCCCGGACGTGGGCTCCACGAGGCGCAGGAGGCATCGGATGAGCGTCGATTTCCCGCTGCCGGAAAGGCCCATGATAATGAACGTCTCGTCCCGTTTGATCTCCAGGGACACGTTCTTCATTGCCACAACTGCGTCCTCGCCCCTGTCAAGTTCCTCGACACGTTCCGCGTTCTCCACGTCCGAGGAGGAGACGCTCATCCCTTTTTTCCTGGTGTAGATCTTCCAGAGGTCGCGGATGAGAATGGCCCCGGCTTCCGTTTCAGTGCCTGCAGCGCCGGTACCGTTTTCACGCTGCGACGGTACGTCCACCTATTTCTCCCCCTTGAGTGCCGCTGAGACCTTTTCGGCCACATCGGCGGGGACCCATGACTTCCAGACGTCCCCGAAGTTCTTCAGGAACCAGACGGCCGCCTTCTGCGTATCCGCCTTCTCCTCGAACATGAACCCGAGGACCTTGTTGTTCTGCTCAAGGGTCGTGCTGTAGTTCTTCAGAAATGCGGCGATATCGGGGTTGGCTTCAGCAAATTTTGTGTTGGCGACAACCAGCACACGCACCGACGGAATGGCGCAGGCGTACAGGTTCTCGTCGTTCCAGAGCTTCTCGTCGTACGGCGGCTCCTCGAGCTTGGTCATGTCAAGAAGGCCCATGACCCACGTTGGTTCCCAGTAATAGGCGAGCACCGGCTCACCCCTGTCGTAAGCGCGCTTGATCGCGGTGGAGAGAGCGGTCTCCGAACCTGCGGAGAAGGCGCTGTAGTGCTTGTCAAGCCCGTAGCCCTTGATCTTCATCTCGTTGATGGATGTGACTTTCCACCCCGCCGGCCCGTTGAGAAGCCGGCCCTTCTTCGGGTTCTCGGGGTCCTTGAAGAGTTCCCAGTACTTGGGAAGGTCAGCCACGGACTTCAGGTCAGGCGCAACGGCCCTGATGCCCCGTGCCTCGTCCCCCTTGATCATGTACGTGGGCACATACCAGCCTTGGGGGGCATCGGGGAAGTTTGTGCCGAGGCTCACCATTTTTCCGTTTTTGGTCACCTTCTCCCAGTAGTCGAGCAGGTTGTCCACCCACCCTTCCATAGAGAAGTCGGCGTCTCCCCGCTCCATGCCCATGAAGCCCGGGAGGGACTCGGCGAAGATGAAGTCGGTCTGTTTGCCGTATCCTTTTTCGATGATGTAGGCGGCAATCCTGTTGTGCACCTGGACACTGTCCCAGCTGAAGTCCACAAGCGTTACGGGACGCGCGGCCGCCGCGCCTGCAAAGATGGTGAACAGGCAGAAGACGGCGAGAATAATCGCAGTTTTTGTTCGCAATATCATGCAAACACCTCCTGAAGTATTTTGATGGTAACTGGATATCCGGAATGATACCTGCAGAGAAACACGCAAAGAGTGAAAAAAACAGACCAGTATGCAAAACGATATCTGATTAAAACGCAAGACGGACTATTTGTCAAGATGGAATATAACAAATAATACGCACTGAAGTGGGAAAAGGAGCCGCACTCCTTTTGGAAAATTGCTTCCCGGGGTATACTTGGCGGTAAGTATGCTTTTTAAGGAGAGATGGATATGAGAAGTGCTGTTGACGGGATCCGGCAGTATTACGAACGGGGAATGACGTTTCTTTTCAGGCTTGCGGACGAGTGCCCTGATGAGCTCTGGGGCAAAAAAGGCGGAGGGTTTTTCTTCTGGCAGCAGGTATACCATGCCTTTTTCTGCATCGATTACTTCCTTCTTCCTCCTGGTGAGGAGATCCCCGGGGGAGCGTACGGCCGGGCGGCGGCCATGCTGAGCGAAGACTGCTCCGTGATCCCGCCTAAGGAAGAGATACGGGCATTCGGAATGCGCATGAAGGAGAAGGCGGATGCCTGGATCGATTCCCTCGACGACGGGTCTCTCGGCATGCGTCACGAGGGAATGTCCGCCAGGAAGGGTGCCGAGATGAGCAATGGGGCTGTATTTGCCTCCCTGTGCGGGCACAACATGTATCACGTGGGCTGCCTTGATTCGGTGCTGAGGGAAAACGGGCTGAAGGGCGTCTATTGATCCGGCTTTCCTGAAGCGGCGGATTTTTCCATGCTCTCATCGCTCTTCGTCTTCTCTCCGGGCGCGGCAGTACTTGCCCTGATGGCAGGCGCGGCATCGGCAGCCGCGGTCCTGTTTTCAGAGGGGTACTTCGACGACAGGGGGGACAGGCGGCGGTTCCGCGCCTTGACTCTCCTGTTTTTCCTTTCGGTCTGCGGCGCTCTCTTCTCCGCGGACTGGCTGGGATATCTCATCTTCCTCGAGGTATCCACCCTTGCCCTGTTTTTTCTCATTGCCCGGAAGGAATCCGCCACAGCCTTCCGCTACCTTGTGGTCCAGCTCGCGGGGGCAGCGGTCGTTCTCACGGCGGTTGCCGGGACCGGGGCCGGTACTCTGCCGATCGGACCGGTTTCCGGAGGAATGGGTGTTCTTCTCATAGCGGGGCTTGGGGTAAAGGCGGCGCTCCCCGGGCTCCATTTCTGGCTGCCAGAAGTCCACGGAAAAGCCCCGGCACCGGTGAGCGCACTTCTCTCAGGAGTTGCGGTAAAAGTCGGGGTCTTCGGCATAGCCGCCGCCCTTGGACTCAGTACCTCGAACACCCTGCTCACCGCGGGAACGGCCATGGCACTGTGGGGAGCGGTCCAGGCCCTTCTGCAGTATGATATGAAGCGCCTTCTTGCCTACCACACCATCAGTCAGCTCGGCTACATCATAGCGGCCGCGGGGGCGGGTTCGGCACTCGGGACGGCCGCTGCATTCTATCACTCAGCCGCACACGGACTTTTCAAGGGAGCGCTCTTCCTGTGCGCCGGCGCCCTGGAAAAAACCTACGGGACCCGTGACCTCGCGCGTCTCGGTGGAGCAGCGAAACGCCTCCCCGCAGTGTTCTGCCTCTTTCTGGTTTCCGCAGCGGCCATCGCAGGCCTGCCGGGAACCATGGGATATGGAAGCAAGGTACTGGTGAAGCAGGCAGTAAACGGTTTTCCACTTGTCTCCCTCGGGCTGCTTGCTGCCAACGTGGGGACGGTCATGTCCTTCACCAAAATGGGGTGGTACGCCTTCAGCGGACCTGAAAAGACTCTCCCCCGGATTCCTTCATCCCGTTCCGTCCTCATGACCGCCGGGATCGCAGTCCCCGTACTGTTCGTAGTCCTTTTCGGGATTTTTCCCGGTGTCGTTCCGGAGGTCCTCGGTCAAAGGGGAACGGGGTATTTCTCCTCCGGAAAAATAACGGAAGGAATTCTTCTCCTCGCGGCCGGGGCCGGATGTTTCGTTCTCCTGAAGAAAAAACTTGCCTCCACACGAGGCATTCCCGACTTCGACGTGCTCGTCGACAGGGCCGCAGGGCTCTCAGGAAGGATGCTGCCGGCGATCGGCCGGCTCCAGGGAGGTCTTCTTCGGGAGTACGTGCTCATAACAGCAGGTGTGGCCATCTGCCTGCTCGCCGCTTTCTCATGAGATAAAAGTCCCGGGTGGCTGTGATATTATGAAAGAGAATATTCCGCCAGAGAAAGAAGGAGGAGAAATAATGAGGTTTCCCCCGGGGGTTTTCCTGCTTTTCCTGGTTCTTTTCGCTTCCTGGACGGCAATGGGCGGTTCTTTTTCACCGCTCTTCCTGCTGGCGGGAGCCTTACTCTGCCTTTTCATCAGTATCGTCACATGGAAACCCTTTTTCGGGCGCCGGATGTTCTTTTCTCCGGCAGGCCTTTTCAGGCGCGCGCTTTTTTTCCTGCTTTTCATTCCCTCTTTTCTTCTTGCCATGGTTAAGGCATCCCTGGAGGTGGCGTTCCAGGCCTTCAGTCCCGACCTTGATATATCTCCGGGTACTTTCGTGTACAGGCCGTCCCTGAGGTCGAAGGGCTCCATAGTTGCCCTCGCAAACGCGGTCACCCTCACGCCGGGAACACTGACCGTGGATATGTCCCCGTTCGGGGAGCTCACCGTGCACGCCCTTGTGACACGGAACGGCGGCATTGAAAAGCTGAAAGAGGACATCGGGAAGCTCGAAAAGGGAATAGGGAGGTTCGCGGAATGATACTGGCCGCACTCTGGGGCATGGTCATCTCGGGCATGGTGGGTTTTGTCCGGGTCATCAGGGGGCCGTCGCCTGCTGACCGCCTCGTGGCTGCAGATGCCCTGTCCGTCATTTTTACCATGGTGCTCGTGCTGCTCAGCCTCTACATCGAAACTCCGTTCCTTCTGGACGTGGCCCTCGCTTTCTCTGTCCTCTCCTTTGCGGATATGCTCCTGATGGCAAAATACTTCGAGCACGGAGAACTGCACAAATGATCCTTGACGTTCTGCGGTTTACGGGAGGCATCTGCATCGCGGCAGGAGTTTTCTTCAGCTTTGCCGCAGTCGTGGCCATACTGCGCTTCCCTGATGTCTTCACAAGGCTTCATGGAAGCTCCAAGGCCCTTTCCGGCGGGGCGATCCTTATACTGCTGGGTGCCCTTCCCTATACCGGAACAGTTTCCGGAGCAATGAAACTCGTTCTTATAGCGGCTTTTTTCCTGGTGTCAAACCCCATGGCCTCCCACGCCATCGCCCGGGCTGCACGGAAAAGGGGAAAGGAGGAAAACGGGCAATGAACGTTTCTCTTCTTGCCGTTCTGTACCTTTTCATAGCGGTCACGGCACTGGTGGCTGTCCTTCTTGAGGATCTTCTCAGCGCCTTCATCACACTGTCTTTCACCGGAGTGCTCATGGCCACGGTCTTCGCCCTTCTCAGGGCTCCTGACGTAGCATTGACCCAGGCCATCATCAATTCAGGCCTGGTCACGTCCCTGCTTCTCGTGGCGTACAGCCAGACCCGGAAGACACCCCATCCCCCCGAAGTCTGCGATGAATGCCCGTCATGGCTCCAGGTGAAGGTCCCGGCGTTTGTATGCTCGGTCCTGGGCCTGCTTCTCTTTCGGGGACTGTATTCTCTGGCGGGGGAGAGGAGCCTGCCGGAAGCGTCGGCTCATTATCTCGCCCGGACCCTTGAGGAAACCGGGGCCCTGAACGTGGTAGGAGCCCTGCTCCTCGACTACAGGGCCTTCGATACTCTCGGCGAGACAACGGTTATCTTCGCGGCAGTCTCGGGTGTTTCCATTCTCCTCTCGGGAGGCAGGCGGGTCCAATCCGGCCACGGCCTTTCCTACATCGTGAAGCGGGGAATGGCACTTCTCACGCCCTTCATCCTGCTCTATGCCGCGAGCATCCTTTTCCTGGGGCACCTCACCCCCGGGGGAGGGTTCCCGGGCGGCAGCGTCTTCGCTACCGTGGCCATCCTCATGTGCGTGGTCTACGGAACGGGGTTCGAAGCGTCACGGATATCGTCGAAAAGCAAGGAGATCCTGGAAGCCGGCGGAGCGATCCTGTTCGTCCTCGTGGGGCTTCTCGGCATCGCATGGGGGGCGGGGTTTCTCTCGAACCTTCCGGCACCCTTTTCCGCGGGAACTCCGGGCAGTCTGCTCAGTGCCGGAAACATGCCGCTCCTCAACATCGCCGTGGGGCTGAAGGTCGGGGCGGGTCTTTCCTCCATCTTCTATGCCATGATCAAAATTCTTGAGCTGGAGGACGACTGATGGTTCTGATGGGATTTGCAGTCTCGGTATTTCTCTTCTGCCTCGGCCTTTTCACTGTCCTGACAAGGCGCAGCGCATTCAAGACCGTGATCGGGCTCATGCTCATGGAGTCGGGAGTGCTTCTTCTGTTCGTATCATGGGCCTATATCCCGGGAGGCGGGCCTCCCATCCTCCCCCTGCAGGGAACAGGGGTCGATCCCCTGCCTCATGCCCTGACTCTCACGGCGATCGTCATCGGGGCGTGCGATATTGCCCTTGCCTTTGCGTTCATCATGAAACTGGAGCGTTTCGAGAAGTCAGTGGATGTTGACCGCTTCAGGCGGCTCAGGGGTTAGTGCCATGTGGGTGCTCTCGTCAATACTCATTCCCATGACGGCAGCTTTTGTCCTTCAGGTGCTGGACTACTCCGCCCCGGAACGGATGGGACGGTGGATCGCTCTTTCCGCCGCGGCTGCGTGCGCCGCATCCCTCGGGGCCGCGGCAGTTTCCTGGACCGGCATGGAGACGCTCAGGCTCGGCGGATGGAGTCCCGGACTCGGGATCGTGCTCGCCGCCGACAGAATGTCCGCGATCTTCCTGGTCATATCAGCCGTCGGGGGAGCCGCCTCAGCACGGATCGCCCTTTTTCCCTTCTCGAAGGAACAGAGACGTTTCAGCGGGCTTTTCTTCATCCTCTGGGCGTCCCTCAACGGTATCCTCACCACGGGGGATCTTTTCAATCTCTACGTGTTCTTCGAGATACTGGCTGTCTGCGCCTACGTTCTCGCCGGGGCCGCCATGACCCGGGAGGCCCTTGAGGCAGGGTTCAAATACCTTGTCCTCGGAACAGTCGGAGCCCTCTTTCTGCTGATGGGGGTCGGCCTTCTGTACATGGGGACCGGCACGCTGAACCTCGCCCTGCTCTCACGGGCCGCAGGCGCCATGGCTCCCGGCGCACTGGGTGCTGCGGCTGCCTGCATCGTCACGGGCCTTGGATTGAAGATAGGAATGTTCCCGTTTCATTTCTGGCTTCCCGACGCCCATTCCTCCGCATCCACAGGCGTCAGCATGATCCTGTCCGGAGTGGTGGTGAAGGCCTCCTTCTATGCCCTTCTCAGGATCGTCTTCCTTCTCTTCCCTTCCGTGCCTGACCGGTTCTCCGTTCCGGACGCCCTCCTGGTGCTCGGGGTGCTCTCCCTGGTCACGGGCCACCTGTCGGCCCTGGGTCAGTTCGACGTGAAACGCATGCTTGCGTGGTCCACCGTTGCCCACATGGGATACCTGCTTATCGGGGCCGGGTGCGCCTCTCCCCTTGGCATTGCGGGGGCGCTGCTCCATGCGCTGAACCACGGAACGGGGAAAATGGGGCTCTTCCTCGGGGCGGGGTCGTATGCTTCCCTCGCCGGCAACAGGGACTGGAGGACCTTCGGCAGCCTCGGCAGCCGCTTCCCACTGGAAACGGCTGCCTATGCGCTCCTCGCGGGGTCCGTAGCCGGGATACCTCCCCTCGCGGGCTTCTGGAGCAAATGGATGATCATCTGTGCGGCGGCTGAAAAAGGTGCCTGGATCGCAGCCCTGGCCGCAGGAGCGGGAACGGTCCTCTCGTGCCTGTATTATGTGCCCTTTTTCTACAGCCTCTACGGCCATTCGGAGGCGGATACGGACACATCTGGGCCGGGAACACCGTTTCCCTCGGGCATGCTTTTGACAGTCCTGGGAGCGTCGGCGGTCCTTTTCGCGCTCCTCTACCTCGTTCCGGGGCTGAGGGATCAGTTTCTTTCGGCGGGAAGCCTGATCAAGGACCCGGAAATCTACAGGCAGTCAGTACGTGCACCGATAGCTCCGTGACAGGGTCGTTCCCGGACGGAGTCATTTTTTCAACGAGGAGGGAATTCCGATGGCCTACAGAAAACTGATACGGGAAATCGTCTCCAGGCTGCAGGACCTGCTGCTGGATTCCAGGCGGACGGCCATGACGGCCGTAAACGCCGAAATGCTCAAGGCGTACTGGGAGATGGGAAAGGTCCTTGTGGAAGCGGAAGATCAGGGAGCCCTTTCCGGCGACGTTTTTGAGAAAATTTCCGTGGAGCTGATCCCCGAGTTCGGGAAGGCCTTCACCGGGAGGAAACTCCTGGCCATTCGGGAGTTCTACAGGGAATATGCCCACAGGCCTCCGCTTATACGGTTTCACGAGAGAAACGAACTGGCCGAAACCGGGATGCCTCCTCTGAATCCCCGCCTCAGCTGGACCCATTACCGGCTCTTTCTCACTCTCGAAGACGAGGGCGAAAGAGAAGCCGCGGAGCGGATGACCCTGAAAGAACGGTGGTCAGTGGAGGAGCTTGAACGAAGGATCCGGGAAGGAGCTTCCGCAGAATGCGATGAGAAAGACGAAAGCTGTGACGACGAACCCTCACACCCCGAGGACTTCGCGTCGGATCCCCATGTCCGTGCGTTCCTCGGCGTCCCGGAAAAACAGCGGCTCACCGAGACCGTCCTTGAGCGTGCGCTCATCGACCATCTCCAGAAGTTCCTTCTTGAGAAGGGAAAGGATCTCTACCTCGTGGAGCGCCAGAAAAAGACCACCATTGACGGAGAGGACATGTATACCGACCTCATCTTCTACTCCCGTCCCCTCCACGCTTTCCTGGCGGCGGAACTCGTCTGCGGAGAATTTTCGGAGGAAGACGAAAAGAGAATGGAGCGTGTCCTCAGAAAGATAATGGAGGATGGGAAAGTCATCGACGAGACCGAGAACCCTCCTGCAGGCCTTCTTCTCTCCGTACGCCGGGAGGGAGGAAAGATGGAATACCTGTTCCTTCCCGAATCGGAACCCCTGAAGAGCCGGTACCGTTCTTTCCTTCCCGCCGAGGATGACCTTGCGGCCGAACTTGAGGGGGAGCGGGAGGAAGTGATCAACCGCTATCCGTTCCTCGAGGAATGAGCCTCTTTGCCTTGACAAAAACGGGCGGACAGGGCTATAGTAAAACAGACAGGGATCTTGATAAAGCAGAATATTCTGCGCATCGGCTCATGGTGCGTTCAGGGTGTTTTGCCCCACATACTGCAGGTGTAGTGTATTTTCCGGGGAGGCTCCGCTTCCCCGGTTTTTTTTTGGAACCATATTTTCGACAGCACATGGAGGGGAAAAAATGGCGAAGCCTATAGTTGCACGTTGGGAATGGAGGACATTCGGGGCAGGATTCGACGAACCCGAGGCCAGGATACGTACATACGATCAGGGAAACTTCAAGGAGAGCGGTGAAGTGTACGTCCTCTCGAGAAACAGCGACGAGAACGTAAAGGTGAGGGATGACCTCCTTGACATCAAGTCGCTGCAGGAAGTGAACGCCGACGGACTGGAGCAGTGGTTCCCGGTCATGAAGGCAGGGTTCCCCATCTCCGTGGATGACCTGAAAGGGGTGTTTTTCTATTTCAAGGTCCCTGAGCCCATCTTCGGGCGGAAGGAGTACACCTTCGACCAGTTCCTGAACGAGATCGTGAAACCGAACCAGAACCTCCGCCTCGTCCAGGTGAAGAAGAAACGGTATATCTACGTCATCAACGGAGCGGTGACCGAGATCGCCGAGACCGATTTCGACGGCGTTGCCCTCAGGACCATCTGCGTTGAGCACGAGGATCCCGAAGTGGTTATAAAGACTGTCCGTGAGCTCGGAATGGAAGACCTGCCCAACATCAACTACATCCAGGCAATGAAGAAGACAGTGGGGATGGCGTAGCCCATGGACATCATCAAGGCGGTCATCGACGTAGGCACCAATTCCATCAAGTTCCACGCGGCGAAGAAGCGCCCCGACGGTTCCCTCGAGACAGTGCTCGACCAGAACGACATTGCGCGTCTCGGGGAAGGCCTCCGGGAGACCGGGCTCATCGCCCCCGGGCCCCTGGAGAGGAACGCCCGTTCCGTGGAGACTTTTGCGGCGAAAGCCAGGGAACTCGGCGCCGAGCCGGTGGTGGTGGGTACCATGGCCCTGCGGACGGCAAAAAATTCGGACGCTTTCGTGAAACGGGTCAAGGAGCTTACGGGTCTCGACCTTCTGGTCATCTCCGGTGAGGAGGAAGCCCGCCTCTCCTATCTCGCTGTTCTGTCCGGTCTCCCGGTGGGCGGCGGGGAACTCGTCACCTTCGATACGGGAGGTGGAAGCACCGAGTTCGTCTACGGCAGGGGACCCGAGATGCTCCGCAGGTTCAGCGTGCCGCTCGGCGCTGTGCGGATCACCGAAGAATTCTTCCGGGAAGACCCTGTGCGCCCCGAATCCCTTGAGCCCGCATACGCCGAGATACGCAGAAGCCTCGAGGAAGGCGGCGTGAGCGGTTCTCCCAAGGTCCTCGTGGGCATGGGGGGCACGGTGACGAGCCTGGCCTCGGTGAAGTTCAAAATGGAGACCTATGACCCGGACGTGGTCCAGGGGTCGGTCCTGACCCTTGAGGAACTCAGGGAAATGGCCGGAATGTTCTCATCCATGACCATCGAACAGCGGAAGGGAGTGACGGGGCTCCAGCCCAAGCGGGCTGACGTCATCCTCGCCGGAACCTGCATTGTATGCTCTATAATGGAGATGCTGAATGTCCCCTCCTTCACGGTGAGCGACAGGGGACTTCGCCACGGCCTGGCCTTCGAGCTGTTCAGCCGGGCCTGAACAGCTGCCGGGGAAATTCCCCGGCGGAATACCAAATACTCTCAGGAGGTGCGGTTATGAAAAAAATTCTTGCTGTTCTGTGCATCGTCTGTCTTGCGGGCCTTTTCGCATCGGCTGCCTTCGCGGCCTATCCGGAGAAGCCCATACGGGTCGTCAACTATGTGGCCCCGGGCGGCCTCATGGACGTTACGAGCCGGAAGTTCGTCTCCATCGCCAGGAAATTCACAGACGCCACCTTCGTGGTGGAGAACAGGGAGGGGGCCGGCGGCCTCGTCGGCATGCAGGCAGTGCTCGAGCAGCCGGCTGACGGGTACACCATATTCGCCGCCACCACGTCCAATATCGCCAAGGTCCTCACCTCGAAGAAGGATGTCGACCAGTTCATCTGGGGGTTCGAGTGGATCGCCATGCTCATGAAGGATCCGGAGTGCCTCATCGCCGCTAAGGACAGCCCCCTCAACACGTGGGAGGCAGTCTTCAGGGACGCTAAGGAAAAGAACGGAAACCAGATCTGGACGGGACCGGCTGCGGGAGGCAATGACCATCTCATGGCCATGAAGGTGTGGGAGAAGTCCGGCATGAGCGCAAAGTGGATCCCCTACAGCTCCGGGCCCGAGGCAATGATGGGTCTCCTGAGCGGACAGGGCGCGGTGTACGTGGGCAACGCTGCGGACATCGGCGGACGGGAAGGATTCACCATAATCGGCCTGGCGAGGAAAGAGCGCAGCAAGGTCTTCCCCGATGCACCCACATTCACCGAGCTCGGAATAGAGGGCCTCGAGGATGAAGCCATGTGGCGCGGTTTCGCCATGAAGAAGGGCTCCCCCGAGGAGGCCATGGCCTGGTGGGAAGACCTGCTCAAGAAAGTCGCCGGCGATCCCGAGTGGCGTGAGTTCCTCGAGAAGGACGGCATCGACGTGGTTGATTACGGCCGTCCCGAGTTCACGGCCCAGATAAAGAAGGACCTGGAGGACTCCACTCATTACCTGAAGCAGTACGGTCTGATAAAATAACCGGAATGCCCTGACAGTATCTGAAGGGTCTCTGCGGGGCGCCCCATCCGGCGGCGCCTCGCATTTATAGATACGGCTCACGGATGCCGGGGGCGGGAACCGCCCCGGGAGGTGGAAACAGTGGAAAATCTGCTCGTTTTTCTCGGGGGGGGAACGGGACTGTACGTCTGGATCGCAGGGCTCCCCGGAGTGCTTTTCCTTGCATGGGCTGCGGGGGGGAAGGGGAGACTGGCTCCCTTCCGGCTGCGCATCCTCATCTGCACGGGACTCCTGTACCTTTCCTTCGTCTTTTTCTTTTTATCCTTCGGCCTCGAGGAGATCGAGGCCGTGGGCAGCAGCGCCCGTACGGCGCCCCGGCTCTGGTCCGCAGGACTTGCGCTCTTCACCCTCGACCAGCTCCGGAGGATCTTCACCGGCTGTTCGCCCCGGGATCCCGAAAAGGGAGATATTCCGAGGGTCTTCCTCACGGCGGGCGTGGTGGCCCTTGCCCTCTGGGGCATGGACATTGCCGGGTATTACATCTCCACCGGTGTCATGCTTCTGCTGCTCACCCTGCTGCTGGGCGAGCGCAGGCCGGCGGTCTCTCTCTCCCTGGCGGGGGGATGGGTTCTCTTCTCATGGGCGGTCTTCTCACGCCTGCTGAACCTGAATCTCCCTGAGGGAATATTCTTTTGACAGCGGGGGAATGCAGGAATGGAGACTATCGCGCATCTTTATGAAGGGTTGGGTGCACTCATGGGCCCCGTACCTCTGCTCGTCATTCTTGCGGGGGTGTGTGTGGGGATCCTCGGCGGAGCCATGCCGGGAATCTCACCGTCCATGGCCGTGGCGCTCCTTCTTCCCTTCACCTTCGGCATGTCACCGTCCATGGGGCTGGTCATGCTGTGCGCCATCTATCTCGCGGCCAACTACGGAGGGTCTATTACAGCTGTAATGATCAACACCCCGGGCACTCCCTCCGCCGTTGTGACCTCCTTCGACGGCTATCCCCTGACACGGCAGGGAAAAGCCGGCACCGCCCTTGGCATATCACTCATCGCTTCCGTTATGGGCGGATTTATCGGTATCTTCATCCTTGTGCTCTTCTCGGCTCCCCTGGCGAGGTTCGCCCTGAAGTTCTGGCCTGCGGAGTATTTTGCCCTCGCCATACTGGGTCTCTCCACCATCGCGTCCCTGGGGGGAGGCCGGTGGCTCGAGTCATTCATCGCCGTCCTTCTCGGCCTGCTGCTCAACACCATAGGACTTGACCCGCTCAGCGGCGTGAGCCGGTACACATTCGACGTGATGCGGCTCTACGATGGCTTCTCCTTCATTCCGGTCCTCATAGGGCTTTTCGCCCTCAGCGAGGTGTTCAACGGGATCGAATCGGGCGAGACCGTCCGGCCGCCCGTGGAGCCAGACAGTGGGAGTTCGCCGTGGCCTTCCGTAAGGGACTATCTGAAACTCAAGTATTCCATGCTCCGCGCCGGTGTCCTCGGTACGGTGATAGGCATATTCCCCGGGGCCGGCGGAACCATCGCGTCGTTCATCGCCTATGACGTGGAGAAGCGCCTGAGCAAAAACCCGGACGAGTTCGGTAAAGGGGCCCCGGCAGGGGTGGCGGCGGCGGAAGCCTCCAACAGCTCTTCCGTCGGCGGCGCCCTTGTCCCCCTCCTCACCCTGGGCATCCCCGGAAGCTCGTCTGCGGCGGTGCTCATCGGCGCCCTCATGATCCACAATCTGCAGCCGGGGCCCGAACTTTTCACCAAGCACCCCGAGATCGTCTATACACTCTTCTCGAGCCTTCTCGTGGCAAATGTCATCATACTGGCCCTGGGTCTCCTGGGGGCCAGGCTCTGGATCAAGGCCGCCCTCATACCGAAGCGCCTGCTCTATCCGCTCATCTTCGCCTTCTCCTTTATCGGAAGCTACGCGGTGCGCTCATCGGTATTCGACGTGGGAGTCTGCCTTGCTTTCGGGCTGATCGGATGGCTCCTCACCAGGGCCAAATTCCCCGTCTCGCCCGTGGTGCTCGGCATGATCCTCGGCACCATGATCGAGAAGAACCTGCGGGCCACGCTCATGATGGGGGGATACTCCCTCTTCCTCTCGAGGCCCCTGTCCCTTTCCCTGCTCCTTCTCGCACTCGCATCCGTGGCCGTTCCTCTTGTCCGTGAACGGCGCGCATCGCTCCGGAGGCGGCAGTGAACCCGCTTTATTTCGCATGCATCAACATACTGGGCGGCCTGGCGGTCTTCCTCTACGGCGTTGAGGAGACCACCGCCGCTTTCGGCTCCAGCTTCGGGGGAAGGTCAAAGGACATCATGGTCCGATTCACCAGGAGGAAGCCTCTTGCCTTCCTGTTCGGCATGGTCCTTTCAGCCGTCGCCCAGGGGAGCACCGTGGCCACGTCCTTCGCCATAGGCTTCGTGGACGTGGGAATGCTCTCCTTCGCCGGCTCCGTGGTGGTCATGATGGGCGCCAGCGTGGGAGGCACCTTCGTCACCTTCCTGCTCAGCCTCGACATCGCCGCTTTCTCGCCCCTTCTCTTTGCTGCGAGCCTCATCATGATCCGCTTCGGCCGGGGCAAGACCTACCGGATCGGCAATATGCTCCGCGGCCTTTCCCTCGTCCTCCTGGGCATGTTCATACTGAAGCTGGGAGTGGGGCCGTTCCTTGCCACCCCGGGGTTTGCGGAGCTCGCATCCCATGCGGGATCCAACGGGCTGATCACCGGCCTTGCCGCCTTCGCAGCCACGGCGGTGCTTCAGAGCAGCTCGGCGGTCATGGCCCTGTCGGTCACCCTTGCCACATCCGGCGCAATGCCCGTCACCGCTGTGCTGCCGGTCATCCTGGGAGCACATGCCGGATCCTCGGTCACCGTGCTTCTCGCCGGCCTTTCGGGAAGACAGAATGCACGGAAGCTCGGCATCAGCACCTTCGTCTACAAGGTACTCGGCGTCCTCTTCCTCATCCCGGCGCTCCCGTGGCTCCAGGAGCTTCTGGCCGATGCACCCGGAACCCTCGCGGCCAAGATCGTTCTCGCCCAGGTTGGGGTCACCCTCTTCAACGCCCTGGTTTTCTATCCATTGGCCGACTACCTCGCGGCCTTCTGCGGGGCAGTTGCCGAAAAGACAGGCAGAGAGAGGCTCTCCGCCCCCGTATACCTCGATGACGACCTGCTGGACGTTCCCTCACTGGCCATCCTCCTGCTTTCAAAGGAGATGATACGGCTCGCGAACTACATTGAGATGTACTGCCAGATACTCTTCCTTCCCGGGCAGGACGCGAAGGGGTTCGAAGAGCTTCCCGGAGCCATACGTGAGCTCTCGGAGACATGCGAGGAGTACATGTACGGGATCCACATTCCCACCGATGACGATGTGTTGAGGGAAAGCTACTCAAAAGTTTCCTATTCTATGGTATCCTTCAGACAGATGGCTAAAATTCTGTCCGGGGAGCTGAGGCTTCTCGCCGAGGCGGGGGTGGCGTCCCAGCTTGCCCGCGAACTCGGCGCCAACACGTGGGTGGAGCTCTCCCGGGTGGCCATGACCGACATCCGCCTTGCCCTGAGAGCCTTTGCACTGGCGGACGTGGACTTTGCGGCCGTGGCAGGCCGATACGAGCGGGAGTTCGAGAACCTCGACAGGAGGATACGCCTGCGCCTCGGCGCGGACGCCCTCAACCGGCGTGAACTCGCGCCCCTTCTCGACTTCCTTTCCCAGATATTCCTTCTCGTGAAGACCTCCCTGGAGATAGCAAGGGGAGAGGCCTACATGGAGGGAGCACGGCAGTGAACCGGGGAGGTGGATCGTCCCAGTGACCAGTGAAAACAACGTACAGTCCATTCAGGAGTTCCTTTACGCCGAGGACAGGAAGCGAATCGTCAGCACGGTCATCCGCATGGGAGAGATGGCAGCCCAAGCGCTGGAGAATTCGGTGAATGCCCTGCTGAACAGGGACTGTGTCGCCGCGCAGAAGGTGATCCTCAACGACGACTTCATCGACCGTCTCGAGGAGACGGTCGACCAGGAATGCCTGGGGTCCATCGCCATGAGAAGCCCCGAGAAAAGTGAGCTCTGTTTCGTTTTCGGTGTGCTCAAGATCATCACCGACCTGGAGCGCATAGGAGACCAGGCTGTTGCCATAGCGGAGAAAGTTCTCAAGATGAAGACCCCGTCCCCCTTTCCGAAAAAAGAATGTATCCTCTCCATGCTCGACGCGGTCCTCGCCATGTTCCGCCTTGCACTCGAGGCCTTCCGCACCGGCGACAAGGAGGCTGCCTCCTTTCTCTGGAAGCGTGATGACGAGGTGGACGCAATATACGCCAGCTGTTACGATCAATTCCTTGAAATCGCCGTCACCGGTGCCAGGGGAAACCACGAGGAGGTCGAGATCAGTGTCCTCGAGCTGTGGGCGGCCCGCCATCTCGAACGGGCCGGAGACCACGTGATCAACATCGGCGAACGGGTCTTCTACATGATGGAGTGCAAATACTTCCCCAGCAGGGAAGAACGGGAAAAATCCGGCAAAAGAAAATAGACTGCCCCTCGCCGTTTCCTATGGAAGCGTCTCTCCCGCAATACTGAAAAACCACATTTCCCTGTCATCCTGAGGCCGAAAACCAGGTCCTTCGCGTTGCTCAGGATGACACCCGAATCCTGTCATTCTGAGGAGCGACGCGACGAAGAATCTGGTTGTGATTCCGGGGGCCTTAAACCCGGATCCTTCACTTTGTTCAGAATGACAATGACCAGGTCCTTCGCCTTGCTCAGGACGACAAACAAGCACTGCCCACCGATACCGGCAACCCGGAGTTTTGTCATCCTGAGGGCTGTTCCACCGGCCGAAGGATCCGGGCCTGATTCTGAAGGCCGTAAACCCTGGCCCTTCGCGTTCGCTCAGGACAACAGAAGGGGTATCATCCTGAAGGCTGTTCCATCGCCTGAAGGATCTGTTCTTGATCCTGAGGCCGTAAAACCAGATTCTTCGCCCTGAAAAACAGGGCTCAGAATGACATGAAACCCTCGTATCTGCCCGGGACGACAGAAAACCCGAATCCCTCCCCTCAAACCATATCGGCACCCCTGCCGTAAACCTCATGGTCTCCTCGAAAGAGAGGCAGTTTTTTTCTGACCAATCTTGACAAGATACAAAAAGCGGCTATAATTTCTTTAGTCAGCATAGGTCAGTAATATCGGGGGAGGAATTTTCCATGAAAAGAGCTGTAGGAATAGATCTTGGAACAACAAATTCGGTTATAGCAGTCATAGAGGGCGGTTCGCCCGAAGTCGTCGCCAACGCGGAGGGAGGACGTACCACCCCGTCGGTGGTGGCATTCACAAAGGACGGGGAGCGTCTCGTGGGAACGCTGGCCAAGCGCCAGGCGACCCTCAATCCTGACGGCACCCTGTTCTCGGTGAAACGGTTCATCGGCAGAAAGTACAGCGAGGTGGGCTCCGAGCTGAAGATCGTACCGTACAAGGTCATTGACGGGCCCAACGGTGCGGTGCGGTTCTCGGTGAGCGGCAAGGAGTACGCTCCCGAGGAGATCAGCGCATCGGTTCTGAAGAAACTCGTGAACGACGCTTCGTCCTACCTGGGCGAGAAGATCACCGACGTGGTCATCACCGTGCCGGCATACTTCAACGACGCCCAGCGCCAGGCCACCAAGGACGCCGGCACCATTGCCGGCCTGAATGTGCTTCGGGTGGTCAACGAGCCTACTGCGGCGGCCCTTGCCTACGGGCTCGAGAAAAAGAAAGAGCAGAAGATCATGGTCTTCGACCTGGGCGGCGGCACATTCGACGTCTCCATACTCGACATCGGCGACGGTGTGGTGGAAGTGCTCTCCACGTCCGGCGACACCCACCTCGGCGGCGACGATTTCGACAAGGTCATCGTGGACTGGGTGGCAGAGGAGTTCCGCAAGGAAAACGGCATCGACCTCAGGAAGGACAAGCAGGCCCTCCAGAGGCTTTACGAAGGAGCGGAGAAGGCCAAGTGCGAGCTTTCATCCAGGACATCAACGGAGATCAGCCTGCCCTTCATCACGGCGGACGCCAACGGTCCGAAACATCTCAACATGGCCATCACCCGTGCGAAGTTCGACCAGCTTACGGCGCCGCTGGTGGAGCGCTGCGTGGCCCCGGTGAAGGACGCCCTTTCGTCGGCGAAGCTCACCGAGAAGGAAATCGACGAAGTGGTCCTCGTGGGCGGATCCACCCGTATCCCGGCTGTCCAGGATCTGGTGAAGAAGCTCACCGGCGGCAAGCAGCCCAACATGTCCGTCAACCCCGACGAGGTGGTGGCGGTGGGAGCTGCAGTGCAGGCCGGCATCATCAGCGGTGAGATGAAGGACGTGCTGCTCCTCGACGTCATTCCCCTGTCCCTCGGCGTGGAGACCATGGGGGGCGTGATGACGAAGCTCATCGACAAGAACACAACCATCCCGTGCAAAAAGACCGAGACCTTCTCTACGGCGGCGGACAACCAGCCCGCGGTGGACATCGTGGTGCTGCAGGGAGAGCGCGAAATGGCGTCGGACAACAGGATCCTCGGCAACTTCAAGCTCGAGGGGATCCGCCAGGCGCCCCGGGGGATCCCCCAGATCGAGGTGACCTTCGACGTGGACGCCAACGGGATACTCAACGTGGGTGCAAAGGACAGGGACACGGGCAAGGAACAGCGGATCACCATCAACGGATCCACCAACCTCGACAAGTCAGAGGTGGAGCGGATGATCCGGGAGGCCCAGGAACACTCCGCGGACGACAGGAAGAAAAAGGAGTTCGCCGAGGCAAGGAACGACCTTGAGGCCTCGGTCTACCAGCTCGAGAAGATGCTCGGGCAGACCGGGCCCAACGTGCCGGAGAACGAGAAGGCAAGGGCGCGGTCCCTGGTTGAGGAGGGGAAGGCTGCCCTCGGAAAGTCGGACAGCACCCTCGAGGCCCTAAAGGTGGCCGCATCGGACGTGAAGCAGATGATCCAGATCCTCTCGTCATCGTCGGCGGAAGGTCCCGAGCCCCAGCCGGCGTCGTCGGCAAAGGACGACGACAACGTGGTGGATGCCGAGTTCGTGGACGGCACCGGCGGAGGCGGTTGCTGAGGAGTATAAAAAGCCTCCGGCGGAGGCATGCAAAACCTTTCCCGGCGTACGCTGCCGGTTCATCATAAATGGAAGCCTGCGGACAATTGCCCGCAGGCTTCTTTGCGGGTATACTATGCAGATTCATTTCCGGAGGTGACTCATGTCATTACATTATGACCCATTAACCATAGATATGCGCGGCGACTACTCCGCGCACTTTGATCTCTGTTCCGGCAAGACGTCGGACTACACGTTCGTGAACTTCTGGGCCTGGTCGGACGAACGGAAATACGAGCTGGCCCATGCCCACAGCCTCTTCTGGCCGAAAATCAACAATCCGGCGCCGTCCCTGTGGGCTCCCGTGGGGAACTGGGAGGAGGCCGACTGGGAACACATACTTCCAGACCTCTTTCCGGAAGGGGCCGTCTTCGACCGGGTCCCGGAGGAACTCGCCCGCATCTGGGAGGAGCGCCTCGGGAACAGGGTCTCCCTGGAGGACCGGCGGTCCGAGTGGGAGTACATCTACTCGGTGGAGGAACTCATCTCCCTGAAGGGCAACCGCTTCCACAAGAAAAAAAACCTCTGGAAGCAGTTCCACAAACTCTACGACTCCGCCTACCGGCAGATCGGCCGGGATGAAGTGGAGGAGATCCTCGAGCTGCAGCAGCTCTGGTGCGAGTGGAAAAGCTGCGACGACATCCCCGGCCTCCGGGCCGAGAACCACGCCATCTCAAGGGTGCTGAAAAACTGGGACCGTTTCCCCGGCCTCCTCTGCGGCGCCCTCCATGCCGACGGCAACATGGTCGCCTATTCAGTGGGCGAGCCCATGACCGGTGACATGGTGGTGGTCCACTTCGAGAAGGGGCTCGCGGATTACAAGGGCGTCTACCAGGCCATCAACCAGGCCTTCCTCGAGCACTCCTGCGCCGGCTTCACCTGGGCGAACAGGGAGCAGGACATGGGCGAAGAGGGGGTCAGGAAGGCGAAGGAGTCCTACAACCCTGTCCGCTTCCTGAAGAAGTACCGCGCTGCCTGGAAGGGGTAGGCACATGCCTGACTGGGAAAAAAGTACTCTCTTCCGCGCCTTCCGGCACAGGAACTTCCGTCTGTTCTACATGGGGCAGATCGTCTCCCTGTCGGGGCTGTGGATGCAGAGGGTAGCCATGAACTGGCTCGTCTACAGGATCACCGGGTCCCCTCTGCTGCTGGGGACGGTTGACTTCATGACCCAGATCCCCGTGCTGCTCTTCGGCTCCTTTACCGGGGCGTTCCTCGAAGGCCGCAACCTGCGGAGGGTCATCATGATCTGCCAGACCATCAGCATGCTCCACGCCTTCACTCTCGCGGTCCTCACCCTGACCGGCGTGGTGGAGTACTGGCATATCCTCATCCTGGCGGCCATCATCGGCACCTCCGACTCCTTCGAGGTCCCCGCCCGCCAGGGGTTCACCATACGGCTCGTGGAGGATGAAAAGGACCTCGGCAACGGCATCGCCCTCACGTCCACCCTCTTCAACGTCACCCGGCTTGTCGGCCCGTCAATAGCGGGCATGGTCATCGCAGTCGTGGGGGAGGGCATCTGCTTCCTTATGAACGGTATGGCCTACTCGGCCACCCTCATGGCCCTTTTCCTCATGCACTTCAAAAAGTCCCTCGTATCGGAAAAGTCCAGGAAGAGCGTGCTCGAGGGGATGAAGGAGGGGCTCAGGTACGTGGGAAGCTTCCCGCCGCTCCGGAATTACCTCGGCGCCATAGCCCTGGTGAGCTTCTTTGCCTTCCCCTACATGGTGCTGCTGCCCGTCTTCGCCCGGGAGATCCTCGGCGGCGGACCCAGCACCCTGGGGTTCCTCATGGGCGCCACCGGCCTCGGGGCCCTCGCCGGCTCCATCCGACTGGCACTGCGGAAGTCACCCGTAGGCCTCGGAAAGATCATGGCAGTGTCGTGCGTCCTTCTGGGCCTCTCCATGACGGCGTTCTCACTCTCGAGGATATTCGCCCTTTCCCTTGTCCTCATGGCGTGCCTCGGATTCTTCATGGTCTCCACCCTCGTGTCATGCAACACCCTGGTGCAGACCCTCGTGGACGAAGACAAGAGGAACCGTGTCATGAGCCTCTTCATCGTCTCCGCCATGGGGATCACTCCCCTGGGCAGCCTCAACGCCGGATGGATCGCATCCCGTCTCGGGGCCCCCTTCACCCTTATGGCGGGCGGGATCATAAGCGTGGTCATCGGCCTTCTTCTTCTTAAGGCCTGGCCCTCCATGTGGACCCTCTCGGAGCCGGTGTACCGGAAGAAAAACCTTCTCTGAGACCGGGAGCCCCTCAGAACTGGGGTATAATGAAAAAAGTACCGGAGAACATCCCCGTGCACCAACACAAGCGGAGGTGAAAAAAATGGCAAAGGAACGGATACTCATCATCGGCGGCGATGCGGCGGGCATGTCCGCTGCCGGCCAGATCCGGAAGCGGAAGCCCGACGCCGACATCGTCGTGTTCGAACGAAGCGGTTTTACGTCCTACTCCGCCTGCGGCATCCCTTACTATGTTGCGGGCCTCGTTGATCCGGAAACCCGGCTCGTCGTCCGCACGCCGGAGGAATTTCGGGAAAAGCAGAACATCGATGTGCACATCCGCCACGAGGTGACGGCCATCGACCCGGACGGCGGCAAAGTCACCGTCCGTGACCTCGAATCAGGCAGGGAGTTCACCGACTCCTTCGACAAACTCCTCATTGCCGCGGGAGCGAGTCCCGTGGTTCCACCGGTGGAAGGAGCCGATGCCGCGGGGATCTTCAGCCTCGGTATTCTTGAGACGGGGATCGCCGCCCGCAGGTTTATCGACGACCACCGGCCCGAACACGCCGTGGTGGTGGGTGGAGGATACATCGGCCTTGAGATGGCCGAGGCCTTCGCCTGCGTCCGGGGCATGAAGGTGACCCTTCTCGACAAGTCACCCCAGGTGATGAACACCTTTGATCCCGACATGGCGGAGCTTATCGGCGATGCCATCCGGAGCATCGGGACGGAACTCCGTCTCGGCGAGGGGCTCACGGGATTCACCAGCCGGGACGGGCGGGTCCGCTCAGTCCTCACCGAAAACGGAGAGATCCCCGCCGACATGGTGATCATGGGCCTGGGAGTCCGTCCCAATTCATTCCTGGCCGGGAAGGCCGGCCTGAAGCTCTCGGTGAGGGACTCCATCCTCGCCGACGAAACCATGGGCACATCCCACCCGGCGGTGTGGGCTGCGGGAGACTGCGCTTCCACCACCCACCTCGTGAGCGGAAAACCCTTCTGGGTCGCCCTCGGCACCGTGGCCAACAAAATGGGCCGCGTGGCAGGCATCTCCATGGGCGGCGGCAGCGCCTCCCTGCGGGGCGTCCTGGGAACTGCCATGAGCAAGCACTGCGACTACGAAGTTGCCCGAACGGGGCTCTCCGAAAAGGAAGCCGCCGAACTCGGGCTCGCTTTCAGTTCCGCGGTCATCAAGACGAAGACCCGTGCCGGGTATTACCCCGGCGCCGAGCCCATGCACGTGAAGCTCGTGGGGGAGGACGGCACCGGAAGGCTTCTCGGCGGCCAGATCGTTGGCGGCCAGGGGGCCGCGAAACGGATCGACATCATCGCCGCGGCTCTCGCCGCCGGGATGACCGTGAACGATCTCGTTGATCTCGACCTGGGGTACGCCCCGCCGTTCTCCATGGCGTGGGACCCGGTGCAGATCGCCGGCAGGGAACTGTTGAAGAAAACCGGCGGGGAATGACCCGCTCACACTACTTTTCAGGGAGGAATCGTTTTGCTTGAGAAAACACTCGACGCCATGAAAGATGACCTTACAGCCGCAATACAGCAGGTTGTTCGCATTCCCAGCGTGGGAGACGAGCCCGCCGAAGGCGCCCCGTACGGGGAGGGCCCGAGGAAGTGCCTTGACTGGACCCTTGCCTTCGCAGAGAAGATGGGCTTCCGGACGAAAAACGTGGACAACGTCGCCGGCTGGGCCGAGATTGGGGAAGGCGATGAGATGGTCGCCGTCCTTGGTCATCTCGACGTGGTCCCCGAGGGAAAGGGATGGACCGTGGACCCCTGGAGCGGCGAGCTGAAGGACGGCATGATCTGGGGACGGGGCGTCCTGGACAACAAGGGTCCCGTAATGATCGGCCTCTTCGCGGCGAAGGCCGTATTCGACTCGGGGATCAGGCTGAAGAGAAGGGTCCGGATCATCTTCGGAACCAACGAGGAACAGGGCAGCAAGTGCATGAAACGCTACGTGGAGCTTGGGGAAGAACTCCCCGCTGCCGGCTTCACCCCTGACGCCGAGTATCCCATCATCCACGCGGAAAAGGGCATCATCACCTACACCGTCTCCCTTCCCTTCGCCCCGTCCGGTGACATGAAGATCACCTCCCTCGAGGGGGGAGTAGCCGCAAACGTGGTCATGGCCGAGGTCAGGGCCGAGATCGAGGATCCCCGGGCCGAGTGCAGGCAGCGCGTGCTGGACGCGGCCTCCGGATGGAAGGGCCCCGAGGGAAGCAGTCTGTCGGCGGAGGAGGACGGGAACAGGGTGGTCCTCGTCATGAAAGGCCACCCCGCCCACGGCAGTACCCCTGAAAAGGGCGTCAACGCCCTCTCCTGCCTCGCTGACTTTATGGCCGGGCTGAAGTTCAAGGGAGAGCAGGGGGAGTTCTTTTCGACCTTCTCCCGCATGGTCGGCTTCGAGACAGACGGAAAATCCCTGGGCGTTGCCATGTCAGACGACGTTTCCGGGCCGCTCACGGCCTGCGTGGGCGTTGTGAAGGCCGTGAGCGGCAGGGTCTCCTTCACCATCAACATGCGGTATCCCGTCACGGCCGGGGGAGAGGATGTCACCGGTCCCATTGAGGAGACTTTCAGGAAGAACGGGCTTGCCGTGGCGGAAAAGAGGGTTTCCGATCCCCTCTATATGCCTCCCGAATCCCGTCTTATACAGGCCCTTCAGAAGGTCTACACCGGAGAGACCGGCGAGGAGGCCACGCTGCTCGCCATCGGCGGCGGCACCTACGCCAAGACCATGCCCAACGTGGTGGCCTTCGGCCCCGTCTTTCCCGGGCAGGACTACACGATCCACGAGGAGGACGAGCGGTGGTCCGTGGAGGATATCATGAAGAACGCCCGGATCGTGGCCAAGGCACTTGTGGAGCTTGCCGAGGTCGCCGGATAGAATCTGAAAAAAAGAAGAGCGCCGGGGGATTCCCCGGCGCTCAGTTTATACCTGTTTCCGGCCGCTACTTCAGTTCATAGGGCCAGGACATGACGCCGCCCTCGAGGAGGGCGATGTTCTCATACCCGGCGCTCCGCATTGCGGCGATGGCGTCCCATCCCCGGACGGAGATCTTGCAGAACGTGACGATCTCCCGGTCCTTCGGAAGCTCGTTCACCCGTTCCCGAAGCTTCCCCAGGGGGATGTTCACGAACTCGTAGGGAAGGCGTCCCTGAACGTCCAGTTCTCCCGGTGTGCGCACGTCCAGCAGCAGCGGGGGATCAGGCTGCTTCATGCGCTCCGCCAGTTCCTTCGCCTGGTAGGTCTTCACAAGGCCGTCCATTTTGTTTCGCAGGGCGTTCGCCGCGTGGGTATTCGGGTCAAGGGCGGTGGAGAATGGGGGCGCGTAGGCGAAATCGCTGTCTGCCAGCAGGTCCACCGTCATCCCGCAGGAGATGGCCGATACGAGGGAATCAAGGCGCTTGTCCACAACGCCGGTGCCCATGATCTGTGCGCCGAGCAGCCTGCGGCTGGGCCTGTCCGCCACAAGGCGGATGGTCATTCCCCCCATGCCGGGCATGAAGTGGGGCCGGTCCGACTCTTCCACTACGATGCTCACCGGGTCGAAGCCCGCTTCCCTGGCCTGGGCCTCGTTCAGCCCTGTCTTCCCGATGGTGAGGTTGAACAGCTTCAGGATGCCGGTGCCCAGAACTCCCGGGAACTTCGTGGAAAGCCCCGCGATGTTGTCGGCGATAACCCGGCCCTGCCGGTTCGCAGTGGAGCCCATGGGCTGCCACGCCGGCTTCCCGGTGATGAGGTTCTTCGACATCACGCAGTCGCCTCCCGCGTATATGGACGGATCGCTGGTCCGGAGGGAGTCATCCACGATGAGCGTGCCGTTGGGGGCCAGTTCCAGCCCTGCTTCCTTTGCAAGGGCCGTGTTCGGCCGGATGCCCACCGCGAGGAGCACCATGTCGGCGTCCAGGGTGCGCCTGTCGGTCTTCACCGAAGTGACCACGCCCCCTTCGCCGATGATCTCTGTGACCTTCTCGCCGCCGTAGAAATCCACGCCCTTCGCCTTCACGGCCCTGGCGACACGAAGGCCGAAGTCCTCGCCCACCAGGGCGGGAAGGGGAGTGGGCAGGAAGTCCACCACCGAGACTTTCACGCCCCGTCCGGTGAGGGCCTCTACCACCTCCATGCCGATAAGCCCCGCCCCGATGATCACCGCCGACTTAATAGAGCCGGATGAGAGGGCCGACTTCATGGCCAGGGCGTCGGGCATGGTCCAGAGGGTGAACACGTGGTTCAGGTCGACGCCGGGAATGGGAGGACGGATGGAGGATGCCCCCGTGGCCAGGACCAGATCGTCGTAGGGAAAGGTCTTTTCGGAGCCGGTGGCTGAGTCCGAGGCGACAACGCACTTCTTCTGCCGGTCGATCTTCGTGGCGAGACACCCGGTATGGACGGTGATGTTCTTCACCGTACGGAAGAAGTTCGCGTCCCGGATGATCCCCAGCGGGGTGCAGACCAGGTCCTTGTACTCCTTCACCACGTCCCCCACGAAGTAGGGAAAGCCGCACCCCGCGAAGCTCAGGTGCTCTCCCCGCTCCAGAATGGTTATATCGCAGCCGGGCGCAATGCGCGCAAGCCGTGCGGCGGTCTTTGCCCCGCAGGCCACTCCTCCGATGATGAGAACCTTTTTCCTCTCCATGAACGAATATCCCTCCCTGAATGGATTTATGCCATACCGCCTATGGTATTATTTCGGGCGGTTTATGTCCAGTCGTCTCCGATCTCGTGGAACGATTCCACGTCGATCTTTTTCCCGGCGCACAGCTCACGCACCCGCTCACCGGCTTCGCAGGGGAACTCGCATGCCAGACCGCAGCTCGCAGAGAGCTTTCGGGGAACGGGAACCACTTTCGCTGAAATGTCGTTCTTCCTGCAGGTACGCTCGAAGAGCAGTGTCATACTCGTGGTCCCGAAGGTGGCGAGGCACTTCACGGGAACCGCCTCTCCTTCGCCGGGCATAAATCCCGCCTGTTTACTCCGCCTGGAATCATTTCTGCACATCCTTTCGGAGAATAGTAAGGTATACTTGGATCGAATTATTTACAGGAGGTGGTTATCCTGGAGTGGATAGCCCTCACCGTCATAGCCGTCATTGCATGCATACCCCTTTTTGCCGGATCCGGCCGGTTCAGGCCGTGCTACAAGGGGTGCCACGGGTGCGGGAAGTGCAGAAAGCCGGTTCAGACCCGTCCCGCCGGCGCCGAAGATCCCGCAGATCACGGGCAGGAATAGGATACATCCTGTTCCGTTATTCCGCAAGAAACCGTACTTCCGGACCTTCCCTGACCGGGACGGCTCTGTACATGAGGATAAGGGGGAATTCCATGACCCGCAACCGTCTTTTGGGTTTCGCCGTTCTGCTTCTGATTCTCCATCATCTTGTTTTCCTTCCGTTTCCGGGAGAGGGAGCGGTTCCCCGCCGTTTCTCCCTCGCTGCAGCGGGGGATGCCCTCATTCACAAGAAGGTGTACACCGCCGCCCGGAAAAAGGACGGCTCCTTCGACTTCCGGCCCATGCTCCGCCTGGTGAAAAGCAGGATCTCGGCCCATGACCTGGCCTTCTACAACCAGGAGACGATCCTCGGGGGAACGGAGCTCGGCCTTTCCACCTACCCGAGGTTCAACTCGCCCCGGGAAGTGGGCGACGCTTTCCTCGACGCCGGGTTCAACCTCGTCTCCCTCGCCAACAACCATACCCTCGACCGGGGGGAGAAGGGAGTGCTCCGCTCCCTGGAATACTGGAAGGGAAAGAAACAGGCCCTTTCGTCGGGCAGCTTCGCCGCCGGTAAGGAGGCGGAGGGGCTGCGGACGGTAAAGGTGAACGGCATAACCTGCGCCTTCTTCGCCTACACCACGGCCACCAACGGTCTTCGGGCACCGAAGGGCAGCGAACATTACGTGGCCGTCTACACCCCTGATAAGGTTGAGGCAGATATTAAAAAGGCCCGGGGGAAGGCCGATGTGGTGATCGTGTCCATGCACTGGGGCAGTGAATACGTCTTCACCCCCACTCCGGAGCAGACGCAGATCGCCGCGCACCTCGCCTCCCTCGGCGTGAACCTCGTCATCGGGCACCACCCTCACGTGGTCCAGCCGGTGGCCATGGTGGAGAGCACTCTGGTGATCTACTCCCTGGGCAATTTTCTCTCCGGGCAGGATCGGCTGGAACGGCAGATCGGGCTCCTCGTCTCCCTGGACGTGGTGAAGACAGAGATGCGGGGCGAGACCCGGATCTCCTTCGAGAACGTCACGGCTACGCTCCTGTACAACCCCAGGAGTTCCCCTTTCGGCCGCCACGCGGTGATCCCCTTCGACATGCTGAAGGGCGCCATCCTGAAGGACTTCCCCGCAGTCCACAAGAAGTACGCCTCCTACGTGAAAAAGAGCCCCCTGGTCACAATGAGGGCTCCCGCGTCTGAACCGGTCAGGAAAAAAGCTCCGACGGCAAAGAAGGGCCGGGGAAAATAGGAGGTTTCTTCCCCGCTACAGAAGAAAGTCGCCCAGCAGGCGCTCCCGCATCTCCGGCAGCGGAATTCCGGACTCCCGGGAGAGCCGCCTCACGTCCTCGAACTCGGGGTTCGCCCGGAGCACCTCTCCTCCCAGGCGGGCCACCTTGAAGCGCACCATGCCCCATGACGTCTCCCGCTCCACGATCTCGTGATCTGTCTTGAGGCGGTCGACCGGGTACTTCCGCAGCCCCAGGGTGGTCGTCTCCCGAAGCAGCACGGCGGCCAGTTCCTCCTCTTTCTCGGGAAGGCACAGGCAGCTCAGCGTCACCGCCGGGCGCCCCTTCTTCATGATCATGGGCGTCGCCCACACGTCCAGGGCTCCCTCCGCGAAGAGCATCTGCATTACCGGGCCGTAGTACTGGGGGTTCATGTCGTCGATGTTCGTCTCCAGGACGACGCCCCTGTCCCTCCGGAATCTGTCTTCTTCGCCGCTGTCCGGGGTCTCCACCAGCACCGCCCGCAGAAGGTTGGGGATATCGCTCTCCCTGTCGCCGAGCCCCTTCCCCGACCCAAGCACCCTGCCCGCGGGAATGGGGCCGAATTCGTCTGCAAGGCACTTCACCAACAGCGCTCCCGTGGGGGTCACCCGTTCCATGGGGGTCCCCTCCGCGTAGACCGGGATCCCCTCCAGCAGTTCCAGTGTCGCCGGCGCCGGCACGGGCAGCACGCCGTGGGCGCATTTCACCGTCCCCGATCCCACATTGAGGGGAGAGCAGACCACACGCTCAACTCCAGCCATCTCCACCAGAACGAAGGCCCCGATGATGTCGGCGATGGAGTCGATGGCCCCCACCTCATGGAAGTGCACCTCCTCAGGGGACGTACCGTGGACTTTCGCCTCGGCTTCAGCCAGCAGCCGGAACGCTTCCGATGCGCGCTCCTTCACTTTCGGCGGCAGGGGGCTTGCTTCAATGATGGCCAGCACGTCTCCGAGACCCCGGTGGGGATGGTCCTCCAGGTTCGCCACAGACACCTTTATGCCCGCCATGCCGCTCTTGCTGCCCGGGCGGACCGATATCTTCAGTACATTATTTCCGCATTCGTGATCATGGCCATGGTGGCAGCCGTGCCCGTGATCGTGGGGATGGACGTGGCCGGTGCCGTTCCCGTTCCCGCCCTGCGGAAAGAGGACCACGTGCTCCATGGTGTGCAGAAACTCTTCCGAGTCCAGCCCGAGGTCGAGCAGAGCGCCGAGAAACATGTCGCCGGCGATGCCGGCGAAACAGTCAAGATACAGTGTCTTCATGGGATACCTCCGGTATTCTTCTTTCCGGCACACGCCGTTTTTCCAATTCTACCATTCCGGCATTCGAAAAGAAGGTCCTGTCGTGCTATTCTTATAAAGAAGAGAGCCAAGAAAAAGGAGGATTCATCCATGTCCGTTCGTCTCGAGAAGGAAATCGCAAACCGGTTTTCGCAGGACCCGTCAGCGCGGGTCTTCTGGTGGAATGGCGCCTGGGAGGATGCGGGGGAGGTGGAGCGGAAGACGGCCCTGTGCGAGGAGCAGCTCCGGAAGGGAGGCTTCCAGCCGGGAAGCCGTCTCGCGGCGTTTCTTCCCAACAGCCCGCTGGTGCTGTACCTCTCCATGGCCGCCTGGCGCCTCGGCGGGTGCCTCGTTCCCCTCAATCCCAGGGGCGGAACGGAATGGATCCTCCGTATCCTGAATCACGTGGACCCCTTCGCCGTGGTGGTGGGAGAGGGAATGGAAGAGCTCGGCGATGCAATCCGTGCAGCGGGCATCCCCGCGGTCACCGCGTCCGCCGGGGGAGCCCTGCCTCCGCTCACCGGCAGGAGGGACAGGGCCGACCAGGATCCCGACGTGGCCGTGATCTTCGCCACCTCCGGCACCACAGGCGCCCCCAAGGCGGTCCCCATAACCCACGGAAACCTGTACGACAACACCAGGGCGGTCCATGTCACCGTGGAGGGGTTCGAGAAGGGCAGGGTCCTCATGAACGTCCTCCCAAACTTCCACGCCTTCGGCTATACAGTCTGCGGCCTGCTCCCCCTGCTCTGGGGCCTTCCCGAGGCGCTGCTTCCCGGTTTCCTGCCTCTGAAGAACCTCTTCGCCGGGCTCCGGGATTCCGGGCCGGAGATACTCATCGCCGTGCCAACCATGCTGCCCTTCATCCTTGGTGCGGCTTCCAGGGGGGAAACCCTTCCTCCGGGGCTCCGGTACATCCTCACCGGCGGCGGCAAGCTTGACCCCAGCCTCGAGAAGCGCTTCCGCGACCAGCTCGGCGTCATCACGTTCGAAGGGTACGGGCTCACAGAGTGCTCCCCCGTGGTGGCGAGCAACCCCAGCGACGTGCTCCGGAAGACCGGCACCGTGGGCCGGGCCATGCCGGGATATTCCATAGAGGTCCGCGACACTGAAGGGAACGTACTGCCTGCGGGAAGCGAGGGAGTCCTCTGGCTCAAGGGGCCCTCCGTCTCCCGGGGCTACTTCCGCGACCCCGTCCTCACCGCCGAGCGGTTCCAGGAAGGCTGGTTCAACACTGGCGACATGGTCCGCGTGGACGAGGAGGGCTACATCTCCATACTCGACCGGGTCTCCGACATGCTCATCGTTGGCGGCTTCAACGTCTATCCCCAGGAGATCGAGACGGTGATCAAGGAGATGGAGGGCGTGAAGGAAGCGGTGGTCATAGGCGTGGAGAACCCGGTGAGCGGACAGGTTCCCATGGCCTTTGTCATCCTTGAGGAGGGGGCATCACTCGCGATGAACGACATCATCGGGCGCTGCAAGGAAAAAATGGCCCACTACAAGGTCCCGCGGAAAGTCCAGTTCGTCTCCGAGCTGCCTCTTTCCGCCGTGGGCAAGGTGCTGAAGCGCACACTCCGGGAGCAGGTGTCCGGGCAGAAACATTAAAAAAAGTCCCTCCCCTGCCTGCGGGCGGGGGAGGGAGCCTTTTGAATGGGGTCAGAAGATCTCCATGTCCATATCGTGTGATGCCTTCTTGCCGCTGGTCTTGTCAGTGGCGATGAAGCCCAGGGTGTACTTGCCCGGCGGAAGTTCGGCGAGGTCGATGTTCACCGTAAAGAAAAAGTCCCTCCAGGGACTCTTCACGAACAGTTCGGAGTTCACCACGTCCTTCTGCTCGATGCCCACGTTCCCCTTGTCGTCCTTCACCTGAAGGTCCAGGCCGATACTGATGCTGTAGCCGTCGTCCTTCTTCAGGTTCTGGAACCCGTCGACCTCAAGGTATATGTGTATCTTCGACCCCTTTTCGAACCGTGAGGTCCCGGCCTCGGTGTACATTCCGTAGCCCTTTGCCTCAGTGACGAAGAGTCCCTTGAGGAACGAGAAACCGGAGGCTGATGCCTGTACTGCTGAAAAGTCCGCCAGGAATAAAAATGCCGAAAGCACGAGAATACAGATCCCGAAAACCGCCGCGCGCACCGGAAGCGCTCCCCGGCGCGCCTCCCCGCGGGCGGCTGTATCAGGAGTATGGGAAAAGAAGGATGAAAACTTCAAAGTTGAACGACCCCCTTGGTAAAATATACACGACCTTCTGCATTATAATCTATTTTTAGCTTTTTGAGGCTTACCGAACTTTAATTCCGTAAAATGGCCGACACTGTGACAGCCCGAGGTGCCGGAGACAAGGAGCCCGTCATGAGAAAAAAAATATCTGAAACAGCATCCAGCCAGTGGCTCGACCTCGATTCCGACTGGACCGAGTACCTTCTTCCCCAGCCGGCGAAAAAGCCCCGGATCCGGGGGCATTTCGACGGAGCGTCCAGGGGAAACCCGGGCGAGGCCGGTGCAGGGGCCGTACTGCTGAAAGAGGACGGCACGTCCCTCTGGGAGTGCGCCCAACCCCTGGGGAAGCGGACGAACAACGAGGCCGAGTATCTCGCCCTCATCCTCCTCCTGGAGGAGGCGGAGCGCCGGGGCATCGCCGCCGACATCCGCGGCGACAGCCAGCTCGTGGTGAACCAGGTGACGGGCAAATGGAAGATCAACGAGCCGAGGCTCCGCGAGCTTGCCGACAGGGCCGTGGTGCTGCTCAAAAAAACAAAGAGCACCCTCGCATGGGTCCCCCGTGAGGAGAATTCCGCCGCAGACAGGCTCTCAAACGTTGCCCTCGACGGGGAACGGGAGGAAAAAACCGAAAAGAAAGCCTCTCCGAAACCGCCCTTCGATCACGAAAAGCTCGAGAAGATCACCGATTCCATCTTCATCGCTCACGGCACGGAGGACTACGCCGTAGACCTGCTCCACGAGGCGTGCACCTGCCCGGCTTTCCAGCGGTCCCGGCACTGCAAGCATCTCGATGCCGCACTCCGGCTGACGGGAAAATAAGCCGTTTTGCGCATCAGAAAGGGTTTCCCTTCTGGTATTCTTTCCTCCAGAAACTACAGGTGAAACGGAGGGATCATTCCGTGAGAAAAATAAACGCAGCATGTTCCGCGCTCCTGGCCGGGGTCATGATTATCCTGTTATTACCCCTGTTCACTGCATCGCTCCATGCGTCTCCTTCCGGGACGCAGGTCACATTTCTGCAGATCGGGAGGGGCAGCTACGGCGGAGTCAGCGAGAGACGTTTTGTAGTGGTCCGGTCGCCGGAAGAGTGGCTGGAATTATGGGCCGAGATAAACGGAAACGTACTCCCCATCCCCCCCGCACCCCAGGTGGACTTCACCCGCAATGCGGTTGCGGCGGTCTTCCAGGGGTTGAAGCGGAGCGGCGGCTATTCCATCGCCGTGCAGGGCATCTTCGAGAGCGGCGACCGGATCACCGTGACCGTGAGGGAGGATGAGCCGGGCCCCAGGAATCTTGTGACCATGGCCCTTTCAAGCCCGTGGCACGCAGTCGTTTTTCCTCACCCCGGAAAACCTGTGCGATTCACCTGCGTTCCATAAAATTCCTATCCTGAGGGGCAAATAAAGACTGTCATTCTGAGGAGCGCAGCGACGAAGGATCCGGTTCCGCTTTTGCCCTGTCATCCTGAGGGCTGTTTCATCGCCCGAAGGATCCGGGGGTGGTTCTGAAGACCCTGAAACCAGATCCTTCGCGTTGCTCAGGATGACACCAATCCCTCTCTTTGACCTGTCATTCTGAGGAGCGCAGCGACGAAGGATCCGGTCCTGCTTTTGCCCTGTCATCCTGAGGGCTGCTTCATCGCCCGAAGGATCCGGGGGTGGTTCTCAGGTCTTAAAACCAGATCCTTCGCATGCGCTCAGGATGACACCTCTCTTTGACCTGTCATTCTGAGGAGCGAAGCGACGAAGAATCCGGGCTTGGTTCTGAAGACCCTGAAACCAGGTCCTTCGTTCAGGACGACAGAGCGAGGTCCTTCACTTCGTTCAGGACGACAGAGCGAGGTCCTTCGCGGTGCTCAGGACGACATTCAATCCTGTTCCTTCCCTCTTTTCGACGGGTACTTCCACATACGCATACCCGTGCGTTCATCCCGGAAAGACGTCATGGAACGTCCCTTCTGCGAGTAGAATTCGATCAGCCCGGCAATTTTGCTTTCCGTTCTCGGTCTGTGCAGGTCCTCCGGAGAGAGCCTTTTCACCTCGGACATGGCCAGGCGAAGGAAAGGAAGATTTTTCTTTGCAGTCCTTTTTATTGCAGAGTAACGGCGTGTTTTCATGGTTTACCCTCCTTAAAAGGGGAGGTCTTCCTCATCGCAGTTTTATCTGCCGGCTGATTCAGTGACTCCAGTACTTCTTCAAACATCTTCAGCGCTTCCTCTTCGCCGGAATCGGACAACTTCTTTCTTATGTAGTCTAAATCAATCGGTTCGTCCGTTTCCAGGCCTATTTTCATCATCACCCGAGTCCATATTCCGCTTTCGGCGTGTTTCCAGCAAACACATGCGCGGATGCGGTCAATGATGAGGTCTTCCAGGGCAATGATGAAAAATTTTTTGTTGTCGTCCAGAACGATTGCCTCGACCCTCTCCGTTGCTTCAGGGTCGTCATTGACTTCATGTGCCCCGAGGATTTCCACGTAAAGATCATCATCGGGCTGGATGAACCCGCGAAAATCATCGCAGGACGAAAAGCCCCACTGCCGCAGAATATCGCCTGCGATGTCCAGATCACACAGGAGGTCCAGGTCTCCGGTGCTGTATCCTCCCTGGGTGAAAATTTCAACGGCACCGCCTCCGACGAGAATGGGAAACCTGCCTGTCCGTGAAAAGTACTCTTCACTGAACAGACCGAGAAACAGTGCAAAACGGTCGGTTTTGCTTTCTGTTTCCGAGAGTTTTTCTGTAATTTCGTCCCAGGTTTTCAGATTCATTTTCTTTGATTTTCGTTTCTTCGCCATTCTTCCCGGCCCCCGGTATCAGAAACAGATTTAGGCCTGCAACCCCTCGTATTTCTCCAGGAGATTGTTCCCATTGTGCGACCTTTTTCTGTTCCCGTCAATTCAGGGGAGGGCATACTGTCATTCTGAGGAGCGAAGCGACGAAGGATCCGGTCCTGTTTTGCCCTGTCATCCTGAGGGCTGCTTCATCGCCCGAAGGATCCGGGCCTGGTTCTGAAAGCCCTAAAACCAGATCCTTCGCGTTGCTCAGGACGACACCCAACCCCTGTCATCCTGAGGGCTGTTTCATCGCCCGAAGGATCCGGGCGTGTGCCCGGCATGGGCGTTATCTATAAGGTGAAAGTCCTGAACGGTGAAGGCAGCAGTAGCCGTAGCTCAAGGCAAGGGCGTCCCCGGTGACGGGGAGTCTGAAGGAAGCCGGCGGCAAACTTCC
>Ga0228535_1001357_pt1 | contig 38639 bp, 36 predicted proteins | sample SJ1metagenome_FD_168457 | JGI IMG/M metagenome (GOLD analysis project Ga0228535, IMG submission 168457) | Enriched culture of PCE-dechlorinating microbial communities from Ithaca, New York, USA - SJ1 | ecosystem: Engineered > Modeled > Simulated communities (microbial... > Unclassified | place... | reverse complement strand
GATTTGCCTTCACCTTTCTTCAGATTCCACCTCACGATGGACACCCTTGGTGTTCGGCTATACCCTTCCCGCTACCGGGTGGGTTTGGGACTTTCACCCATTAGAACGTGCGCTCACCGGGCGCACATGAAAAAAGGAACTCTACGACGTAATATTCGTAGAGTTCCTTTTTTCATTCACACTTTTCTCCTAACAATCTTTAGAGTTAGAATCTCATATAATAAACCACTAAGCTTTATTAATAATGTTTCTTGCAATATACCACGAAGTAATCATGGCTGCGGGCACTCCCCCTGGGTTGCTGACATAATGACCTACAACCGAAAAGTTTTTGAAGGGTAAATCCTTGGAATAATCAAATTTGGGAGCAAATTCGGGGTCCCAGCTCCAACCAGAGGTTCCACCCTGCCAATTCGAGGTGTATCGTTCATAAGTTAAAGGAGTAGCCGCATCTTGAACTTCAATATACTCTCGTAAAGAAGGCAAGAATTCCAACGTGCGTTTTATGAGGTCTTCGGCAAATTGTCTTTTTTTAATTTTGTAAGCAGCCTTATCTTCTGCTACTTCGGTCCACTCATCATAAGGGCTTAACATGCTAATCATCATGGCGTGCTTGCCAACCGGCGCAGCTTTGGGATCATCTTTACTTAACAAAACCAACTTAATATATTTGCCATCTTGGCAGGTGTAAACAACGTGGCTTTCTTGGAAGCGTTTTAATTCTTTGCTTAAGAGCTCACTGTCTCTCAGCCCTAAGTAGACTGTGAACATTGATTCTGAGGGCTTGGTTTGATGTAGTTTAGTCATCATTGTTTCCGGAAGTTCGGTAGGATCAATCAGCTTTGTACAGGTCTGGTATAAATCTGCTGCAGAGATAACTTCATCTGCCTCTATGACTTCCCCAGTCATTAATTCTACGCCTTTGACAGAACCATCTACTAGGGTTATTTTACTAACATTACAACCAAGATGAACACCGCCACCGCGTTCTCGGATATACTGAATCAAACGTTCCGTTAAATCGATCATTCCATTTCTTGGTATCCACGAATCCCAATAGTAAGTTGACCACATACCGAGCGTGCATTTTCCTGTCATGATCGGATACCCAAGCGTATTCAAGAGGCTCATCAAGAAGTTGTTTTTAAAATAGACGTTATGAAGACTTATATTTGTCTGACGATTTGTCTTGGCGAATGCCCACAAACCAAAGGGATGTTTCGTGATTAGGCGCAGCATTGTAGTGAATTTTGTTTGGCCGAACATCATACCACTGAGTGCAATTGAGTTGAAAGCGCTACTACCAATTTCTACCCACTCGAAGTAGCGTTTTAAGTTTGCTGCTTCGTCAGGGAATTGTTTGATCAAAGCCTCACTGGTTTGTCTGGGATTTCTCAAAGGGATGTTTACGTTAGCCCAACTGATTTGATGCCCGGTGGCTACGAATTGCTCTTTTTCTAAAAGCCCAAGTTCGTTGAGTATGGGAAAAACAATACCGTTAGAACCAAGCATAGAGGGTCCGGTTGGAAATCGAAATTCTTTTCTGCTAAATGAAGAGACATACCCACCCGGAATCGTGTGCTTCTCAAAGACCTGAACTTTCTTCCCTGCGCGAGCAAGATAAGCTGCGGCAGTCAGACCGGCTACCCCCGCACCAATGATGACAACTTGCTTTTCTTTCATATTGTTGTTTTAACCTCAAAATTCTGATATCTTGCCAATAGCAGTGCACCTACTAGTACAAAAAAAATCCCCACCCCTACTAAGGGCAAAGCAAATTTCGTTGGCGATTTTTGCATAAACGCCCAGTAAAACGACACAACCGGAATGATTTGAACCGGTGCATATTGCATTGGGATTAATTTTGAAACTTCACCGATGAGTAGTGCTCGCTGCGTCTCCAAGATGCCCAACATACTACCTGCTATCACCATTGCCGATGAAATCACCAAGAGAATCACATTCAAGGCAGTCGCTTGACCATTGAAAACCAAGGAACAATGAATTAATAAAATACCGAGCCACAAATTGGACAGTGACAGTAGCAACCCTGAATTGACAATTCTAATGTAACTACGAGTGTTTTCGAATTTCTTTTGTGCAAAATGGCAAATAACCGATAGGGCAATGATTGCTGTGCTCATCAAGATCAAGCGCCAAAGGATCACAGGGTTTTCCTGCAGGCTAGACTTTAGGTCTAGATTGAGACCACTCAACCCAATGAAGGCAACGGAGAGGATGACCAAGACAACTCCAACAAAGTCTGAAAAACGGAACGACTCACCTGTAAACCTGACGGCACCATAGGTTAAGACAAGAAGACCTGTGGTCATGAGGCCCGGAATCAGCGCCGGGCCAATCTTGATTTGGGCAAGCATGTTGAGGGGGCTTCCCATGAAAAATTGGAGGATGAAGCCCATAATCCATAAGGGATTTCTGATCAATTGGGGCAATAACTTTTCAAGCTTATTTGTTTTTGTCAGGGCAATCTTCTGAATAAGCAACCCTACATTGAAAACAATCCCTGCCATAATCGCAGCCCAAATACCAATCATATAAGAATTGTTCACTTGACGTTGATTCCTCGAATCAGAAGGTAAAACACAAAACCAAATTCAGCGATCATCATGGGCAGCATAAGTATCGTCTCAATGGTTACATTGGGCACGAGAAAATGCACGGCAACAGACAACAATCCGGTAAAGGTTTCCACCACAAACAAAACACCAAATGCTTTTGGGATAAATTTCGATTTGTAAATCAAGACTCCCAGAGGCAACACCCATAGTGCAAAGAGAATTTGACCAATCATATATCCATGCAGATACAAATTGTAAAAGAACATGGCCAGCGCTTGTTTCTGACCAATGCTGAAACTGCTCATGAAGTCACTCTCGGTCAAAATGTAAAGGGGTGCCAGTTCATTGAGAATATTGATCAAAAGCAAAACACTTCCAGCGGTTGCTAAAATAACCATGGTTGCTGCTAAGCTCTTATTGACCGGTGAAAGAAGCTTGTAAAGCATCAAAGCTGTTAGTAAATAGCAGAGAGTCATAAGCATATCACTCAAGATTCCCGCTCGGTATAAAAAGGTATTTGAGATAACATTATTTGCCGTAGCAACAATATCAGTAACCACAAATATTCTTTGCCTAAAGAAAAGCTCCGAGGCTAAACCAAAGACAACCATTAAAAGGAATACTAACCCCGCCATTCGCGCGGTTTTTTTGTTTGAACCCAACACCAATTCCATTTCCTCTTCTCCTCTATATATCTCTCTAGTCATTATTTTTATCTAGTTTTTTCTAAAATATGAATTTCATTTCTTCCGGTAAGTTGGAATTTTTCTTAAAAGAAGTAAGTTTTTCACAAGGATAATCACTGCATTCTTTGCAGGTGGGTAGTTCTTTTGATCTCGCACACTTTCTCAACTCACATTGGCTACAGTCGCGCCACAGTTTTTCTGATCTACAACCCTCACAAACCATTTCCTCTGCTTCAATAGCACAAGCTGAGTATTTAGACCAGAATAGAGCTGTTTCTTTTTGGATCTCAAGTTTTTGAACCGGATCTTCCGTAAAGGTTGCCTTATAAACCTGGCAACCGTGACATTGTATTCCGCAATATCCAATATGCATTCTTTCTTACCTCCCTTTTATGCAGCTACTTGATTTTTCACAAGTTGATCGTAAGAGGAAACATTAAACCTTTAATGAGATTTCCTCCTCTTATTTCTATATAGGTTGAACTTTATCTAAAGTGACGCGGACTCTGCACCCTTATTCTCGTCACTGGAAACCAATATGACAACCTTGCCACTGGCTTGACCTTCTTTTAAATAGCGAACCGCTTCTCCGGTTTCATGGAGTTGATACGTTTTTTCTATGTACGGTTTTATCTTGCCATTCTCTACTAACGACATGATAAATACCAAATCTTGTCTATTGGGCTTCGCTACAAGTGTGCGAATTTTCTTGTCACCGATTGACAAAATGGGACCAAGCAGAAGTGAACTCATGATAAAGGGCACTGACCCACCAATAACAACACAGATACCGTTTTTTGCCAACAATTGCTTATAAGTTGTAAGAGAATGATTAGCGTGAACGAGGAGCACTAGATCAAAGCGCTGCTTGTTTTCGGTAAAATCGAAGGTCGTATAATCAGTCACCTGGCTTACACCAAGAGCCTGAATCTTAGGTGCCTTCTTTGAACTACATACTGCCGTAACCTCGGCTCCAAAATACTGAGCTAATTGAATGGCGAATGTTCCAACCCCTCCGCTGGCACCCCAGATTAGGATCTTTTGTCCCTTCAAGAGGTGTCCTTTGTTACGCAATGCTTGTAATGCGGCCACTCCAGCCACCGGTACTGCAGCTGCAGTAGCAAAGTTTACCTTTTTGGGTTTCAACACTAAGGATATTTCGGAGACTGCTACGTATTCTGCAAAACCCCCAAGGCCATCGGCAGAAATTTCTCCAACAACCTCGTCCCCAATCTCTAACCTAGTGACATTTTTTCCCACTGCTTCTACGATGCCCGCAACATCGGAGCCGAGTATTTTTCTTTTGGGTATACTTCCCATATTCAGAACTCGGTAGTCCCCGGCATTGACAGAGGCTGCGCAAATCTTGACTAGAACTTCATTATCTCCCGGTATGGGTTTTTCTACTTCTCTTAACACCAACTCATAGGACTTTTGTTCTTTTTCGCAAATAACTGCTTTCATTTTCTTTACAAACCCTTACCCTGCCAGGCCTGGCGAATGATCCATAACATAGCGGCGACTTCCACGGCTGCGAAGAAAATGTAAGCTACGTTGAGCGATCCGCCTGCGACGACAAACAGAATGGTGATTACACCGGCTGCGATGTTGGCAATCTTGTTGGCTTTACCTTTGAGAACTCTTGACAGAAAAATCATGATGATGGGTATTTCAGTGAGTATGGTAAAAATCAAAATGAAAATCGGGGCCACCTTTAACGCGGCAAGGTCCTCGGGCTTAACAAAAAACATCATGTTGTAGATATCTGCAAATATCATATTGATCATCACTACCACCCATAGTGTGGAAATTTTCTCTTTTACGCTAATACTGTTAATTTTATTTTCCTCCATCTCTTTTTATCTATAGGTATTATTTATCGTCTTCAATCATTTCATAGGAAAAAACTTCTTCAAGCTTAGTGTTGAATATTATGGCGATTCGGATTGCAAGTTCGAGCGTGGGAAAGTACTTTTCGTTCTCAATAGCCACAATGGTTTGCCTTGTCACACCCGTTCTTTTTGCCAATTCTTGCTGGGTCATCTCATTGTTAAGAAAGCGTAATTTTCTAATATTGTTGGAAATTACGATCTTAGCCATTATGAACCCCCTTTCTATACAGATATAATTGCGAAAAGGCTTCCAGAAGCGATCCAAGGAAAAACGAAAGGAACATTACATTGAGCATGATCCCAGGGGGCATTTTGAAATACAAGGTCGCTAGAGCTGTAATAAAACCAACGAAAATGACTATGTAGCTATTTCTCAAGGATATGAGGGCAATTAATCTGTCCATTTCATCTTCAAGTCCTGAGATTTCCATTTCTTCGAATTCCACAACTTTTTCACTACTGTTGGTTTTTTTTGCCACTTCTTTAGCTACTTCTCTGGCAACTTCGTTGGCAACAGCAAGAAAAATATGGAAGGCAACTTGAATGACGATCATGAGAACAATACCACCACCAATGGTCACGAGCATTGCCGTGGACCAAAAAGACAAATCATTCAAAATTTCTTCGCCAAAATCTCTGTACTTTGTAATCCCGTAGATACAGTAGAGTATGATGACCACCAAGCCGGCCAGTATTGAGGTTATCGTTTTTTTCTCTTGATAAAACACTGTATCACATCCTTTCCATTTTTTGTCAGACCCAACGCTGATAAAGTATCATATCTTTTACTTGGTGTCAAGTATTTTTTACATCAAGTAAAAATATTTTTACTATGAAATTCTGTCGGATTCAAATACCGCAATGGAGTGTGCTTTTCTCAAAGGAATTCGTTCTTTATTTAACGAATTATAATTTTCATAAATAGAGAGGGAGAGGATGTTATGAAACGATTTCGATTATTGCTGCTCGGGGTTTGTGTTCTATTGATAATGTCAGCCTGTTCTCAAACCAAATGGAATGAAGTTGAGATCAAAGAGTTCAACTGGCAACCATTTATGTGGCTCCCTTACGAATTTAGCAATAAACTCTATGATAAAGCAGCAATGTTTTTACCGATTCAATTTGAAGATTCCGAGAAAACATATTGGATGCAACTGGACACGGGATCCTATAGCCAATTCGATGGAATCACCTTCGATTGTGTAAATCCAGCTCATAAAATCATTCAAACCAATTCCTCTTATAACATAGTAAGATTCAACGGAAAAATCGCTGGCTATGAAACCCAAAATGCCAAATTTGTTTCAAAGAAAGATTGGGGTGGAATTATAAAAGAATCCGATCAATGGATAAACATCGGTACCTTAGGTATGGATTTCTTCCTAGATAAGATTCTCGTTATAGATTTTCCCAACAGCAGATTGGCCATTGTCACTTCTGAAGGCCTGTTACCAACGGAAATTACTAAGGATGTCACATACTACCCTGCAGAAATGATCATTAACTTATTCTCAATAAGTCTTACAGTAGAAGACTCTCCACTCAAGGCTGCCTACGATACCGGCTCAAGTATTTTTCCATTGATTCTCAATAAAGATCAATGGCAACAGCTTACCGGCAGAGACGGGACCGAACCCGAAAATATCGTTCTGGATGTACCGGCTTGGGGAAGCAGCTTCATCGCAATTGGTGCACCTGCACAAGAAGAAATGTTCTTATCGGATTTGTCACTAGGAAAACCTGAAGTTTATTACAGAGAAGATAAGCCCGATTGGTTTAAAGGCTCTGGAATTGACGTGATCATTGGAAACGAACCCTTTTATGATGACTCTATCGTGATTTTAGACGGAATTAACATGAGGTTTGGGTTGGTAAAGGTGAAATAACGCAAGGCAAAACCTATTCTTATTTCAACTTAGCTTGACAAATTGAAATAAGAGCAGTAGAATGAGCTTGTTATTTCAAGTTAGGGGGTGTTTTCATGATAACAACACGAGCAGGGGAGTATAAGAATCATTACTCCGGTGAATCAGCATATCTTTCATTTTTACCCTCTCCTCTTCCACCCAATCCCCCCGTACAGTTGGGAACAGAATTAATTCATTATTTGATTCAAGCTAACAATGCACTGACTGCTTTGAACGTTGTTTCAGATAATATAGCAAACCTTGATTTGTTTGTTTCGATGTATATACGAAAAGAAGCCTTGCTCTCTTCTCAAATTGAAGGAACTCAAGCAACAATTGAAGATGTTTTTAATCCTGGTGCTGAAGAAAATGCTAATCAAGACGTTGAGGAAGTCATCAACTACATTAAGGCAACCCGATTCGCATTAAAACGGTTGGAAGATTTGCCTTTGTGCAATCGCTTACTCCGTGAAATCCATGCAATTCTCATGGATAGCACAAGCGGGCAACATCAATCACCCGGGGAATATCGCACCATACAAAACTGGATTGGTGGTCCCGGAAGCAGTCTTCGCAGTGCGCGTTATGTTCCACCTGCTCCTGAAGAAGTGGTGTCCCTCATGTCCGATTTAGAAAAATACATCCATGCCGAAACCAAGGATGATCCTTTGATTCAGGCGGCGCTGATTCATTATCAGTTTGAGAGTATCCATCCTTTTTTAGATGGTAATGGACGCGTAGGGCGATTACTCATTCTTCTCTTCTTGTTGCAACGCAATGTATTAAGCACGCCAGCCCTCTATGTATCGGTTTATCTCAAGCAAAACCGAACTGAATATTATGATCGGCTTTCGCTGGTTCGCAATAACGGCGATTACGAGCAGTGGATTCTGTTTTTTCTCAAGGCTGTTACAGAGTCAGCACAAGACGCTATTGGGGCCATAGACAAATTAAACGAGCTTCACAAGGAAACAGAAACCAGAGTGCTGGCCATGGGTCGTGTAAGAGAGAACGGCTTGCGGTTATTGCAGTATATGGAGCAGTATCCCATTTTGACCATAGATAAAACAGCAATTGCCTTAGGGCTTGCTTATAACACGGTAGCAGCCCTCGTCAAGCGTTTTTGCGATTCGGAAATTTTGCAACAGAGCAGTGGAAATAAGCGGAATCGAATTTTTAGCTATGAACCCTATTTGGCAATTCTGCGAAAAGGAACTGAGTTATAAAGCAACAAGAGAGCCGGCGAATTGCCGGCTCTCTTGTTTAATTTTACTTCTCTAGTAACGAAGGCTGATTACTTTCATACATGTTCGAAATAAGATTAAAAGGGATTCTTATTCGGTTTGTTGAACATCTCAGACATTACTTGTGTGCAAAGGAGTATGTTATGAAAAAGCAGCGATTTTTGTTCCCCTTAAATTTGATGGTTCAGAAAAAGAATACTGGCTGCAACTCGACACCGGGACCAATTCAAACTTTGAAGGAGTAAACATTGAAAGTATAGATGTGCCCTTCAAGATCGTCAAAACGAGTAGCACTTACGAATTTGTCAGTATTAATGCTATAATCGCAGGTTATAATACCAGGAATGCTGTATTTTGCAGTGGATAGTTTTGAATGGTTTAAGGACGCAGGAATTGATGGAATCATGGGAAATGAACCCTTTTATGATGACTATATCGTGATTCTAGACGGACTTGGCATGAGGTTTGGATTGGTAAAGGTGAAATAAAAGACGGAAAAACCTGTTCTTATTTCAACTTAGCTTGACAACTTGAAATAAGGATTTTAATTCAGTTAAAAAGAAGCCGTGCGGTTTGCACGGCTTCTCGTTATTTTATGTATGACATCAGCTTTGAAACACTTTGGTTTCCTGTTAGTATCACAACAAAACCTCCGTATATGTTCGGATACGGTTCGCAATACCAAAAGTACTTGCATAACTCATAAGAATAGGTAATCTCTTTTTTCGGTTGGTCATATACTCTCGCATTGCTGTCCGAAAAACTTGAGGATCCATTTTTTCTTTGTTACGAACCATATCACAAATCGTTCTTTCCATATCATAAGTTCTCACAATATGGTTATGTTTAGTTGTCGCTTCGCCAATTCCGACCTCATAAAAGTCTGTAATGGCCGTCACGACTTTGATTCCATTTTTTGTTAGATGGGATGCGTTATATCCAAATTTCACGGTTACCGTAACAAAAGTAGGCTCTCTTTCCATTAATCCATGAAGATACAACGCGGTTTCATGAGAAAACACAATGTTTTCGTTTCTTCTACTTAGTACGAATAATTCATCTAGCCAGGTGTCTTCTGTGATATAGATTCCATGTGCGACCTTCTCTAGTTTATTTTCTTGAATGAAGGTTGCCAATGTCTTCTTGGAAATGCCTGCAGAACTAACATCTGATGTAAATAGATATCCTTTGTTTTCTTCAATCAAACTTCTTAAGTTCAAAGTCGAGCTCACGAACAACACCACCTTTACGCTAAATATTATATCTATTTTTAGCGCAAAGTCAAATCTAGATATAAATCTTGTCGCCTTACCTTCTCCTCTTCACTGCAACCAAAACTTCTCTAAGGGACTTCATTGGGAAACACTGACTTTTCTAAACAAGCTCGGTCAGATTTACTGCTCCAATAACAGCAACAAGTTACCCTCCGGGTCCTTAAGATTCAGCTCTTTGCCACCCCACACAGCTCGAAATGGTGGTTCAAGGTGTATTCCTTTGGCTTTTAGCTCCTCATAAGTCTTATCAAGGTCATCACAATGGTAAACCAAGGTCACGGTGCCGGTGTTGGATTCTCCCCATTTGTTGGCATCCCAAATCCAAATACGGGGTTCATTACTGTTAAACCCAAGCTCAGTGCCGTCGAAGCCACTGGAGATATCTCCTAAAATGGGAATCCCCAAAAGGTCATGATAAAAGCGCACCATCGCTTCAGGATTTTTTGAAGATAAATTCATTCCACCAAATCGTTGAATCATCGTATATACCTCCTCTGAATACTTTCTTATCCTTGATTTGCTTCCATAAAACCCAGTAAAAACATAAACGCGTAGGCCGGAATTCTAATCAAATTCTTGCCACTTTTTGTATGATGTACACCGAAGTCGCTACTGTTTTTTGTTACTACAATCCCATAATCCGCCTCTTCGATTAGCTCACAAATTGCATCATCATCGGCAAGCACAGCGCTTTCTCGATATTTCACTTCGATGAGTATGTTCTTCCGAAGCTTTTGCTCAATCACGATGTCAATTTCTTTCTGTTTACTGGTACTTCTAAAATAGCCAACAGCAAATGCCTTTTGTTGAAAGCTGGAAACAACATGCTTGTAGACTGCGGTTTCTACAACTCTTCCCATTTCAACTGCATTCGCCAATATCATTTCATCCATTAAGACAGCATTGCGAATTGCCGCATCGGCAATGTAGATCTTAGGACGAGCTTTCAAAATCTTCTTTCCATTCATCTCAACGGGCCAACTCAAGTAAATCAAATTCGCACTTTCTAAATATCGGATATAATTCTCAACAGTCGGCCTACTGACTCCTTGGAGTTCTTTTGACAATGTATCAATAGAAACGATTTCAGATGAAACATTGCACAAATAAATGAAGATTCGCTCCAACTCCGTTACATTGCGTATGTTATATAACGCAGGTAAATCGCGTTTTAAGACTTTATCTACTACATCTTCACGCATAAGTTGTTGAGCCCATGTATCGTTTTCAGCAAGCGCTAATTCGGGAAATCCACCCACCAATAGGTAACGATTTAAGTGTACTTGTAATCCCGATAGTTTCTGCAGGATTTCCTGTCTTTCCGATTGATTGATTTGGAGCAAATCTTCAAAGCGAAAACCTGCCGATATCTCTCCGTGCTCGACCTTGGTCAATTGACAGTATTCATAAAACGAAAGTGTGGGCACCTGAATCAATGACCATCTTCCCGCGCCACTCTCTTGATTCCCTTTAACTAAAGCCGGACTTGCTGAACCGGTTGCAATGACATTACATTCCGGTCGCAAATCATATAATGTCTTCAGCCATTTATCCCAACTTACTGCGTATTGGATTTCATCAAGGAAGTAATATACATCTTGATCAGGATACACATTCTCATGATAACAGTCGAGAACATCTTGAAAAGAACTTAGTTTTAGAACCGGATGGTCGAGTGATATGTATACGATTCTTTGGGGCTTAATGTTCTGAAGCAAGAGACTCTCTATTGTTTGATACATAATTGTGGTTTTTCCAACTCTGCGCGCGCCGGTCAATACGATGATACGACGGAGATTCGTATGGGTTAAGCGGTTCATAACATCGTAATAAGCATTGCGCTTATATGCCTTGGCAAGGCGCGGATGAATGCTTCCTGTTTTCCACCAGGGGTTATAGGCTGTTAAGACCTTCAGTAATGCTTCTTTGCTTATGATTGACATTGAATCACCTCTTTCAATATAAATATAAGCTTATTTTACATTTTTGTCAAGAAAGATTATAAGTATACTTATATTAAATCAGCTCAAAGTGCAACTTTGAGCTGATTTTCTTACAAAAGATACCTCCTCAGGTTTTCGAGCCCAATGGAAATGCCTGTTATGGAATCTTCGATTCCTTCAAATTCAACCGATACACTGCCTTGATATCCTGATTTTTTAAGAATTCGCAAACATTGCCCGACCTGCACTTCGCCATGACCGATGATTGCCCCGCGCAGGTAATTGCCGCCGCGACTGCTGAACCAACCTTTTCCCGGGTCAGGTTGATTCCCAGGCTTCACATGAAAATCTTTGACGTGCACATGAAAAGCATACGCTGCTACCCTTCCAACCGCTTCGCAGGGGTCTTCATCCACACATAGAAAATTGCCGATGTCGATCAGCAAACCGAAGTTTGGGTGATTAACGCCACAGACCAACTTTTCAACTCGTTCGCTGTCTTGGGCAAAAAAGCCGTGGTTTTCTACCATGGTGCGAATGCCAAGGGTTTCGGCGTACTCAGTGACTGTGCGGCTTCCCTGAATTAGGCGCGGCAGTGCAGCTTCAAAGCTTTTTGAGCCTACAGCATCCTTCTTAAACCCAAACGTTGCATCGTGTCGCATGCCTTTGGCACCTAAAATCTGCGCCAGGTCCACTTGCCCCTTCAGCCGCTCCACTTCCGCCTGCAAATCTCCGTTACTACCATTCAATAAATCTGCCGTTACGGTGTAATTGCCCATAGCAATGCCACAACGCTCACCTTCACCTCGTAATTGTTTAGCAAACGACTCCGGTGTTTCTCCCGCAGGTACTTGCAGATCGGTAAATTCGATTTCATCGAAGCCCAGTTCGGCAGCAGTTTGAATCATGCTCAGCTGAGTGAGTTTTCCGCTGCGCACCATGGCATGAAAGCTGTAAGAACTGACCCCGATTCTCATAACAGAACCTCTCTTCCGGTTCGAGCCGATTCATAGATCCCGTCAATGATCCGCATCAGCATCACACCGTCGTGGGCAGGGCTGACACAAGGGATTCCCTTGGTAATGCAGTCCATAAAGTGACTGATTTCGCGTTCAAACAAACCGTCAAAACTGAGTGCCGTATTATGCGCCGGGGTGATATCGACTAAATACCCCTGCTGTTCCGAATACAGCTCTAATTTGGGGTCGAGTTTAGCCCCGCCTTTGCTGCCAAAGAGTTCAATATTAGCCACATCTGCTTTTATGTTCAAACTGAAGCTGGTCTCCAACATTAGAGTGGCTCCGTTATCGAACTTGATCAATCCCACCGCTAGGTCTTCGACATCGAAAACAGGCTGTTGATTCTGTTCTGCCGAAGAATAGCCTCCGCGTTTTTTAATATGAGTACGTGGCCCTAGTTTATTGTAAGTAACGGCGGTCACCGCCACAGGGTTGGGAGAACCCATGAGGTACCGCACTAAATCAATCACATGCACACCTAAATCGATCACCGGTCCTCCGCCGGAACGTTTGCGGTCCCCAAACCAGCCACCCGGGTAGCCTGCTCTGCGCAAATAGGTAGCTTTGGCATAATACAGTTCGCCCAAGGCATCGGCATCGATAAAGTCTTTGACCACTTCGCAGTCATTACCGTAGCGGCGCACTAAACCGATCATCAGCAACTTGCCTGCTTCTTTGGCGGCTTGCTCCATGGCCAGCGCTTCCTGGGTGTTGAGCGCCATGGGCTTTTCACATAAGACATGTTTACCGGCTTTAAGCGCAGCAATGGTTGCCGCTGCATGTTCACTGTTCCAGGTGCAGACACTGACGGCGTCGAGTTCATCCAGTTTTAACATTTCATGATAATCGGTAAAGGTATGTTGCACATTGTGTTTGGCGGCAACTTTTTTGACCCGTTCTTGGTTGATATCACACAGTGCATAGAGTTCCACCTGGTCCAGAGATTTATAGCCGTTGATATGCACTCCGCAAATACTGCCGGTGCCGATCACACCTACTTTTAACTTCTTCATGATCTTCCTCCGTTACATTTTGCTGATGTGTTGATTTAAAAAATCCACAGCCCGACGAATATCTTTTTCGGGGTTCTCGCCTACTTCGCGCTCCACGGTGAGAAAGCCCTGGTAGCCAATCTCTTGTAAGGCTTTTAGGTAAGGAGGAAATGGCACATCGCCTTCGCCCAAAGGAACTTCTTTAAAGGCTGCTCCACGTTTGATTTCTTCTTCGATCAGTCCATAGATCACTTCCGGGTTGCCTTTATGCAGCATCACGCCGTCTTTGGCATGGGTATGCACAATATAGTCCTTTAACCGATAGACGGCTTGCACCGGGTCATCGCCGGTGACCATAACCAAATTGGCCGGATCCATATTGACCCGCACTCCGCTTGAGTTCAAAGAATCGAGGAAGTTTTTCAGCACCGCTGAGGTTTCCGGGCCGGTTTCAATGGCAAAATAGGCACCAACGATATCGGCATATTCACCCAGTTGCTCGCAAGCCTCTTGCAAAACCTGCCAGCGTTCATGGTTGGGGTCTTCCGGGATGACACCAATATGGGTGGTGACGACCTTGGTGTTTAAATCTTTGGCTAAGTCCATAATGCGTTTGGATTTTTCAATACGTCGGGGATTATTGGCTCGGTCGGAAAATCCCTCACCCAAATCACCGCACAAGGCTGAGATGACCAAGCCGTTGGAGGTGACAAAATCGAGAAATTCTTTCCGGTGCCTGCTACTAAGGTTTTCAGGAGACATGGGTCCGCGGGTCGTGTAGACCTGAATGCCGTCGGCCCCAATCTCTTTGGCTTTTTTTACCGCTGCTTGCATATCGAGTCGAAACGAGTCGACCATGACGCCAATCTTAAAACGTGACAAGCTCATCACCTTACCCTTCTTTGTCTGTTTTCTTTTGTAGCATTTCGTCGGACAATTGGAAAATTCCTTGCAGAAAAAAAGACAAGCCACAATGACTTGTCTTTTTGTTTTAAAAATTTTCTATTGTCTGGAGAATAGACTTAAGCAACTTGTTGTTGGTTCAAAGATATGAAATCATATACCTTTGATTGCAGCAAAGCGATGAGGGTAGATGCAACACCTAAAGCAATTCCTAACCCAAAAAGAAGAGATAAGGATACGAACTCTCCAAGAAATCCATACAGGATGGAAGATACTGGAGTTAGCCCGTTACTCATAGCTGAAATCAAACCAGATAATTTACCTCTCTTCTCTGGTTCTACTCCTAAAATGAAAACCGTATTTAGGATTGCGTTGCTTATACTATTTCCAAACATTCCAAGGCTAATCAAAAAACAACTCAGAGGAAGATTTTTCGTAAACATGAGTCCAATAAAACACACTCCGATGATTATGAATCCGATAAAAATTGTTTTGAAGTAATGTCTAATTGGAATTTTTATAAATGAAACGGTAAGCATACCCAATAATGCTCCTACCCCTAAAAATGCCATTAAGATACCATATTGCTCGACCGAAAACCCCCTTTGTATAAAAACTGCCATTGACAGACTAAAAATTCCGGTTACAAAAAAATTGCTCAACATGAAACCCACTAAAATGGTTCGCAAGCCTATATTACCGAAAAATTCCTTTAACCCCTCTTTCAAATCAATCCAGATATTTCGCTGTTCCTGATTCAAAATTCGCGGTCGTTGGGGAATATGTGCAAAAAGCAGCGATACATAATAATAGAGAAAGCTCAAAGCATTCATTAGAATCAGCATAGGAACACCCAAAAAACTAATTAAATAACCTCCAATACCTTTTCCAGCCAAGTCAGCTATTGAGAAACTTGCACTTCGAAGAGAATTCGCCCGAGTAACATCTTCTTTCTCAACAAGATCCGGAATAATACTAACAACACAAGGGGTAGCAAAAACTCCTGCTGCCGAAATCACGAAGGTAGTGAACATGACAAACGGTACTGTTAATAAATTGCTAAATGTCAAATAAGCCATTACCAACATCAATATTCCTCTAATTAAATTGCTCTGTGCGAGGATGTTTTTTCGATTTAATCGATCCGCTAACGCACCTGCAAAAGGGGCAATGATTACACGAGGCAAGGAACTCAAAGCCGCAGATGTACCCATAAGGGCTGTCGAACCTGTTGTTTGCAGCACCCAAAAACTTATGGCAAAGCCATAAACAATATCCCCAAAGTGGGAAAGAAAGGCTCCTTGCCACATCAGAATAAAATCTCTATTGAAGATACTTCGTTTTGTTGAGTCGCCACCAATAATTGCTTCGATTGTTGATTGGTCTCTCAAGAAAATCACTCGTTTCTAAATTCAAATTTAAAGAATCTCATGAGAATTCAATCTCAATTTCATCATCTGACGGAAGTTCGATTCACTAGTGATTTTAAATCCTAGTTTTTCATATAGGAATTTGGCGGGATTATCTTTTCTCACCTCAAGTAGAACCGACGTAAATCCCATTGTTTTCAAATAAGACAACATGTTTTTCAAAGCTTGCTTTCCGATACCTAATCCACGAAACTCTTCCAAAACAACGATATCCATGAGAAGAATTGAATCAGCCTCCGACTCTTGCATAGGAGCAAACCAAATAAAGCCAATCTCTTGATCCAGAGAATCAAAAATAGTTTTAAAAATATGACCTTTGGTTTTCATTCCCTCTGGTAGCATTTGAGGTATGACCTTTTCTAACCTCTTTTTCTCATCAGACACATCGGTATGATTCGCATCTGCTCGGTCTTGCGCCTGCCTCGATACTGACCGTTCGAACCAAATCGTAAAACTCTCCGTTTCCATATCTTTTAATTGGCCGGTAAAAGACTTTGTAGTGATTTTTGAAAAATTGTTCAACTCGCTCTCTCCTTTGTAGTTTACTTGATTTAATTGTAGCTTTCCCGAAAATTTCAGATAAAGTATATCATCAGCTTTTTTCTTTGTCAAGGCCTTGGCTTATTTAAATTAACCCTATACTTCATATTTATAAGTATTCATTAAGATTTTCTCGAGAAAAACCCCGGTTCGTACGAACCGGGGTTTTTCTCATAACATGAATGAAAAGCATTTCTATGCAATGTTACTTTCCGTTTTCAAATTCGATGAAATAATAGGGAGGTCCTTCCTCTTCGCCGCGCGTGCTTTGGACCAAGATGAAATAGCGCATGGTTCCGTTAGCGTCTTCGAAGGAGATTCCGTGCCATGGGATCGTGCCAATCGGCCTGAATTGTAGTAGTAAGGGTTTACCGGGAACTAATTGCTCGGCCGTAAAGTATTTCTCTCCGGCTGTGAAGAAGATCACATCATTCTTGGTATCGTTTTCAAGTCCAATAAACGAAAAGTCCTCGAGGATGATATCGGTGTAGATCAGTAGCCATTCACCTTCTTCATCTTGTACATACTCGTGTAATGCTTTATAAGGAGCAGTGAGTTCCTCGGTTGCCCGAACCACATGAATTTGTTGCAATAACTCCTCCGTTGTAATCGGTTCCGGCTCTTCAGGTTCCGGTTTATTGCAGCCAAAGGCAGTAAGTAAAAGGGCAAACAGCAGCAGAACAACCATCCTTTTTCTCATATCGTACTCTCCTTTTCCGTTTGTGCTTTCCGAAGTGCAAGAGCGTTTTTTTATTGCCTACTTATTTTCCAACATCAGCTTCCGGATCAACGCTACCGGCATGGAACCGTATTGCAGCAGCTCGTTGTGGAAGCGTTTTTTGCTGTATTCGCTCCCCCATGCTTGCTCACAGTCTTGTCTGAGTTGCAAAAGTTGCTCTCGTCCCAGCATATAGCTCGATGGGTAAGTCGGTCCTTGGGTGTAACGTAAGACCTCGCCGTAAGCCAAGTGATGTTGCTGCCCCACTTTTTCTTCCAGCATGCGCACCGCTTCATCAAAGGAAAGCGTCTTGCTGTGCAAGCCTACATCCACCACCACCCGCACTGCTCGCCATAAGGCGTTTTTGAGTTGCATTAGGTGCAGCACCCCTTGAAGATATCCTTCTTCTACCATGAGGTCTTCGGTGTAAAGCCCCCAACCCTCGATCAGCACCGTATTATAAAAGTTTTTACGGAATTCGTTGGTTTGCAGCTTATGCATACAGGCTTGCAGATGATGCCCCGGTATCACTTCGTGGAAGGCGATACTGCGAATAAAACTGTAATTGTTCTCGCGCAGGTGCTGTTCTTGAGAAGCCGCCGGTGCTTGGCTGTTGATAGGTGTAATGTTGAAAATGCTGGTCAACCCCAGTGTATAGGCCCGCGAGGTATTCATGGAGCCCATAGGGGTTGTGGAACGGGCATACCAAGGGGTTTCGGCCATGACACAGTTCTCACCTTCGGGAATGCTGACCAAATCTTTTTCGACTACAAAGCGTTTGACCACTTCTTTTTCATTTTCATAGGCTTGAATCAGTGTTTCGGGAACAGGATGGTCCTCGCGCAGCGCTTCTAATTGTTGCAGCCATGTCTGATCCGGGTTCAACTTGTGGGCCAAACTGTGGAGTTGTTCTTCGTAGAACGCCACTTTTTCTTTGCCAAATTGCAATAACTGGGCAGTGTTCATAGGCACTACATAGTACTCCTGAAGCATGGTGCTAAAATATGCTTCCCCAACAGCAAAGTCTCCATGCGCAACCTCACCGGATTTTTTAATGAAGGCCGCATAGGTTTCTAGAGCCTGCAGCACCGCAGCAAGATCAGATTCAAAGCGTTCCAGACAATGCTCTGCTTTTAGTATGGAGAGGAGTGTTTCTTCGATCAACCGAGTTAAGCCTTTGACGCTGTTGAGGGCAGGTTGGATCCAGATTTGCGGAATTGCGTTCGGTTCCAGTAGCTGCATGGCTTGCATCAGGTAACCGGGAGCGGCTTGTAAGCGAGAAAGCAGGCTATCTTGTTTTTTTAGATCCAAGGGTGGAGTCATCAGGGTATTGATGCCTTGTGCCAGTTGGCTTACATAATAGGCAGGGGAGTTTCGCCAAGCTGCCAGCAATTCTTCATCGCAAAGGAAGCGAATCAAGAATTGTTTGCCGATCTGTAAGTCGACTTCTTGCTCGAGTGGCAAGTCCATAGTGAGATGGGCATTCACATCTGCCAACAACTCTTTGGCACGAAGCAGATTGTTTTGCCGTTCATCAAAACCGACTGGAGGTAGCTGATGATCATACTGGTGGATTCCTTTTGCTGTTGCCGAACAAGGATTGACCGACCAATCGAATTGAAGGAGGTCTTGCAGGAGATCTTTGTGTTGCATCATGAATCATTCCACCTTTCTTCTATTGTTCTCAATATTCGTAGAATTCTTAACTTAACCCTTCTTGCAACAAAAAAGCCGGCACCGCTGATGAGCGATACCGGCCTTTTTTGATCTCGTTATTCTTTTACAAGCACTTCTTCTTGATGTCCCTTAAACTTGAGCTTATCGTCTTCCACGGTAATCTCAATCTGGTCGCCATGGTGGATTGTACCTTGCAGCAATTCTTCGCTTAAGGCATCTTCAATTTGGCGCTGGATGGTGCGGCGTAAGGGGCGTGCTCCAAACATGGGGTCGAAGCCGGCTTTGGCTAAATGCTTTTTCACCGATTCGTTGACAACGATTTCCATGTTGAACTCTTTCAAGCGCTTGGAAACATCTTTGAGCATGACTTCCACAATCGATTCGATTTCAGCCTCATCAAGAGCACGGAAGACGATAATTTCATCTAACCGGTTCAAGAATTCGGGGCGGAACATGCGCTTCAATTCTACGTTTAAGCGTTCTTTCATGACTTCGTAATCGCCACTCACCGCCGATTCTCCGGTCGCAAACCCTAAGGTGTTTTGTTTGCGAATCGTTTCTGCTCCGGCATTGGAGGTCATGATCACGACCGTATTGCGGAAGTTGACGGTGCGACCGAAGGAATCGGTTAAGATGCCATCATCCATGAGTTGCAGGAGCATATTGAAGACTTCCGGATGAGCTTTTTCGATTTCATCAAAGAGAATCACGCTGTAGGGGTGGCGACGCACTTTTTCGGTGAGTTGTCCACCTTCATCGTAGCCTACGTATCCCGGAGGTGCACCTACCAAGCGAGAGACATTGTGACGCTCCATATACTCAGACATATCGATTCGGATCAGGGCATCTTCACTGCCGAACATGGTTTCGGCTAAGGCTTTGGCTAATTCGGTTTTACCCACACCGGTGGGTCCTAAAAAGATGAAGGAACCGATTGGGCGTTTGGGGTCTTTCAAACCGGCTCTGGCACGACGAATCGCTCTGGCAACCGCATTGACGGCTTCATCTTGGCCGATGACGCGGTTGTGCAGCTCTTGTTCCAAGTTGAGCAAGCGCAAACTATCTTCTTGGGTTAATCGCTCCACGGGAACGTTGGTCCAGGAAGAAACAATATGCGCAATATCTTCTTCGGTTACGACCAGACGCTCACTGCTTTGCTGGTTTTTCCACTGATTGCGTAAGCTTTCCAGTTCCTCGCGCTTCTGAGCTTCTTTGTCGCGCAGGGCGGCAGCTTGTTCAAAGGCTTGGTTTGCGACAGCTTCTTCTTTTTCAATTTTCAAAGCAGCCAGTTCATCTTCGCGCTCTTTCAAATCAGGCGGAGCTGTGTGTGAACGCAAACGCACCCGGGATCCGGCTTCATCGATGAGGTCAATGGCTTTATCGGGCAAGAAACGGTCGTTGATATAACGGTCAGAAAGACGCACTGCAGCTTCAACGGCCTCATCACTTATGGTCACCCTGTGATGTGCTTCATAACGGTCGCGCAAGCCTTTGAGAATCAAGATCGACTCTGCAGGGGTGGGCGGTTCCACCATTACCGGCTGGAAACGTCGCTCTAAGGCCGCGTCTTTTTCAATGTATTTGCGGTATTCTTTGAGGGTAGTGGCACCAATGGTTTGGACTTCGCCTCTGGCTAAGGCAGGTTTTAAAATATTGGCTGCATCTACAGCCCCTTCTGCACCACCGGCACCGACTAGGGTATGGAGTTCATCGATGAACAAGATTACTTGGTGGGTATTGCGTACTTCGTCGAGCAGCTGTTTCATACGTTCTTCGAACTCTCCGCGGTATTTGGTTCCGGAGACGATGTTACCCATTTCCAAGGTAATGACGCGCTTGCCCTTCAGTGTTTCAGGCACTTGTCCAGCCACGATTTTTCGGGCTAAGCCTTCGGCAATAGCGGTTTTGCCGACGCCGGGTTCACCAATCAGCACCGGGTTGTTTTTGGTGCGACGAGAGAGGATTTGGATGACGCGTTCTATCTCTTTATCACGGCCGATCACCGGGTCCAATTGGTTCTCTTGCGCCAATTTGGTGAGGTCGCGGCCCATCTTGTCTAACATGGGGGTGTCGGTTTTGCTCTTGGAGCTGCTACTTCCGGAAGCGGAGCTTTCTTCTTCGGGGATATGCCCTTCCTCCAATAAAGATAAGATGACGTCGCGCATGTCATCCATGGTAACACCTTTAGCCATGAGAATACGTGCACCGATGCTGTCGGGCTCTTCGGTTAAGGCTAAGAGTAAATGTTCGGGTCCAACATAACTGGCCTGAAGTTGGATTGCCTCTTGAAAGGCTAATTCCACTAAGCGCTTGGTGCGTGGCGATGGTTGTAAGCTGTGTTTGGGCTTTTCTTCCCCGGCAGGACTGACTTCAGCAATTGCTTTTTGGATTAAATCGGTGCTGATTTGAAAATGGTCTAAAGCATTCGATGCCACGGTTTCGTGGACGATTGCCAGGCCAAACAGCAAGTGTTCTGTGCCGATGATCGTATGATTCATTCGTTCGGCAATTTTCTGGGCTTCAAATAAAGCTTGATTCGCTTTTTCAGTAAAACGAAGTTTGCTCATATAAAATTCCTCCTATTTCATGGGGCTGATAACGGCTTCCCGCAACTCTTGTCGTAAGAGTTTAGCGCGTAAGACATCGCGTTGTTCAGGGGTAAGAGTTTCATCGGCAGACGCTTCCTGATTCAGCCAGCCACTTTGCAGTTGGACCATAAGGCGATTCAGTTGATCATAGCCTACATATTCAATCAGGTTGAGTTCGACGCCTAAGCGTAAATCGCTCCAGCGTTTGACGGCTTCTTGGCTTTGCATTAGATACGCATTTTGCACCATACCAAGGGTGCGGCCGACTTTATCGCGCAGTTGTAACGGGATGCGTTCGGCAAGCATGCGGCGAGCCTGGCGTTCTTCGGCCACCATCTGTTTTACAATGGCTTGTAGGCCGGCCAAAATCTCCTTTTCGGGTTTACCCATGGAGATTTGATTCGAGATTTGGAAAACGTGGCCAATCGCCTCAGTGCCTTCTCCGTAAATGCCACGGGCGACCATGCCCAACTGGTTGATTCCGGTGAGCAAGGGGCCGATTTTCTGGCTCATCACCAAGGCGGGTAAATGTACCATGACCGAGGCTCGTAAACCTGTGCCGGCATTGGTGGGGCAAGCGGTTTTGTAGCCGTAACGGTCGCTGAAAGCGAAATCGATGCGGCTTTCCAGCAAGTCGTCTAGGGTATTGGCTAAGTTCCAGGCGGGTTCCAATTGTAAACCGCTGAATAAGACCTGGATACGCAGGTGATCTTCTTCGTTGATCATGATGCTGACAGCCTCATCTTCGCGCAGTAAAAGTGCGGCTTGGGTTTCGCGTTCGCCGAGGTTGGGGCTCATCAGGTGTTTATCGACTAAAATGCTGCGTTGCGATTCGTTTAAATCTTTTAAGCGGAAAAGTTGCCAGCGTTTTTCGGTGCTCTCTTCCAAAAGCGGAATGATTTCTTCGATTTGCTGCAACAGCGCTTGTGCATTTTCTTCGGTTTGAAAATTCGGGTACGGCAAGCCGGAGACATTGCGGGCCAGGCGAATTCGAGTGGATAGAATGACATCTTGATCCGGTCCTTCTTGCATCCAGTAGGCTGCCGGAGATTGCCAAGGCATAGTTTTTAACATTCCTTACTCTCCTCCTGTTCCAAACTGAGACGCTTGATTTCGTCGCGTAAAACAGCCGCTTCTTCAAAGGCTTCTTTAGCAACTGCTTGTAGGAGCTTGCCTTTCAATTCATCAAGGCGGCGGCGCTGGTCTATCCCTTTTCCACCACGCAAAGGAATTTTGCCCTCGTGATGGTGACTGCCGTGGATACGATTCATTAAGGGTTCTAATTTGCTTTCAAAGGTTTCATAACAGGTGGGGCAGCCAAAACGGCCTTGGCGTCTGAATTGAGGGTAGGTCATGCCACAATTTGGGCAAGTCAAAGGAGCCTGCTCGGGGTTGACTTCCGCGGCGGCTGAGTCTTCTTCTTGCATCAAACCGGATAACAGATTATGGATGGAGAATGGTAGGGGTAAGCCGATACTGAGGCTAAAGGGGCCGTGTTTGGCAGCGCAAACTTCGCATAAATGGGTTTCGGTTTTTTGACCGTTGACCATTTTGGTTAGATGGATGGTTGCTTGATTCTTTTGGCATTCCTGACAAAGCATCGTTACTCTCCTCCTTTGCTAATTTTCTTGTTCTGTCCCTAAAAGGGAGATGATCATGTTACGAAGCAGCAGAGCGCGCACTTCGTCACGGACGGCAGCCGGTAATTCCTGGGTGGCTCTACCGAGCACGCCTTGCATAATGGTGCGTTCGCGAGGGGTGATGATCTCTTCGTCGGCAAGGCGGTCACAAATATGAAAGGCGCTTTCGACATCGATTTTGTTGGGTAATAATTGCAAGATTTGACGCGACCAGTGACTTTTGCTGTCGGCAAACTGTAAGCGCGTGATGCGCACATGACCGCCACCACCGCGTCGACTCTCTACTAAAAAGCCACGTTCGGGGGTAAAGCGGGTGGTTAAGACGTAGTTGATTTGGGATGGAACGCAGGAAAAGTGTTCGGCCAAGTTGCTGCGCACGATCTCCACGGTGGTGGAGTCCGATTCTTCCACCAGCGTCCGTAGGTATTGTTCAATGATATCTGCTAGGGTCATTGGATCTCCTCCTTCTGACTTTGACTTTCTTTGACCTTCATCATTATTATAGTGTGTAACACCGATTTTGTCAATATGTTGGGGACGGTTCTCTCCCCTCTATAATTTCCAATCATCTGGTATTTTACAGGGAGGGGACTGTCCCCACCCTGTAAATCGCGACAAAAAAGACCGCTCCTGTTGTCAGAAGCGATCAGAATTTTTGATTATTCAAAGGGATCTTGAATGATCTCCAGGATCTCAGCCTCGGGCGGATGGGTGCGATTATACCAATATCCCACCGCAGAACCAATCACAAATCCCCCAATATGCGCCAAATAGGCCACACTTTGGCTGTCTCCGGCTAAGAGCGAGCGACTGTAAAGCACTTGCATCAAGAACCAGACACCCAAATAGATGACCGCCGGCACACTGATCGGGAAAAAGAAGAGGAAAAAGATAGGGATGATCGAGCGCACTTTCGCATGCGGAAACATGAAAAAGTAGGCTCCCAAGACACCAGCAATGGCACCGCTGGCACCGATCACAGTAATGGTGGAATACGGTTCACTCCAAAGCTCGACCAAATTTCCAAACATCCCGCTCACGAGATAAAGCAGCAAAAACCGTCCTCGTCCCAAGCGATCTTCGACATTATCGCCAAAAATCCAGAGGTACAACATGTTTCCCAAAAGATGGCTCCAACTCCCATGCAGAAACTGCGACGTAAAAAAGGTTACCCAAGCGGGGAAAAGACCATGCCATTTCCAGGGAGAAGCTTCTTGAAAAAAGATAGGAGTCATCCCAAATGTCCGGTTCCACAACATCAGATCTCGGTTATTGAAGCCCAAGGTCCAGAGAAACACCAGCACGTTGAGGATCATGAGCACGAGTGTCACGACCGGCCAACGACGTGCACGGATGCTATCGCGGATGGGAATCATTTGGTTTGCCCCCTTTCTTGTACTGTGTTTATTCTACTCGTTGTAAGATAACGTTCTTCAGATAATGACTCTCCGGGTAACCGATGATTTCCGGATGATCCGGTGCCTGACTGCGCCACTCCACTAATCGGAAGCGAAGCTTGGCATCGGTTGCCGCTTCGGTGAGCATTTCACGGAACAAGTCCTCACTCATATGAAAAGAGCAAGAATTGGTCATCAGGAAACCACCGGGGTTGAGCAACTTCATGCCTCGTAAATTGATTTCCTTGTATCCCCGGAACGCCCCCTGCACACTGGATTTGTTTTTGGCAAAAGCCGGTGGATCTAAAATCACCACATCATAACTGCGATTTTCTTGGGTATATTGCTTAAGCAGGTCAAACGCATTGGCTTCCGAGAAGGTAATACGCTCTTCGCAGCCGTTGAGCTTGGCGTTAACGACCGCCTGCTCCAAGGCCAAAGCAGAGATATCGGTCGCTTCCACTTGGCTCGCCCCATAATGAGCAGCATGGATCGCAAAGGAACCGGTGTGACAGAAGCAGTCGAGTACGCTGGCGCCCTGCACCAAAGACTGTAAAGCCGCTCGATTGGTTTTCTGATCATAAAAATAGCCGGTCTTCTGCCCTTCGACAATGTCCACCATGAATTTTAGACCATTTTCCACAATTTGCACCTGCGCCGGGCCATCTTGTCCCACCCATTTTGTATACAAACTGCAACCTTCCAGCTTGCGGACGGTGGCATCGTTGCGTAAAAACAGATAGCGTGGGGCGTAGACTTCTTGCAGGTCAGCCAAAATATCGTCCAAGCGCACTTCCATGCCCATGGTCAAAATTTGAATGACTAAGGTGGTATCGAAACGATCTACGACTAAACCGGGAAGGAAATCGGCCTCGCCAAAAATCAAGCGACAATTGTTCTCGCCCGGAAGCCGGGATTCGCGCCAAGCTTTGGCGGCCTGCATACGCTTAAGTATTAGGGCCCTGTCTAAAGTTACACCTTGCTCGTATCCAGTCACTCGAACCGTGATCACGCTGTTGTTATTGTAATACCCCATAGCTAAGAAGACACCGTTGTGATTGACGATTTCAACATCACACCCGGGAGAAAGTTCCCCTTCTGTCTTGATGATCTCATTATTATAGACCCAAGGGTGTCCTTGTTCCAGCCGTTTTCTCCGGTCACGCTTTAAATAGACTTTTGCCACTCGGTTCACCCCTTTCATTGTTTTGGATTTGTTTCAAGTATACCTTACTTTCGAGAAATGGGAAAGTGAAATCTAGAAGAAATTCACAAAATTCCTCTTGACAGTTGAACAGTTGCTCAACTATAATGTGTTTAACAAACAACGATTCAACGAAAGAAGGGGTTCAAGATGGAGAAAGTCTTGATTCTGGAAGGCCTAGATTGCGCCAATTGTGCGGCAAAAATCGAAAAGCAGACCAAGAGCCTTGAAGGTATCGTAGAAGCAACCTTAGATTTTATGGCAAAGAAACTGAAATTTCGTGTGGCTGATTTAGAAGATCTGCCCCGAATCATCGGTGAAATCAAAGCCATTGTTCATAAACTCGAACCTGATGTCGAAATTCTGGAAGAAGAATTGCCGGTGATCCTCTCTGCAAGCAAAAAAATCTTCCTTTTGGAAGGTTTAGATTGTGCCCACTGTGCCTCTTTAATTGAAGGTATGGTCGCAGCCATTCCTCAAATGCAGAGTGCCACCTTAGATTTCCTGACCAAAAAACTGACCATGCAAACGAGCGAAGATTTACGCACACTGTACCCCAGGGTTGAGCAGATTGTTACAATGCTGGAGCCCGACGTGCAGGTGATTGTCCAAGATACCAAGGAAGCGACAACCACCAAAACCGAAATTGAAACCGGGTTCAACCGTAAACAAAAAATCGAGATCGCCAAGCTGATTGTAGGCGGCCTGATTTTCCTAGTCGGGTTCTTAATGGAGTTTTCCAACGCCGTCGAACTCGCGATTTTCCTCTTGAGCTATATCATCGTCGGTCATACCGTCGTGATTCGAGCCTTCAAAGGAATTGTTCGCGGTCAAGTTTTCAGCGAGCACTTCTTAATGTCCATTGCCACCATTGGCGCTTTCTTTGTCGGAGAATATCCGGAAGGTGTCGCGGTCATGCTCTTCTATTTGGTAGGAGAGTTGTTCCAAGATGTGGCGGTGAACCGTTCACGCAGATCGATTCGGGCTCTCATGGACATTCGCCCCGATTATGCCAACTTGAAAATCGGGGACAGCACCCAACGGGTTTCCCCCGAAGAAGTGCGCATTGGCGATATCATTGTGGTCAGACCCGGTGAAAAAGTGCCACTCGACGGCAAAGTTTTGACCGGAACTTCCATGGTTGACACGTCGGCTTTGACCGGAGAATCGGTGCCGCGTGAATTATTGCCCGGAAGTGACGCCTTAAGCGGATTCGTCAACCAAAATGGAGTTTTGACGGTTGAGGTGAGCAAAAGCTTTGGTGAATCGACCGTTTCTAAGATTTTAGACTTGGTGCAAAATGCCGGCAGCCGCAAAGCCCCCACCGAGAATTTCATTTCCAAGTTTGCTCGTTATTACACCCCAGCCGTGGTCTTCGGCGCCTTGGCTGTTGCGGTGATCCCACCTTTGCTGATCCAAGATGCCACGTTCTCCGAATGGATCTACCGAGCACTGATCTTTTTGGTTATCTCCTGCCCCTGTGCTCTAGTGATTTCGATTCCGTTGGGCTTCTTCGGTGGCATTGGCGGTGCCTCCAAACGCGGAATTTTAGTCAAAGGCAGCAACTATTTAGAAGCGTTGAACGATGTCGATACCGTGATCTTTGATAAAACCGGCACTCTAACCAAAGGCGTCTTCAAGGTCACAGCGATTGAACCCCAAACCCTTACCCCTGAAAGCTTACTGGAAGTGGCGGCTTTAACCGAAAGCTACTCCACCCACCCCATTGCTTTGTCGATTAGCAAAGCCTATGGCAAAGTGATTGACCAGCGTCGCGTAGCTGACGTTCAAGAAATCGCCGGCCAGGGAATTTCGGCCAAAGTCGATGGAACGCCTGTGCTTGCGGGAAACAATCGGCTGATGGAGCACCATGCTATCGCCTTTCCTCAAGTCGATTCAATGGGTTCAGTGGTACACTTAGCAATCGATTCCCAATATGCCGGGTATTTGGTGATCTCCGATGAAGTAAAACCCGATGCCGCCGCAGCAATTATCGCCTTACGGGCCGCCGGTGTGCGCAAAATTGCCATGTTGACCGGGGATTTAAAACATGTCGGCGAGCGCATTGGCAAGCAATTGGGCATGGATGAAGTCTACTCCGAACTCTTGCCGGCCGATAAAGTAGCCAAACTGGAAGCGTTGAATGCGCAAAAGGGCAAAAAAGGCAAATTGGTCTTCGTGGGTGACGGCATTAACGATGCACCGGTTTTAGCCAGAGCCGATATCGGCATTGCCATGGGTGGCCTTGGTTCCGACGCGGCCATTGAAGCTGCCGATATTGTGATCATGACCGATGAACCCTCAAAAATTGCAACCGCCATAAAAATCGCCAAGAAAACCCGCAGCATCGTTATGCAGAATATCCTTTTTGCCATGGGAGTCAAGGGTCTCTTCCTCCTCTTGGGAGCTTCGGGCCATGCCACCATGTGGGAAGCGGTCTTCGCCGATGTGGGTGTTGCCGTGATTGCCATCCTCAATGCAATGCGGGTGATGAATACGAAGGATCTTTAGTAAAAGCTCTGTTTACAGATCATGCAGGATTTGGAACCCCAAACGAAGTATTTAAGGAAAAATGGGGGGTGTATGACTTGAGAAGCAGCAACGAGATGATGCAAATCATTTTGGAGAAAGCAGCAAACGACGAACGGATTCGGGCTGTGACCATGGAAGGCTCCCGAGTTAATCCGAATGCAACAAAGGATGAATTTTGTGACTTTGATATATGTTTTATTGTTACCGATGTTCGGGAGTTTACGCGTGACAAAACCTGGGTGCGCTGTTTTGGTGAGATTTTGATCGTCCAATACCCCGAAGATTGGTACGGGCAACCCTATGATTATGAGAGTCGCGAAAGATTCGCCTACTTGATCCAGTTTGAAGATGGAAACCGAATTGATTTATCTCTGATCGACCTGACTCATCTGGAAAAAGAACGCGATAACCGCGAACCCCGTTTGGTTTTATTGAACAAAGATCATTTCGATGCACTGCAGCCCGTGCAAGACGAAAGCGCTTTCTTCATCAGCAAACCAAGCTATCAGGAGTATTACAACACCTGCAATGAATTCCGGTGGCTGAGTATTTATGTGAGTAAAGGCTTATGCCGAGAAGAGATTTATTACGCCAAATATGCTTATGATGTTCTGATGATGCCCATGTTCATCAAGATGATGAAGTGGAACATCGCAAAGGATCATCGGTTTCAGATCACGCTTGGTGCTTCCAGCAAGTATTTGAAGCGATATCTTTCACCGCAAGATATGAAACGCTTCCAAGGGATATTCCCCAATGGCAGCTATCATGACATTTGGACCAAGCTATTCCTTTTCTATGATTATTTTGCCGAATTGGCCGAGTCGGTTGCTGTTGCCCTGGGTTTTGAGTTTGACCAAAAAGAAACAGAGGCCGTAAGAGCTTTTCTGTGGTTGCGCCAAGAGAAATATAAATAAAAAAAGTCTGTCCTTTACGCAAATCGTAAAAGGACAGACTTTTTTTATTGATATTATTGTAGGACTAGTAGGCAATGAGAACGCCATTGCCCATGGTGTAAAAGGTGGTGAGCGCTTGGCAACTATAAATCGTAATATCTTTGACTCCACATTGAGACTCGATCATGGCTTTTGCTTGGTTAGCCATCTCTTCATTGTTGGAATGAGAGATGATCACCGGACGTTTGGCAATATCGGTTGTTTCTTTCATATAGTCTACCATTGCTTGGATGGTTTTTTCAACACCGCGGATTTTTTTAATGATACTGATCTCTCCCTGAGGGGTGTTGATGGCGACCACTCGAATTCCTAAATGTCCTGCCAACATCCCGGCAAATACATTCATCCGTCCGGATTTCACTAAATTATCGTAGCTTGCCATGGTAAAAACCAGGCGCAACGTTTTATTGTATGCATCCAATTTTCCTGCCGCTTGTTCAAAGGTGATTCCGGCTTTGGCTAATTCGGCTGCCTTACGGGCCAATAACACCATTACACCAGCGGTGGCTTTGGAATCCACAACATGAATCCGTTTCTCCGGGAATTCTTCCATAACTTGGCCGCGGGCTAACATCGCACTCTGATACGTGGCACTTAAGGCACCGGTCATGGTGATGCAGAGGGTATAATCGGCTTCACGAAAGGCACGGGCAAAATCTTCCGGCGCCGGGCAGGCACTAGAGGATGCTTTTTTCTCCGCTTTCATGTCGGCAATCATGGCTTTTAAGTCGACCCCTTCGCGGTCTACATAATCCTTGTCACCAATTACGATTCGCAAAGGTGCAGTGCTGAATTGCACTCCCAATACGGCCCCATGTTCAGCCAGCATATCACTGCTACTGTCTGTAACGATACTCCATTTCATAGTTATGTTCTCCTTCACGATGTAATCTGGTTTTGATAATCATTTTATATCATACTAAATACTATGTCAAGGTCGGTTTCATCTTGACGTAGGAATGATTATGTCTTATAGTGGTAGCGAGGTGGTGATAGTGACGATGGATACCTACATTGAACGGATACAAACCTTCCATTTGCCCCGTTTTGAAGAGATACCCGATATTGATTTGTACATGGATCAATTGCTATTTTATATTGAGCGCGTCTTCCAACCTTTGGAGAGCGGATCTAGGGAGAAAATATTGACCACTGCAATGGTCAACAACTATGTTAAGCAAAAATTGATTTCTCCACCCCTGAAAAAACGCTACAGTCGCGAGCATATTGCTTATTTGATCGTGATTTCCGTCTTTAAGAACCTGTTCTCCATTCAGGAGATTCATCAGCTGCTGCAAATACAGGTTAGTAGTTTCCCCTTGGGGCAATCCTACGATTACTTTTGCACAGAGCTGGAAAACATTTTACGCGGCACTTTTCTACAGGAAGGATTGCCAGATGATACCTCGGTAACCAATGCACCACAAAGTCGCTTAGTACGCTGCAGTATGATCGCGTTTGCCCACAAACTGTTTACACAACATCTCATGGAATCTTTAGCACCCGCCGATTCGGCTGAGATCAAGAAGTAATCTCCTTTCAAGGGGCATTAAAAATCCCCGTCACTTTTTTTAGTGGCGGGGATTCTTTTCTTGACATGTTTATTAAGGCTTCTGATTCTGATAAATCCGCAGACTCATCGCAATGGCAGCTTCGCGGGCGGCGCTTGCTTTAGGCATAAAGTTGCCCGTATAGGCATCCCCTTTGACGACTTTGATCTTCGACATGTATTTGGCAGCTTCAACAGCCCAGTTGTCGATCTCTTTCTGATCCGGGAAATCCGTGACGTCAGCAATGGAAAAATCGGCTGTGGGGGTAATCTTTTTGAGTGCACGTAATAACATGGTGGCGCATTCTTGTCGGTTGATCGTCTTCTGTGGCTCAAAGGTTGTTTCAGAAGTGCCATTGGTGATGCCTAACGCATACGCTTTCAAAATCTGAGCATTCACTGTATCTTTGAATGGGTTGGGTGCAAAGGGTTCTACGGTCAGATTTGTCGTTTTTTCATACAATGCCAAAGCTAATTCGCAGAATTCTTCGCGGGTGATCGGTTTAGTCATGTCAGCACCTACCAATAGCGATGGAATCAATCCGGCTTCGGAGGCTTGTTGCAATTCCGGTTTTGCCCATTCGCTGGCAGCTTGATAATAAGAGGGTGTGCCAATCGAGATTGGCTTTGAGAAGGCGCTCTGCACTTCCAATACATCACTGTCGGGTTCTGAGTATGAGTAACAGACACGGAAGGAATAATAGTTTGACTTGATATCGATATTGCCTAAATAATCTTGGTTTTCCGGGTCCAGCACAGCGAATCGAATATCGAAGATTCCGCTTTCGTCATATCCGGCATGGAGTGAGTTACCGAACATATTCAGACCGACATCATATTGCCAAGATCCTTCATCGATTTTGACATCGACATAATAACTCAGCGGCGCTTCTCCGTTTTCATCCCAATAGGAGATCATATCGAGCACCCCTTGAGAGTTGAGCCAGGTCAAATAGAAATAGGGGCGTCCGTCAGGGTAGGTTTTGAGCTCAATTTTCAGATCCTGTGGGGTCCATTTCGGATCAAAGACTGGCTTCGTTTCAGCCAATGAGATAAGACAGGTGTTTAACAAAAGCGTCAGTACCGTTAAGAAGAACAATAAGCGTTTCATCTGATTACCTCCTTAGATTCTTTAGTGTACAATACTCCACACTAAAATCTTACACGAAACCAAAGGCTTTGAATAGTTGGAATAAAAGCATAAAAAGTAATATTTGTGCGATATGATGAAAAATCCCCCTGCCGCACCAAACGACAAGAGGATTTTGCGGTGAGATTTACAGGGTGGGGACAGTCCCCACCCTGTAAATTTAGAGTTGTAGATGCTGTAAAAGAGTAGCGAGCTCCCCCGATTTCAGTTGTTCAAGAGGTTCATTGCCCCAGGAAGGGAATTTTTCGCGACGGTATGCCAAGATAAGCCCAACCAAGGGCGAAGTGATGCGGTTCAGTACTTCTTCACGGGGGTCAAACGGACCATAAGCATTGAGAAACACCTTCCCTGCCTCTTCACTCAAAGAAGAAAGCACATTGCTGAGATCACTATAGACAAAACCCTTGCCCAAAAGGTTGTAATCAAACATCATCGCTCGCTGACTGTCATGCGACACCACCAGATTGGTCCAAAAGAAGTCATTATAGGTAAGAGTGCGGGGCAATTCTGCCAAAACCGATTGAAACTGCGCTCCCTTTTCTTGCCACACATTCCAAAAATCAAGGTTTTGTGTGTGAGAGACCTCACGCAACCAGATCATATTCTCATGATTGATCAACGAAGTTTCTTCATACATCTCCTTGCCGTGCTCTTTAACATAGTCACTGCCTTTTTTGTGAAGCTGTCTGTACCAAGTAGCCAGGCTTCGGGCTATCTGTTGATCTGCCAAATCTTCCTTTTGGCCCAGACGCCAAAGTGGAGATTCCAAAACATCCTCGAGTAGCAAGGCGGTTTCAGTTTGCTTCAACACCTGCAAATGAGGGATGCCCAGGGTCTGCAGCAGATGATAATTCGTGATTTCACGTCGATGCTCGGGGGTATCGAAAATCTTCAAGATTGCAGACCCCAGTTCAGTTTGCATCCGTAAGACACGGATTCCATCTTTGTCACTGAGAACTTCTTTGAGCTGCCCCTTGACACCCATTTGCTTCAATTCTTCTTGTCCATTGTTCATAATGTCCTCCTTTTTGAGCGGCATTGTAGCTGCTATCGGTCTTTAATTCTCGCAAAATAATCTCTCCGCTCACTGTCGTCCTTCGGACAAAGGTTCGCTCCGAGAAACATTTTGCTCTCGCAACCTCATATCTCAAGCTGGGTAAATACTTTCGAAGAAAAGCGTGCGACGTCCCCTCCTTGAAAAGCTACCCAAGCACAAAGCGAAAAGTTTCCTGAAGGGCGACTTTTGACCGAAGGTCGACTTGAGCCCGGAAGGATTTTTGAGCGGCAACAGTACGATGGTGAAACGAGAGAACCGTCCCCAAGGAACCCCAAGGAACGAAAAAAAGGGGAATGTCGCCCGAGGGTGACAATCCCTTTGTAGATATTGCTTTTTAGCCTTCTTCGTCTTCGTGCTTGTAAGCCGCGATGATACCTTCTGCGATCAAGGTCGGAACTTCCTCGTAATGGTCAAACGCCACAGTGAAGGATCCTCGGCCTTGGGTCATCGAACGTAAATCGGTGGCATAGCGGAACAATTCCGATTGCGGAGCTTGCGCACGAACAATCTGGCGTCCTTTGCCAATCGCTTCCATACCCATAACTCGGCCTCGCTTTTTGTTGAGATCGCCAATGATGTCGCCCATGTATTCATCGGGAATGGTGACTTCAATATTCATAATCGGTTCCAATAAAACAGCCTTCGCTTGAGCAAAACCTTTTTTGAAGGCTAAATGAGTCGCAAGTTTGAACGCCATTTCAGAGGAGTCCACCGCATGGTAAGAACCATCGACCAAAGCTACACGAATATTGACAACCGGATAACCGGCAATAACGCCTTTGGCTAAAATTTCAGTCAAGCCTTTTTCAACGGCCGGAATGAACTGACGTGGTACCGAACCGCCGAAGATTTTATCGACGAATTCGTAGCCATCTTCCTTGGGTTCCATTTCCAACCAGACATGACCAAACTGGCCCTTGCCCCCGGATTGCTTCTTATGACGACCTTCCACGCGCACTTTACCACGAATCGTCTCGCGATACGGCAGTTTCATATCAACGGTTTGAACCTCTGCACCGAATTTCTTTGCCAAGCGGCTCATCATAACGTCTAGGTGCAATTCACCCAAACCGGAGATGATGGTCTGTTTGGTTTCAGGATCTTTATACATACCAAAGGTAGGATCTTCTTCGGCTAGACGGGTGAATCCGGAACCGATTTTGTCTTCGTCGCCTTTGGATTTGGGTTCAACCGCAGAACTCAACGCAGATTGCGGGAAAATGATCGGGTTCAACATCATTGGATGTTCTTTGTCACCTAAGGTTTCATTGGTGGTGGTGTCTTGCAATTTAGCCACAGAACCAATATCACCTGCGACCAATTCGGTAACGTTTTCTTGCTTCTTACCTTTGGGTGTGAATAAAGTGGAAATCCGCTCGGCTCGGCCTTTGTTCACATTCCAGAGGGTGGAGTCGGCTTTCATGGTGCCGGAAAAAACTTTAAAAATGGTCAATTTCCCTACAAAGGGGTCAGCCATGGTTTTGAAAACCAAAGCAGCTAGGGGACCATTGGGATTCGCAGCCAACTCAACAACTTCGTCGCTTTCGCCTTTTTTAGCTTGAACGGCGGGCATATCAGCAGGAGACGGGAAGTTTTCGACAATGAAATCTAGTAATTGTACAATGCCCACGTTCTTAACACCGGCTGTGCATGCCACCGGAATCAATTTGGCAGTGCGAATGCCCACTTTCAATGCATTGATCAATAATTCATCGCTGATCTCTTCGCCTTCTAAATACATCATCATCAATTCATCGTCGGCTTCGGCAGCCGCTTCGATTAGCTGATCGCGATATCCTGCTACAACGCTTTCAAGGTTTGCAGGAATCGCCATCTCGGTAACTTTCTTACCACTGGCATCAGCATACTTATAAGCTTTTTTGTGAACGATGTCGACTACGCCCGAAAAATCCGCTTGTGATCCAATGGGGATAATCACCGGAGCGATGCGTGTGCCAAATTGATTCTTCACACTTTGTAATGCTTTGTCAAAGTTAGCATTTTCACAATCCATTCGGTTGACGACGACCATACGCGGGACTTGGCGGTTCTCCGCATGCTCCCAAACCAGTTCGGTTCCGACTTCAACGCCAGAAACCGCATCGACTAAAACCACGGCGGCATCGATAACTCTCATCGTAGCCACGACTTCGCCGACAAAATCCAAATATCCCGGGGTATCCAGCAAGTTGATCTTATGTCCCTTCCATTCAATAGGTGCCATGGAAGTACTGATACTCATCTGCCGTTTGATTTCTTCGGCATCATAATCCATAAAGCTGGTTCCGTCGGTGGTTTTGCCCATACGGTCCGTTACACCGGACGTAAAGAGCATAGCTTCTGCTAACGTTGTCTTCCCAGCACCCCCATGGGAAAACAGTCCAATATTCCGAATTTTGTCTACTGAATAGTTTTTCACAGATGTTCCTCCTTGCTTGTTCAGGGATCAATGTCCTATTATACGACTCAATTTGGCGTACCCGGTATAAATTCGATTCATTCTCCTCCTATTCCTTCCGTATCAGAAGCGATATATCGTCTTTTTTTCGCCGCAAGAAGGACTTTTGCAGCTGTTCGTGAAAGCAATACCATACACATTATTCACTAGAAAGGTGGTATAAACCATGAACACCATTGTCATAGATAACCGCGGTCTCCCTTGTCCACAACCGGTTATCCACACCAAAAAAGCTTTGCAAGAATTGATCCAAGGGCAATCCTTGGTCTGCATCGTCGATAATGAAGTTGCCAAAGAAAACGTGCTCCGTTTTGCTTCCAAATCCGGTTGTCAGGTTCAAATCGAAGAGCGCGACGGCCTATTTTACCTGACCCTGACCAACGATGCACAAGGAGCCCCAAAATTGCAAGATCCTCCGCCCAAAGCCACAGAGCTTCCCTTAGGCCAGCATGCACTCTTTTTGCGCAGCAATCTCTTAGGTCTAGGAAGCGATGAATTGGGAGCCCTTCTAATGCGTTCCTTCTTCTATGCCGTCAATCAAGCGCCGGAAGCTTTACCGGCAGTCGTCATCCTAATGAACTCTGCCGTTTTATTAGCCATAGAAGATTCACCGGTCCTGGCAGATCTTTTGAGTCTGAGCCAAAACGGAGTCGATGTGGTTGCCTGTGGCACTTGCCTTGATTTCTACGGTGTCAAAGAACAGCTTCGGGTTGGCCGAATCTCCAATATGTATGACATTTATGAAATCTTAGCCGCTCGCCGCGTGATCACATTGTAATTATGAAGAAAAGGAAACGCGGTATGTGGCTTATTTATCCTCTCATTATGCTGTTTGGCATCTTCTTCTACGTGGGTTGGCAGGGCTGGCGCAGCACCAAACCCTGGCTCTCTCCCAAGGGCCAAATGCTATTTGTGGCACTCTTTGCCATACTCAATCTTCTGCCTACCCTGCTGCAATTCTTAGGGGGACGGTTCTCTCCCACCCTCTACGCCTGGGGCACCAAACTCCAATTCTGGCAAATCATCGCCTTAGCCTGTCTGGTCTTCTTCACGGCAACGGTTCATCTGCTTTCCTTCATCGCTATCCGTGTTTTGGGCATACAGACCCTTACTCAACCGATATGGTCCCTAGTCGCCCTAGTTGCCGTGCTTGTTGCGAGTTTCTCTACCCTAGCCTGGGGGCACTCAATCGCACTCAATATTCAAACCACCCCCTACGAGATCCAGCTTTTCGGTGAGGTTTCTCAAGAGAAAACCTACAAATTGGCAGTGATTTCGGATTTGCACTTAGGGTATATCCATGACAAAGAACATTTAAAAAGGATGGTGGATGCCGTCCTCGCAACTCAGCCGGATCTGGTATTGGTGGTTGGTGACCTGCTACATAGCGATTTCGAACCCTTTCAAGAGCAAAACATGGCTACAGAATGGGCTCGTTTGCAAGCTCCCTTTGGTGTTTATGTCGTCTTAGGCAATCACGATGCTTATTCCGGGAAGTCTTCTCTGATGCTCGACCAATTGACCGTAGCCGGGATCACCGTGGCTCAAGATAAAAGCTTCTTAATAGACGATCAATTTATACTGGTAGGACGTCAAGACAAGGGCGGTATGCGTTCGGGGAATCCAATCCAGCGTGCTACTTTGAACGACTTGCTGAAAAACCTACCCGAAAACGTTCCAACCGTAGTCATGGATCATCAACCCACTCGTCTATACGAAACCAGCCAAACCGGCTTAGCAGATCTGCTGCTTTCCGGGCACACCCACGCCGGTCAATTCTGGCCAATCACCTGGGCAACCGATCGTATTTATGAAGTCAACTACGGCTATAAGAAGGTCGACAACACCCATGTGATCGTCACCTCCGGTATTGGTACCTGGGGTCCCGATTTCCGTTTGGGCAGTATCAGTGAAATTGCGCTGATTACTTTAAAAGTTTCTCCACAACCCTGATTTCATTGTAAAATCTTTAAAGCACGAACTTAATCTTCGTCCTCTGTTAAAGTTGATGTTTGGCATTTGTCACTACTTTTGTACTTCAAGGTTGTCAATCTCGAACGCTAAGAAAAAATGCGAAACGCAAGGCACTCTACGAAAATGAAATCGTAGGGTGCCTGATTTCTTTTGTTAAAAGATTGCAGAGAGCGCTTTGACTTCACAGCCCTTGTCCGTATAATAGCTGAGCATTTCGTCCATCTTTTTCAGGTCATAGCTGGTGACACAGTCGGGAATGACATCTCCTTATGTTTCTCAAATTCCACTCCTTAATATAGAAAAAAAGTCTACAACACTCTGGAATTTCAAATATTGATCTGAAAAATCTTTGATCCTCTATTTTGCTTGTCTAGTTGAATCAAAAAATCTCCGTATCGCAAATTTTCTCGACCCTCTTTTCTATACCAAACAAAGTAGGTGGAAATAATGTTCATCTCAGCATATCTTGCATTATAGAAATTTACCCCTAAAACCTCTAACTCTCCCTCTTCTATGAGTACACCTTCATTAATCCCCTTCTGAATCATCTCTAATGTGCTACTTCTGTATTTATTTAGTCCCTCTATGATTCCCGGATTTAATATAGTCTTTATGTTACTTTCTTGTATACCCTCTAGCAATCTATCGGCCGATAAAACATTAGTGTGTTCTTCAAATTCAAGAAGTTGATTGTCAATTAGAACTTGAAACAATATTGCCCCCACATCATAACATCTAACTCTAACGGGAAAAATATCTTCAGCAACTAAAACTCGCTTTTTAAGCCGTTCTAGGCTTTTTGCATACAATTCTCCGGAAAGCTGCTTAAGGGCATTAAGCTCAACGTATTGAGCAGCACCTTCAACCTCCTCTACCGACGCTTCATAGCAAAACTCATAAGGGAATTTCTCTCGTCTGGAAGATCTATAAGCTAAAAATTCCGAATACGCTTCTAGATTAAAATCTTCCATCAGGCCCAAAAGAATCTTATTCTCTTCGTATTTCAGACTTAAGTTAACTTCATCGTATCGATATCTACTAAGCGCCTCTAGCTCACTAGGAAACCTAGTATCTCCCCTAACATTCTGAAACGCATGAAACATTTCATGGATGATTTTCGTAGCCAGCACAGTCGGGTTCATTGGTTCCATAACATGCCAAATTGCGATGTATTCGCCTTCATACAATACTGATGTATTTGCTACAAACGTTGTGCAAATTTCGCAGAGAGAGCCACATTAACACGGCTAATTAGCCGCACCGTAACGGAGTTTTAGCCACACCGTAACGGCGATATAGCCGCACATAGATTTCCGCCGTATAATGAAGA
>Ga0228535_1001352_pt1 | contig 38843 bp, 31 predicted proteins | sample SJ1metagenome_FD_168457 | JGI IMG/M metagenome (GOLD analysis project Ga0228535, IMG submission 168457) | Enriched culture of PCE-dechlorinating microbial communities from Ithaca, New York, USA - SJ1 | ecosystem: Engineered > Modeled > Simulated communities (microbial... > Unclassified | place... | reverse complement strand
CATTCCCAAAAAAAATGGGGTCCAAAAAGTGATCGCTCGAAAGGCAAGAGTAAGAATAGCAGCGGATTCAAGTTCAACTCCCAAAGTATTTAATGCCAGAGTCATCATGCCTTCCATAACCCCAATCCCAGAGGGTGTAGGCGAAATAATCGTAAAAAGATAACCCAACGTAAAGCCACTAATCACAACTCCCAGATCAAATGCGAGCCCAAATGCCAGAAAAAGTATGGATAAGATGGAGATCAGCAACGCTTTATTCACAAAAGCAAGACCTGTAGGCAAAAACAACAGCCGAATATTATTATGGATCGTTTGGGCTCCAATATGAATTTCTTCTGAAAAATGGATGATCTGTTCATCGCTTATGTGTGTCTTTTTTGAAAAAATACGAATAATCCGGTTAAGCGTCTGAAAGATGACGCCCAAGATTTTTTTCAACAAATCAAGGTGTTTACTACTTAAGAATAGTACTAAAACTAACCCGCCAATGATTCCTCCCAACAGGCAGGTGGCAGTAATTTCAAGCCAGGTTAGCTGTTGGTTTGACTGTAAAATGAGAAGACCAACAAGAGCAGTAATAAACAGCGAAAAATAATCAAACAAGAGATAAAGCATGCAAGCGAATGTTACCCGCGCACTTGAAATGCCTTTTTCTTTTGCATCAGATATGAACAATAATAACGTAGCAATTCCAGCTGAAGGGGTAGCGATCCTTACGAAGTTTACCGCAGCTGAACTTAAGGTAACCATATGCAAATAGGATTCCTTGATACCAACAAGTCGGTAGATCACATAATAGGAAAATCCCATTGTAGCAATCCACAAAAGTATAAGGAGAAATGCCAGGAATACGAATAAAGGTTTCGCCTGATTCAAAATTCTTACTATCTCCGAAACTTCTGATATTTGAGTCAGGACAAATATCAAAGCAATAAAAAGAATCAGTGCGAAAAGTAATTTTTTTATGGTATTTTTCCCTTCGGTATACTCTTAATCATCCCACCTTTTCCGTTAGTAATTTGATGTAAAAATCATCAGAACACCGAGGCAAACAAATACACCGCTAACCAATTTCTCGAGGGTTTTTTCGCTTACCCTATTTGCCAATTTGGAAGTAAGAAGACCACTCATTATCGAACCGACCGCGACGACTAATCCTGATAGGAAATTTACATTCCCGTGAAGTCCATAACCAATCGTTCCTGATGCAGCGGTTAAGGCCATAATCAGTGATGAAGTACCAATGGCCTTGTGAATGGGGTACTTAAGAACAAGGATGAGAACAAGCAAAAATGCCATCCCGCCCCCAGCCCCTACCATACCACTCATCCCGCCAAGTAGTAGCCCAATCCCAATGGAAGCCAATATTGTTTTGGGATTAAGCGGTTGTATATTTTCAACCTCCACCCTGGGTTTAGAGGGAAGCATTGATTTTCTCCACATGGCGATGGCCATGATGAAAATCATGACAATAAACCCTACCCCCATTTGTCCGCCGGTTAAGGTTCGGTTTGCGAAAAGGGAACCGACCTGGGCACCAACGATGGCTCCAAGAGCAAGCCAGAGACCCGACTTAATGTTTACATTCCCGTTTTTGTAGTAAGACCAGGCGACGAATAGGGAGGTAATGACATCGACAAATAAACTCGTCCCAATCGCGGAATGCATTGAAAAACCGAGTAAAACAGATAAAAGAGGCACAACCACCACAACGCCGCTTGCGCCAGTTAAACCAACAACACTTCCCGTTAGCAAACCAATACCAATCAAACTGATCAAGTGTATGATCAAGGACATATCTTATTGACCCTTTCTATGTTATTCTGCTGTATAAAAAACCAATCCCAAAGTTCCTGGCCCTGCATGAACGCCGATAACCGGTCCCATGTCCGAGGTGATTAATTCCACACAATTAAATTGATTCTTGATTGAATGCTCAAATTGTTGTGCTTCTTCGGGAGCATTTCCATGAAGGATTGCTACATGGACAGGTTGATCGCCAACTTTTTCCTTCATCAGCTCTAGCAACCGGGAAAGCGAGCGAGCACGCGTCCGTTGTTTCTCTAAAGGTTCTATCCGTCCGTTACTAATGTATAAAATTGGCTTGATATCAAGCGCTGATCCTAAAAATGCTGTACCGCCCCCAATTCTTCCGCCTTTGTGTAAATATTCAAGCGTTTTCACTGTAAAAATTACATTAAGTCGTTGTTTTATATTGTCAATCAGCTTTAATATGGCTTGGACATCCTGTCCTTGCTCCGCTGCTCTGGCAGCAGCAAGCGACATCATTCCCAGCCCCAGGGAGACTGATTCAGAATTAACGATATGAACTGGAATCTTTTTAAATTGTTCATTCGCCATTTCAGCTGATTGAATGGTCGCACTCATGTGATGTGAAATCACGACTGTGATAATCTCGTCAACCTCATCTGCGAGTTTGTCATAAATATTGACAAAATCGGCCGCAGTCGGCTGGGCAGTCGTCGGTAATTTTTTACTGGCAGCAAGTAGTTTGTAAAATTCCGCATCATCCAAATCTATTCCAGCGCGATAGGTTTTATCGCCAAATGTAACGTAGACAGGTGCGATATGAATTCCCAACTCCTCTCCACGTGCCGGGGATAACGAACATGCACCATCTGTGACAATTGCTACTTTTCGGTTTTTCATGATTTAATCCTTCCTCAAATGAAGTTACTTGTTTTTTTCTTGATTGCCAACTCACACCACGTTGAGTCCATCATGTACCAGGGTCAATTGCGGACTGTGAGGACAAAATGAGTCACGCTAGTTGAGAATACTCGCTACTGACTCGTATCGTTTTTGCGCCTCCCATTCATCCGATGACCATTTTCCGATTATCTACTCCTTTTACCAGTTTTGAGAGGATCCAGCCAAAAGGGATGGCGCCCAGGAAATATGAGGAAATCAGGCCAAAAATCATTTTCAACTTTTTACCAGTTTCCTTTTTTCAAAGGTATTCCAGTTTATTTCATCCAGGATGACTGAATCGATTTGGGGGATTAATTCATTCGGATTCGCTTCAGTCCCGTGAAGATCATAATGAATTGGAAGGATATACGGGACTGCCATTCTCTTTGCCAATTCAATGATGACGGCTTTATATTTTTCAGGTCCAATAGGTGAAGTACGCCAGGGCAGGCATAGAATATCCGGATGAATTTCAGGTGGAAATTGATGAGCGTCGCCGATATGCAATAAGTCGGCATCATCATGGATTAAAAATGAGAGAGGTGTTCCACCAGGATCAGGTAGCTTAAAGCGAAAAAGTATGCTGACAAAGAAATAAACCGGGTCTTTAACCACACTAAAACCTGGCAGAATTTCGATGTTATCGACGCGCTCTCCAGCGCTTACGGGTTGAAGGCGAGAAGAATGCACCCCCAAATTTAATGCAATATCGCACACGTCTTGCGAAGCCAAAATAATTCCAGTGGGAATCTGAGCCACTTTACTGAGATGGTCCTTATGGGCGTGTGAAACACAAATATACTCAACGTCCGGTAAAGGATCCCGTGTAAAATCCGGATCTATCAGGATATGATGCTTGCCAACAATTTCTACACATGAGTGTCCAAGGTAACGAATTTTCATAGAATCTCCATGGGAAAAGAAGATACAAATAATCAGGCTATTTCTTCTTTTGCGTGGTCATTAATTGCAGAACTGATGCGGAAGCGAGACCCAATCCGATCAAATAGACTGGCCAATTAAATTGGGTTGGCCTTAAATCGTTTAGCACAGAAGAGGATGCGGGTAATATCTGAATTGCATCTGCCATAAAAGAGTAAAGCATCATCAAAACGCCCAAAATGAGTGGAATCCAAAAAGAGAGGGAAAAATGGATGAAGGCTTTGTTCTCGATTTCCCTCAGCACTGCTATTCCTCCTGTGATCATCAATATCGAAATTAAAACAGGAGAAAGTACTGGCCCCCACCAGGGTAGAGGGATCAAGAACAATAAATCGGGGTCTAACAGGCTTGTAGGCCAGCCGATGAAAATGTTTAACCATACATAATAAAAAATATCCCAAACGCCAAAGGCTATGAATGTAAAGCTCAACCGCGATTGAATATTATGGCCAGCGATCCAACCAATCGCCAGGAGCATGATTAATGTTGCCAGTTCTCTTCCTAATTCGATGACAGCGATTTGCGGGTCAAAGGGCGGAACCTGAAGAAACAAGTCGCCAATGCCGAATAATCGTCGTAAATATACAACGATGGCGGCTTCCAGGTATGCCATGGCGATTGAAAAAATGGAGATCCAGATTATCCTCGAAACGAGGCGTTTCATTCTTTTGGCTCCAAAAAATGATCCGTTACCTTGTCAAAAAAATGATTTACTTCTGCGTAAATTCCTTTTGCAGAAACAGCTACAGAACCATCTGGTAATAAGATCTCACCCAGAGCCAGGATGCGTCTTTCTGATTTACCGCTCATTACTGCTTGAATTTTTACCGTTTTTCCCAATGGAATTGGTTTACGATAATCAATCGACAGGTTCGCAGTGACAACCCGGTAGCCGGAATGGAAAACAGCTAATCCCATGGCTTCATCCATAACAGCTGCTGAGGCTCCACCATGAACGAATCCTGGAGGTCCTTGTTGTAAATCACTAAACTCGAAGGACGCAAAAATATGATTTCCCGTTGCGAGTTGCCAGGTAATCCCAATGCTCTTTGGATTTGACTTCCCGCAAACAAAACATGATCCATGATCGGGTAAAAATTCCATAAAAAGCTTCCTTTATCAACTTCGTGGCTCTCTGCGAATCCATTCCTTGTGATCCTGAATATCGCGGTCCAAAAATATACGCCGAAGAATTACTTTGCGTCTCTCGGTTTGGTTGATTGGTAGTGGCCGTTGGTTGGCTTCCACCCTTTTTATCAAAGTAATTAACACCATAAAAATAGAACACCAAAGTACGATGGAAGGAGCGCCTATCCAGGGGGTGAAGATTGGCAGGAGAATCACAACAACTAACGGAATGGCTGCGGAACGAGAAAGATTACCCAATCCCAAACCAACTAAAACGATTAATACCCCCCAGGGAAAAAGAACCAGCAATTCGCCTAAAAATGGGCTAAAACCACGCCCCCCATGAAAATTCAAGTATATAGGCCAGTTATGACCGACCATAGCGAAAACACCTGCCAGCATCGCTCCTACTTCCCCCATCCCCAGGCGTAAACCAAGCCAGGTGGGAAGCGCGCCCTTGAATATATCGAAAAGCCCAACCGGTATTATGGCCCATTTTGCCACATGCTCCCATACCATGGAGCCACTGATTGTCCCACTGCCATACTGCCTTAAATCGATTCCTTTTATCCATTTACCCGCCAAATAACCACTTGGGATAGAACCCAGCAAATATCCAAAAAGAATCAATAGAATATTCATAAATATTGATGTGGAAAGATGCTGACTGTTCATCATGTTATCCCCTGATTGGTATACCTTCATTCATAATAATATCCCAAGCCATACAACCCTGGCCCTGTATGAGCCCCCATGACTGGAGTAAAAGGCTCAATCGGAATACTTTTAGGAAGGCCCTGACTGATTAATGCTTGCTGCAAACTATTTGCCTCTTCCCATTTATCTGCATGCATCACCGATAGGTGGACCTTCTTTGCTCCTTTTAAATGTTGAATGAAAATTGAAATAATGTTTGGTATGATGGAATCTTTTCTCCGGACTTTTGCAATAGGAGCAACAATCCCCTCTTGATTGACAGTTAAGATCGGCATGATTTTGAGCGTATTTCCTACCAGATAAGAAGCTTTACCAATCCGACCACCTTGCGCAAGATATTTTAAGGACTCAATTGCAGCAATCAAACCGGTTCGCTGCCTGGCGACAGTTAAGAATTGGATAACTGTATCTAGTGATTTCCCCACTAACAGTTGGTTTGCTGCTTCTAATGCTAAGAATCCCTGCGCTACTGCAGCAGTAAGGCTGTCAAAGACGACCACCCTTTTCTTAGCTAATTCGGCATGGATCATGTTTGCGGCGAGTAAGGCGGAGTTGTAAGTGGAACTCAATTTATTGGAAAGGGTAATACATAGAATTTCATCACTTCCCTGTTCAATAATGTCTAAAAAAGTTTGGTAAAACTTACCGACACTTGGAGCTGATGTCTTTACATCCAATTTTTCAGCACGCATTTTTGCGTAAAGGTCCTCAGGGTTGATATCCAAACCGTCACGATATACTTTCCCATTAATCGATATCTCCAGAGGTATCACTCTTATGTTTAACTGTTTAACCTCATCTTGAACTAATTGAGAAGCACTATCAGTTACTACGACAGGAAGGTTGAGCGGGTTCATAATTCTCCTTTGACGATTTCTGTTTTGATCCATCCCTTGTTTTTCGATGAAACCAACATGTATTCTGTGCTAAGAGTGGTTTGGCTGTTTGCATTCCTGGTGTAGATTAATTTGTTTATGTTTATCTGAAATGAATGATGTTATTTATTTATCCTTTTCAAAGAAATACCCTAATCCAATCAAACCGGGTCCGGCATGCGCTCCCATGACTGGTGTGAACTCGCTGATGGGAATATCCAATGTTGGGTAAAGTTCTTTTAACGATTGTCTCAGTACTTCAGCTTCTTCAACAGCATCAGCATGCATCACCGATAATTCCAGTCTCGTAAAACCAGGCGTTTCTTTAGCTAGAATCGAAAGAATCCCAGGAATTATGTTTCCTTTTTTACGAATAATCGTGGAAGGCGCTACGATTCCTTCATCATTAATGGTGAGAATTGGTATGATATGAAGAGCACTGCCAACCAGATACGCCGCTTTGCCAATTCGACCGCCTTGAGCAAGATAATCCAGCGAGTCAAATGCAGCGATCAATCCCGACCTATGTCTGGCGTCCATTAAATATTGGACGACGTCTTCAATTGTTTCGCCCGCTCGCAACCGCTTTGCAGCTTCAACCGCCAGCAACCCTTGTGGAGCCGCAGCCCTCAGGCTGTCAAAGACAGTTACATGATTCCTGAGGTTTTCATCCGCTATCATCTTTGCCGCATCAATGGCCGCATTGTAATCAGAGCTTAATTTCCCCGAAAGGGAAATACAAAGCACATCGCTTTCCTGCTGGTCAATAATTCTCTTAAAACACTCGTAGTATTGTCCGACGTTTGGCGCAGCAGTCTTTACTTCAATCTTTTGAGTGCGCATTTTCTGGTAAAGATCACCCGGAAAGAGATCAATACCGTCTTGATATTCTTTCCCTTCAACCATGATGACCAACGGAAGAATTACAATGCCTAATTGATTGGCTAATTCTGGCGGCACCTGCGCGGCGCTGCCGGTTACGACAATAGGGGAATTTTGAGTTTTCATCTTTGACCGAAAATAACGTCTGCAGGCATGCCAGGTTTCAGTTCGAGATCCGTATTAGGTACAGTGATCTTCACTGCGTAAACGGTTGTTTTACGACCATCAACAGTTTGAACATTTCGTGGAGTAAATTCAGCCTGATCCGAAATGTAGGAAACGGTGCCAGTGAAATCTTTTCCAGGGAAGGAATCTACCGCAATCGAGACGCTATCATCCAACTTGATTTTTCCGTATTCTGTTTCAGGAATATAGACTGTAAGACTTACTTCCTGAAGCTGTCCAATAATTAACGCAACGCTTCCTGGCACAAGCATTTCACCTTCTTCCAGGTTTCGCGTAAGAACAACGCCATCAGCTGGGGATTTGATCGTTGTTTTTTCCAGCTGGATGTCAATCAAAGCCAGAGCTGCTTGTGCCTGCGCCAAAACGGCCTCCGCTTGCTGCACGCCCGAATCCGCCGCCTGAACCATTAAAGATTGGTCGCCGCTTTCCAGGGAGTTTAAATAATCTATTGCCCTGTCCAATCGTTCTTGTGCAACTCGAACGCGTGCCCGCGCTTCAAGAACTTCTGTCGCTGCTTGAGTAGTTAAAAGGCGCTTATAGTCGGTTTGAGCAGAACTTAACTCTGTTTTTGCCGTGTCATAAAGATCATTCGCATAGTTGGAAATATCTTCTTTGTCCTGTGCATCATTAGCCTGAGTTAGCACCTGATCAGCAATTAAGAACGCGACCTGTGCGTCTGCTAATCGTTTCTCGGCTGACAAAAATTCTTGTGAGGTATTATCAGCCAGGACTTTTTCAAGATTTGCTTTTTCTATTTCCAAATCCGCAGCAGACGCATCTACCTCTGATTGGGCAGAGTTGATTTTTTCCTCTTTGTCAAAATACCAGGCCGGAAGATCAAATTCGTCGGGTTGAGGGATTTTCCAACTATTGACACGATTCTGTTGGTCTTGCAAACGGGCACTATTAACCGCAATATCATATTGAACCCTGGCAGAATTAACAGCTTTTTCAGCTACGGTCACCGCTGCAGAAGCCTGGTTGCGCTGCGCCTGGAGTAAGGCATCATCCAATTGGAAAAGCACATCGCCTTTTTTAACCTGAGAGCCTTCATTTACGTTAACAGAAACAACCGTGCCACCAATCTGAGAAGCAATATTGATCTCAGTAGCTGAAATAATCCCAGAGGCGTTGAGTTCCTTGGTTGCATTTCCATTGATACCCTGGCAACCAGTCAATGAAATTGCGAGGGCAAGAAAGCAAGTGGTAAAGATTAAAACATGTTTTTTCATTCTATAACTCCTTTATGAGTTTATTCGTTTGCATTCAAACACTTAAAGCCGTTTTTGGAACATAAGAACGCTGGCAAAGAAGACGATGATGCTAAAAACTGCCATGGGCCAAATCCATACCCACAACGAGGCAAACTCAGCGCCTTTTAGGATAATCCCGCGAACGATTTCGAGAAAGTAAGTCACAGGTAAAAGGTAACCCGCATAATAAGCCAACCAAGGCATATTTTCCCTTGGGAAGAGTAAACCTGCTAATATAAACGATGGCATCATGATGAAAGATGCCATATACATGGCTTGCATTTGGGTTTTCGAAATATTCGAAATGAAAACGCCAAGACCCAGCGATCCAAGCAAAAAGATCAGGCTCAGAACTGCAAGAAGTGTAATACTGCCAGCAACTTTCACGCCGAACCAGATCGCTCCAACTGCTACCGTCATGACCACATTTACAAAGGCAACCACAACAAAAGGTAATATTTTGCCGAGCATTAATTCCCATGAACGGACGGGGGTTACGATCAGCTGTTCTAAGGTTCCCTGCTCGCGTTCCCGAACAATGGCAAAAGCGGTCAACAGCAGGGTTTGTATTTGCAGGATAATGGCAACCAAACCGGGGATCATGAAGTTCATACGTTTCATATCCGGGTTATATAAATATCGCAGACGGGCGTCGACCGGGAGGTTTAGCTGCATTCCGGAACCACTTCGTTCAAGACGGTTGATAAGGATTTCCTGGGACATCGACTGACTGATCGTCTCGGCAGCTAACTGCGCTGTTTGGGCAACAGTTGGATTTGATCCGTCAATGTAAAATTGTATAGTTCCCGTCTCTCCTGTGCTGATATTTCGGCCAAAATCTTCCGGGATGTATAAGCCAGCCTTTACGGTTCCTTCATCCAGCAGTTTTAGAATTTCATTTTCGCTTTGAGCTGAATATGTGTATCTAAAAAATCCGCTCACTGCCAACTTGTCCACCAGAGTGCGGCTGTTTTCGGTTTGAGATAAATCGGCAACAGCCATTGGGATATCCGTTACGTCATTCGCTACTGCATACCCCAATAAGAAAAGCATCATGACGGGCATAACAATTACAAGGCCAAGGGTGCGAGGATCCCTAATGATGTGCAACCACTCTTTTCTAACAATTGTGAACATTCTCCGGAAACTTTGTCTCACATAAACCTCCTTATTCAATGCCCGCCCGTAACTGCTGGCGATTCTCTTGATCAACCAAAGAAACAAACACGTCCTCCAGAGATGGAAGTACCTTTTCAATTCGGGTGACCTGGATTTGATTTTCAGTTAATACTTTGAGGATCAGTTCCTTATCGCTTTCAATCGATAAGAGCACATGCAAAAGCACACCATGAGCCGCGACATCCTTCACCTCTGCCATGGATTTTAGAATTAGTTCAGCACTTCCTGGCGATATGCAATCCACCTCAAATAAATATCCCTGCATATTGTTCTTGAGCGTATCAGGATCATTTAAGGCAATCAGACGCGAACGATACATCATACCTATCACATTACAGAACTCTGCTTCATCCATGTAGTGAGTGGTAGCCAACACACTCACTCCCTGACCAGCCATGGTGTAAATCATTTCCCAAAATTCGCGCCGGGATACCGGATCAACACCGGCAGTGGGTTCATCTAAAAACAACATGGGAGGTTCATGGACAATGGCGCAGGCTAAAGCCAGCCGCTGCCGCCAGGCACCGGAAAGGTTATGCGTTAGCTGTTTTTCATGCCCACCTAATCCAGCCATTTCGATCAATTCTTCAATACGTTCTTTGATTCGCTCTTTTTGAATGCCATAAAGGTTCGCATAAAACCAAAGATTTTCATATACCGTCAGATCGTTGTACAAGGAAAATTTTTGTGACATGTAACCGATATTGCGCTTGACTTGTTCTGACTGGTCAGCCACATCAAAGCCCAGCACACTGGCCTTTCCTTCTGTCGGTTTTAACAAACCGCAAAGCATGCGAATGGTGGTTGTCTTTCCTGCCCCGTTCGGGCCAAGTAATCCGAAAATTTCTCCTTTGGGGATTTCAAAACTGATGTGATCCACAGCCGTAAAATCACCAAAATTACGTGTCAGCTGATGAACTTCGACAGAATTTTCACGTTTCATACAGGATGCTCCTGTTTTTCAACCAGGTAGATGAACACATCTTCCATTGTGATTCGCGCTTCACGTAGAATTGTGATTTCTGCTCCTGCCTTATTCAATGCAGCTTTCATATTTTCTTGGACGAGCATTGGATTACTTACAGAAAGCCGCAAGCGGTCACCGACTGCACGCCATTGAATCACTCCCACGATGCTATCCGCCGCCTGTCTAAGGGTCCCTCTCGGTCTTGCTTTGACTTCGACAATCTTAAAGGGCATCTGTTGTTCCAGATCCCCAGGTGCTCCAGAAATCAATTTTTTACCCTGGTAGATGATATTGACAACATCGCACCGTTCTGCTTCATCCATATAGGGTGTGCTAACGATGATTGTGACTCCTCTTTCAATTACCTTCGCTAACAGCTGCCATAACTCGCGGCGTGAAACAGGATCCACTCCGGTTGTCGGTTCATCCAGAAGTAAAATTTCAGGTTCATGGATCATCGCACAAGCCAGAGCTAATTTTTTCCGCATGCCACCTGATAGATTTTCACTTCGCCGAGATGTAAATTCAGTCAGCCGGGCAAAATCTAATAATTCTGAAATTCGCTGTTTTTGTTTTTCGCGCGGAACGCCATTCATATCAGCAAAAAAACGAAGGTTTTCCAAAACACTTAGATCTGGATATAAACTGAAAGCCTGGGGCATATATCCAATTCGCGAGCGAACTTGCTCGGAATGTTTGAGTACATCAAATCCTGCCACTTGGGCAGATCCAGAAGTTGGGTTTAGTACGGTTGATAAAATCCGAAGAAGGGTTGTTTTTCCGGCTCCGTCCGGCCCCACCAGACCATAAAGCTGACCAGCTTCTACGTGCAGGGCGTAATTATCCAAAGCAGAATGGTCTTCTTTTGACTGGGAAGGATATCGTTTGGTTAAATTAAATGTTTCGATTGAGGTTGTCATAAGAAATTTACCAAAAAGACCAAAATATTATCCATAATGAATTATGCTTTAAGGACCAAAGAAAACATGTCATAGATGTTGTTCGCTAAACGGTTTGCCAACCGAGGTTCCATTTCCGAGACCAGAGATTGGTACCGCTGGATATACTCAAGAAATGGCTGATCTCTTTCCAAAATTAGTGAATTGTCTGTTGCCAGCAAACCCAAAATAAAACCTCCTAAAATGATTAACCCTGATTTTGAAAAGGATTCTTTCCATTCAAGTATTTGGGGCATTCTCTCAACGAGAACTTTTCGTCCCGTATTTTTGCCGAGACGCAAAATTAGCAAAGTAATCACTTCATAGCAATACCGAAGTGTCTCAGGCGCATCTGGTGGTATCCTCGCAATTAATCCGTCAGCTAGATCGTGGTCATGAATATCGCCTGCTAGAATTCGCTTCATAATTTGGGATTTTACGTTCTCCCAGTCGTTCAGATCAACACCATTTGCCAATTCCGCAAACCGGTTATAGGTTAATTGTGTTGGAAGAAATACAATTTCAGATCGACCAACCTTACTTTTACCGGCTTCAATACGATATTCGGAATTTACAAAGCCTTTATCTTCAAGGAGACGAAGCATGTCATAAGCAGTAAAAGGACTTACTCCAACTCTTTCGGCTAGAGTTGAATAATGAATTGGTCCCTTAAACTCACGGCACAAGTCCAGTAGACGGATGATAAAAGTTTCTTGACGGTGTGTAAGCTTCATAAATTTCCAAAATAACCAAAGAATTGTTATATGTTATTGTTGAATATGGAAATTGTCAAGACACTTGATATCGTTGACGCATAACTGATGGTAAAAAAAGCTAAAGAACATGACTTGACGAACCCACGATAAACAGATACTATACGAACTTCGATTAGGTACCGCAGCGTGCCCGGCAAGCGCTTACCCTTTACAGGGCGCTTCGCAGCCAGAGTTCGTCAGGTCGGCTGACACCTGCCCTGGTGGGCGGAGCCAGGGTTTGCAGAGCCCGCCGCACAAATCCCGAAAAGACTGGACGATGTGGCACGGATTCAGGATATTGACTCATAACCCTGAGGTCAGTGGTTCCCTGGACTGGCTGTCAGGGCAGGCGAATCCACTCCTCGCTACTAACGAGAACCGTATTCCCTGGGGCTACGGTTTTTTGATCCCCAAAGGGGCGCAGAGCGAGAGCCTGAGAGTCGATAGTTACGAAAAATCACTTTCACCATCGTTGTGCCTCTTGGGTGGATATTCCCTGGTCTGTAGATGCCTGGAACTGGTGAACCACAGCTTCGCATTCCATGGCATACCAGCTGTTACCTTTGTGAATTTCGAAGTGAGGGGCTTCTTCTGCGTATGATTCGCTTTTCATTATTTTGTTTTTCGTTCTACTGACCGTGAAGCTTTCTGCCCGATGTCCGATTTTCTCCTGAAGACGTCAATCATAGTCCTGGACGCGGTTTGCGATGATCTTTCCAATCTCGACCACTACCAGCAGGATCAACGCGATACCCACTACCACAAGCCACTCCAGCAAGCTCAATGGAACAAGCCCAAGCAACTCGCGCAGGCCAGGGATCAGGAAGGCGATCAAGACTGTTGCCAGCCCGGCAGCTACTGTCCAAACCAGCCACAGGTTTTCGCGCAGGGGTGCCATCTGCCAAAGCGGGTGGTTCATCGAGCGGTAGGCAAAAATGTAGATCATCGAGTTGATCCCGAAACTGGCAAAAACTATGCTGCGCCCTTCGATGGGGCTCTGATGGATCGCGGAGAAGTGGTTGAAGATGAGCAGCGCGCAGATGGTGCTGGCGATGCTGATTACTCCGATGAGGGAATATCCCAGGCGAGTCAGAATAGGCGCATCCTTCGCCTTGGGTGGCTCTTCCATGATGCCCTTTTCCTTTGGCTCGAACCCTAAGACAATATCCGAAGGGCCATCGCAGATCAAGTGGATCCACAGGATCTGCGCCACCGCTAAAGGCGCGGGCCATCCCAGAACCATCGCAATAAAAATGGTCAAGACCTCGGCAAAGGAGTTTGAGAGGGTGTAGGCTACTACTTTCCGAATGTTTTTAAAGATGGTACGCCCTTCTTCTACCGCTGCCACTACAGTGCGGAAGTTGCTATCGAGCAGCACCAGGTCTGCCGTTTCCTTGGCGACATCTGTGGCAGAATCGACCACCACACCGATATTGGCGCATTTTAGGGCTGGCGCATCGTTGACCCCATCTCCAATCATGGCGGTTACCTGACCGCCGGATTGTAGAGCTTTGACAATGCGCAATTTATCGTTAGGACGGATACGAGCAAATACCGCCACATGGGAAACTTCTCTCTGCAGCTGAGCATCATCCATCTGGGCCAGATCATCGCCATCGATGATCCGGTCGCCATCGCGGAATAACCCGATATTTAGCCCAATGTGTTCGGCAGTGCGGCGGTAATCGCCGGTGATCATCGAAACCCGGATACCGGCGCGCTGGGCTACCTTAATAGAATCCACCACGCCTTCTCGAATGGGGTCTTCCATGCCGAGCAGGCCCACCCATTCATAACCGCTGTGATCTTCCAACGGCCCAAGCGGGCGGTAAGCCAGCCCTAGCAGGCGAAGACCCTGTCCCGCCCATTCGTCAATCTCGGCTAGAATGTGACTTTTTTCCGCCGGCTCCATCCTGCACATCCCCAAAACGATCTCTGGCGCTCCTTTTAGATAGTTGAATTCTCCATGACCGTTGCAGCGATTGCCAGTGATCATAAACTTGGTCTCACTGCTAAACAGTTCTTCTGCTAATCGTTCAGAGCCATCGAACAGGTCTTGCGCCTGACCGCCCACATGGGTCTGTGCATATTCCCACAGGGCGATATCCACCGGCCCTTCCAGGTTATTACAAAGGATCATGGTTTCCAGCGCGCGCTCTTGGTCTGCAAAGTGGATATGGTTCACGCGCATGCGACCTTCGGTAAGGGTGCCGGTCTTGTCGGTGCAGATGGTGGTCACCGAACCCAGGGTTTCCACAGCCAGCAATCGTTTGACCAACCCGTTCCGTTTGAGAATCTTACGCATTCCCAGCACCAGAATCACCGTGACCGCGATCAGCAGACCTTCGGGCACCGCAGCAATCGCCAGGATAATCGATGTACGAAGCATATCGAAGAATTCGCGCCCCATGACCAGTCCGGTGATCAGGATTGCCAGGGTGAAAACGATGACAATCACGGTGAGGGATTTGCTAAATGCCTTCAGACGCACCTGAAGCGGTGTGTCCTCTTCAATACTTGCATCAAGACTGGCTGCAATCTGTCCCAGTTCCGTGTGCTGACCGGTGCTGGTCACTTGCATCAGCCCATGTCCGGTCAATACGGTAGTACCCATAAAAGTCTTGCTTTCAGTCCCTGGGCATTCCAGATTCGCAACGGCGTTCTTGTTGACCGGCTCGCTTTCACCGGTCAGGATGGATTCGTCTACGGCCAGCTTCGTGCCTTCCAGGATTATGCCGTCGCCAGGCACTTTCTCCCCAGCGTTGATCAACACCAGATCGCCAGGCACCAGCTCGCGTACCTGGATTTCCTTACGCTCCGGTCCTCCTGCGCGCATTCGGATGACCGTTGTGGTAGGCTTGAGCAGGTTTTTCAATGCCAGGTAGGTGTTCTGGGCCTGGTACTCTTGAACAAAGCCCAGGATCACATCGGCCACGACCACCACCATGATGATGCCAAAATCACCGTATTCACCGACAACGAGCGATATGAGTGCCGCGGCAAGGATGATATACACCAATGGGCTTTTGAGTTGATTGAACAAGATCGCCCACCACCGGGTCGTTTTTTCGGCCGGCAATACATTTTCGCCGAACTCTCTACGACGCTCAATCACCTGGTCTTCTGACAGCCCCGAGAATTTCTCGTGTTTCGTATTGGTTTCCATTGCAGACATTGTAGTCATTATAAATTATCCTCAAACTCTTTCTAAAGAACTTGTTCACACGGCCGTTAGTGATCCGATCGACATTAAGGAAAATTGACCTTTCCTTTGAAAGGCTTTACCAGGAGAGCTTGGTTGAAGTTGGTCCGACCTTTATCGAAACCGAGCACGTAAAAACTTGTAATGAGACGCCATGCCAGTATAGCCCCACCTGCCAGACCTACCATATCTTCTTGCTGTGCTTCTACTTGGCGAACCCAATGACGAAGAGTGATGGCATAACACTCAAGCAAATTCTCTACATCGCGGACTTCGAATCTTGCAGCTTCAGCGATCATATTTGCTTCATTCAGTCATCCCAACAGGAGTTGAACCTGAACTGTACAACCTGACAAGTTATACGGCCAAACCGGGCGGGATGAAGGACCCATCTATTTCCATGCCGGTTCTTGCTGATAAGAATTCGCGATTGGTACACTTCCTGATTTCTCTTCCTGCTCCCATTGTTCGATTTGAAAGCTTGCTTTTTCATAGCCGGCCCGGATCCAGGCCTTGTGTTCGCTAAAATCCCAGATGGGTTTTGTGGCCAGGCCGCGAAAGTCGATGCGGCGTACTGGCACTCCATGTGTTTCAGCCAGGGCTGTTTCCAGGTAGATGTGCCGCCGGCTCGCGGCAAAGATGTATTGCTCGAAGTATTGTGTCATGGTCAGGTTCTCTTTGGGAAGCAGGCTGTCATCATCGAGATCGAGGGCGATGATCTCCGTAGCCCCCATCCGCAGCGCGGGCTCAATCGGGAGCGTACTGAACGCGCCCCCATCCATAATCATTTGCCCGTCCTTTTGGAAGGGCGCAAACCATGGTGGTACAGCGATGGAAGTCAGCAACCCTTCTAACACCAGATCCGTTGGATTTTGCCCGTATATCACCGCCTGGCCGGTCGCTAGATCTGCACTGACCAGGCCAATGCGACCCCAGGGAATCATATTAAAACGCATGCCGTGATCAATGCCCATTGATGTGAAATAATTTTCGATCTTCTTTCGCGCACGGTCGCTCGGGCGTCCAACCATCAGGCGAAGGATGAGTGGGGACACCCTGGGATCGAGCATCTGCGCACCAGACACATCGTCCCATGCTCGTTCCAGTGCATCGATGCCGTCCAGGTCAATACCCCACAATCCCATTCCCACAGCATTGACCGCCCCGATGGAGGTCCCCACGATCAGGTCTGGCGTATAGCCTGCTTTGATCAAGGCCCGCAGAGCCCCCACCTGCAAAGCGCCATGCGATCCTCCCCCTCCTAAAACAAACGCTGTACATTGGTTCATATCCAGTTCCTCATACTTCATCAATTCGCCTACAGGCAGATCCACAAGCCTTCCTTTCCATTGGATGCAACTGTATCTACAGACATTTTTCCTTCACGTTATTCGCGGTCGGAACCTCCGGCAGTGGAGCGATGGAGCCATCCTGTGCAATTGATCGATACAAGTAATGATTTTCCCAAATTTCGCCCGTAAGGGCTTCAAATTCACGGTTGTAAGCTACCAACCCGGTGGTATAACCCGGATCGGTGAGAGTCTCAGCAGCATTCGCATCTGTAGGGTCAGGTTCGTGAACTTTCAGCAATTGCGCCAATTCGTCATGGTGATCGCGGTTGGGGCAAGGCGCCAGGCCGTTGCGATTACTCTTTTTGTAATCCAGCTGCCACTGGCGCAGTGCCTGGAAGAATGGTTCTTGCCAGACATCATTGAGCGTGCCGCCCCGCGCATAAACATCTTTGATATTGACGGGCGAATAGGGCATGAACACGCACGGGCTCACCGCACCGTTCCAGTCCACATAGAAATATCCACCAGACCCATGTCCACCGGCCGAGAGGCATCCGTCACAGGCTGTACCGGAATTCCAGAAGTCGGCCAGGAAGAAGCGCTTCTCGCGTACAATCTCCCACGAACGGCGCCACATCCAGGCGCGCTGCTGAGGAGTGACCATCAAATCGAGCGTGAAGGAGCGGCCGATCGGCATGTACTGGAACAACCAGGCGAACAGCGCCCCTTGCTGCATAAAGAAGTCTATGAATTCGTCTGAGAGGATTTCTTCTGCGTTGTAACGCGTGCCGGTCAGCGAGATGCCAAAAGGCACGCCGTCTTTTTGCAACAGACGCATGGTGGATAAGACAGTATCGAAGACGCCTGCTCCGCGGCGCTCATCAGTGCGCTCTTTCCAGCCTTCAACGGAGATAGCCAGGAGCAGGTTACCCGCCTTCGAGAGATGCTGGCTGACCGTATCGTTAATAAGGGTTCCATTGGTATAGGCCAAAAACATGCAGTCGGAATGCTTTTCGATCAGATCCATGATGCCTTTGCCCTCAGAACGATAGGCGAATGGCTCGCCCCCGCTGAAGACGAAAAAGCGCGCTCCCCACAGCGCCTTGGCATCCTCGATCATGCGATCGACGATGCTCCATTCCAGCGCTTTGGCTTGTGCCGTGGAATCGGCGTAGCATCCGGTGCAGCGCAGGTTGCAAGCTTTCCCCGGACTGAGTAGCAGGAAGCTGGGTGCGCGGATACCGTACTTGGCTTTGAACGGCGCGGCTACTGATTGATCGCCTTGTTCGTAAAAAAGACCTTTCACCAGGATCTGGAGGATGGATCGTATATAGCCATCGGAAAGATGGTGGCCTGCCAGAGCACGGTCGATCGATCCCATGATCGCCAGACCCATCGCGGTGCGGTCATCTTCCACCCCCGGCAGTTTGCTGGGGTCAGTACGAGAGTCCTTCAGTCCGGCCAGTAGCAGCGATTCCACCTCGTGTGTGACCGCTTTACGGACGATCGAGCTACGTGCCAGTTGAACCAGTTGAGGGCCGGAAGCCGTAGCTGCTTTTGCTAAAGTGGATTGAAGGGTTTTAGGTAGAGGGTATCTTGTTGTCATATTCATTATTTCCTTTCTGCCAGCTTATGCTGAAGCCCAGCTGTCTTTGTCTTTTTCATGGAGAAGCCGGGCCTCCGTTGTTTGCACTCCCCTGCTTACGTTGGATCGAAGCTCCCCTGTTGTTCGGATTTTACTGTGGGTTATCCAATTCTGTCAAGATCGTATTGAGCATCCCACCATTCGCTTCGCGTTTCCTCGAGAGGCTTGCTGTTTGTACACTGTTTGTGTACCGTTTGACCATTTTCGCAACTGTGATGGCCGTACGAGGATGTTTAACCGTGATGGTGCTGCATCGAGCCGCTGGTTTCTTCGCCGCGATCAGCAATGAAGCCTTTGTACCCTGCCAGCAGGGTGACTGCTGCGCCGATGGTCCAGCACCAGGCAGCAGCGGGGGTTCCGCCGAAGCCGGTGATCCATGGCCAAACGAAGATGATAAACCCAGTTCCCGAGGCTCACTTGTAGTTTTTAGAGACGCCGAAGAGCGCGCCTAAGATCATTGTTACCCAGTTCATGTTCGATCTCCTTTCATTTCACCTTCTTCCATCATCTCGATTGCCTGACAAAAAAGGTTGCGTCAGGCGAAAATCAACTATCTTGTGCATTTGTAGGATTGTTTTCCCCATTTTCTTCGCTGTTAACTTCATCCTTCCCACGAGGCGCGTTTGGCGCGTGGCTGCAGGTTTCGGCGACCTTCGCTTCTCCGTTCTCTGTCTTTTTTTCTTCTGCTTTCGCGCTGCCTGCGACATTCGCAGGCGCAACAGCTTCTGGATGTTTCTGCCGGCGTTTCCGATCACCGACAAACCTTTTGAGAAAACGATCGCTCAGCAGACCATTCATTTGAGGTGCCCTCGTATTCCTTTAGATTTGGTCTCGCCTTCTGTCTGGAGCAGGGTTGCATCGCTACTCTGACTTTGGAGGGATCCATTAATCAGTTTTTTATGTTATATACAGGATACCAACACCTGCCTTCACCATCATGCACCGAAAGTGCTATAAAAGTGTCAATTCTAAAGCAGCGTATTTCGATGAATATTTGCCCACTGCTGATGTTAACGGAGACAGCGTTAGGGGTTGGGGCAGAGAGGTTTGATGATCAACCTTCGATGATTCAGAAACGATTTTTAGACCAATAGGAATGCATCATTCTCTGCACGGCTGGGGGAAATTCTATCCAATAATAATTCTGTAAGCTTTGCAAATCGTATTTTGGATTGGAAACAATCAGGAGATAAGCTTAAGCTTACGCGCCATCGATACTGCCTGGGTGCGTTTCTTGACCCCGAGTTTTGTATAAATATTGTACGCGTGGCGTTTCACCGTATTGAGTGCCAGATAAAGTTGAGCGGATATCTCCTGGTTGGACTTGCCCTCGGCTATCAAAGCCAACACCTCCACTTCTCGCCTTGAAAGGCTGATGGGAAACCCATCCTCCGTTATAGTGGTCGCTGGATCTGGGGGCTGCTGGATGAGGTGCTGGTGCTGTTTGGGCTCAACGTCCGCGCTCGGGATGGCTCCCAGAAGCCGTTCCAGAAAATCTGCGGAAGGGAGATAGCTGCCGGAATCCAATTGCGCGGTCTGGCATTGGCGTAGAAGCGGTGATAATCGCTGGCCTTCATCCAAGTAGATCTGCTGGTATCCCGCTGGCTCCCCCAGTGCCAGTGCCTGAAGAAAGATGTCTTTGGCGTGCTCATCTCCTAGCGCAAACCGGATCAGGGCTTGTAGGATCAGAATCTCAATTTGCGATGTCACCCGGTGAAAGCGCTCTGCACCAAGCAACAGTGGTTCTATTCGTTCGAGAGCCAGTCGAAGATCCGTCTCGCTTCCTGTGTCCCGCCCTCGCATCAGCAGGAATCGGGCCTGGGTGAGTTGGAGATATTCGAAGATATGATAGGGATAGCGTTCCAGCGGCAGTGCAGCCGTAAGCTCCGGAAAGCCGCCTCGTATCCACCATTGTTCTGCGTCTGCCAGATCATCGCGTTGCAAAGCCAGCCGAATGGCGATGGCAGCAATTAAACTGTCATCCCAAGTGCTAGATTCGGTGCTTGCGGCCATTTGCGAAGCGTCGTTAATGATCGCCTGGGTTCCAGCAGGATCCCCGATCGCCTGATGTAGGCGGGCCAACGAAACCATCCCGTCGAGGCTGCTGATCGACCATTGGGATTGGGCAATTTTGCATCCCCGTTCCAGGTAGGCATGGGCTTCTTCCAAAGATCCCCGCTCGAGAAGAATTTCCCCAAATCCAATATCCACCAGCCCTGCCAGAGGGAGCGGCTTTCCATCCGGCCCCACCGTCATATACTGTGCTTTTTGCAAGGTGGCCCAGGCCTGGTCGAGTTGACCTTGCAGCACCCGCATATCGGCCAGTTGGCAGGTAGCGATGATCATCACCAACAGGTTGTTAGCCTGTCGGGCAGTTCGGATGGTATCGCTCAGCGAATCGATGGCTTTTTGCGTGTCGCCAGAGAGAATGAAATAAAGGCTATCATCCAACATCAGAAAACTTTGAACAAAAGGGTTGTCTTCGCGCAGGTAGCGAGTCGCCTGCTTTGAAAATTCTGCAGCCTGTTCCAGGTCACCATCCAACATAGCCAGTATTGATTGGGAAATCGCTAACCCCCCATATATATTCCAGTGGCTTGCGTTTTCAGACTCCGGTAATGTTTCTGGCTCACCGATATGAAGTTCAGGGCCGGCATGTCTCCCATATTGCTCGAGTGCTCGGCGCACATCATCCAGCCAGAAGCGGGCAAGATCGAGTTGGTATGTAGCAATGGCTCTCCAGGCATAGGCTAGAGCGAGACCCGGGTGTAGATGGATTACCATATCTGGAAGATGGCCGATCCAACGGGTCAGGGAAAAAATCTCGCCCGTTTTTATCATGGTTTCAATGTTGCGCTGGATGAGCTCAGCTGACCATTCCATATCGCCAGATGATAGGCCGTATTGAAAAGCCTTTTCCAGGTTCCCGTCCTTCTCAAACCAAATTGCAGCCCGTTTTTGCAGTTCCGGGATCTCCGCCGGGTAGTTTTCGGCCAGAATATGGTAAAGGAAATCTGCGAACAGGTGATGGTAGCTAAACCATTCGTGTTTCTCATCGAGTGCAGTGATGAACAGTCTGGCATGTTCTAGCCGGTCTAACATCACCGTGCCATAACCCGGTTGTGCGTCCGGGTTTACAACCGCCTCGCATAACGAGCCGGTGAGCGTATCCAGAATAGAGCTGCGCAGCAGGAACTGCCGAACATCTTCCGGCTGCCGGTCCAGCACTTCCTCGGCCAGAAAATCCACCAGGTAATGGGCATCTCCTGCCAGGTTCGGTAATATGTTGTTTGGGTCAGGTTGGTGCCGGATGGAAATTGCCGCCATTTGCAACGCAGTCACCCACCCTTCAGTGCGTTTTTCGATTGCCTGAACCGTGTCTATTGGCAGTTGTAATCCAATCATCTGTTGGAAAAACAACGCCACTTCCTCACTCGTAAAGCGCAGATCATTCGTGCCCAGCTCAACCACGCGGCCTTTGGCGCGCAAGAACGCCAGGTCGATGGCCGGCTCAATCCGGCTCGAAATGATCACGTGCAGGTTTTGCGGTAGCTGTTTGAGAAAGTAATTGGTGGATTGTCGTATTGGCGCACCTTCCAACATCTGAAAGTCGTCCAAAATCAGGACGATCTCATTTGGCAGAGCTGCGATTTCATTAATAAGTTGTGTCAGGCCTACTTTTAGACCGCTGGTCAGGAAGTCTCCGCCGATGCCCTGGCTGTTATCAGGAGTGGATTGGAGAAAATATAGAGCTTCTTCGCCTAAGTGGGGCTCTACCGTTTGAAAAGCGGCAATCAGATACCGAAAGAAACGGCTGCGGTCGTTATCATCAGAGTCGATATTCAACCAGGCGACCGGTAGTTGCGTGGAATCCACCCACTCAATCAGCAAATTGGTCTTTCCATACCCGGCGGGCGCTGATAGCAAGGTCAGCGGACCCTTTACGCCGCGGTCGATCCGTTCTGTCAGGCGCGGCCGGTGGACGAATTCGGGTGGAATACGTGGCGGTGTGATCTTTGTCCTGAGGAGCGGTGAATCCAAATTACTTGTTGGATGAAATGGCATGATTTGATCTTTCTATTTTAACGAAATCGGACCGGTTTTTAATTAATTATACCGATTTTGATCGTTGGGGCTATCTGCATCCAAACCCTTGGTTTTGTGTCATGGTCAGAAAACAGGTTGTGCAATCTCTGTTCATTTATCGGTATAATAGTTGCAAATCGCAACATAATGGCTGGTTTGTATGGAACATAATCATCGGACACAAATCGATGCCCTGCTCTTCCTGGTATTGCGCACTATCTTTCACTATGAGCGCAGTATTGCCAGGGATTATGGGCTGGATTTTCAGCAAATTTATGCCCTTCAATTCTTACGCCGTCATCCCGATGCACGCTTCCCCGCATCTTCGGGCTGATCATTATCGCTGCAGGAGTGGTTCTCTTTCTCCCAAAACGGTAAATAGTTTGAGGCGGGAGGTCAAACCTGGCTGCTGCACATCCCAAATCGGCTGGCAACCATAGTTTCGAGACGCAGATGAACTAACCAGCGTTTAAGTCCCATTATTTACGAAATCTTTTTCTTGCGCAGCCTCAGGCTATTAGTCACCACAAATACACTGCTGAAGGCCATTGCGCCGGCTGCCAGGATCGGCACCAGGTAACCCAGAGCGGCAGCAGGGATGAGAATGATATTGTAGAAAAACGCCCAGAACAGGTTCTGTTTGATGGTGTTCATAGTGGCGCGCGAGAGCTGGATCGCTTTCACAGCACCGCGCAGGTCGCCGCTGATCAGCACCACAGGCGCCGAAGCCATCGCCACATCTGCCCCGGTGCCAATGGCGATACCCACATCAGCCTGGGCCAGGGCTGGGGCGTCGTTGACGCCGTCGCCCACCATAGCGGTTACATACCCTTGTGCCTGTAGCTTCTTGACCTCGGCTGCTTTGTCACCAGGCAGCACTTCAGCCAGCACCTCATCAATGCCGACCTGCCGTGCAATCGCCCTGGCAGTTTGCTGGTTGTCGCCTGTTATCATGGCTACCTTGATGCCCATCTTGTGGAATTGCTGGATCGCTTCTATTGAGCCTTCTTTAACTGTGTCTGCAATTGCAATTGCCCCCAACACCTGGCCGTCCACCGCCACCAACACGGTAGTTTTACCTTCACCTTGCAGGCGGGATACTGTTTGATCAAGGGCACTGGTATCCAGGTTTTTCTCAGCCAACATGCGCGAGCTACCCACCAGCACGTGCAGCCCGTCTACCTGGGCTTCCACCCCATGCCCGGCAGATGCGCGGAATCCCTGCGGCTCAGCCAGCTTCAGGTCGCGCATCCCGGCTTCGGCAACTACCGCTTCACCCAGCGGGTGTTCAGAGCCTTTTTCAACAGACGCAGCCAGCCGCAGAATCTCATCCGCGCTGAACTGGCTGCCAAGCACATCCACATCAGTTACCGAAGGCTGGCCTCTCGTGATGGTGCCTGTTTTATCCAGGACGATCATCTTCACCTGCCCGGCGCGTTCGAGGGCGTCGGAAGTCTTAAGCAGTATCCCAAGTTCTGCCCCGCGCCCGGTACCTACCATAACGGCAGTTGGAGTAGCCAATCCCATGGCACACGGGCAGGCAATCACCAGGACAGCAACCATAGTGATGAGCGCCCGGGTAAATACACTTACATCCGAGTTGACCGGCAGGGGTGGTCCAAACAACATCCAGGCAGCAAAGGTTATCAGGGCAATACCGATCACCGCCGGCACAAAGTAACTCGAGATCCTGTCTACCAGCCTCTGGATGGGGGCTTTTGAACTCTGGGCATCCTCAACCAGGCGGATGATCTGCGCCAGGGCGGTTTCTTTGCCGATCCGGGTGGCTTCATATTTAATCATACCCAGTTTGTTCATGGTTGCACCGATGACCGGTGCACCCGAACTTTTTTCTACAGGCATCGATTCGCCTGTGAGCATCGATTCATCGACGGAAGATCGTCCATCTACAACCACGCCGTCAACAGGGATTTTTTCACCAGGCCGTACGATCACAATATCACCCACCAGCACATCTTCCACTGGTATATCGATCTCCTGCCCATCCCGCATAATGCGTGCGGTTTTGGCGCGCAGGCCCATCAGCTTCTTTATTGCTTCACTGGTTCGGCCTTTCGCCCTTACTTCCAGCAGCTTGCCAAGCTTGACCAGGACGATGATCACTGCGGCGGTTTCAAAGTAAACATGGCCTGGCAGCAACCCCAGGGTCACGGGCAGAGAATACAGGAATGCTGTCGAGGTGCCTAACGCCACAAGCACATCCATGTTGGCGGAACCGTTGCGCAGCGACTTGTATGCGCCGGCATAATACTGCCAGCCGACATAGAACTGTACCGGCAGAGCGAGAAAAAGCATGATCCATTTGATCCAGCTTGAGTGTGAAATCTGCATCGGCAGCAACCCAAGGTCGCCCGACATGGCAATGATGAACAGTGGTATGGTGAAGACCAGGCCGATGATTAATAACTGTTTCTGCTGGTCGATCTCTCTCTGGCGTGCCAGGGCTTCTGCATCCTCCACCTCACCACCGGTCTCCAGTGCCTCAAAACCTGCAGCAGAAATTGCGTGCCGCAGGTCAGCCTGGCTGATCATAGTGGGGATATAGCGCAGATGCACTTTTTCAGTGGCGATGTTAACCCGCACATCGGTGACGCCTTCCAATGAAGCGAGCGCTTTTTCAAGGCGGCGGGCGTCATTGTCATCACTCATGCGCTTGATGACCAGGTCGGCTTCTCCCATTGCGATGCCGTAACCGGCATGCTGCACCCGGCCCATCAGGTCGGTCAATGAAGATAACTGCGGGTCGATTTCCACTGTCGCACGTTCAGAAGACAAGTTGACAGAAGCACTTTTTACGCCGCTGCTTTTCTTCAGGGCGCGCTCGACCGTAGTGGAACAATTAGCACAAGTCATCCCGGTAATGGGTAATGTAATCAATTTCGTTTCAGGCATGTTCACCTCAATATCAGGCAGTCCATTCAAAGAGATTCGGCGATTCCAGCTTCTCCCATACCAAGCCGGAGTCGCCTTCCTTGTTATTAATAATTAAGATATAATAGATAATTATAATCCTAATGAGCAACTTTTCAAGCCCACCATACAACAATATCTGTGGAAGAGGTAAATATGAATGTATTGATGATCGGGGGTACCGGGCTGTTGGGTAGCGAAGCCGCCAGGGAATTGATCAAACGCGGCCATTCCATAACTTCCATGGCACTCCCCCCGGTTCCTCCAGGTGCAGAACTGCCAGCTGAAATGAAGATCGAGTTCGGTAATTACATGGACCTATCTGATGAAGCGCTTGCCAGCCTGATTAAAAGGCACGACGGGCTGATTTTCGCCGCAGGCATTGACGAACGGGTAGAAGGCCCAGCTCCTGTATATGAAATGTTCAAAAAATTCAACATCACCCCACTCGAGCGCTTGTTGCGAATTGCCAAAGCCAATGGGGTGAAGCACGCCGTTATCCTGGGTTCGTATTTCTCCTACTTTGCTAAAATTTGGCCCAAGAAAGAATTGACCCGCTGGCATCCATACATCCGCAGCCGCATTGACCAGGAGAACATGAGCCTGGCCTTTGCAGACGAAGGCTTTGATGTTGCAGTGCTGGAGCTGCCCTACATTTTCGGCGCACAGCCGGGGCGTAAACCCGTTTGGACCTTCCTGGTTGAGCAAATTCGAGGGATGAAGAATTCAACCATGTACCCGCCCGGTGGCACCACCATGCTTACCGTACGCCAGGTTGGCCAATCCATCGCAGGGGCCCTCGAACGTAATAAAGGCGGGCAGGCATACCCGATCGGGTACTACAACCTCACCTGGGTTGAGATGCTCAAAATCTTCCACAAGCACATGGGCGTGCCGGATAAAAAGATCGTCACCATCCCCAAATTCCTATACACCATGGGCGCCCGCCAGATAGTGAAGCAGCAGGAAGCTGCAGGGCATGAAGGCGGTTTGAATATGATCAAATTCACCGATATCATGTGTGCCAATACCTTTATTGACCAGAACCTTGGCTGTGTTCCGCTGGGTGTTGAACCAGACGATATCGACGCCGCTATCGGCGAATCGGTTCGGCTTTCCATGCAGGTGCTTGACGGCAAAACAGACGCCATCGGCATGAAGGGCGAGTAAACCTTCGAGGGACAATGAAAAAACAAAAAGCCATGCGGAATTCCGCATGGCTTTTTCATTATTCTGATCTTAATGCTCTTATGATGGCAGGGTATATACCCCCATAAAGAACCCTGCGAGCAGGTAAACAGCAAACAAAATAAAACAAATCGGGATCATCTTCTTCTGGAAATCGCTGAATTCAATTTTGACATACGAGCAGAGGAAATACAACGACGCGATCACCGGGCTGAACCCACGCAGGTTTTGTCCAAGCAATGTGGACAACGCGATTTGCATATCGCTAAAGCCGTATGCCCTGGCTGTTTCAGCTAATACCGGTACCATGCCAAAGTAAAATGCATCGTTATTTAGGATCCAGACAGCCGGTCCGCCGAATACCGCAACTATAAATGTAAAGTATTTCCCCCAGGAAGCTGGAATAATTGATATCATCCCATTTGCCATTGCATCAGCCAATCCAGACTGGCTGAGCATGCCCATCAGGATGCCAGCCCCAAAGATCATGACCACAACGATGATGATTCCTTCAGCATTGTGAACAATTACCTTCTGCTCCTTTTTCAAGTTGTGGTAATTTACCAGCAGCGCTATCGCTGACCCTATCGCAAACACCAGCGGTCCGGGAATTCCGACAGCGATAATAGCAAGCAGCACAACTAAAGTCAAACCGAGGTTAAACCAGATATTTTTCGGGCGGCGCATTGAGAGTTCTTCTTCGGTGAGTTCGGCTTTGGCAGCTTCAATGTTGATGTCTTGAATGCCAAGTCTCTTGCGCTCTTGTAAGCCGACATAAGCTGCGATAAGGAAAATAGAGATGAGTCCAGCAAGCATGAGCGGCAATAAACGGACGAGCAGCTCACCTGAATCAACCTGCGGCATGACAGCAAGAAGGCGGGCTGTTGGACCACCCCAGGGCAGCAAATTGATGATCCCATTCGGGCCGATAATGAAGATAGCAAGCCAAACTTTATCAATTTTCAACCTGGAATACACGGGGATCAGAGCAGTACCGCAGATCATCACCGTAGTTGTACCGTCACCATCAAGCGACACCAGCGCCGAAAGGATCGCGGTCCCGAGTAAAACGCGCAGCGGATCGCCCTTCATGAATTTCAAGACAACCCCTGCCAGTGGGTCAAACAAACCGACGCAAAGCATGATGCCGAAATACAAAATGGCAAATGCCAGCATCGCCACTGTTGGACCGACATCCAGCATTCCCAGTACCGCGAACTTGAAAGTGTCAGTTCCAAAGCCTGCGATCAGCCCAAAAACAATTGGAACGATTACCAGGGCATTTAGCACACTGATCTTTTTTGACAACACGAGTGCCATAAAAACGATCAGCATAACAACACCGACTATGATTTGATACAAAGACATGGCAAACTCCTTTTGTGCAAAATTTTTTCAGTACTTTTCTTAATGATCTGGATAACACCCAAGAGGTTGCATAGGTTTCATTACCAAGTCACCCTCTTATAAAAAAGCATGCCTTATTAGCAGTTCCTGGACATTTCGGCACGCCATTGCTTGATCTGCTCGATAGTTGGTTTTTCACCTGCCTGAATCGCGTTGCGGACCGGTTCGAGAATGGAACTCTCCGCTGCAACAACTCTGCGGCACGACTCCGCCAGGGTTGGGGCTGCTTCGTCCGGGATGGAGACAGCGCCATGGCAATCTGCATGAATAAGGTCGCCAGGCTTGACATCCATTCCGCAGATTTCGACAGTGCAGTCAACCTCAACAATATGCGATTCAGCCCTGGCTACCATGATTGAGGTAGAAAAGAAGTAGAAACCGAGCGATGCAACTTCTTCTAGATCCCTCACGCCGCCCTGCGTCAGAGTGCCTACAGCGCCAAGAGCCTGGCAGGTAGTGGCTTGAACTTCTCCCCAAAAAGACCCGATTGGCAGGGAATCGATATCTTCCATAACAGCAATACTCGGGACTTCCAATGAACGGATTCTTTCGAAAAATTTGTACAATAAAGGTTTCTGTTCTTCAGTGGCAGATACACATCCGCTTATTTTCGCTGTAGCAGCATACCCGACCATGGGCATTACATTTCCTGTACGCAGCGCCAGACCTGGATAAGTAAAGCCGGTGATGTTTGAACGCAGTTTATACCCTTCCAGCGCGTTCCAAACTGTAGGAGTGTCAAACTGTCTCAGTTCCTCAATCTGTGCACATGTTAACATGCAGGTTTTGAACCTCCCTATTTAAACTACTACTTCTGCCAGGCGGACATACTGCTGCCCAAAGTGCATATCATTTTCATATTTATGGCCGGATGGATTCTTTCGAGGGAATGAATACTTGATCACCCGGATGGTTTCGAGGTCAAACCGTTTCATACTTTCACTGTTTACCTGGTAAAGTTCTGCAATTTTTTCTTTGGTCAAATTCGGAGAAGCCTTGATTCTGTTGAAGGTTTCATCATCAGTGCAAAAGATTTCAAGCGTTACCCAAAACGGTCCGGCATTTTTCGAACGGACTTCTTGCACGATATCCTGTAACTGGGTCATTTTTGCTCTTCCTCTCTTACTTAATATCCAGGTATTCGAACCGGACAAGCTCTAGCGGATCATCCACATCCACCACATGGAACAGCTTGAATTCATACGTTGCCCCGCGCGGGCAATCGACCGGTGAGAACGGGAACGCGTAGCTTGGCAGGTCCATGTTAAAGTGAGGCGGGAAATGCAACAGCAGCGGATTAAACACCTTGGCAACCTGAGTGGCTGTTTCCTGTGTTTTAGCAGTTACAGTCAATAGAACACCAATCTCCCTGGGAGGCGGCGTTCCTTCTGGTACAGGTCCTTCGATGACAGCATTGTATCCATAGAGTTTGAAGTTATAGGAGTACTCGTCGGGTGAGAACCCGGCTTTCTTCAATTGCTTATCAGCATGCGCGCTGAAATTCCTGACCCACCTTTCCGGATCCGCCAGCACATCACGGTTTGCTACTCCTACAAGCGAGATGTTCTGGTACCCCGTGATGGAAGCGCCTTCCAGCTTGTTTGTATACTGCTTTGCATGCTCGAATTTTGTACCCGCAACATAAGTGGTGTACTCGTCAATCTGCGTGTACACGGCTTCGTCCGCAACAATCGTTCCGGACGGTTCTACCAGGCGCATCGGGTCAGCATTTTCATAGAGCAGATGCGCTGCGGTAGTAAATGGCGTGCAATGAGCATCCGGCAGCAGCGGCCTAACTGCAAAACCCTTCTCATCTACGGTCAGGAACACACCCATCCCATCCGCTTTATCAGCACATTGCGCCCCGCACTCAACCGTCTTGGCCCCGTGCCACGCAGCAGCCACATTACAGCCCAGGTAAACTGGTAATGCAGCAATGATAGCCGTATCGGTCGCCCGTCCGGTCAGCACAATATTGGCACCATTTTTGTAAGCCTCAATGAAGGGTTCTGCGCCAATAACCGCCACAATGTTATTGCATTCCGAGAAGGTTTGGCGGGTTATTTCTGGTGCACCTTCAAGTGCATGAATTTTGCCTTCATCCCACTTCTTTTCTAGTACTTCTGGCTTTTGCTGGGAATATACTTTTGCGATTCTGCCGGAGAAGCCATTCTCTTTGAAGATCTCGATGACAAGGTCCGCGCAGTAATCCACCATGACATCTGTTCCACATGTGCCACAACTGCCAACAAATAGAGGAATACCGGCAGTCATGGCGCCTTTGACAGATATCGCCAGGTCGCTTTTTACCATACCCCGGCTTACCTTACCCATGCCGTTGGCAAGGTATGCCGGGCCCGAATCAGTAGACCCGGCATCAATGGCTATGATGTCTGGCTTCATCTCCATTCCTATGGCAAAAGCTTCAGCATTGATTCCCGCACCCAAACCACCTATGGGCATTAAAACTTTACAGGTTTTCAATCTTCTTTCCTCCTCTCTGATGCCTGAATATGAAATTTTCTTATGCAATTGAGAGTCTACTCACCAGGTCAATGGTTTCGCCTGATAACTTGACTAACTCAGTATAAGATATCCACACTATAATAAAAAATACCTGTTTTCTTATTATTGTCATAGAATAAATTCTATGTAAGGAGGAGTGTATCCATGAACAACAGGCAATTGCAATACATTTTGGAAATTGCAAAAGAGCGCAACATTACCACTGCTGCCGCGAACCTGTATATTTCGCAGCCGTCACTGAGCAGCCTGTTAGCAAGTGTAGAAAAGGAAGTTGGTGCTCAACTCTTTGACCGCAATTCATCGCCAATGAATTTAACCGAAGCAGGGGAAATCTACATCGAGACTGCACGTAGCATTCTTAATTCGCTTGATACCATGCAAAAAAGAATTAATGACCTGACTGAATCCCTGCACGGCCGCCTGCGTCTGGGCTGTACCACGCACCAATCTCCTCTGCTGATTCCGGTGGTTTTAGCGGCTATTACAGAGCGGTATCCCGAAATCCAAATAATGTTAACAGAAGACAGCCCTGCCATGCTGGAGAAACTGCTGCTTAGCGGTGAATTAGATCTTTATTTTTCAGTTGGCAACAGAAAACTTCACCCCAGACTGACAACCGCCATCCTGATCCAGGAAGAAGTGATGATGTTTGCCCCAGCCAGCCGCGAACTTCCAACACTGGAACCAAGCCCTGCTCGCCGTTTTCCTGTCATCGATTTTTCGAAGCTTGGGAATGAACCTTTTGTGCTGATGAAAGAGGGGCACCAGTTACGGAGAATTATGGATACGGTGTTTGAGGAAAATGACTTTCGTCCAAACGTCATTTTGGAGACCAGCAGCTGGCAAACCTGCCTGCGGATGGTTACCAACAAAATCGCCAGTACATTGCTCCCTTACATCGCAACAGAAGCACCTGCCTGTAGAATGAGTGCATATTGCCTGAATAAAGAATACTACTGGCAATCTTCACTGTATTACAGAAAGAATGCTTATTTTTCAAAAATTATGCATGCCTTTATCAGCACAGCCAAAGAAGTCTTACAGGGAACAGGAAATAAATCTATCCAATAAACTGCACTTTCTCCTGCCTCCCAGCCAGCCAGCGCATGTGCCCGTCCACCAGGGCTGCGTCTTCTTCCAGTGCAAACATCACCACCTGCCCGCCCCATTCGGGAACAGCCTGCTGTACATTCAATTCGATTGCGTAAGAGGTATTGTTGTTCAGTTCGTAATCGCCGGCTCCACTCACCCCGCCCTGCTGGTCCCACAGTCCGATGGTCGGGCCGGCGCCGTGACCGTGGTACCCCAGCGGGTGGGTGTAGATCATCGGCTCAATGCCTTCCGCACACGCCTGTTCAAGCGCAGACTTCAGCACCTGGTTGCCCGTCCGTCCCGGCAGCATGCAGCCTATCAGGATATCCTGCAGGCGGTTGGCGGCTGCCATGCCGGCTTTCAGCCCATCCGGCGCGTCCGTTTCGCCCGACTTTAGCACATAAGCCAGCTGCTGCTGGTCGGTTGCCAGCCCGAGGGAATAAAACCCCATATCGCAGTGCAGCAAGTCACCCGGCTGGATGCGCTTGCGCTCTTCCGGGTTGGTCTTGCCGATAGGCGCGGGCAGCTCGCCGGCTGCCTGAAGTTCTACTGCAGGCTGGAACCAGGCTTGCAGTCCCTGGTCGTTCATTTTCTGGCGCATCCACCAGACCACATCATCGGTCGTGGTGACGCCGGGTTGGATCACCCGGTTGGAAAAGGCTTCGGCAATGATGGCGTTGGATATCTCCAGAATGCCGGGGTAGGCTTCCAGTTCGGGCTGAATACGCTGCTCGAGCCAGCCGACTGCCAGCTGAAATGAAGATCGAGTTCGGTACGGGAGAACCATCCGCACTGGGTCTCGTAACGACAAAAGGGCGATGTTTCTGTTATTTTTATATTTGATTGTAGAACAAATATCCATCAGAAAATATGCGTCGCTATCTCAACCGGCAGTCCCTGCGCAGTATGGTGCGGCGCGAAGATTATTCGGGCTGATCGCTTCAGGCAAGGGCATCACGTATTTCTTTGTCCGCTCCTGCTGCGCCAGGCGCGGAATTTCTGGGTATGGTGCGCAGAGGGTTCTTAATCCCCTGCGGATTTGAACGCGAGATTATTTGATTTTCCCCTATTTCTCGTGTATTTTATAACCTTTTTCAAGGAAAATACGAATGCAGGCTTCCACCACTTCGGGATCGTATAGAATGGCCTTGTTTTTTCGGATCTCGTCAAGAGCTGCATCCAGTCCCAACGCTTCCCTGTAAGGCCGGTGAAAAACCATGGCTTCGACCACATCGGCGACGCCAATAATCCTGCTTTCCAAGAGAATATCCTTTTGTTTGAGTCCCTGCGGATAACCGGACCCATCCATTCTTTCATGGTGTTGGAGCACAATATCGGCGACAGGCCAGGGAAATTCAATGCTTTTCAATAATTCGTAACCCGTATAAGAGTGCTCTTTGATCAATTCAAACTCGAGATTTGTCAGGCGGCTTGGTTTTACAAGAATATCGGAAGGCACTCGAATTTTCCCAATATCATGCAGCAGGGAGGCAACCCGGATGCCGCTGACGCTGTCATTCGGTAAATTCATTTCAACTGCAATAGCCTGGGCAATACCGGCCACCCGGTTCTGATGGCCCGCCGTGTAAGGATCGCGTAACTCAACCATGGCAGAAAGCGCCCTAACCGTGTCTTCCAGAGTTTTTTGAAGTTTTACGTAGCTCTGCTGAAGTTCCCGCTCCACCATCTTTCGTTTTGTAAAATTATGCAAAACCACCACGGCGTGAGTGATGCTCCCTCCGCCATCCTGATAGGGCGTGTAGGTGATTTCAAAGCACTGTTTGCCACTTTCCGGTATTTCAAGCCATTCTTCGCAGCTGATTTCTTCACCATGCCAGCAGCGATCAAGGTTTTCTTTGAATACCTCTTGGAAGACTTCTTCTCCCCACAGGTCGCGCACCGAATGCCCAACGATTTCAATCCGGTTGTTTTTTTTGAATGTCTTGTCATAACTTTTATTTACAGATTCATAAATGTAGTCGCGGTTAATCAGAGCCATCATGTCGCTGAAAGTGTTAACAATAAAGTCGGATTTCCTGTAGCGGGTTTCCGCTGTTCTGCGCAAATTTCGCTCGTCCGCCTCCTGAAGTTCCCGATTAATCACGGGGACAAGACGGCGGATGCGGTCTTTCATAACATAGTCATGCGCGCCTTCCTTCATCAGCTGGACGGCGTTTTCCTCTCCGATGGCGCCCGATACAATAATAAACGGGATATCCCTGCCGCTTTCTTTCAAAATTGACAGCGCCTCATACGTGCTGAAAAGGGGCATATTGTAGTCCGAAAGGATCAGATCCCATTTTTTATTAGAAAGTGCGGCTTTCATGGCCGATTCTGTGTCAACCCTTTCAGATATTGGATGAAATCCGCCCTTGCGCAGCTCTCTCAATATCAACAAGGCATCATCTTCAGAATCATCAATAAGCAGCACTTGCAAAAGGGTTTCCATCTAAACGCCCATTCCCCCTGGCAGCTCATTAAGCGTAAGCCAGTAGATGCCTAAAAGCTGCATCACCTCTACAAATTTATTGAAATCAACCGGCTTACGTAAATAGCTGTTCGCGCCCAGCTGGTAACACTGCTGGATATCCCGGTCTTCATCAGAAGAGGTCAATATCACTACAGGCAAATGGGCTGTTCGGCTGTTATCGCGCAGTTTCTTTAAAGTTTCGATACCATCCATCCTCGGCATTTTTAAATCCATGAGGATGACGGCAGGCAATTTTGTCTCTTCCTCGCAATTGTTTTCACCACTGCCCAAAAGAAATTCCAGAGCTTCAACGCCATCGTTAGCCACAACCGTATTGTCTGCCAGGTTACATTTTTTTAAAGCCCGCTTTGCCAGAACAATATCATCTGGGTTATCTTCAACCAGCATTATGGTTCTTTCCATGCCTTTACCGGATCCTTTCACTCCTACGGAATAGTGCACACGGTTGGGTTTCGTTCGCAGTAGTTCCTATGCTCTCAATCAGCGGGAGATTTCCAAAAAAAAATTTTGAATAGGCAATTTTACTCTTAAATTGGTTCCTTATTCCAGTGTGAAATAAAAAGTTGCGCCTTGATCCACCGCGCTTTCAGTCCAAATATTTCCTCCGTGACGCCGTATTATCCGTTGAACCGAAGCCAGACCAATACCGGTGCCTTCAAATTCCGACTCGCTGTGGAGACGGTGAAACGGATAGAAGAGGCGGTCCTCATACTTCATATCAAACCCGGCGCCGTTATCCCGCACAAAATAGATCACCTTGTGTTCCTTATTTATAACGCCAAATTCAATTCTCGCTTCAGCAATTTTTTGGGTAAACTTCCATGCATTTCCAAGCAGGTTCTCCAGAACAGTCCGCAAAAGGATTATGTCTCCGATAGCAGTTATTCTTTCTCCAACAATGAATTCCACTTTGCGCTCCGGCCGGGATGCTTTTAGATCCGCGGCGATATCCCTGGCCAAAGCGCTCAGGTCGATTTCTTCACGTTTCATTTCACATCTGCTTAATCGTGAAAGCTGGAGGATCGAGTTAATCAGCTCGGCCATCCTCTGGCTGGCAGTTCGGATGCGCACCAGATAATCCTTTCCTTCTTCATCCAGCTGTGTCTGATAATCTTCAAGCAGCGCTTGACTGAATCCGTCAATACTTCTGAGCGGAGCGCGCAGGTCATGAGATACCGAGTAGGCAAACATTTCCAGTTCATGGTTTGCCAACTCAAGTTCTTTTCGCAGTTTACTATCGGTTGTATCAACAATTGTAATGAGGGTCGCTTTTTCCCCCTGATAATCAATGACCGCGTTGCTGATAAGAGCTGGCATGATGCTGCCATCTTTTCGAATCATGCGCAAATCGTAGGTTTCCACCGGATTCAGGCCATTGTATCGTTCCAAGGCTCTTTTTAGAATCAGCTTCTTTTCATCCGGATGGAGGACTTTTTCTATGGCTAAGCCGGTGATTTCTTCCTCGTTAAACCCAAGCAGGATCTTAAGTTGTTCATTTGCAAAAACAAACCGGAAATTCTGATGGATGCCAATCCCTATCTGCGCGTGGTTGACAAGCGCTTTGTATTTTTCCTCTGATTTTCTGAGTTCCTGTGTTCGGACATCCACCAGCGACTCAAGGTCTTCCTTGTATCGCTTTAATTCCAGCTCCATCTCTTTTCGTTTGGTGATATCCTTAAGCACCATTACATAACTTGAGATCGTCCCGAACCGGCCAATGATGGGAGAAGATTTGATGTTGAGCTGCATGACAGGCTCACGAAAACCAATGTCATCCTCTATGATTTGATCGGACTCACCCAGGCTTTTTTCAATAAAGTTTTTCGTCCCCTCAGGGTCTTCCAATCTTTGCCCCAAAATCGAGATCACATCCATAAGATCTTTATCCAGGAGAGCCTGCCGCGGAACGCCAAGGATCCTTTCTACACATGCGTTAATCTCCAGGATCCTTTTATTCTTACCAGTCACCACTATGCCATCTTCCATCGCGCGAAATATTTCGCTCAAAGAAGCCTTTTGATATCTGTTTATGGCATACGTCTGGAGCGAAATAAAGCAAAGAACCGGCAGATAGCCAAATGGGTAAACCGTAATCGGCGGATAGCAGGAAAGAAAATCCACCGCGGCAACCAAAGCTATGGCTAAGGATATCAGAAGCAGCCGGATCTGATCCCGTTTAATGCCGGGCTCTGTTTCTCTCAGATATTTAAAATACAGATACAGCGAAAGAATAAACAGGGCGCAAAAGAAAATCAGGAAAGGTGCTGATAAGATACCAAAGGTTAGATAGTGTCCCCAAAACAATTCCCTCACGCCACTAACCATCTTGTCGGTTGTCAGGCTTGCCAGGTAAAAAATCAGGGCAATCGCGTAATTGATCGCGACAATTCTCTTTTTGGAGGGAAATAAGCCCAAAAATGTCACGGTGAAAAAATAAATAGAGGGCGCGATATTAACCACGCCGAAAAAAGTGAAAACTTTATAAAAAGGGATGATCAGCGCCGCATTATTCATTAAATATATTACGCCAACACCCGCCTGCCATATTCCAGCACTTATTGTGCAAATTAAGAACGACTCGCTGGTTCGATTCTTTTCTTGGAAGAACACATAAAAGCCAAATAGAACGACTAAAAAGGCGGTTACGAACATCGGAAAGGCGTAAATATTCAAGTAATAACTGGAGTTATCGAAAAGTTTCTCTATCATACCGCCACCCCTGTAGTAAAGTAACTTGTGCCGAAATTCCGCGTCTGATATATTTTATCAAAATTTCCACACCCAGAACAGGTGATTCGTATGTGCGTTTTATAACTTCTACGCTATGTCACATAGGAATGCTTCAGTTAAGTTTCTTGATTATCATTATAGCACCCATATAATAATTAGAATTTCACGCAATCCTTGCAGTATAATATCTCCAGCCCCGGCGAATAGCGCCCTTCTTTACCGGTACACAATTCAGCATAATTGAATCCGCAGGGAGACACCCCTTCCCCTGCTTGAAACCATTTTGGACCATCACACCAGCATCGCAAAGGACCCTCTATGCACAAAAGAACAGCACTCCCCCTGACCTTAATCCTCCTCCTCAGCCTGGTTTTATCCGGCTGCGGAGCCGCCGAGACCCAGGCTCCCAAGCCTGCCGGCACCCCAACCAACACAGCCACCCAGCCTGCAACCGCGCTGCCGGTGGCAACCGAAGCGCCCACCCCCGAACCGGAACCTGTTCCCTGCAACATTGCTTTCGACTCCGACCGCGATGGCAGCCGCGAGATCTACAGCATGGCTCCTGACGGCAGCGGCCAGGTGAACCTGACCAACAACCCGGCCGATGACTTTGACCCGGTCTGGTCGCCGGACGGCACTCAGATTGCTTTCGTTTCAAACCGTGAGACCGACGCCGGCGAGGGACAGTTCATTTTCACCATGCAGGCGGATGGCAGCGGGGTCACCCGGGTATCGGCTCAAGCTGAAAGCAATTTCCCGGACTGGTCGCCGCTGGGCAACCAGATTGCCTACAGCAGCAACGGAGATATCTTCCTGGTGGAAATGCTGGAAGGCACAGAGATGAACCTCACCAGCAGCCCCGAGTACGATGAGCAGCCCAAATTCTCGCCTGACGGCACGCAGATTGCCTGGCTGAAGGGTGATGAGAATAACCGCCAGCTTTTCGTCATGGACCTGGACGGTAGCAATATGTACCAGGTGACCCAGGTCGGCATGGTATATGATGCCGAGTGGACAGTGGATGGGCGCATCTTCACCCATTGGGACCAGCCGGACGGTATATGCTTTAACTGCGTGGTTACAGCAGATGGTAAAGAAGTTATCGACGCCGGCGGTAAGGGCACCATCCAGGAGTTCCTGCCGTTCTGGACCGAGAAGGGTGAGCGGGTCGAACTGATCTCTGCTGATATCAACCAAACCGGTTTTGAGGACATCATCCTGGTCGGGGAGGTCTTCCCGGATATCTTCAAATACCTCACCAGCAATCAGGGCAACAACCGCAACCCCGATGCGCCGGACATGTGCGGCCCGGTCAATCCGGCTTCAGGTGAAGCCGTGGCAGAGGAGACGGCCGCATCCGGCCAGGGCTTTCTAATCGGCTACACCGGCTCCATCAGCCCGAATGACCAACTGGGTTTTGATACAGCCTGCTCAGAGATCGATGTGAAATGTGTGCATGGCGAATCCATCAGCGAACTGGCAGACAAAGGGGTGGACGCCATCGTGAATGCCTCCAACCGCTGGGATGCCATGGGCTCCTACCCACAGATTCAAGATGCCGCAAGCCGGGGCATCCCGGTTTTCATGTTGAATGCAGAAAGCAGCGAACCGGGGGCTTTCAACCTCTCAGCCGAAAATGAAATCATCACCACCACCCTGACCTGGATGTTCAAGACCATGAACGATGTAGGCGGGTTTGCTTACTACAATTACGGCGGC
>Ga0228535_1001351_pt1 | contig 38849 bp, 64 predicted proteins | sample SJ1metagenome_FD_168457 | JGI IMG/M metagenome (GOLD analysis project Ga0228535, IMG submission 168457) | Enriched culture of PCE-dechlorinating microbial communities from Ithaca, New York, USA - SJ1 | ecosystem: Engineered > Modeled > Simulated communities (microbial... > Unclassified | place... | reverse complement strand
ATCGAGGCTGGCAGTGGCATCGAGGCTGGCTGGGGCATCAAGGCTGGCAGTGGCATCAAGGCTGGCGAGGAATTTGGTATTTATGCTGGCCTGCGGGCAAGGATCACAAACACCACATATAGACAAGTGATTTCAAAAGTCAAGCCTGCAAACTTGATGTGTGGTGAGTGGATAGAAAAGAGAGACGATCAATGAAGACATTAGGCGCACATAAAAAGGCCGCTCCCGCAGCCACGGGAACGGCCCCACACAAAAGTACCTACTGACAATGTAGCAGTTTTCACGCTGATTGTCAAGCACAACGGAAGGAGGTTGTCAAATGGCCGAGGATCTGCGCGAGCTTCGTACGAGCTGCGGGATACAAGCCAAGGCTATTATCGCCGTAGTGCGAGGTCTTGGTTATGAGAGATATGACAAATATTTGCAAAGCAAATGCGAGCGCGGCCAAAAGTACGGCATACAGCTCAGGCCCGATGCTATGGAGGCGCTACTGAGAGAGTTTGCTCCGGAGCGTCTCCAGGCCCCGGCTCCGTCACCATTGCCAACATCGGTAGCGGTATCACTCGGGCCCCGGTACGGCAAACACCGTCTCAACTGCCGCATTTCTTGCCGGCTGGAAGATGATGAATACGCCACGCTGCAGGAGCGCATGATAGCCGATGGTTTTAATACTATGCAGGATTTGCTCACCTGCATAGTGCGGGAATACATTAACGCGAGCAAAGCTCAGGAGGTGTCCCATGCTGTGTGAGAAATGCTCTGCCGATAGCGGCGATATGAAACTATGTGATGATTGTGCAGCTAAATATACTGAGCACTTCTTTACTCCATTATTAAAGACCTTGTTACTCGGTATGTCCGATGGCGAATTGGAAGCTATGCAAAATGAAGCTGAGATATACCCCCATTTATTGATAGACATGGTATACACAGAGATCAGCCGTCGTATGGTGCATGCCAAAATCAGTTACAGAGGGACAAGCCATGTATAAGTGCATCTGCTGTAATTATGAGTTTGATTCCCCCGCTCTCGACCGAGAAAATCGGGAAATATGGGGTCGCCCGGATTACGAACCCATCCAGGTCTGTCCAGCTTGCGGGGGGATGTATGAAGAAATAGGAGAGCCTTTATGAAAAATGATCAAACGATTAAAGAAGATGCCAGAAAGCCCAGACTTTCGCTGGTGCCAATGCAGATTATCTGGGACATTGCCCAGGTACGGGAGTATGGCAACCAGAAATACCACGACCCGGAGAGCTGGCGACAAGTGGAATTGCCCCGGTACATAGACGCTTTCTTGCGCCACGCCCTGGCTATGGCAGAGGACCCGGCCAGTGTAGACGAGGAAAGCGGGATAGAGCACTACAAGCATGCGGCGTGTAACCTGGCGTTTATCTGCCATATGACGAAGGAGGGCAAGAACTATGACTGGTGATACTAAGCTGTGCCCTATGAGCACCGATAGCGAAGGCCAGTGGTATGTATGTTCCAAAGAGCGGTGCGCCTGGTGGATGGCAACGCATAATGAGTGCGCTCTAACTGCCCTGGTGTATGAGCTTGAGATGACAAAAGGAGCGGTATACCGGGCTAACGGCTGAGATACGAAAGGAGCGATCACCTGATGATCAAGCACCCCGATGAAATGTCTTTTTCGGATAAGAAATTCTCCATGATTTTGTTTGGTTCCCCCGGCTTGGGCAAAACTACCCTAGCTTTGTCCGCACCCGACCCGGTGCTGATCGACTTTGACCGCGGCGTATCCCGGGTCAAGGCTTATCACCGGAAAACGACTATTTTTTGCGACACCTACGAAGAAGTACAGAGCGACATTCAGAGTTCAGAGGTCCGGGACTGCCAGACACTCATTATAGATACCGGCGGCAGCTTTATTACGTTTCTCCAAGAATGGGCCATGCGCACCAACCCAGCCGTTAATAAGAAAAAGAACGGCGCGATCAGCCAGAGTGGCTTCGGCGCCGTCAAGTCCGAGTTCTCCCGTTTCACTGGCATGGTTCTGAACGTGATGAACAAAAACGTGATCTATGTTTTTCATTCCGTGGAGGAAAAGGACAAGGACGGCAACCACTTGCAACGGCTTCAATGTGAAGGCGCCGCCCGCAATCTGGTATGGCAGCCTTGCGATTTGGGTTGCTATATGCAGATGATCGGCAATAAACGCTACATAACCTTTACACCCGAGGAAGAATTTTTCGCCAAGGGTTGCTATGGCATTGAAGGCCGTCGGGAAATCCCAATACTGGGAATGAACGACAAGAACGATTTCCTGACCCGCTTATTTGCTGAGGCCCGCGCCAATATCGCTGCCGAGGTCGAGGCATTCGCTCCGGAAAAAGAGCGCTACGAAACTGTCATGGCGGAAGTATATGAGATCATCGACGGAATTACGACCGTGGAAGAAGCTAACGCAGCAGCCGTCAGCATCCCCGCCTTTAAGCATGCCCTTACCTCTATGAAAGAAGCTTCCGCCATGTTAAAGGCAAAGACAGCAGAGCTTGGATTTGTCTGGAATAAGGCACAAAAAACCTATCAGCCGGAGGCTCAATAATATGACCGCCGGCCGTTTCCTTGTCACGCAAAGCCTTCTGTCTTCCTGGAATTATTTATTTAACTGTTGGGAAGGCAAGGAAGACGAAGCCATGGAGGGCTTCCTGCAAACGCTTCGGCGCGAACCCACCATGCCTACTGACGCAATGCTTAACGGCATCGAATTTGAGCGCGAGGTCTACAACGAATTGGCCGGCGCACAGCGAACCCCGCACCGCCAATGGGAAGCCGGAATTCTGGCTGTTGCAACTGCGCTAGGGGGTGCCCAGATACAGGTCGTTCCACCATCTGTTGTAATCAACTTAGGCGGCAAGTCGTTTGTCCTTTACGGCAAATTGGACGCCCTCAAGGCCGGTGTGATTTTTGATATTAAGTTTTCCGACAGTTATGAGGTTGGGAAATACATCGGCAGTCCCCAGCACCCAGCATACTTCACGCTGGTGCCAGAAGCCCGGGAATTCCGCTATCTCATATCGGACGGTGAAGATATGTTTACCGAATCCTATCTCCGTCATCAGACACGCGATATCCGGGAGATCGTTGCCGAGTTCATTGAATCAATCCGTTCGATGGGGCTGTTGCCCCTTTATGAGGAGAAGTGGTTAGCACTATGATTGGTAAACTGAAAGCTTTATCGGCCCGAACCTACATAGAAAAAGACAAGCTCTTCCTTACGTTCGAGCTACCTACAAATTCAGCCTGGGAGGCGCAAAGGTACATTGCTGAGGCCAATAGCCTCCTACGGCAGAATAAGCCTCTGGCTGTTATGCTGGACAAGTGGCACGATAAACGCAGCCGCGACGCCAATTCTTATGCATGGGTATTAATCCATAAGCTCAGTGATGTGCTTGCCCTCCCCCCTATTGAGATATACCGCGATCTTGTACAGGCCATGGGCGACGAAAGCTGCTTTGACGATGTTTGGATTAAAGACGAAGCCGTGACGCGTTACCGGGCTGCATGGGAAAGCAATGGGCTTGGCTGGCCAACTGTCCTGATCGACAAAAACAAAGGCTTCACGCACCTGTACTGCTACTATGGCAGCAGTACCTACGACACCGCCCAAATGAGCAAACTCATTGAGCTTATCATCCAGGAGTGCCAGCAGCAAGATATAGAAACGATGCCACCGGCTAAACTGGCAGCTTTAGTGCAGCGATGGGCAGCGTAAGCAAATATACCGCTTTATCGAGAGGAATGGCTAATGGGAGATCGCACATCATTCATTTTTCACTATGAATATGCGGAATATTTTGCTGAGCTAACTGGCGAGGAAATAGGGCAATTGATACCAGCTATTATTGCCTATGATCGTGACGGGGTTAAGTTGGAGCTAACCGGCAAAGTACAAATGGCGTTTCTTGCTATTAGGTTGAGACTGGACAAAGACCGTAAAGAGTGGGAAAAGAAATGCCAAAAAAACCGCAACAATGGACGGATGGGCGGAAGACCTGTTAAGGCCGCTGAAGATCAACCAAACCACAAAGAAAACCAAACGGTTATAGAAGAAACCCAAAAAACCGAACGGTTATTTCAAGAACCCAAAAAACCCGATATTGATTTTGATTCTGATATTGATATTGAAAAAGATATTATTACTACTACGACTACTACTACCGCGCGTGAAGCAATTCCTGTGCCACTTGATGATAATCTCGGCAAAATATATCGCGAATGGGAGCAAGCCAGCGGTAAATGTTCCAGCTACAAAGAGAATGAGTTGATTGCCGAGTTATTTGACCAATACGGCTATGACAGGATGAAATTTGCCATTACCGAGGCTGTACGGAATAATGCCGTTAAACTTTCTTACGTTGAAGGCGTGCTAAAGGGCAATAACCGGCAGCCGAGAGCGCCGAACATTGATGCAGCGGAACAGGAACGCCTTCGAGCCATGGAAGAGTGGAGAAAGAAGGGCAGACAATGACCAACGATGATTTGGCCGATGGTTGGGAACGGCTGCGAAAAATATATGACCGCCTACCGCCGGCCACTCCGGAAGTCCTTGAAGAATGGCACTTGGTATTAGGCCGCTTTGATGCAGATGTTTTCGATTCGGCAATCAGCCTTTACATAGCCAAAGAGCCTTATAAGCCCAACCCAGCCAGTCTACGGTCTTACTGCTTTCAAGCCCAGGATATTAAGCGTCGGCGGCAACGGGAAATAGATGCGGAAGAACCTGCGGATATCTGCCCGTACTGCGAAGGAGCGGGATGGTTTAAGGCAATCAACGCCGTCTACACTGGCCTCGCCAATCACCCATGGGAGGATGGTTGGTATCCTTGCCAATGCAAGGATTGGGAAGGTATTAAAATCAACAAACGGCCAGCACGAGAATGTTTAACTGATGTTCTTAATGACCCGGGATGGGTATTTGATAAGCAGAAGCGGGCTTTCGTCCGGCGGCAAGGTTGGATAGGCGATATGCCGATAGATAACAGAGCGGTTGACGATGCCGAGTATAGAAAATTCATGGGCGAAGCTGGCAGCTTATTTGAATTTTAGGAGGCACAAAATGAAAATCATCAAGGATAATTACCATAAGGTTCTAGGGTTTATTAAATGCTCTTCCTGCGGTTCTGTGCTGCGGATAGACAATACAGACCGCTACTGGGAGGTCCGTGGAGGTAAAACAGTTTTCTTTTACACCTGCGCTGCCTGTAACCATAAGCAGTATTTTGAAACCAAGCAGTTGATGTCAAAGAAAAAAGCGCTTGCTGAGGATAAGCGAGGCTAGGAGGAACATAGATGTTTGCAACTTATCGGGTATCCGGCTACAAAAAGGTTGACGAAACCTGGAAATACATTGGCTCCGGCTACGGGGTTGTAAGGTTCGACCGTAACCGCTACGGCTCCGTTATGAGGCAGCAGCCCGACCTTCGGGCTTGCGAACGACTGGAATTTGAGTTTACGCCGCTGCCGGAAATTCATACCGAAATTCAAGAACAGGAGGTAATGCGAATATGAAAACCGAGAGCTACGAGCGGGCAAAACAGATACTCAACCATCTTCTTAAGCTGAATGGCATCAAGAAAGATGTTAACCGGGACTGCATTTCCTTACGCGAGATACGCAATTATGTCGGGCAAGCGGATAGCGAAATGATAGAACAGCTAATTGTTTGCCGTGTCGACGCTAAGATTAAGACCCTGGAAGCCGAGTTCGAAAGTTTGTAAGGGAGGGGTCAACCATGAAAGTCGAGTTTACGGTTTTAGGTGAACCCCAAGGTAAAGCGCGGGCCAGGACAATCCATTTTGATAAAAATGGCAACAGGCTCCCGAAACCGCGCAGCTATACGCCCGAGGAAACGACGCTCTATGAAAACCTTATCATCACGGAGTACCGGCAGCAGACAAGGGGCTACCGCTTCCCTGACGGCGAGTACATAGACATGAGTGTGACGGCGTACTATTCCATCCCGGCCAGTGTTAGCAAAAAGAAGCGGGAATTGATGCTGACAGGCAAGATCAGGCCGGTAAAAAAGCCGGATTGGGATAACATTGGCAAGGTAGTGGCCGACAGCCTTAACAAGATCGCGTATGTTGACGATTCGCACATCACAGACGGGCAGATTAAAAAATACTATTCTGATCAACCGCGGCTGGAAATAACAATCCAGACCGCTCAATAACGAAAGGAGATTATATCATGACCGAAATGTTCAAGTACGGCACCTTCAGAAAGAAGCTGGAAAATATCTGCGATGAAAATAAGTTGACCTATCACTTCGATCACAGCGGCTACCCGATCACCCTGACGATTTCTTCCATCACGCCGCCGGATGAACAGCTGAGCATGTTCGACGATATTGACGGCGCTGCCGGAAACAAGACCGGTCCGGACGCCGCTATCGTGTTTGCCTACATCGACGGCGATTTGACCTACAAAATCTCCGATACCTTTTCCATTGACGACGCGCTTTTCAATAAGCTTAAAAACCTGCACAAGAAGATGCATGCGGCCTGGCTGCAATATTTCAACCGCGAACTGATCCGTGTGAGACTGCCAGGCATTGAGAATATCCCGGATATCGATGCCGCCCCGCAGCCGGACACCGAAGCCCTGGAAGAGCCGGAGGACCTCGAAGACATGGATGATCTCGAAGATGCCGAAGCGTCTGATAGCGTTGCATAGGAGGTCTGATCATGACCCAACCAGAGACCTGTATAAGTTGTGGAGATATCATACCAGAAGGTATGCAGGTATGCCCTGACTGTATGATGGGAGCCAAGGATAAAAAAGAACGGAGGCCAATGATGACTAAATTCAAGGTTGGGGATAGAGTAAGATTTGATTCGGGCGTGCGGTCGAGTTGTTATCCGCCGAAGGGAACAACGGGAAAGATTATTTACAATGACGGCTCTGAAAGTCCGAAAATTCGCTGGGATGGCGGCGTTCTCCCTGAGTATAATCATGAAACCTACGTGCACTATAGCCGTTGGCACGTTATCCAAGATCAAAAAATCCTCATCACCACCGACGGCACAACCACCCTTGCCCGGCTGTACGAAGGCAAGGAAGTGGTCAAGAGCGCGGAAGCCAAGTGTAGCCAGAAGGATACGTTTGACTTTGAAGTTGGCGCGAGACTGGCATTTGATCGGTTGATAGGGACTGTTGCGGAAACGCCGCCTGGAAAAATCGAAGATAAGCCGGAGCCTATCAAATCGTACTGCGTGAAAGATTATAACCCGGGGAAGTTTTTAACAAAAGGGAAAATTTATGAAATCGCATACGACGGTGCGTGCATTACCTTTGAAGATGGATGGACGTTTAATTTTGAAATGGGACTTGCTCGTTTTGATAACCTTACTATTGTGCCAAACTGTCTTGTCCCCCTCGTCCAGCGCCCCGCGAAGGTTGGGGAGTACATTACTCCGATTGCCGTTACGGGATACGCTCGATACGATAATCGGTATGATCTTCATGACCTGTTAAAGGTTACGGAAGACGATTCAAACATCATAAAACAATGGGTTGGCAAGGCGGTTGGGTTTGAAAACATAACACACCCTGGGCGCCCGTGGAAACGTGCGGTTATTGTGCATGAAGATTACCTTGTACTCGATGGCTACCAGCCTGAACCTGAATTCAAGCCGCATCTTGTCTGTGGTGGTGATAACTATGGCGAAGTTGGCGAAGAAACCAACTATACAGATGCCATTGGCAGAAAGTTATATGTTGGTGATGTGGTGGAGTTTTTTCCGGGGAGCGGACCTCGGGGGCTAAGATTCGTGGTTAAGGATATGAAATCAACTAGCTATTGCAGAAACAAGCGGTTTGTTATGGGGATTGAAACCAGCTGCAATGATAAGACGGGCGAGATAAAAGGATGGAAAGTCTTTAAATCCCGCGGTTTTGAAACCCTGAAACATGGCGAAGTTATAGACGGTATTGAATACCGAGGTGAAGCCATATGGTCAGTATAGACGAGATACGCGCCAGATGGCAATGTGATGATGTTTCGCCGGAAGAGCTGCGCCAACGGCTGCGACTGCTTATCGAGCGTGAGGATTATAAAAAGACCACAGGCCGGGGCGACGGTGGGAAAGCATGGCTGTTTGAAAAAGCTGTTGAGGCTTACGAAGATATCCCCTATCTGCTCTCCGAGCTAGAACGCACCCAGGCAGAGATGGCCGCCGAGCGGGAGGCAAATAGCTGTAAGAATTGCCCTGGATTTGCTTATGTCGTGGCTCATGATGGACCTGTGGGACCGGAAAAGGAGGCGCAAAATGCTTAAAGATGGATTTTTGCGATTTTGTGATGACCCCGAACTTGCATGCTGCCGCGCCGAAGCAGAACTGGGGCAGCTTCGCATAGAAAACGCCAGGCTACGGGATTTAACGACGCACTTAGGGGCTTGTGAAGATTGCCATACGGCGCATGAATGCCTTGTTGATTCCCTTCGCACCCAGCTTGCCGAATCCCAGCGCCGGGAGCGGGCGGCGGAGAAGTGCATATACGATGTCGAGACGTATCTTGAATTCGGCTCTGCACCTTATATCATGAAGACTATTGCAAACTGGAAGCGAGGCTTGGAAGCCGGGGAAGGCGGGACGGAATGATTAACTACATTGAAGGATATTCCGACACGGACAATATCCGCTTCTGCCCGTATTGCGGTGAAGAAGTGGGCATGTGGCGAGCAGACGGAACGGGCTTTTGTAATAGCTGTGGACTGCGTTTTGCGGTGGTGTACGTGGAGGAGGCAAATGAATAAAGATAATTTGCTTAGGCTTGCACTTATCCGGTGGGGAGAACCAGCGCAAATACTCATGGCTATCGAAGAAATGAGCGAGCTCACAAAAGAACTCTGTAAATCCTTCCGTGTCAACGGCGAAAAGATGCCTACCGTACGAGAGCATGTTGTTGAGGAAATTGCCGATTGTAAAATAACACTTCGCCAGATGGAGCTTGTTTTTGGGTTTGCTGATGAATGGGAGGCAAAAAAACTTCAACGGCTGGAAAATTTGCTGAATGAAAGCCCTGTTGCGCAGGCCGGGGAGGGAGAATAGCCATGAGGAAGCATGCTATTGATTACCTTCACGGTATATACGAAACTGCGATTAAGCGGCATAAAGAAGCAGATCAGATAGAAAATCAATATTCTCGCGGTTTTTTCAAAGGATACCACAGGAGCACTATGGATTTATGCGAACAGCTGGCCTCGATTGAAGGATTTTCCTTTGTGGAGCAGGCTGGGGAGGGAGAGGTGGAATAATGAACTACTTATACCGTGGCGTTTGGCTTCCGGGTTACTGCCCGAACAGATGCCTTAAAAAGCTCATGGACCAGGGAATGGCGCTAAACCGCATTGATGGCATAGATCCGAAAATGAACTCATACCGCGCTGGAAGTACAAGCTTTGAGATTCGCCGGTGGTCGCGTAAGCTGCAGCGGCATTCACATCGCACACAGGGCCATTACATATCGCTTAGCTGGTCACATTGCCCGCATTGCGGAAGTAAAATGATGGCAAGTCCGCAATCAGCTTTAGAGGCCGAGAAAGGAGAATAAGCATGTATTACGATGATTTTTATAATGAGCCATCCGAATTTGAAGCGCAGATAGACGAGTTCAAACAATCACTTATAAATGCCGTTAAGCAGGACTATCAGGCTGAAATGGCGCGGTTACACAAAGAAAACGCAGAGCTTCAGGAGATTAAAAAACGCAAAAAGGAAATCGAGGCAGAGCATAGCCGCGCTTTACACCAGTTCGCAACGGACAAAGAAAACTATGAGCGGCAGTTAAAGAAAATGCGCATTGCAGAGTTGCTTGGAGAATACATGCTTGTTGGGTGGTTTCCGGCTTCACATAGGGTTGAAAAGTCTAAATGCGATAAATGCAATAATAATCGCAAGATACGCTTTACGAGTCCGAGCGGAAAAGAATACACCGAAGATTGCCCTATTTGCGGAACTCCCACAAACTTTTACGAGCCAGAAGAAATTGAGTGCTACCAGTTTTATCAACATAAAGATACGTTTGGTAGAGAATATGCAGGCGTCGGCAAGTACTACACCCGCAAAGAAGATCGCGATTATGATACTTTTGAAAGAAGCCGCACGGTGTACAAAGGGGAGCCGTTTGAAGAAGTTCAATCCTACAGCGTTGTTTTCTTCAAACAAGAGGACTGTCAGAAATACTGCGACTGGAAGAATAATCCGCAGGAGGCCGGGGAGAAAAGCATATGAAGCCAATGCAGTTCTACCTTTTGCTGATGCGCAAAAGGCGCACACGTAAGGGAGTTATTCGGCTACTACGCTGGCATAGGGCATTACATACCAGGAAGGAAGAATACCATAAACAAGTAGACGATGACTACATGGCACACGTTGATATCTATTGTCCATGAAGGAGGAAAATCATGCGTGAGATTTTGTTTCGAGGGTTACATAATGGCACATGGGTATATGGGGACTTATCGTTACGCAACACGCTTGATAAGCCACTCATATACGCTGATAGTAACAATGAATATGCGGTAAAGCCTGAAACCATCGGCCAATTCACCGAACTGACTGACGAAAACGGTAAGAAGATTTTCGAGGGGGATATTGTTACGGGGCGGTTTGATGGAGAAACAATAACCGGACATATTGTTTACGGGAGCGATGCAACATTCTTCATCGAGCGAAAAGGCTTATACGGGATATGGCTGAATAACGCCGAAGTCTGGCTCGAGGTCATCGGCAACATCCACGATAACTCGGAACTTCTAAAGGAGGCCCTATGATACATATCACCATCCCCAGAAACCCCGTAGCTCAAGGCGGAGTTTGTTTAACAGCGTATTAGAAAGGGGCACAGACTAATGATTGAATTGAAGGTTGAGGCATATTGTCAAAATTGCGCAGAGTTTGAGACCGAAACAGACAGGGCGCTTCTGTATGCTGGCGATGAGGTTGAGGTCGCTCATTTTACTGTCATTTGCGTACACCGCAGAAAGTGCGCCATAGTGCGGCAGACTGGCTTTCAAGAAGGGTATGCGGCGCGGGAGAAAGAAATTGCGGATCAGTGGGATGCGTTTGTTGATACTTATGGCAAATAGTAATTAATTATTGTGGATAAAGAAAAAGGGGGTATCCAATGAATAATAGCGCTACCTGGAAAATCGAATATATCAGCGAATACAAAGAGAAAATCGTTATCGCGATGCTGCGGGACTGGTATGACCAGCATTGGAAGGCAGAATATGGTAAGGACCATTTACTTGCCATTACCTCTCATATGGAAGGTAAAATCTCAAACATAAGCTCTGTGCCAGTATCAGGCGGTGGTGGCAATAAAATAGAAGATCAACTGTGCGCCGGTCTTGATAAAAAAGTATTGGCCGAATACGGCTATAATAACGCCAGGGAATACGTTGACGAAATGAGCCAGACGCTTGCCAGGTTGACGGATGATGAGCGTTATATGCTGGAAGTGCGTTTCATTGAACGTGACGAAGGGCGCGGGATAGAGAAGATCATGGACAAATATTATATTAGCAAAACAGAAGCGTACCGACGGAGCAACGACGCGCTGAAAAGACTTACGAAACTGATCTTCTGGTAAATTTGGGAAAAATCCGGTACTTTTGAGTGGAACCATTATTGACAATCTGATAAAATAGAGACAATGAAATGAAGTCAAGAGCCTTCCGAAGCGGGGGGCTTTTTATTTTGGAGTGAGAGGATTCACGGACTTATGTAATGGAACAGAGAACACTATGTACAAGATGTCGAGAGGATTACCTAAGAGCCGATTACTCAGTAGAGCGCGATTATACAGTCAAGGACAGGGAATCTTGCGATAAGTGCGGTAGGATGGGCTGGACATACTTTATAGAGAAAACCGCAAAGGAGAGAAAACATGATCGGGTTAGACGTTGAATGCTGCTGCACACATTACGATAGCAGTGACTACAGCGTCGGCTATGTCATGTTACCGATATTCAAAGTTAAAATCTGTGAGAACTGCGGGGATGTAACGATGATATGCAACTCCATCTTGCAGAGAGTTTTTGCGCTGTTGTTCTTGCCGTTTTGGCACGGTAAGGTGTATGTCTTTGAGTAAACATACTAATAATCAGTTCATTTATTCAGCGAAGTGCCAAAGTTTACGGGAAAACACTTCGAGGAGTGCATATTTACTGTAATTAGATTTGCGTTCTGGCCAGACGCCACGTGGATAGCTTGTACGTATCCCGGCGCGGTACGGAGAGAGACTGGACAAGCAATCAGCGCCCAGTCGGAAAGCCGCGCTATTTACTAAAGTGGACCAGGATGGTGGTTGCAAACGCCATGTGTTTTAGATGAGCAGATCGGGAGCCGACAGGGGCACATCGGTAAATAGACAGAGAGGAAAAGCAAAATGGCACAGCATGCATCGTTTAATATAGATATCGGGTGCGAGGGAGCAAAGCGATATAAAAAAGTGTTGCACAGAATGCGGCGCAGTTTATTCTTTCTCCGGCTGCTAGATAAGTTAAGGCGGATTATAGGCAGGTTTTGGCATGCCTAGTAAAGCAAAACATTTTTGTAATTTCCCCGACTGTAATGAACTAACTTCGGGTCGCTATTGCGATAAACATAAAGCAGAATATGAGCGGCAACAAAGAGAAAGTTTTAAGCAGTATGATAAGCGACGCGGAACTGCAAACGAACGGGGATATAATTTCAGGTGGCAGCAATACAGTAAAGCGTTTTTGAGACGTCCTGAAAATCAGATATGCAAATTACATCTTCCTGGCTGTACGATTATGGCGGAATGCGTTGATCATGTTGTGCCTATGCGGGGGCCAGATGATCCGCGTTTCTGGGATAGGTCAAACCATCAAGCAGCATGTATACACTGTAATTCAGTCAAAGGACATAAGGCTATGGTCGGTGAGTATGACATGATGGATGATATTGAAGGTATGGAGGAAAGCACATATGGTCATAGTCAATAAAAGAAATTCGCGGGAATCTATTAAAGAACAGCTGATAAATGCAGCGAAAGAAATTATTATACGGGCAGATGATATTATTGGTGATATTGATGGATGTGTGGAAATAGACACCGTGATACATATTGAGGCAGCGAGTATTACGACCATTTATGTTAATCGCGAGTTAATTAGCGGATGCAAGCTGAGTAAAGAACCATTGGGAGATAAGTAATATGTATACTATAAAGGCTGCATCCAGATAATTGTGTGCTGAATAGGGGTAGGCGGGGTAAAATTCCTACAGCCTTTTGCTCCTAGACCGGGCGCCCCAAGCAACGCAACATTTTTTCCCAAAACATAGGCCGGGGAGGTGCTATAATGACGCGGCCCACAAAGCCTCTTGCGTTGATAGAGGGGCATAGAACGAAATCTGAATTAGAAGTCAGACGCGACGCTGAATTGGCAATGCTTACAGGCGAGCCTATGCAACGGCTATTTGTTGCTAAAGACCATCCGAAGGCAGCAAAAGAGTTTGAACGCTTGAAAAGTCTGCTTGGCCGTATCGGGAAGGATGATGATCTTTATAGCCGTATGGTCAATACGCACTGCTTACTGGTTGAAGAGTGCGATCAAATTCAGGGCATCCGTGATCAGTTCATAGCGTCGAAGGAAGAACTCAAAGCAGATTATCGAAATGACGCCTTGGGCGATCCTGAAAGTGGCGGCATAAAGGCATCTGAATACTACCGGTTGCTTGCTAAGCTTTCTGATAACATAATAAACTGTGATAAGCAGCTTATGGTAAAAAGGAAGATGATGCTTGATATTGATAAAGAAAATATCTTGACGGTTCAATCTGCCTTGCGTTCTATACCGAAAAAGCCGGAGGAGAAAAAAGGAAAAACCGGAGTGGAAAAATTCATGGCGAACCGTAGGGCCGGTGGTACTTAGTGTTTGATTTTCAAAAAGCGCAGGAACCAATTGATTTTATCCAATGCTTACATTTAACGGGCGACTTTTACGGTCGTCCTTTTATTTTGCAGGATTGGCAAAAGGAAGTCATTAGTTCAGTTTATGGTACTGTTAAAGAAAACGGTCTGCGGCAGTATCAGTATGCTTATCTGGAAATCCCAAAGAAAAACGGCAAAACCGAGACAACTGCGGCGTTAGCTGTGTATCACCTTGTATGTGATGGCCCTGGCGGACAAATTTACTGCTGCGCCGCAGAACGCGAGCAAGCATCGTTAGCTTATAAAGCGGCCAAACAGATGATAGAGCAGGATGAATTCCTTTCTTCTGCGCTTAATGTCGTTGACAGCAAAAAGGAGATCATCAATGTTGAGACTGGCACGTTTTTAAAGGTCTTATCTGCCGAAGCATACTCCAAACATGGCGTAAACCCCACAGTTGTTATTTTCGATGAACTTCACGCTCAGCAGAAAAGAGACTTATGGGACTTTATGACATTCGGATCTGGCGCGGCCCGTAAAGCTCCGCTATGGTGGGTGATTACCACCGCCGGCGACGACCCGGACCACAAGTCGATCGGCTGGGAAGTGCATGAACAAGCCCGAAAGATCCGCGACGGCGAATTAATTGACCCTACATGGTATGTCAGAATCTACGGAGCGCCGCCGGATGCTGATATTTACGACGAACGGACATGGTATGATGTCAATCCGTCGCTTGGCATATCGATCGATATTGAGAAAGTAAGAGAGGAAGCGCAGAAAGCCAGAAATAACCCCGCCAATGAAAAACTATTTCGTTGGTTGCGACTTAATCAGTGGGTGCAACTGAAACGCATCAGTTGGTTGCCTATTACCTTATGGGATGAAACACAGAAAGAATGGACTATGGGCGATTTGGTGAAAAAACGGTGTTACGTCGGTATTGACTTAGCCAGGTGGATTGATTTGGCCGGGATCGCCCCTTTATTCCCACCGCAAAATGGTATTAATGATTGGCGGTTTCTTCTTGATACTTGGATTCCGGAAGAAAATATGAAAAAGAAAATTTCCGCCGACCATGTTCCCTATGATAGATGGAGCGACAAAGGTTATGTTACGCCCACGGAAGGAGACGTAATAGATTACAGTTATGTTGCCGCAAGAATACAGCAAATTGAACAAATGTTTGACGTTAAGTATTATTGCGGTGATCCTTGGCACTTAGAAATTTTAAAGCAGCTTTTAGGCCCAGAAATCGGAAATAAATTTATCGAGATTCCCCAAACCATTAGCGGCATGGCCTCTGGTATGAGTGAACTCGAAAGGTTATTTCGATCCCATGGGATATCTCATATAGAAAATCCACTTGGGCGGTGGTGCTTTGGTAATGTCGTTGTTAATCCGGACGGAAATGAAAACATTAAGCCCATGAAAAACAAGTCTATTGATAGGATAGACCCAATTGTAGCGTTGATAAATGCAATGGCTGGGGCTATTAACCTTGAGCAAAAACAAAGTGTTTATGAATCGCGCGGCATGAGGTCGTTAGCATAGGAGTGGTGGCATGAAGTTAAGTTTAAAAAATAGAGTTAAGGTGTTGATGACGGGGAATATAGATGATTACATTACCCGTTTTTTACGCGGAGATGATATAGACACTGGCGTTATGGATACTGAAATAGCCATGAAATACTCGGCTGTTAATGCTTGTATCCGGGTCTTGGCAGAAACTTTTGCAAGTGCGCCGATCATGCTTTATCAAAAAACTAAAGATGGCCGTGAACCGATAACCGACCATCCTATTTATGACATTCTTCATAACCGCCCCAATGAGGAAATGGCCCCGTTTAATTTTAGCGAGGCCATGATGACCAATTTTTGCGGCAGCGGCAACTCGGTTTGCGAAAAACTTTTTAATAAAAGCGGTGAGTTGGTGGGGCTTTATCCTTACCCTCATGCTATCACTCAAATCAGAAGAAACCAGGAGACAAAACGGTTAGAGTATATTATCAGGACTGGGGACGAACAAAAGACATTGAGGCGGGACCAGGTTTTTCATGTACCCAATTTGTCTTTTGATGGGGTTGTTGGGCTATCCCCAATAACTTATGCGGCACTGGCGATCAAGCTTGGCCTTTCTTATGAAAGATTCGGGGTTGAATTTTATAACAATGCGGCTATGCCATCAGGTGTTTTTGAACATCCGGGCGGCTTATCAGATATTGCCTATGATCGGCTGAAAAAGGATTTAAAGGATTCTTATCAAGGGCTGCGCAGGACCGGTGTTCCAATGCTTCTCGAAGAAGGGATGAAATGGCGGCAGGTAACAATCAATCCAATCGATGCTCAATTGTTGGAATCCAAGTACTTTCAAATCGAAGATATATGCCGTATTTATCGGGTTCCTCAGCATTTGGTTAATAAGCTGGACAGATCGACTTTTTCCAATATTGAGCACCTTTCCTTGGAATTTATTATGTATACGATGCTTCCTACATATAAGCGGTACGAAGATAACGCTAATATGCAGGTTCTCTCATCTGCAGACAGACGCAAGGGGCTGTATTTAGAATATAAACTTGACGGTTTATTAAGGGGAGACGCAAAATCAAGAGCAGAGGCTTATGCGATAGGACGTCAATGGGGCTGGTTATCGGTAAATGATATCCGCAAGCTTGAGAATATGCCGCCGATACCGAACGGCGATATCTACCTTGAGCCGCTAAATTACCGGGAGGCCGGGAAGCCTGATCAACAGGTTAACGCCTATAATCGGCTGATTGAAGATATATACAAAATGATCGAAGAAAGGAGGTAGATAAAATTGAAGTTTTGGAATTTCGCGATAAAAGCGGCTACCGAAACGGAGCCGGAGAGTGTCGAACTGCGCATAGAGGGTGATATTGTCGATGATGAAGACCTCTGGCTTTATGAGTGGTTTGGTTTACAGGCCACCTCGCCAAACATGTTCAAGGCGGAATTGGCGAATTATACGGGCGAGCCTATTGTCGTATGGATTGATTCTTACGGTGGCTCTGTGTTTGCTGCGACTGGCATCTACAATGCGTTAAAAGAACACAAGGGCGATGTAACTGTCAAGATTGACGGTAAAGCCATGAGCGCGGCAACGATCATTGCTATGGCCGGAAAAGAAATCCATATGTCTCCGTCGGCTTTGATGATGATACATAATCCTTTGACGGAAGTATATGGATATGCCTCCGAATTGCGCAAAACAGCCGATATTCTGGACGAAGTCAAAGAAGCCATTATGAATGCGTACCAACTCAAAACCGGGCGTTCACGGGCAAAGATATCTGAGATGATGGATGCCGAAACCTACATGAACGCAAAAACCGCGATTAAAGAAGGCTTCGCCGATAAAATGCTGTATGCGGATCAAGCACCCGACCCGGTAGAAATGACGTTTAACCGGCACGCGATTTTGAACAGCACCAACGAAGCAATCAGGCGTATGATAGCGAAATACACGCCGCCGCCCGACAACTCAAAAGCGTTAGCGTTGTTAGCCTTAGAGCTTGAGCTTTAAGGCTATTTTTATGGCAAAAATCAAAAACGGAGGTAAAAATATGAATCAATCAAAAGCAATGAAGATGCTGCTTGCTGACCTTGCGGCCAGGCAGAGCGAGGCAGTGGCGTTAAGGGATAAAGCCGATGCCACTGTCGAGGAAATTAACGCCAAAACCGAAGAGATCAAGGCCATTAAAGCCAAGATTGAAGCTCAAAAGATTTTGGACGACGGCAAAAAATTCGACGAAAACGGCGAGGAAATTATTGACCGCACCCCTGTAAATCCGCCCGTTTATGCCGAACCGAAAAGCCAGGAAAAAATGTGGAAAAGCCCCGGAGAGTTTTTGCTGGCCGTTAAGAAAGCTGCCGAACCCGGCGGCTCTGTTGACAATCGGCTGACCATCAAGGCGGCTGGCATGTCCGAATCTGTCCCCTCGGACGGCGGGTTTTTGGTTGACAAAGATTTTTCCAGTACTTTGCTGACAAAAACTTATGAAGCTTCTGCCGTCATGTCCAGAGCTTTTAAAATCCCCATTGGCCCGGATAAAAACGGCGTCAAAATCAACGGCATTGACGAAAAATCTCGTGTAAACGGCAGCCGGTATGGCGGCGTTCAGATGTACTGGGAGAATGAAGCCGGGACCGTTACTGATAGCAAACCGAAATTCCGCCAGATCGAGCTGTCTTTGAAGAAGCTCATCGGTATTTGCTATGCTACGGACGAGCTTTTGACCGATGCGATGGCTCTCGAAACCATTGTCACAAAGGCGTTTTCGGACGAGTATTCCTTTAAAGTTGACGATGCCGGTATTAACGGTACGGGTTCCGGTCAGCCGCTGGGCATACTGAAAGCCCCTTGCCTTGTTTCCGTAGCGAAGGAAAGCGGCCAAGGCGCGGACACGATTCTTTGGGAAAACATCGTCAGGATGTGGTCCCGGATGTGGAGCCGTTCTCGCCAGAACGCTGTTTGGTACATCAACCAGGACATCGAGCCTCAACTCTACAGCATGTCCCTTACTGTCGGTACTGGTGGCGTTCCTGTTTACCTGCCTGCTGGTGGTGCGAGCGGCTCTCCGTATAGTACGCTCTTCTCCCGCCCGGTTATCCCCATTGAGCAGTGCGCTACCTTGGGCGACAAGGGCGATATCATCCTGGCCGACATGAGCCAGTACGCCATGATCGACAAGGGCGGAATGCAATCCGCTCAGTCTATCCACGTTCGGTTCCTGTATGACGAAAACACTTTCCGGTTTGTGTATCGTTGCGACGGTCAGCCGATGTGGAATTCTGTCCTGACCCCGTACAAGGGCAGCAACACCCTGTCCCCGTTCGTCACTCTTGACGCGAGAGCTTAGTGAAGGAGGTACTTAAAAATGAACATTGCTGAACAGGGCCATGTTGTGAACATCCTGCCCCCGCAGGACGTAGACACCGGCAAATCGTCCACCGTGTTTTCCATGAAAAATTATTCCCACGCCACCATCATTGTGCAGTGCGGCTCCACCAACGCCGACGCCGGGAATATTACCATCGAGGAATGCGACGATTTTATCCCGACCAATGATACGGCCATCGACTTTTACTATTACGCTGAGACTACCGCAACTGGCGACACGCTCGGTGCCCGTACTTTGGCCGAGGCCGCGACCGGCATTGATGTGTCGGCGAACGACAACACCACTTATGTGATCGAGATCGACGCATCCGAACTGTCCGACGGTTACCCGTGCCTTGAACTGAAATGGTCTGATCCGGGCGGCGCTACCTACGGAAGCGCTGTTGCCGTTCTGACGGGCGCAAGATACGCGGAAACCGAATCCAGTACCGCGATTGCCTAGTGAATGGGGCGGGTTTACCGCCCCTTAATTTTGCCCAACCAGGGCTAAACGTAAAACGTATGGAGGTATATAAAAATGGCTGTAACTAAAATCAGGTCTAGGTGGGTTTCCGGTTTGCTGGAATTTTTCGGCGTAACCGCCGGGACTACTGTATTAAAGATCACTGAATCCGGCATCGAAGCCAATGTGACCGGCAACGTCACCGGAAATCTCACGGGTAATGTGACGGGCAACATCACCGGCGCTCTATCTGGCGGTGAAACAAATCCGACAGTAGCCATTATCGCTGGGGAGGCAATCGCTAACGGCGATCTCGTCTATCCTTCTGGCTACGACGCGACCAGCGGAAAAATCAAAGTTTCTAAGGCGGATGCCAATGCTTCAAATCCCGCTAGGGTTGCGTGGTTTGTGGCCCCTGCCGCAATAGAAAATGCCGCTGCGGGAATCGTAGTGGGCGCGTATGAACTCACGGGTCAGGATACCAATTCGGCGACTGCCGTTGGCGATCCTGTCTATCTGTCGGACGCTACCGCTGGCGCATGGGCCTTGACTGCTCCTGCAACTGCCGGTGATTCCATCCAGCAGGTGGGAGTAGTGACCGTTAAAAGTGCGACGGTTGGCAAAGTTTTGTTGATGCCCTTTTATTCTAAGGGCGTTACATTACCGGCGTCGTAAGGCGGTGGTATAAATGGCTGCTGTCGTTACGCTGACGGAAGAAACTTTGGGCGTAATCAAAAAAATCACTTGGGCCTGGACGGCCCATACTGACGGCAAGGTGGCAATTACTACCGCGAATGCTGCCACCACAAAAGCGTACAATGGCGAGATCGTGAGGCTTGTAACTGTTCCCGATGGGACCGCGGCTCCGTCCGCTGATTATGATGTTTATGTTTATGATGGGGATAATGTGGATGCGTTAATGGCCGGTGGGTTGAACAGGAGCGCAACCGCAACTGAACAGGTGGCTGCTTCATCTTTGGGCGTGGTTGCTAACGACAAGTTGACCTTGTATGTCGAGGGCGCGGGCAGCGGCGGAAAGGGTACAGTCCATCTGTATGTCAGGTGACGCTATGAATTACAAAGTCATAAAGCCAGTTGTAATGGAGCCGCTAACCATCAACGAAGTTTATTCATATCCGCGGTTAACGGGTGTTGACCGCACGGAAGAGCTGTTGTTGAAGGGCCTAATAACAGCGGCGCGTGAATACTGTGAGCAAATTACGCGCCGGGCGCTGGCTACTCAAACGATAGAGGTTTACCTGGATCATTTTCCCTGTGGCGACCGTTTTGAGTTGCCAAGGCCACCTTTGCAGAGTGTAATAAGCGTTAAGTATACCGATTCGGGCGGAACAGAAAATATGATGGCCCCTGGGACTGATTATCTAGTTGATGGCGGGAGTAATGCCGGTAAGATCGTGCTTCCGTACGGGAGGAGCTGGCCTAGTTTTACGCCATATTCGGTTAATCCTATCGTAGTGACTTATGTTGCCGGGTACGATGCGTACAACCCTATTCCAAGAAGCATAAAGCTGGCCATGCTATTACTGATTGGTCATTGGTATGAAAACCGCGAAGCTGTGGGAAACGTCGGGGGCCGGATTGAGTATGGCGTTCAATCGTTATTGATGACTCAAAAAAGCGGGTGGTTTTAGTGGGAGCCGGTAAATACCGCAGCAAAATTACCTTTCAAAATGCAGTTATAACAACGAACAGCTATAATGAGCAGATAACATCATGGGTAGATTATGTGACCGTTTGGGCGGCTGTTCACACTATGGGCAGTAAAGAATTCTATCACGCGCAAAAGATGTTTTCCGAAGTTTCCGTAGTATTTGAAGTCCGCTATAGAACCGATATTACAGAGCTGCACGGGATCAAATTTAGTGGCCGAGCTTATGAGATTCTCGGCAGGCCGATTGATGTTGAGAATCGCCACCGTGAACTGCAAATCTTTGCAAAAGAGGTGGTTTAATGGAAATAGACGAAGCCTTGACGATTTACCTTTTGGCTCAGCCAGGACTGATTGCTTTGATTGGCACTAATCTTTATCCTGACGAAACGCCTCAAAGAGTAGACTTACGAACAACGTCAACAGTCACATACCAAAATATTGACAATATCCTTGTTCATTCCCTGGCTGGGCAGGATAGCCTCGAAAGCCCAAATTGGCAGTACACGGTTTATTCACCGACACGGGCTGAAGCAAGAGCAATCGCAAATCAAATCAAAGCCGCTTTATGTGACTACCAAGGTACATTGAGCGGCTTAATTATACAGTATATTAAGCTGGTTAATGAATTTCCCCATAAAATGACTAGCACAGATGGATTGGTTAAGGCAAATGTTGTGGATCTTGAATTCGAAATTAACTATATAAGGGAGTGAGAAAATGCCTAAAACCCATGCTTTTGGAACTACGCTGTCCTGGAATAGTAGTATTGTAGGCGGGTTGGATAATATCGGCGGCCTAGACATGAAGGTCGATGAAGTAGAAACTACAACCCATGATTCGGTGGATGCTTTTAAGGAATATCTGCCTGGGCTAATTGAGGCCGGGACTGTGCCTTTAAGCGGATTCTTCCGTGCCGATGATGCCAACGGGCAAGTAGCGATGATGTCTGATTTTGTTGCCCGTACTGTTCGCACGGGGGTTGTCACCTTTCCAGCGTCTACGGGCGCAACGTGGACGTTTTCAGGATTTTTGACGGCTTATAAAGTGGGCGAAGCTACCAAGGACGGAGCAATCCCGTTTTCCGCGTCTATCAGGATCACTGGCAAGCCGTCCTTTGCCGTGGCTACCGTAATCGGCATGAGCGCGGTTGAGTTTTCTAACGATGTGCTGATGATGCCTGCTTTCGCTATTGGCACTTATGATTATGCCGTCACCATTACCAACGGCGAAACCTCTACCGTAATTACTCCGGTCGATGCCATATCTGGCGAAGTAATCACAATCACCGCACCCGATGGGACTACCCAAACCGTAGCAAGCGGCGTGGCTTCCAGCGCAATTGCCCTTTCGAGTAACGCATTGAATGTGATTACCGTCACTATTTCTAAAGCCAACTGCGCCCCGAAGGCTTATACTTTCCGTTGCGCTGTTTTAGCCGCATAACACAGGGCGGGGTTAATCCCCCGCCCGTATTTTTGGAGGAGGGTTATATGAGGCAACTTATTACCAACGATGTTTATAGAATGAGCCGCATTCTAAAAAAATTGGAACTCAAAAAAGATACCTTGGCTGTTGATTGGAAAAGTGAAAATTCTGATGAACAACTGGGTGTTTCTTTGTTAATGCTTATTATCGAAAACGCGCACATGGCACAGAATGAGATCAATGAATTTTTTGGCGATCTTTACGGCATGACAGGAGAAGAATTTGGCAAACTCCCCATCATAAAGACTATAGAAGTTATCGAGGAATTTAAGTCGCTGGATGGTATTTCTGGTTTTTTCAAGCAAGCAGGTCGATTGATGAATTAATAACAATCGATCTGATTCTTAAGAGATACAGCAATATCGATTATTTTTTGAATATGCCATATATAGACGGACTATCATTGCTTTGCAAGGCGGCTGAGAAAGAACAGGAAAACGCAATATGGCAAATGTGGCTTTCCCAATTCCCATTTATGACAGACAAAACCTTTATTGCGTTTAAAGACTACCAGGATAAACTTACGCGAAGGACCGCTAATAGAAAGCAAACCACAGAAGAAATGATTGTGATGGTGCGGATGTTGAATGCGGCTTTTGGCGGTGAGGAAATATACATATGACAACATATAGCAAAAGCGTTGATGGTTTGGATGAACTCATAAGTGCGTTCATGAAACTACCTGATGACGCGCTAAAATATCTTCAAGATGCCGCCAATGATGCCGGGAACGTTGTGCTTAATAAGACTAAACAAAACGTTCCGGAGGGAACGGGTCAGTTAAAAAGCAAACTGAAACTCGGGAAGGCAAAGAAGAGTTCGAAATATCCTTATCGTGTATTCAGTAAAGTAACCTTCCCTAATTCAGTGGCACATGGGGTGCCTCTGGAATTGGGACATAAATTAGTTAAAAATGGTAATACCTATGGCGCTGTCAGTGAGCGTCCTTTTTTACGCCCTGCTGCCGATGAAAGCGGGGATGATGTCACTCAAAGAATAGCCGATGCGATGAACAAGGCCCTGGAAAACATGGGGGGTAAACGATGAGTAGTGTAATTCGCTCCCTTATGATTAAAATTGGTGCTGATCTGACCGAGGCCCAAAAGGGGTTAAATCAGATATCCAAGGACTTGAATAATGTAGGCAAGTCCTTTTCCAGCGTGGGGGCGACATTGACCAAAGGTCTAACCGTTCCCATTGCTGGCGCGGCGGCTGCATCGTTTAAGTTTGCCGCTGACATGCAGGATGCTATGGGGGCAACTGAACAAATATTCGGGAAAGCATCCGACGCCATGAAGTCTTGGGCTGATGGGCTGGAAACCTACTACGGCATAGCGGAGGGCGAAGCCTTAACCTATGCCAACACGATGGGCGCTATGCTGCAAAACATTGGGGGTCTGTCGGAAGACGAAGCGGCGAAGCAATCCCAAACTCTGGTTGCATTGGCTGGCGATTTAACAGCTATGTTCGGCGGCACGACCGAAAGTGCCGTACAAGCCTTGACGGGGGCGTTAAAAGGCAATAATGCTATGCTGGATAACTACGGCATGGCGGTCAACGACGCGACAATTAAGCAGAAAGCCATGGAGATGGGGCTGATTGAGGAAGGGGAAACACTCGACCTTGCATCAAAGCAGGCGGCTACTCTTGCATTGATTATGGAACAGACAGGAGCCGCGCAGGGGCAAGCCGCGAGAGAATCAGACGGTGCTTCTGGTTCCCTTAGGACGATGGTGACAGAAGCCAAGAATTTAGCCGCATCGCTAGGCGAAACCCTGTTGCCGATGATTACCCCCGTTATCCAAAAGATTAATGAGTGGGTGCAGAAGTTCAGCGAACTAGACAGCGGCACAAAGGAAATGATTGTCAAGATGGCTCTTGCCGCCGCTGCTATTGGGCCGGTGTTTTCCGTTGTTGGAAAACTAACATCCGGCATAGGCGGTTTGATTAAAGGCGTAGGGGCCGCCGGTAAAGCCTTGTCGGCTGGCAAGGGCTTAATGGGTGCATTGTCGGCTATGATATCCCCTGCCGGGCTTGCCCTTGCTGCTATTGCGGCCATTGCTGCAGCTGCGTATCTCATCTATACCAATTGGGACGCGATTAAAGAGTTTTTCGTCAACCTATGGGAGAGCGTCAAGGAAATCTTTACCGATACCTGGGAATGGATTGAGGAAATGTTTTTAAAGTATACCCCTGCCGGTTTAGTTATCTCGCATTGGGAGGAAATAAAGCAATTCTTCATTGACCTATGGGATAATGTCAAGATTGCCTTCTCAGATGCTTGGGAGTGGGTAAAAGATATGTTCTTGAGCTATACTCCGGCTGGGCTGGTTATTTCCCGTTGGGAAGAAATCAAACAATTCTTTATCGATTTATGGGGAAGCGTTAAGCAGGCATTCTCTGACGCATGGGAATGGATCAAGAGTATGTTTCTTAATTACACGCCGATGGGTCTGGTGATTTCACACTGGGATACTATCAAGGCATTTTTTACTGAGCTTTGGGACAAGGTAAAAAAGACCTTTTCCGATGCGTGGGACGCTATCAAAACGAAGGTTGATAGCGTCACGAATGCTATTTCCGGGGTTTGGAAATGGTTTAAAGAAGATGTATTGGGTTGGGTCAATGACCTTGTTGATAAGGCTAAAACCGCCTTTTCCGGCCTGTGGGATAAAGTGGAGGAGGTTTTTGGAAACATTAAGGATTGGATTTCCGATAAAATAGGGGCGGTTACTGGTATTTTTAATGGATTTAAAGATACGATTGATGGGGTTATCGATAAAATTGGTGATTTTCTTGACAATCTTTTCAATGCTGAATCCGAAGCCAACCAGGCAAATTTGAGTCCATCATACAGGTTCCCAAGTTATGATGTTGGCACTCCTTATGTTCCTGCAACAGGACTTGCGCTAATTCATAAAGGCGAGGCTGTTATACCCGCCGATCAGAACCCTTATACCCATGGTGCTTTGGCAACAACGACGATAAACATTTATCCTAAATCATTGAGCCAGTCCGAGGTAGACTACCTATGCCAAAAGTTCAACGCCGCATTAGGGGTGATTAAATGAGCTATTTTTACCTTGAAAACAGCATTGGCGAAAGAAAGGATTTAAATAAGGCGCCGAGTGGAAGCTACATTGAGTTCCGCAATCCGTCTGGGCTAGGGGAGATTGCTTCCCCTGGTTGCGTGGATATCAGGAGAGGATTTTTCAAAAAGATTTCTGGTGCCATCAGGCCGCAAATCCCAATAACCGGGGATTTGTTTTTTTACAACCACGGTGCAGACCCATACAACGACTTTAGAAGCCTAGGGGATTGGTTACACAAAGGGCATGACCTTTATTTTATCTATAAACCTGCAGATATTGAATATCACCGAAAGGTCGAACTTGACTATATCACCAAAACACAAAAGACTGCCTTTGATATTCTTGAAACCCCATGCTCCTTCCTTCCCCTTACTCCGTGGTACACGGCTACACCAGTTGCAACCGCCATTTCACCTGCTACATCTGGCTATAAAAGATATCCATATAGCTATTCATATGTATACCCTGCAGCTCGCCAGAATTCTGCAGTTCAGGCTTCAACGATCGGCCATGAAGAAGCGGCTTATTCTCTGGAATATACCGGTATTCTGACAAACCCTGCTATCACATTGACGGGCATAAGTTCCGGGATTATATATGGGGATTGCGCAATAACCGGCAGCTTTAGTTCGTTAGATACGCTGTTTTATACCTGCGAGTATTTAAATTCGCGGGTATATAAAATGGCAGTTGACGGTACGATTACTGATTTAATCGATGTTGTGGATATTTCTAAAGAGGTCTTTGGACGGATTCCCCTGGGGGAAACGTGTGAAATACGCTTAGCATCGTCAACAGCAATTACGAATGCCGCTATAATTAAAATCTACAATTACTATCAGGTGGTCTAAAAATGGAAGCATTTGTGAAGCGTTTTGCTGACTTTAAGACGTATGACACGTTGACAATATCGGACTATGACATTGCCTTGAATTCAATTTATGACGAACAGTCAACCTTAACTGCGATTGGAGCGGTAAACATAAACCCCGGCGACTTTCTTGTTTTCGGGGATTTCATTGGCCGCATACTTTCGGCGTCACCTGGGGAACAAAACACGGCAGAAATTATTTGCGAAAGTATTTTGACATTTTTTCAACGCGGTTTGGTATATCCGGGTGATGAGGTCTATGTTGAGTCGTTTATTGCGTCCGCGTTTACTGATAATTACAAATTGGTTTCCGACCTTCAGTATGATATGCCATATCTGATGATTACGCATACTGATGCGACGGGCTTTATCAAGCCTGATATTGATGACGGTTTCTATTCCTTAAAATCATATATTGCCAAGGTCCGCCGAGTGAAAAACGTATATGTTACATTTACGGTATTAGGTGATATTCTACAGGTGAATATCGCGCTAAAGGCACCGAAAATTTCTCAAATCGTTTTTAACGACGGTAGACACGAAAAGATTTCGGAATCAATCAGCGATTCTTCTATCGCCAAGATTACAACATTACAGGATGATGGAACTGGTGGCTATATACAGGAAACGTGGTATTTAAATGCTGACGGTAGCATAACGACGATTGCACCGGCGGCAAGAGTTGCGGGGGCTTGGAGTTCTTTGCATTTGAGTGTGGATGCTACCGCTGCTGATGAGGTGGCTAATGAATTTGCCAAGAATAGTCATTCTCATAAGATAGAATTTCGGTCGGCGGAAAGCTACGATTTTTATTCCACGGTTCGGTTGAAATTAGGCAGTTCCGTATTGCAATCTTATATTTCAGTAATTCGGCTGGATTCTAACGACAGCCGATTTTTATATAAGACGGGGGAATTAGCGGTAACATTGACCGATAGGCTAAAGGAGATGATGTAATGAGCTTTGTAGGAGTAACCTTTGACAATCAGTCCGTCACAGCAAAAAACGACGGAAGAATACACCGCAAGATATTATCTGACGGCATCGTAACCGGCTGTGGCCTGACGCACTCCGGAGCAAATCTGTATATCGCCGCAGGAGGAATAATGGTCTGTGGCCGCTATTTCGAGGCGGCTTCCATCGAAACGGTGGTTATTGATGACGCGACCAGCGGGTATGCCAGGGTCAAAATCGTTATCGATACCACTAAACCGGCCACTTCCGAAGTGTTTGAGCAGATCGGGGTTCAGGTCGAATATAGCGTCACTAATTCGTTCCCGGCGCTTACACAGGATGATATTAACTCCGCAGGCTCTGTCTATGAATTTGAACTATGCGTGGTTTCTTTGGACGCCGGCGGTATTCATGAAATATTGCAATATCCGGCAATATCAGGAAAAGTCCGCTATGGCACCGCTGATCTGACTGCCGGAAGCTCTGAACTTGCCACTGGAGAGGTGTATTTTGTCTTTGAATAGGGGGCGGTGGCATGACCAAAGTAGCATACGTTGGCGTTTCCGGGGTAGCCCATAAGGTTAAAAAGGTTTACATAGGCGTCGATAACCTGGCCCGCAAGGTCAAAAAAGGGTATATGGGCGTGGAAAATATCGCCCGGCTCTGTTTTAGTTCCGATCCGGAATTAAGCTACTATGGTACGGCAACGCCGCTGAGCGTAGCAAGGGATAGTTTGGCGGCGGCATCGGTTGGTAATTATGCTTTGTTTGGTGGAGGGCAAGGCAGCAGCAGTCCGTATTTTAGCGCTGCCGTAGACGCCTACGACGCCAGTCTGACCCGCAGTACGCCCACGGCGCTGAGCGTTACGCGAAGCCATCTAGCAGCAACATCGGTGGGGAATTACGCCCTATTCGGCGGCGGGTACGAATATAGCAATGTGGTAGACGCCTATGATACCAGCCTTACCCGTAGTACACCGACGCCGCTGAGCGATGCAAGACAGACTTTGGCAGCGGCCGGCGTGGGGAATTACGCTTTATTCGGCGGAGGAGGCATCGGCTCAAGGAGCAATGTTGTGGACGCTTATGATACCAGCCTGACCAGGAGCGCGCCCACGCCGCTGAGCGTAGCAAGGGATAGTTTGGCGGCGGCATCGGTTGGTAATTATGCTTTGTTTGGTGGAGGGGGAAGCACCGGTTCTCCTAGCGCAGTGGTGGACGCTTATGATACTAGTCTGACCCGCAGCACTCCCGCGGCGCTGAGTCAGGCAAGGCATAGTTTCGCAGCGGCCGGCGTGGGGAATTACGCTTTATTCGGCGGAGGGAATCCCGGCGAAGACCCTTATTCCAGCGCAGTGGTAGACGCTTATAATACCAGTCTGACTCGCAGTACGCCGACGCCGCTGAGTAGTGCAAGGTTCAAACTAGCTGCCGCATTGGTTGGAAATTTTGCTTTGTTTGGTGGAGGGGGTCCCGATCTTTCTGCCGTGGACGCTTATGATACCAGCCTTACCCGTAGTACACCGACGCCGCTGAGCGATGCAAGACAGACTTTGGCAGCGGCCGGCGTGGGGAATTACGCTTTATTCGGCGGAGGGAATACAGGCTCCGTTTCCGCAGTTGTCGATGTCTATCAAGCAGATTAAAGGAGGAAAACAAATGGCAAGATATGTGATCTGGGACAAGCAGACGCCAATCATCACGCCCATCGGCGAGGCGCTGGCCCCGGCTGAGTGGATCGCGCGCTACCCCGCGGCGGGATTGGAGGGGGTACAGTTCGTCGTGGGCGGCGGTGTAGTCAACGGCTGCGTGATGATGGAATACACGGCCACGCTGGCGCATTACGCGGCGCAGGGCTGTGATTTCAGCAGTTGCGTGACGGAGCGGGAGCATCTGGACGCCATCGAGGCTTTTGAGGACGCGCCCCATGACCCGGACTATACCGACGAAACCAGGATCGCGGACGCCCTGGAGGATTTGGTGGTGCTGCAGATGCCTGACGTAGAGGGGGTGTAATCATGAGCTATGAAACATTAGTCGAACGGTACGCCACCGGGCGCATCACCTTGGCTATGCTGAAAATCTACGTCAAGAAGGGCGTGATCAGCGCCGCTGAGTACGAGCAGATCACCGGGGAGCCGTATCAGGCGTAAGGAAATGCGAAGGTTGGTTAGGTGGTGACTAAATGTTAATCGATATCAATAATATGCCAAATACTATTGTACTTGGGCGTGCCGGTGAAAACGAGTATACCGCAATAGAGTTTGATGTATCGTCCTGGTTGGCAGACTATCCCGGCGCTACAATCAGCGTTGTTTTTTACCGCCCGGATGGGGAGCTATATCCTGTGATAGTAAATGCCACCACAGAGCTTATAGCGTGGTGGCCTACTGCAACAGATTTAGCCGTTTCGGGTGACGGACGGCTAGAGCTACGGTTATATTCAGGCGATATTATCGGGAAAACAGCAATTGTCAATACATATACGGAAGAGTCGCTGCAAGACGAAGGGCTGCCCCCTGAAATTGAACCTGAGTGGTTAGACGGGGTGCTTTCCGCCGGCACTTCCGCAAAGGCTTCCGCCGCTGCCGCCGCCCAATCGGAGGAGAATGCTGCTGAATCAGAGCAGGTGACTACTCAGGCTATGGCTGACACACTGGCAATGCTGGGCACTGATATACCTGTAATGGTTGACGGAAAAATCTTGATCGACAATATCCCGGCTACGGCCACGCAGGAAATCTACGTTGTGACCAGTGCGGACGAATTGACGAGCCTGAACGCCCAGCGCGGCGATTTGGCCGAACTGGTTGAGGATATCGACGGTATACCTACCATCACCAAGACCTGGCAGCTCTTGGGTAACGACCCTACCGTTGCTGCAAACTGGGTTGTATGGGGCGCGTCTTACGCGGTACAGGCCGGGAACGCGACCACCGCCAACAATGCCGCTAATGCCGCGATGATCAACAATCACCGGCTCGTTGAGATGACGGAAAGCCAGTTTGCGGTGGCAGTCAAGGACCCGGATACTTACTACTTGGTGTACCCTGACCAGGAGGAATAGCCATGAGTATTCATGTGAGCGCGTCAAAAGCTCTGCTTGTAAAAGGCGATTACGGACCGGCTGAGTTTTACAAGGGCGATACCAAGTTCGCAGGGTACGAAAAGGCCACCTACCAGGGCAACCTGATCAGCCTTGCCGACACCTATGACGCCGTCCTGCGCCCGGCGATCAAAGGGCAATCTCAGTTTGTGGCGGATTGGCGGGGCAAGGAGGGGGAGCTGAGTCAGACGCCCGCAGTGTGGGGTACGAACCTGGTCCAGAATGGGGATTTTTCGGATGGTGCTACGGGATGGGCAGCATCGAACTGTGTACTCTCGGCTGTAGAAAATACGCTTTTAGTGACAGGTAATGCATCATCTTTCTTGCTAGGCGTATATCAAGACACAACAATTTTTGCAGCCTCAAATCAAAAAGTGTATTTATCTATATTGTGCCGCGTTACTAATAGTGAGTGCCAGAAAATCATAATAAGTATTGATGGATCTGTATCCGGAACAGATCAAAACCATGAATTAGCGTTGCCAACTATAAATACCTGGTACAGATTAAGTTTTGTTGCAACGCAGCCCGCAGATGTAGGCGGTAATATAAGGGTAAAATTTTACCATCAATATGCCGATGCTGCTACGGCAGACGGGAAAATCATGGAAGTGCAATATGTATCTTGTTTTAATCTCACCGCCATCTTCGGCGCAGGACATGAGCCAACCGTCGCGCAGATCAACGCCATGCTTGCCCAGTACCCCAATAGCTGGTTTGACGGCAAGGGCCTACTCACGACTGACACCACGACCTATACGGCCACCAGCCCCAGCCCTGAGTATCCCGCCGCCGTTACCACACAGATACCGGCAGGCACGTACAAAATCGCTGACCCTGCAGGGGGCTGGTGGGAATTGACGCTGGATGATGATTTACGGGGGATTAGCACATACAAAGACAAGATAGAGCTTGATCTGATAGCCAGGTGGGGTAGGCGTAGGACGAATGTTAACGTAATTGCATCTTACGCCGGAGAAACGATCGAAACGGAATATATGAGTGACACGGGTGAATTAACCGAAGGGCATACGATCTACTATGTTGCGGAAACCGAGATCGTCACGGACCTAACCCTAACCTATGTCGCCACATCCAACGCCCCAGAGCTGACGCTGGCGGATTTGGGGATCACCGCGCCCGCGCCGAGTTACCCGTATCTGACGGAAAATAAGATGACGGGGAGCCTAGCGATAAGTGGGAAGAACCTATTTGATATAACCCGCATAGAAAACGGGACGTTTGATACATCTACGGGATTACCGATTGCTAGTGGTATGGCACAACAGAGGACCACCTATTATATTCCCGTTGCTGCTGGATATATAGTACAATCAAATCCCTCGAATATGAATGCCCGTATTTTTAAATGGAGTATGTCTGGTGATTATATTGGCACTCAAGCGCTGACCCTCAATGTACCAGCTGTAGTTGAGGCTTGTAAAATAAAATTAGTCTCTGCTGGCGGCGGTTTTGCCTACATGGGTAACGTGCAGCTTGAGCTTGGCTCTACTGCCACCGCCTACGCCCCTTATACCGGCAAGACCATAGTCCTACCCGAACTCGGCGGACTGCCAGGATATCCTGATATCTATGAGCCGAATGCGCGGGTGGATGGGATGCCAAGGAGCCGACAGACGCAGAGGATGGTAGTGTACACCTTTACTGGAAGTGGGCAGGAAGGGTTTACGTACGAAATATTTTCCTGGGGAAGCCGCATTGCGTATAGTAATTATTCTTCTATCGGTGTATCAGGAATTAATGTATTTGTGTCGTCCCATTTTCGTAGAGGTATTTCGAATAGTATTGATTATATTTGGGGCAGCAGCGTAGCGCCTCGCATGTGGTTTGGCGTTGATTCAACATTAATCCCGGATTTATCTACATGGCGTTCTTGGCTTAATGCTGAGTATATGGCAGGTACGCCTGTAATAGTTTCATACATCCTCGCAGAGCCAGTTATCACCCTGGGCGATCCGGTACCGCTGCAGACTTACTATGATCATACAACTATGTTCCTTACCGGGGGAGAACTGGCGGGGCAGATCGAGGCGGAAATTAAAACGATTAGCGAATAAGAAAATGATGGAGGCGGGAAGATGGGAGAAATGCAGTTAAGCGGGGATATCGTGGTCTACCTGATCGGGTTGGCCGCCACCTGGGGAGCTGCCATGTGGCGCATCAGTGCCTTGGAAAAGAAGATGGACAAGCATAACTGTTTGATCGAGCGGATGGCGATAGCAGAGCGGGACATCAAGTCCCACGGGCGGCGGCTGGAAGATCTGGAAGATGTGCTGCCGCGTGAAGTGCCGCTGAAGGCGGCGGAAAGGTAAGGTACATATGTCTGTTTCTGAAATTCTGAACATCGCGTTACCCGTGCTGATAACATCGGTTATTATACCGCTTATCGTGGCAGCAGGTCGGGGAATCTCGGCGTACTTCAAAGAGAAAGTGCATAACGAAAATTTACAGCGATACTTCGACATGGCGAATGACGCTGTAACAACCGCCGTAGCGGAGGTCATGCAGACATTTGTTTTAACGCTCAAGAAAAACGGTGAATGGACCGAGGAATCGGCAAAAGAGGCTCTGAGATTGGCAAAACTAAAAGCACAGGAAATAATGGGGGTGGCGGCGTTACAGGCTTTGCCGGAAATCGTCGGGGACGTAGAGATTTGGCTTACAAGCAAAATCGAGGCGGCTACTTTGGCGCAAAAGAGTAATCTTATAGTGTAGCTGCGATTTTAGTGGCCTAATATAAGCCCCTCTGAGCCACGAAAAAGAGGGGGCGAAGGGTTTTATATGGGCAGAAAATGAGGTGAAAGTAACATATGACGCAAAAAGAGAAAATCCTAACGATTGCTGCGAAGGAAGTAGGGTACAAGCAAGCCGCCAATGGCTCAAACAAGTTCGGCGTATGGTACGGTGCGGACGAGGTAGCCTGGTGCGCTATCTTCCTTTCCTGGTGCGCGGCCCAAACGGGAATAAATAACGGGATTATCCCTAAATTCTCCTACGTCCCGCATGGGGTTGATTTCTACAAGAAGCAGGGCCGCTTCCGGTCCGCGAAGGGCTACACGCCTCAGCCGGGGGATATCGTGTTCTATGACTTCAACGGCAATGGCACAGCTGATCATGTGGGCATCGTTACCAGCTACAGCGGCGGCATGATCAGCACGATAGAGGGCAACACCTCCAGCGTCAGCCAGACCAACGGCGGGGCGGTGGAGCGGAAGAAGCGGAACGCGGTATCGGGCGTATTGGGTTACGGCCTGCCGAAATATGAAGGGGAGGAAGAAGACGTGGAAATCAAAATCGTTAAGGTTAAGAGTCTGGATACCGGCAATCTTATCGAGGTTGAGGCCGTCAACGTGGACGGGGCTAATTATATTAAGCTGCGGGATATTGAAAAGCTGTTACCTGTGAAGATCGATTGGGACGGACAGAATCCGACCATGAACCTGGCCTACAAGTAAAAAGTGGAGGCAGCAAAGTTCTGCCTCCACAACGTGCTATTATTTTAATCACCATCAAAATCTAATGCGGTTTGATATGGTTTTCCCATGGCCTTTTTAAAAAGCCTATCAAATTCTTTCCAGGAATCAGAAGCCTTCATAAGCGCCATTGTCTGCTGAAGTTGGTTGTCTAGGTGCTTTGCTCCCGTATTAATTGTCAGATATTGATGATGACGGTGCTTTCTGTTTCTTGTCGCGGAATCCCTTGGGTTCTTTGACTGGAGTTCCTTCAAAACACCATCTGGCAGATACTTATATATATATTCGTCCGTAAGTCTACCGGCGTATGGCGATTTGGGCTTTCCTTTGTATTCCCATCCTTTTAGCCGAAACATTTGCTTATAAAACTCGTCCGGGAAACGCTTGGTCCATGGCATAAGTTCTTCGCTGATATATTGGGATAAGATAAGCTGAAGCTCGGCTCTGTCTCTATCATCTTGATAGCCGGTAACTTCATCGATAATCGCAACAAGCCCAACTTTTGCGAACGCCGTCATAATTGCAAACATTCTGTGGGCAATATCTTCTTGTTTACCGGAAATTGCACCGTCATGCAATGCATCCACATATGCTTTGCAAACATCAATAAATAATGAGGCTTCGAGTGGGGTGAATTTTTGTCCGGTATCCGTTATATAATCTGGCAACTCGTTCCGTGAAGCGTGGTACATCCAATCCCTCAATCCCGCCGACAAATAAGGGGATATCCATTTGGAATTAAGATTGCGGACCAATGCCGTGCTACCTGCTCCAACAAGTCCCATTGCGCGAGAAGAAGCGCGAAGCGATAAAACACGTTCCCCGTTGTCCATGACATAGCATTGCACTTTGATATTTGCTTCGGCATCAATGACCCAGTCCCCGCTGTGCGTAGCCTTTGGCATATGCTGGACGTTGTTCATTTTGTCCTCCTTTTTCATTGTGGTCCTCGTTGTTTATATGATAATTTTAACACAATGCATTGGACCTGTCAAAGCATATTTTTTGTGGTTTAGTGGTCCCATCACAATAACAAATAGGGCGGCGCAGGGCGGGCCGGTACGGCAGTTTGCTGATACGGCGATAAGAGGCGGGCGCGCTGCCGTTGTTCCATATATGGAACAAATAATAATGAATATCACTCTTGCCGGGGCTTACTTTTTCACCCGGCAAGCCTCCTCTCTCTCCGCCCCTGGGATAACTCCTGGGGGCGGCTTTTTATTTGCGTGGCGCAAATTCTCGCATATTTCCATCCTCTTGGGCATATTCTGAACTACCCAAAAAGAGGAGGTGGAGGGCTTGCGTATGGCGATAAACTTATCTTTTAAACGCAACGAGGTTGACATTTATAATTGGCTACAGCAATTCAGCAGCCCCACAGCAATAATCAAGGACATGATCAGGCGAGAAATGCGGAAGGAGAGAGAGAATGAAGCAAGAAGAAGACCTGCTGACGCCAATCGTTGATGCCCTCAAGTCTGGCTGGCGGCATCGACCGCCGCTGAAGATAGGGGAGTTGGAGATCATCAAAGACCACACCATCGCGGCGCGCATCATGGACACCATTGACGCGTTGGAACTGACGAATAAGGCCGGACTGAAACCATTACTGATCAAGGATATTAAGACAGACTACGGGGCGCGACTAATCTTCAACTTGCCGGCCGGAATCAGCCGGAAGGAGATCGAAAATAGGCTCCAGTACCTTGAGGAACAGGCGCAGGGGCAGATATTTCTGGCCAATAAGGGAAATACCCTCACGATGGATATTCACACGGCAGAGCTACCTAAAATTGCGCCCTTTGCCTATCAAAAAAATGAGATGCATCTGCCGATCTTCCCCGGCGTAGACCATCGCGGCAAGGCATTGCAATACGATCTGGCCAGCTTCCCGCACATGATGGTTGCGGGGCAGACTGGTGGCGGGAAATCAACCTTCCTGCATATCATGATCGCAGGGTTGCTGGAGAAGAACAACGAGAAGGGCAATATCCGGGTGGCGGTAATCGACTTAAAGCGGCTGGAGTATTTTTATCTTGCTGAACACTGCCTGATCGTAGATGATGAACGCGAAGCTGCCCGGCTGCTGGCATACCTCAACCGCGAACTAGACCGGCGGCTCTTTATCCTTCGTGATGCTGGATGCCGCAACATATCAGAGTATAATGGAGATATGCCCTATATAGTGCTGGTGGTTGACGAGTTGGCCGAGCTGGACGACAAGGACGCGCAAACCGCTCTTAATCGTTTGGCGCGGCTATCCCGTGCAGCAGGAATCCATCTGGTTCTGTCTACACAGCGTCCAGACGCAACTCTATATAAAGACTTTGCCAAGACACGCGCTTTGCTGCCAGCCAGACTATGTTTTTCCGTAGCAGATGATACCAACAGCCGTATAGTGCTGGGCTCATCAACCGCCGATAAGATCGCTAAGAACATCCCCGGCAGAGCGGTGTTTAAGTGGGAAGGAGAAGAGATCGTGCAAAGCATGTATATGTCAGTGAAGCAATGCGAAGCAAACCTAAAACGGATGACCATTAGAAGGGGGTGGTATGATGAACAACGTACAAAAAGGCTGCCAGCGCGATAAGGATATCTTGCGGGACATCGAGCGGCTGGGGGTGCTGACTTCTGCGCAGGTTGCCGCACTGCATTTCCCCTTTGCTTATGGGGACAAAAAAGCAGCCCAACGATTGAAGCGGCTGCATGATCTGAAACTCCTAAAGCGATGTTATACCTCAACTGATCGAAGCTACGCATATTATACAAGCCAAAAAAGCGGCAGATTGGAGCACCTAATAGCCGTAAACTGGGTTTACATCCACACTCTCAACGGATTGCAGTCGTGGCAGACCATTTATCGTTGGGAGGATGAAAAGGACTATAAGTTTGTCCGCGCCGACGCTTTTTTTGGCTTGTCTAATAAGTTCACCGGGCAGGTAGAATATTCCTTTGTCGAGGTTGATCGAAGCAAGAACACCTTTGACAAAATCGTGAAGTACAATGATCTGTATGAATCAAATATTTGGGAGTCCGAAAGCTGGGTGCAGACGGCAAAAAAATTTCCGTCCATCCTCTGTGTTTGCGAAGAAGCCAGCCGCTGTCGGTTGGTGGAACGGCTTATAGCCAGCGAGAACCGCAACGGCCTGACTTTCAAAGTCTACCATCTGCCAGAAATGATAAGCGAGGTGACTGCCAGATGGATACGATAGTGCAGGTTATCGTAATTGTGATAGTCGGCTATGTGTTCCAGCTTTTGATGCAGGTAATGGGGCAAAAGCAACTAGGCAGCATCATTAAAATTTGTTCCTGGGGTATTGCGCTATTCATGATTATTGGCATAGTGTGCGGATGGATAGAGTGGATAGATCTGCGTCTCCAGGGCATACAAGACTTCTTTTCGAAGGGGGTAAATTAAATGAACGAACTACTAAAAATTGCTTTTTCCGGGGACGGTGCGGTGATACTCCAGATTGTTGGCATTGGCATCGGCAGCTGGGTGGGGGCTTCGCTGCTGTCGGCAGTCGGCAAAGGCAATTTTGCCAAAATATTACAGGTGGCAGCAACGCTTGTTTGCATTGGCTTGGCACTCGCAACGATGGGCAGAATCATCGCATCCATTATGTGATGCGTCCCGCAACCCTGTTCTATTCGGTCGAAGTTACCGCGTTATTCTTGTCGTTTTTGTAAATTCCGTATATCCCGGTTTTGAGTTAGTGCCGAGCTAATGCCGACTCAATGACGATATATCGTAGACTAAATGTAGTTACCGGCTATAATTTGTCCTGCCAAATTTTTAAAATCAACTTTGCTATGGGTATTGCGGACTGCGATCACTAACCAACTTTGTCAGTACCCACTTTGTACCCACTTTTTAATTAAATGGTGGTTTTTTTGCTTAAACTGTGGTATTCTAATTAACATAATACCAGCTAGCGACACTTGGTGTTTATTATATCGGGGTTCGACTCCCCTCAGCTCCACCACTATCGTAGCTTGTCATTGATACAATGGCAAGCTACCTTATTTTCATTCTAAGGACCCGCTATGCAGGACTTTTCCCTCATAATATGTTCGCAAAAAAGCTGTCCGGAAGCAAGGCCCGACAGCTTTTTACGTTATTTTTAGGCATTTGTGGAGAAAAGTGGGAAAAGTGAAACCGGGCACAGGAAACGTTCAATCTTTTGATAAATCGTTCACAGGTATAGGTATAGCAGGGAATTTAATCTAGCGTATTGCTTGTCCCTGTAAGGAGAGGAACTAAACAATAAAATAGCCTACTCTGAATAAATTGAAGAAATTTTAAGATATCATTAGGCTAGATTTCATTGGTTGAGTTTTCACCTGTATTATTTGCGCCAGTCTGCCTGCTGTCCCGTTTAGCGCTATAATGTGTTGGCTTTCTGCTGCTGCCGCTTTCGGCTTTAACGACATTGCTGCGACGTTCCTTTTCCGCCTGGACCGCTGAAAAGGTTTCCTTGGAGACGATCGCCGGGTGATTGCCAATCGAGATGAACTGATCCTTCTCTCCGTTATTGACATGCCGTTTGGCCTGGGGATAACCGGTATTGTATGTTTTGAACATCAGCACATCACCGCAATACTTTTCATTACTTAGCATTGTGTCAATACTGCGCTTGCACCACTTATCTTTTCCGGCGGGGGACTTGATACCCTGTGCCTCCAACTCCCGGATAATGCCGAGCACGCTTTTGCCTTGGAGGTACATCTCAAAGACAGAGCGAACCACTTCGGCTTCAGACTCATGGTGGAGGGAGAAACCTTCGTCCCCCACAGGGCTTCCGTAATGTCCTCCACCCGGCGGACAGAAACGCCGGCTAAATACATTTCGATCAGGGCTTCTTCAACGGAGCTTT
>Ga0228535_1001348_pt1 | contig 38910 bp, 31 predicted proteins | sample SJ1metagenome_FD_168457 | JGI IMG/M metagenome (GOLD analysis project Ga0228535, IMG submission 168457) | Enriched culture of PCE-dechlorinating microbial communities from Ithaca, New York, USA - SJ1 | ecosystem: Engineered > Modeled > Simulated communities (microbial... > Unclassified | place... | reverse complement strand
GCTGACGACCCGCCGAAGCGCGGAAACATTCAGGCCCCGGGCGTCGCGGAACGTCCGGGGCCTGCGCGTCATTCCGGTTCCGGAGGCTCCGCTCTTCCCATGCCCCCGGGTTCCGGTGTAGGACGATATCGGGAGCGACACGCATGGGATACCATAATCTGCGCGCCTGCCTGACCGACCTGGAACGGGTGGGGCAGCTCAGGCGCATCGACGTGGAGGTGGAGGCCGAGCTTCTTGCCGGAGCCATCCAGCGCCGCGTCTTCCTGTCCGGGGGACCGGCCCTGCTGTTCACCCGGGTCAGGAACTGCGCCTTCCCCATGGCCGCCAACCTATTCGGCACCCTGGAACGAACGCATTTCATCTTCCGGGACACCTTGCGATCCCTGGAGAATCTGTTCCGGCTCAAGATCGATCCCCTGGAAGCCTTGAAACACCCCTTGAAGTATCTTGGAGCACCCAAGGCTCTCTGGAACACCCAGCCGCGCCGGGTGGCCACCGGGCCGGTGCTGGAATGCGAGACCAGCATCTCCAGCCTGCCTCGACTTGTCTCCTGGCCTCGCGACGGCGGACCGTATGTCACGCTGCCGCAAGTCTACACCGAACACCCGGCCCGACCTGGATTTCGCGACTCCAACCTCGGCATGTACCGGGTGCAGCTCTCCGGCAACCGCTACCGCGCGGACGAGGAGGTGGGCCTGCACTACCAGATCCACCGCGGCATCGGCCCGCACCACGCCGAGGCCATCCGTAGGGGAGAACCCCTGCGCGTGAACGTCTTCGTGGGCGGTCCCCCGGCCATGACCTTGGCGGCCGTCATGCCCTTGCCCGAGGGCCTGCCCGAGATATTTTTCGCCGGAGTCCTGGCCGGGCACCGCATCCCCATGGCCACTCCCGAAGGCTGCCTGCCCGTCCTCTCCGAAGCCGACTTCTGCATCTGCGGCAGCGTGGACCCGGACGTGCAGCTTCCCGAGGGCCCTTTCGGCGACCATCTGGGCTACTACAGCCTGGCCCACGACTTTCCGGTGATGCGGGTGGACAAGGTCCTGCACCGCAAGGACGCGATCTGGCCCTTCACCACCGTGGGTCGTCCGCCGCAAGAGGATACGGTCTTCGGAACCTTCATCCACGAACTGACCGGCTCCCTGGTGCCCACGGTCTTTTCCGGGGTCCACGAGGTCCACGCCGTGGACGCCGCCGGGGTCCATCCGCTGCTTCTGGCCGTGGGCAGCGAACGCTACGTGCCCTATGCTCGTGATCGCCAACCCCAGGAACTGCTGACCTGCGCCATGAATCTTTTGGGCACGACCCAGACCTCCCTGTCCAAATACGTGCTCATCGCCGCGCGGGAGGACGACGACCGGCTCACGGCCAAGGACATCCCGGGCTTCTTCCGGCATCTTCTGGAGCGCCTGGACCTCAGCCGCGACCTGCACTTCGTCACCCGCACCACCATGGATACCCTGGACTATTCCGGCATCAGCCTGAACCAGGGCTCCAAGGTGATCCTGGCCGCGGCGGGCAGACCTCGGCGATCCCTGGCGTCCCGACTGGACAGGGAGCTCCCCCTGCCGGAAGGCTTTGGCGGACTCCACGTTCAATCACCGGGCATTCTCGTGCTTCAGGGACCGCCGCACGACCGCGAACGCGACAGCCAGGATCCCCGGCTGGAAGACCTCTGCCGGGCCCTGGAACAGGCCGGAGACCTCTCTGGTTTTCCGTTGGTGCTGCTGGCCGATGATGCGGCCTTCACCGCCGCCTCTTGGGAAAATTTCCTCTGGGTGGCCTTCACCCGTTCGGATCCGGCCACGGACCTTTACGGGGTCCGGGCCTTCACCCATTGCAAGCATTGGGGCTGCCACGGCCCCCTGGTCATGGACGCCCGGCTCAAGACCTACCACGCCCCGCCGCTGACGCCCGATCCCGAGGTGGAGCGCCGCGTGGATGAGCTGGGGGCCCCTGGTGGGCCGCTGCACGGCATCATCTAGCGAGGAATGAACATGGACCGCCGCGTCATCGAACGACTGAAGGAAGCCTTCGCCCTGGACCTGTACGAAACCGTACGCGCCGCCCGCCAGGTGCGGGGCGAGAAGGTCTTCCGCCATACGCTCTACGAAGACGGACAGGCCGTGTTCTGCGGTTTCTATCCCAAGGCCGAGTTGCTGGAGTTCCCGGGCGTGGACGAGGAGTTCATCTCCCGCCTGTCCACCTTCAACCTCCTGGGCGTGATCACCGACGGGGTCACCCGCTTGGACCTTTTCCTCCTGGCCGGACGGAACAAGCCCTTCACGGCGGCGGAGTCGCACAAGGACATCGCCAAGCTGCTGCGCGAACCTGAATTGGCCCGCTTCCTGGACGCCTATTTCAAGCTTCGGGACGTGTGCCTGGACATCTATACCATGACCTTGGAGCAGTTCATGGACGCCGTGTCCGACGAAGTGGCCCGGAACACGCCCATCGCGGAGTTGCAACGCGTGGACATGCTCATGGGCGAGAAGGGGGAGTGAGAAGGCCGTGAATGGACGTTCGCTTGCTCGACGCCTACCAAGCGGCATGAGCCGCCGCGATTTTCTGCGGCTGGGCGGCGTGGCCGCCATCGGGCTGCTGGCGGGCTGCGCGGTGAATCCCGTCACCGGCCAGTCGCAGCTCATGTTCATCGACAAGGACGACGAGGTCAAGATCGACCGTCAGTACGCTCCTCGCCAGCACTCCAACGACTACGGCGTGTTCCGGGACAAGGCTCTGAACGCTTATGTGAACTCCGTGGGCCAGACCCTGGCCGCCCGTTCGCACCGGCCGGACATGCCGTATTCCTTTCAAGCGGTCAGCGCCACCTACGTCAACGCCTACGCCTTTCCCGGCGGCAACATCGCCTGCACAAGGGGCATCCTGGTGGGCCTGCACAACGAGGCCGAACTGGCCGCCTTGCTGGGACACGAGATTGGGCACGTGAACGCCCGTCACACGGCCGCGCGCATGAGCCAGGGCGTCCTGGCCCAATTGCTCCTGGGGGGAGCCGGGGCCGTGGCCGGAGGTGGAGCCTTGGGCCAGGTGGTCCAGGGGCTCGGCGGGCTCGGGGTCAGCGCCATGCTGGCCAGCTACAGCCGCGACGATGAGCGTCAGGCCGACGAACTGGGCATGGAGTATATGGTCCGCGCGGGTTACAATCCCTTGGGCGAGGTCCAGCTCATGGAGTTCCTCATGGCCCAACACAAGGACAGGCCGAATGCCCTGGAGACTCTGTTCGCCACCCACCCCATGAGCGACGAGCGCCGGGCCGACGCGATCCGGCGGACCGAGACCCAGTACGCCCAGGTGCGCGACCTCCCGTTCCTTGAGGCCCGCTACATGGACAACACGGCCTCGTTGCGCAAACAGGCCGGAGCCATCCGGGCCATGCAGGACGGCGACAAGTACATGGCCAAGAAGAACTACGGCGAGGCGGCCCAGGCCTATGACGCGGCCCTGGCGGCGGCCCCTGGGGACTACGCCGGGCTGCTCATGATGGCCAAATGTCAGGCGGCCATGGAGCGCTGGCGCGATGCCCGTCAGTTCGCCAGGCTCGCCCGTCAGGCCTATCCCGGCGAGGCCCAGGCCGTGCTGGTGGGCGGGCAGATCGCCCTGGCCTCGGACGAGTTCGAACAGGCCTACGTGGATTTCACCGAATACAATCGGATATTCCCGGGCAACAACGGACTGAACTTCCTTCGAGGCTATTGCCGCGAGAAACAAGGCCGCACCCGCGACGCGGCGAGCCTGTATAGAAACTTCCTGCGCAACGGCGGGTCCGGGCAGCAGGCCCAGTACGCCTACGCCAGGCTCGTGCAGTGGGGTTACGTGCGCTGAACCCCGGCCCGCAGACCGGCCACCCGGCCCAGGCGTTCCAGAAGTGCGGAGACGTCACGGACTTCGCCGGCCTCGACGTCCTCCACCATCTCACGCATTGCGTCCAATCCTTCCAGCAGGATGGAGATGATGCGCCCGGTGGGCGTCAGTTCCCGTCTGCGCATCCGCTCCAGGATGTTCTCCAATTTGTGGGCCAATTCCTCGATGTTGCGCAGATGGAGCAGATTGGCCCCCGCCTTGATCGAATGGGCCTCGCGGAAGATGCCGTGGATCATGGCCTCATCCGCGTCGCGGCAGTTTTTTTCCAGCACCAACAAGCCCCGCTCGATGGATGCGAGGCGTTCCCGGCTCTCCTCCACGAAGACGGTGAGGACGTCGTCGCCGTAAGTGGTCATGATCGGCTGTCTCCGCTGGGTCGCGACATGGCTTTCATCCTATGGTATGCTTATCCGCCAAACCCATTCGGCGTCAATGAGGCCCGGCAACGGGCACGACCCGGGATCGGCGTTAGAAAGATCGAGGCGCGCCGTCGATTCCCTTGACGCCGCCGCCCCCGCCATGCACCTTGCTGGGTGAAGCCGGGACGGTGTGTCCCGACGGCCGACCCGCCGTCGGTCGGAAGCCTCGGAAGGAGTCATGTTCATGGCCACGTTCCGCAACGACGACGAAACACTGCGCATGAGCGCGGAGGCGGTTCTCGCGGAACGCCGTCGCCTGGGCCTTGAAGGACTCGTGGGAGGCTTGGAGGCGATATGCATCCGCGTGGAGCCCGACGATTTCGTCCCGGCCGCGCGGGAGTTCCTGGAACGGACCGGTCATGTCCTGACGGACGCCTTTGAGGAAGGCGGACAGCGTTGCTGCCTCCTGCGCCTGCCCGGTTCAGCCGATCTGCTCCTGCGGGCAGGTACGGTACGAGACAACCCTTTCCGGTCGTATAATTTCGGCCCCAAGTCCGAACATCTACCGGACACCAGACTGGAAACCTTCGTTTTTCGCTGCGGCGACGTGCGGCGCTACGCGGCGATTCAGAAGGGACGCGGGGTGGAGTTTCTGACCCCGGAGCCGGTGGAGACCGAGGCATCCCTGTTCATCCAGACCCGACCGTCGGTCCATACCGGGAATTCCTTGGGGTTCGTGCAGTGGAAGGGCGAACCTGGGCGCTACCGCCACGGCGGCTGCGCGGACCTGGTTCTGCCCTTGGAGAAACCTGGAAAGCCTCATCTCGCGAATATCCTCGAAGTGGACCATACGGCCACCCGGGTCCATGCCCGAGACCGCGATCCGGCGATTTTGGAGTTCATGGGCCTGACCGCCTATAATTTTGATTTCGCGGTCCACGTGGAGTCGCTCAACTCCATCACCAATGTGGCGCGTATGCCCGGCGGCGGCTTCGCCATGGTCTTCACCTCGGGCATTGAACCCTATTCCGCGGACGGCTCTTCGGGGCCGACCGAGCAGTACATCCACAACTATGGTCGGCGGGTCCACCACATGGCCTTCCGCTGCCGAGACATCCGGGCGGTGTTTCCCTCGCTCAAGACCGATGGCATGGAATTTCTCACGGAGCTCGTGGGTTCGCGCGAGGAAGGTCTCAGGCAGACCTTCTCCCGGCCCTCGCAGCGGACGCTCCTGGTCAACGAGTATATCGAGCGCTACGACGGATTCGACGGCTTTTTCACGAAAAGCAATGTGACGCTCTTGACCAAGGCCACGGAAAACCAGTAGGCCGGTTGGCCGCGCCGCGCCCGAGACGGTGCGCGCACGACGCGACTTCGTATTGGAGACGGGACCGGGGGGCCCGGCTTCGCCGGTTTTCAGAAAGGCGAGCACGGCTTTTCCCCGAGCGCACTCAGGCATGACGAACGAACGCCACCTCATACAAATAGAGATCGAAACAAGATCCCATGCTTACGCCGTGCCTTTTCTGCCGGGGGCCGACGTTCCCGACAACCCGGAAAACGTCGAGCGTTGGCGGACCTTCCTGGACATGCTCTCGGCCAAGACACGCGTAGGCGAAGATCCGGAAACCAAACAGGTTGGAATTCTCTTCCGCAAGGGAACCTGGCTCGGCGACCTGATCCTGGCCGACGACGTCAAGACTCTCTTCGTCATTCCCGACATTCGCGAGGTGCGCGGCAACCTTGTGGCCCGCAACGCCCGTGTTCGTACGCGCTCCTTCATCCACGCCCTGCGCGTGGCCGGGGACGTGGTGCTGCACCAGGACATCCTGCGCGAGGATCCTCCTCCTATGGAGCGCGGAGGCGATTTGTCCCTGTCCTGGCCACGAAAGGTGGAGGATCTGCGCGCAACGCCCCAGCGTCTGGCGGCTTGGGGAGTGGGGGAGCGCTCCCGGTTGCGCATGGAGGAGGGGGTCTTCACCCTGGGCGAGGAGCGTGAAAGCGGTTCGGCGGTGTTCGTTTTGCGCAACGTGGATTCGGGCCGACAGTATGTCTGGGAGTTCAACGCCTGGGAACCTGTGCGGGCCAGCGAACTGGGACAGGAGATTCTGAACCAGGTTTCGGCGCGCCTGGAGCGTTTCTGCAAGCTTTCGGGACTGGGCGCGGACTTCGTGCTCAAGAACACCAAGAAGATCGGCCACGACATCCGTAAGATTCTGCGTTACCTTGAATTTCTCGGGCTCGGATCACCGGGCGAATGCCCCCCCGAGGTCGAGGGCGTCCTGTCCGAAGTCGCGGGCATCCTGCGGGATATGGAGAAGAACGTCTACGGTCCCAACCCCGACGCGCCGAACATCCTGATCATGCTGGACGTGCTCTCGGACCGCCTGGCGGCCAAGGTGCATGCGATCAACGCGTTCCCCAGGGAGAAGAGACCCGAGGGTCATCTTCAGAACGACTTGGAAATTCTGGCCGCGATTTCGGCCGAGGAAGTGGGTGTCGACGAACTGTTCCGTCACCCCACTCGTGCGGCCCTGTTCTTCAACGACGTCATGCACTCCGACGAGGGACGCGCGGCGGTGCGCGCGGCTTTGGAGGACTTCGTTTCGGCTCTCGATGCGGCGCTCGCCGCCGTCGGCGCCGCGGAGGAATTCCCGCTGACGCGGGCTCTGCGTTGGCCCGTGGATACCCTGGCCATGCTCAAGGAGCGGGCGGGGGAGGGCGTGGCCGCCGTCGAGGATCTGGAATTCGAGCTGGCCCGCCTGGGGGACGTCTCGCCCAGAACCCTGCTCCGTTCGGTGCAGCGCGCCATGCAGACCGGCGGCTACGGCGCCGAGGGTGAGGTCGATCTGCGGCTGCTCGCCGACCTGGACCGTTTCAAGGGGTCACTGGATTCCCTGGCCCAGCAGCCGGGCTTCCTGCTCAATCTGATCCTGGCCAATTTTCAGTCGCCCATGGTCGAAAATCTGTTGCGTGTCCGCGAGAGCCTGACGGGAGGGGAGCGGGACGAGGACGTGGGCGTGCGCGTCATCCTGGCCCGGCTCAAGACGTCGCAGCCGCTGGATTTCGTGCGTTTCCTCCAGCGTCGGGTGAACTGGGAGCATTCCGTGGTGCGGCGCTTCAACCAGAACGCCATGCCGCCGCGCAAAAAAATCGCGGCGACGGGAACGCGACCCGAGGCGTCCTTGGACCCTCGGCCCGACATTCTCGCCCGCCTTGGTCGCGTCTGCCAGCTGGGCGGCCTGGGCAAGGGCTTCATGGAACCGAGCCCCGCAGCGTTGCAGGCCAACCTGGAAAAGATGCGCGCGGTCATTGAACTTTGCGTTCTCACCACTGTGGCGCCCGAGGGGGATGCCCGGGCGCTCAAATGCCGGGCTTTGTTGAAGGATTTCGCCAGCCGTCTGCGACTTCTGGAACAGGCGGCCCGGCGACGCGACGACGCGACCCTGCGCGGGGTTGCCGCCGCCCTGGGGGAAAATTACATGCAGGCCCTCCGGGCGGCCTTGTCCATGGACCGCAAACGAATCAGCGCCCTGGAGCTTCTAGGCGACATCAACATGCTGGATCGCTTGGCCAAACAGGATTTGAGCCTGGACGACATCCTGGGCGGCACGGACAAGGCGCTTTTCTTTCTCAATGCCGTCCTGGAATCCAAAGCCGCCAAACGGGCGATATTCCAACTGGTCAAGCCCCTCAACGACGCCTTGACGGAACTCTTCAAGGCCCGCCAGGGACTGCGTCTTTCCATGTCCGACGTGCTGCGGCGTTTCGAGCGTGCCAGTCAGGGGCTCACCGCCCGGGTCGTGGGCGAGGAGGCCGCCCGTATTCTGGAGCACATGCGGACGCTTCTGCTCCGCCTTCGGGCTGAGCCATTGACGCGGGTTTTACCTTCGCTGCGCAAAGCCGCCACGGCCGAAAGCGGCGAGGCCGGCGAACTGGACGCCGCCCTGCTGGGCCGCATGGAGCGGTTCGAGCGCGGTGGCGTGAGCGGACTCAGCCTGCCCCCCTTGCATGTGGTCCAACTTCTGCTGTCCCATCTCGGCCCGCTGGCCGGCGAAGAGATCAAGGTGCTTTCCGGTCGGGGCGAGTTCGAAGGAAAATCCACGCCCGCCATCATCGCCCTGTCCCTGGACCGGCTGCGTTGGCGCGAGTCCATCATCCAGGCCCACAACACGCTGGCTCGACGTTGAGCCTCCGCCGGGAAACTTGGCGCGGTTTGACATCGTTTTCCGCATCCGCCGCGATCCCATCATGAAGAACTGTAAGACAGGCGGCGTTTCCCTATGATGGACCAGGGCTTCGTGGGGACGTTCCTTTCGTTGCTCCGGGCATCCTGGAGCGTCCTCGTGGAGGCGGCTCCCTGGGTGCTGATCGGGTTCCTCGCCGCCGGATTGATCAAGGCGTTCGTTTCCGAGGACTCACTGGCCCGGCACCTGGGAGGGAATTCCCCGCTCACTGTATTCAAGGCCGCGTTGCTCGGCGCGCCGCTGCCATTGTGTTCCTGCGGCGTTCTGCCCGCCGCCGTTGGGTTGCGGCGGCGCGGGGCCGGCAGCGGAGCCGCCACGGCCTTTCTCATCTCCACCCCGGAAACCGGAGTCGATTCCATCGCCGTATCCTGGGCCCTGCTCGGGCCGCTCATGGCTGTGGTCCGCCCCCTGGCAGCCCTGGTCACGGCGATCTGCGCGGGGCTGCTGGCCAACGCCCTGGACCGTCCAGGCGAGGAACGCCCAGCCGCCTCGTTGGTGACGCTTTCGACCACCGCCTGCTCCTGTGGCGCCCGGTGCGCCGGCGGCCCGCCGAAATCCGGCCTCGCCTCCCGCCTGCGTCTCGGATTGGAGCACGCCTTCGGGGACATGCTTGCGGACATCGGCCCCTGGCTGCTGCTCGGCATACTTCTGGCGGGTGTCATTGAAACGCTGCTGCCCGGCGACGTCCTGACCTCCCTCCCGCATGGCGGAATTTTTCCGCATCTGGCCATGTTGGTCGTCGGCGTGCCGCTCTATGTCTGCGCCACGGCCTCCACACCCATCGCCGCAGCCCTGATCCTCAAGGGCCTGTCTCCGGGCGCTGCCCTGGTCTTCCTTCTGGCCGGTCCAGCCACCAATGCCGCCTCCCTGACCCTGATCCTGCGCCTGCTCGGCAAGCGGGTGGCCGCGGCCTATCTTCTGGCCATCGGCGTCTGTTCCCTGGGTCTCGGCCTGAGTTTGGACCTCTTTCTGGCCTGGAGCGGTCTGGCCGTCGCGCCCACGCCGCCGGGAACAAACGCCGAAGGTTCCGAATGGCTCGGTACCGCCGCCGCGATTGTTTTGTTGGCGACCATCATCCGGGCCACACGGCCGTGGCGGGCACTTGCCGGAAAAAGAGGAAAGTCGTAACTACGTGCGGATGCGGCGCATCTTCGTGAGCATTGTGTGGGCCGGGTTGGTGCTGGCCATGATCCTTCCGGCCGGACGCACGGCCCGGGCCGAGACCGTGCGCATCGGCGTTCTACCGGTGCTGGACGCGCTGCCTTTGCAGGTGGCCACCCAAGACGGTCTGTTCCGGGAGCAGGGCCTGGACGTGGAGCTGGTTCCGTTCCAGAGCGCCCTGGAGCGGGACATGGCTGCTCAGGCCGGGCGGATCGACGGTTATTTCGGTGACCTCGTGGCCGCGCTCCTGCTGCTGCGTTCAGACGTGCCCATGCCCGCCCTGCTGGTGTCATATCGCACTACCCCGGGCCACCCCATGTTCGCCCTGGTGACCACCCCGGGCCGCAAGGGAGCGACTTTGGCCGACCTCAAGGGCGCGAGCGTGGGCATCTCCACTTCGACGATCATCGAATTTCTTCTGGATCGCCTGGAAGCCCGCCACCATCTGCCCAGGGACTACTTCCGGCGGGTGGAGATCAAAAAATTCCCGCTCCGTCTCCAGATGCTGGCCACGGGCCAGATCGATCTGGCGCTCCTGCCCGAGCCGTTGGTGTCCCTGAACGTGCTCAAGGGCGGTTCCCTGGCGGCCACGGACGGAGACCTGAATCTGCCCTTGACCGTGGTCTGTCTGCATGAGCGACTGAGGCCGCAATTCCCGGCCTTCCGCGCGGCCTACGCCGAGGCCCTGGAGCGGCTGACCCGCGATCCCGAGTCCTACCGAGAACTCATGGTCCGCTCCTGCGCCATTCCCGCGCCCCTCACCGCGCGGTTCCCCGTGCCGCCCTATCCCGCGCCCGTGCCGCCCACGCGCGCCGAACTGGACGACGTCCAGGACTGGATGCTCGACCACGGCCTGCTCCAGGCGCGCATTCCCTTCGAGCGGGCCGTCGCCCTCGCGCACTGAGCCATGCTCGAAGCCCTCGGCATCCGCAAGGCCTACCGCTCGGGCGAGGACATCCTGAGCGACGTCTCCCTGACCCTGGCCGAGAACGAGACCCTGGCCGTGGTGGGCCCGTCGGGTTGCGGCAAGACCACACTGCTCTATCTTCTCTGCGGGCTGGCCCGGCCGGACTCCGGGCGTGTGCTCCTGGACGGCGCGCCGGTGGTCGGGCCGAATCCCGACATGTCCATCATCCTGCAGGACTATGGCCTGCTGCCCTGGAAGAGCGTCATCGAAAACGTGGCCCTGGGCCTCAAACTGCGGGGCATGCCCCAGTTCGAACGCCTGAAACTGGCTCGGGAACAGCTGGCCGAGTTGGGCATCAGCGGCCGCGACCGCGACTGGCCGGGGCGTCTCTCCGGCGGTGAAAAGCAGCGGGTGGCCATCGCCCGGGCCTTCGTGGGGCGACCCCGACTCCTGCTCATGGACGAGCCCTTTTCCTCCCTGGACGCCCTGACCCGGGAAAAACTCCAGCATACGCTGCTGGACGTCTGGAGCAGGCGGCGCGTGCCTTACGTGCTCGTGACCCACAGCCTGGAGGAGGCCGTCTTCCTGGGCCGGCGCATCCTGGTTTTGGCGGGACGGCCCGCCGGGGTGGCCGCGAGTTTCGACAACCCCGGCTTCGGCGACGGGCGCTACCGCGAACGGGACGACTACTTCGAACTCGTGCGCAGGCTGCGCCGGAGCGTGGAGGATTTGTGGTGAGCGGTCTGGCCCGCAAGGCCCTGAGCTACGGGCTGGTGGTCCTGGTCCTGGGACTTCTCTGGCAGGTTCTCTCAGCCTCCTTGGGCTCGGCCGTGCTGCCTCCGCCGCTGGAGGCGGGCGGGGCCTTCCTCCGGGCCCTGGGCACGACGGAGTTCTGGTGCCACTTTTGGGCCAGCTTCGTGCGCGCGGGCCTGGGCATGCTCCTTGCCTTCGCCCTGGCCTTCCCCCTGGGGTTGGTCATGGGCGGATCGCGTCGCGCCGACGCCCTGTTGGGGCCATTCGTATTGCTCACCTATCCGGTGCCCAAGATCGTGCTCCTGCCCGTGCTCCTGGTGCTCCTGGGCCTGGGCGACGCGGCCAAGATCGCGATCATCGTCCTGATCCTCGGCTATCAGGTCCTGGTGACCACCCGCGACGGGGTCCGCTCGGTACATCCCAAGTACGTGGACTCGGTGCGCTCCCTGGGAGGCGGCAGGCTGGACATCCTGCTTGAGGTGCTGCTCCCGGCGGCGCTGCCGCATGGCTTTACGGCCCTGCGTCTCGGCACGGGCGTCTCGGTCGCGGTTTTGTTCTTCGTGGAGTCGTTTGCCACTACGAGCGGCCTGGGGTATTGCATCATGGACGCCTGGGGCCGCATGGACTACGTGGCCATGTTCACCGGCATCCTGGGCATGAGCGTCATGGGCGCGGCGCTGTATGAGGCCGCCGACTTGCTGGAGCGCCGGGTCTGCGCCTGGATGCGGGCCGGGCGGCGCTAGGAGGCGCATGAGCAGACGCAAAAAGGATATTGTCCGTACTCTGGATTTTGACGACGCGGTGCTGGCGGGACAGCTCTTCGGCCCGCAGAACGCCAATCTTCAGCTCGTGGGCGAACGGGCGGGGGTCGGCATCGAGAGCAGGGGAGGGCGGCTGACGCTCACGGCCGAGACCGAGGACCGCCTGAATCTCGTCGAGTCCGTGCTGACGCAGCTCTATGGCCTGCTCCAGCAGGGCCGTCCCGTGCATCCCCAGGACGTGGACTGCGCCTGCCGCATGCTCGCCCGCGACCCGCGCACGGATCTCGCCCGCGTCTTCCGCGACAGCGTCTACACGGCCTCGCCCAAGAAGACGATCACCCCGCGCACCGTGACTCAGCGTGACTACCTCACGGCCATCCGCGAAAACGATCTGGTCCTCGCCATCGGCCCGGCGGGCACGGGCAAGACCTATCTGGCCGTGGCCACGGCCGTGGCGGCCCTGACCCGGCGCGAGGTCAAGCGCATCGTGCTCACGCGCCCGGCCGTGGAGGCCGGGGAAAAGCTCGGCTTCCTGCCCGGCGACATGGTCGAGAAGGTCAATCCCTATCTGCGCCCGCTCTATGACGCCCTGCACGACATGCTGGACTTCCGCAAGGTGCAGGAAATGCTCGACACCGGAATCATCGAGGTGGCCCCCCTGGCCTTCATGCGCGGCCGCACCCTGAACGACGCCTTCGTCATCCTGGACGAGGCCCAGAACACCACCCCGGAACAGATGAAGATGTTCCTCACCCGCCTGGGTTTCGGCTCCCGGGCCGTGGTCACCGGCGACGTGACCCAGATCGACCTGCCCGCCGGAAGCCGCTCGGGACTCATCCAGGCCGCCGAAATCCTCTCCGCCGTGACCGGCATCGCCTTCATCCGCTTCAACGAGGACGATGTGATCCGCCACCCCCTGGTGGGCCGCATCGTGCAGGCTTACGATCAGCACGATCAGGCCGAGGAAAAACGGCGTGGCGGTCGTTGAACGCCGTCTCGCACCGGACCCGCGGCTGCCCCTGTCGCGGCGCGAGCTGGATGGGTTGCTGGCGGATCTGACCGGAGCCCTGGGCATCGACGGCGAGTTTTCCCTGGCCTTGGTGGACGACCGCGAGATGGCCGTTTTGAATCTCCGCCATTTGGGCTGCCCCGGGCCGACCAATGTCCTGGCCTTCGAGTCGGGCGGAGAGGACGGACTGGGCGAGATCGTGCTCTCCGTGCCCGCCTGTCTGCGCGAGGCGCGGCTTTACGGCCAGGAGCCCGCGCGGCATCTGGCCCGCCTTCTGGCCCACGCCCTGCTTCATCTGGCGGGGTTCGACCACGGCCCGGAGATGGACGCCCTCACCGAGCACGCCGTGGACGCCGTCCGACTGTAAGCGGCGGCCTCCCGCACTTTACAATCGATTACGCGTGGGGCAATATGGCCGCTTTCCCAGTCGGGCAAAGCCCCGACCAGTGAAGGAGTGAACATGCCCAGACATCTTTTGCGCATCGCGGATCTGAGCCGGGAAGACGCCTGGAAGATCCTGCACCGGGCCAAGGAACTCAAGGACGGCGGAATCCGCACGAAGACCATGGACGGCCGCACGGCCATTCTCATCTTCGAAAAGTCCTCCACCCGCACCCGCGTGTCCTTCGAGGTGGCCGTGCGCCACCTGGGCGGACAGACCATCTTCATGACCCCGGTGGAATCCCAGCTCGGCCGCAGCGAACCGCTCAAGGACACCGCCCGCTGTCTGTCGCGTTACGCCGACTGCCTGGTGGTGCGGACCTACGGCCAGGAGAAACTGGAAACCCTGGTGCGGTTCAGTTCCATCCCGGTGGTCAACGCCCTCTCCGACGAGCACCACCCCTGCCAGGTGCTCTCCGACATGCTCAGCATGTACGAGCGCACGTCGGACCTGGGTTCATTGCGCGTGGCCTGGATCGGCGACGGCAACAACATGGCCCATTCCTTCATCGACGCGGCCGCGCTCTTCGGCTTCGATCTGGTCCTGGCCTGCCCCGCGGGTTACGACCCCGATCCCGCCATCGTGGCCCAGGCCCGGGAGCGGGGCGCGCGCGTGACGCTCACCCGGAACCCCGAGGACGCCGCCCGCGACGCGGACTACCTGAACACCGACGTCTGGGCCAGCATGGGGCAGGAAGGGGAGCAGCGTGAACGCGAACGGGTTTTCGCCGGGTTTCAGGTGGACGACCGCCTGCTGTCCCTGGCCAAGCCCGCCTGCAAGGTCATGCATTGTCTGCCCGCGCATCGCGGCGAGGAGATCAGCGAGGCGGTGCTGGAAGGCCCGGCATCCATCGTCTTCGATCAGGCCGAGAACCGCCTGCACATGCAGAAAGCGGTCCTGGAATGGGTTTTCGGGACAATCTAAGGGGATTTCGAAATGAGCAAGCCCGCTGCCAAGCCTGCCGCCAAGGCGGCCAAGCCCAAGAAAATCAAGAAGGTCGTGCTGGCCTATTCCGGCGGCCTGGACACCTCCATCATCCTGAAGTGGCTCCAGGTGGCCTACGATTGCGAGGTGGTGACCTTCACCGCCGACCTGGGCCAGGACGAGGACCTTTCCGGCGTGGAGACCAAGGCCCATGCCACCGGCGCCTCCAAGGCCTACGTGGAGGATTTGCGCGAGGAGTACGCCCGCGACTTCCTCTTCCCCATGTTCCGCTCCGGCGCGGTCTACGAGGGCCGTTACCTGCTGGGCACCTCCATCGCCCGTCCGCTCATCGCCAAGCGCATGGTCGAGATCGCCCAGGCCGAGGGCGCGCAGGCCGTGGCCCACGGCGCCACGGGCAAGGGCAACGACCAGGTGCGCTTCGAGCTGACCACCATGGCCCTGGATCCCCGGCTGAAGACCATCGCCCCCTGGCGCGAGTGGGATCTCAAGTCGCGCACGGATCTGGTGAACTTCGCCAAGGAGCACGGCATTCCGGTGCCCGTGACCAAGAAGAAGCCCTGGAGCATGGACGCCAACCTCCTGCACGTGAGCTTCGAGGGCGGCGAGTTGGAAGACCCTTGGAACGAGCCGCACAAGGACTGTCACCGTTACTGCGTGCCCGTGGAGAAGGCCCCGAACAAGCCCGAGGTCGTAACCATCGACTTCGAGGCGGGCGATCCCGTGGCCGTGAACGGCAAGAAGCTTTCTCCGGCCAAGTTGGTGGCCAAACTCAACGAATTGGGCGGCCGCCACGGCGTGGGCCGGGTGGACATGGTCGAAAACCGCTTCGTGGGCATGAAGTCGCGCGGGGTCTACGAGACTCCCGGCGGGACCATCATCCACGCGGCGCACCGCGACCTGGAGGGCATCTGCCTGGACCGCGAGGTCATGCACCTGCGCGACGGCCTCATCCCGCGCTACGCCGAGATGGTCTACTACGGCTACTGGTACTCGCCCGAGCGCGAGGCCCTGCAGGCGTTGATCGACAAGAGCCAGGAGCGCGTCACCGGCACGGTGCGCCTGAAGCTCTACAAGGGCAACGTCATCCCTCTGGGCCGCAAGTCGCCGTATTCGCTCTACGACATGAAGCTGGCCACCTTCGAGGAAGACGAGGTCTACGACCAGGCCGACGCGCGCGGCTTCATCCGGCTGGTGGGTCTGCGGCTCAAGGGCCGGATGTCCGGCAAACGTTAGACGGGAGCGGGGCATGAGCGGGAAGAAGATGTGGGGCGGCCGGTTCCGGGCGGCCACCGACTCCTCCGTGGAGGATTACACCCAGTCGGTGTCCTTCGACCGGCGGCTCTACGCCGAGGACATCGTCGGGTCCAAGGCCCATGCCCGCATGTTGGCCCGCCAGGGCCTGCTCACGGCCGAGGAGGCCGAGACCCTCGTTTCCGGTCTGGACGCGGTGCTGGCCGAGATCGAGGCCGGAACCTTCGCCTGGGACGTGGCCCTGGAAGACGTGCATATGAACATCGAGCGCCGCCTGACCGAGATCGTCGGCCCCGTGGGCGGCAAGTTGCACACCGGCCGGTCGCGCAACGATCAGGTGGCCCTGGACTTCCGGCTTTTCGTCTCCGGCCGCGTCTCGGCCTGGACCAGGGAATTGGCCCGGCTGGTGGAGGTGCTTCTGGCGCGCGCCTCAGAGCACGAGAACACGCTCTTGCCGGGCTGCACGCATCTCCAGCCCGCGCAACCCGTGTCCCTGGCCCAGCATCTCTTGGCCTACGCCTGGATGTTCCGCCGCGACGCCGAACGCCTGGAATCCTTCCAGACGCGCATCCGCGTCTCGCCCCTGGGGGCGGCCGCGCTGGCCGGCACCACCTATCCCCTGGACCCCGCCTCGGTGGCCGCGGAACTCGGCATGACCGAAATCTTCGGCAACAGCATGGACGCGGTCTCGGACCGGGATTTCGCCCTGGAGGCCCTGTTCGGCGGCAGCCTCGTGATGATGCACCTCTCGCGTTTCTGCGAGGAGCTCATCCTCTGGGCCAATCCGGCCTTCGGCTACGTGCGCCTGCCGGACGCCTACTCCACGGGTTCCTCGATCATGCCCCAGAAGAAGAACCCGGACGTCTGTGAGCTCATGCGCGGCAAGACCGGCCGGGTCTACGGCTCCCTGGTGTCCCTGCTGACCCTGATAAAGGGACTGCCCTTGGCCTACAATCGGGACATGCAGGAGGACAAGGAACCCTTCCTAGACGCCGACCGCACCGTCTCGGCCTCGGTGTCCATCATGGCCGACATGTTGGCCGAGATGACCTTCGTGCCCGAGGCCATGCGCCGGGCGCTGTCTCGGGGATTCCTGAACGCCACCGAGTTGGCCGACTACTTGGCGGCCCGTGGTCTGCCTTTCCGGGAGGCCCATCACGCGGCGGGCTCCGCCGTGGCTTTGGCCGAATCGCGCGGCTGCGGTTTGGAAGACCTGAGCCTGGAGGATCTGCGCGGTTTCTCGCCGTTGATCGAGAACGACGTTTTCGAGGCCCTGCGCCACGAGACCGCCGTGGCCCGGCGGAGCACCCCCGGCGGCACGGGCCCCGACTCCGTGCGTCGGCAGATATCCGCTGTGTCGGCTTGGCTGGCGGCCAAAGGATGGAAGGCCGAACCGTGATCCTGACCGAGAAGCACATCCAACTGCTCAAGGACATCAACCGGTACTCGCGCATCAAGCGCTATCACGGATTGCTGCCCCGCAAGGAGTGCTTCATGTTCGACGACGCGGTGCTCGAGTCGCTCCAGGAGAACGGCATCGTGGAGGAGGGCGTCATCTTCACCCGTTGCGGCTCCAACCCTACGGGCTACCGCATCGCGGAACACGCCAAGGAAGAACTGAAAAAGCTTGGGGTGGACTTCTCCGACCACGGCGGGGACTGGGACAAGGTCAAGGAAGAAGAGGTCGTCACCCTGGACCAGTTGGAGAAGGAGCATATCGACGCTCTGGTGGACGTCTACCATTTTTCCAAGACCAACAAGTTCGGCGGGATGGCCCCCACGGACATCATGGACGACTACGACAAGGCCGTCATCGACTATCTCTACGACGCGGGATACATCTTTCAGATCAAGGTCAAGGGCAAGAACGTGAAGTACGAGAAGGGCTTCGTCCTTTCGGACAAGTCCGTGAAGATTCTCAAACAACTGGGGTACGCCATGTAGTCGGCTGAGTGGCGGAAGCGTACAGGAGTCGAACCTGCCCGAGAGGATGAGTCTCGCAATGGGTTTGAAGCCCACGCGCCACACCGGTGACGAAACGCTTCCATTGATTCCGAATCCGAGGCACTTACCAAGGAAACGGAGCCAGGGCAAGGGTGGGAAATCCGTCCAGTCCCCTTGATTTTTTTTCTCGCGGACTTAAAGTGGCATTCATGCCCGCCGACACCCGCGTCCCGGGTGGGCCCGTCCCGACCTTGCGGAGGAACACTGTTTGAATAATTTCGCCAAAAATCTCTTCATCTGGATCACCATCGCACTGATGATGGTGGTCCTCTTCAATCTTTTCAACCAGGCGCCGCAGCCGCAGCACAAGCTCTCCTACAGCGAGTTCATCACCAAGGTGAACAGCGGGGAGATCCTCTCGGTCAAGATCCAGGGCCAGAAGATCACCGGGTCCATGGGGGCCGACAAGCGCTTCGCGACCTTCGCCCCGGAGGATCCGACCCTGGTGGCGACCCTGATCAAGAACAAGGTCGAGGTCACCGCAGAACCCCAGGAAGAGGCGCCCTGGTACATGACGCTTCTGGTTTCCTGGTTCCCCATGTTGCTTCTGATCGGCGTCTGGGTCTTCTTCATGCGCCAGATGCAGGGCGGCGGCAGCGGCGGACGGGGGGCCATGTCCTTCGGCCGGTCCCGTGCTCGGCTCATCAACGAGCAGAGCGCCAAGGTGACCTTCGAGGACGTGGCCGGAGTGGACGAGGCCAAGGAGGAACTGCAGGAAATCGTGGATTTCCTGCGTGAACCCAAGAAGTTCACCCGCCTGGGTGGACGCATTCCCAAGGGCGTTCTCCTCGTGGGCCCCCCCGGCACGGGTAAGACGCTTCTGGCCCGGGCCGTGGCCGGCGAGGCCGGGGTGCCCTTCTTCTCCATTTCCGGTTCCGACTTCGTGGAGATGTTCGTGGGCGTGGGCGCGGCCCGTGTGCGCGACCTCTTCGTCCAGGGCAAGAAGAACGCGCCCTGCCTCATCTTCATCGACGAGATCGACGCCGTGGGCCGTCAGCGCGGAGCGGGCCTGGGCGGCGGTCACGACGAACGTGAACAGACCTTGAACCAGCTCCTGGTGGAGATGGACGGTTTCGAATCCAACGAAGGCGTGATCCTGGTGGCCGCCACCAACCGCCCGGACGTGCTCGACCCGGCGCTTCTGCGGCCCGGCCGCTTCGACCGCCAGGTGGTGGTGCCGACCCCGGACGTGCGCGGCCGCAAGCGTATCCTCCAGGTGCACACCCGCAAGGTTCCCCTTGCCGGAGAGGTCAACCTGGATGTCCTGGCCCGGGGTACGCCCGGCTTCTCCGGCGCGGATCTGGAGAATCTGGTCAACGAGGCCGCCCTGCACGCGGCCAAGATGAACAAGGAACAGGTCCACATGGCCGACTTCGAGGAGGCCAAGGACAAGGTGCTCATGGGCAAGGAGCGCCGCAGCGTCATCCTCTCCGATGAGGAGAAGAAGACCACGGCCTATCACGAGGCGGGCCATGCCCTGGCCGCCAAGCTGCTGCCCGGCACCGATCCGGTGCACAAGGTGTCCATCATTCCCCGCGGCATGGCCCTGGGCGTGACCATGCAGCTGCCCGTGGACGACCGCCACAATTACTCCAAGGAATTCCTGGAAAACCAGCTGGCCATGATGCTCGGCGGCCGGGTGGCCGAGGAGTTGGTGCTGAACCAGAAGACCACCGGCGCGAGCAACGACATCGACCGGGCCACCAAGACGGCCCGCAAGATGGTCTGCCAGTGGGGCATGAGCGACAAGCTGGGCCCCCTGTCCTTCGGTGACGGAGGAGAGCAGATATTCCTCGGGCGGGAACTCATCCAGCACAAAAACTACTCCGAGGACACGGCCCGGACCATCGACGACGAAATCCGCGGCATCATTGATCAGGCTCACGCCAAGGCCCGGACTCTGATCGGCGAGAATCGCGCCGCCCTGGACCGCATCGCCGAAGCCCTGCTTGAGCGCGAGACCATTTCCGGGGATGACATCGACCTGCTCATCAAGGGAGAGCCGCTCCCTCCTCTGAATGCGGAGCGCCCCGGCGGCGGCTCCGCGTCTTCCGGTTCCGGCTCCGGCCCGGGCTACGTGCCGCGCGCCGAGGGCAAGCCGGCGACGGGAGATTCGGACGAGTTCTCTCTCGAAGAGGACGAGGGCGACGACGGTAAAAAGGTGCAATAGGAGCTGTTGCGGCTCATGCATGAGAAAAGCTGGAGCATCAAGGGGGGCAAGGTCTTGGGACCGGCCCCCTTTTTCATCGCCGGCATCGTCAACGTGACGCCGGACTCCTTTCATGACGGCGGCCGCTGGTTCGACGCCCGAGCCGCGGTGGCGCACGGCCGGGAACTGGCGGCCCAGGGTGCGCACATTCTGGACGTGGGCGGGGAAAGCACACGTCCAGGCGCGGCCGAAGTTTCCGAAGACGAAGAACTGCGCCGCGTGCTGCCGGTGATCGCGGAACTGGCGACGCTCCCCCGAGCGGCACTGCCGGACTGCTCCGGGGAATATCCGGTGTTGTCGGTGGACACCTTCAAGGCCCGCGTGGCGGCTGAAAGCCTGGCGGCCGGAGCGGGGATCGTCAACGACATCTCGGCCTGTCGTTTCGACGAAGCTCTGGCCGACGTGCTGGCCCAGGAAAAACCCGGCTACGTGCTCATGCATAGCCAGGGACGCCCTCGGGTCATGCAGAAGGCTCCCGCCTACGATGACGTCGTGGAAGAAGTGCTGGCGTTTTTCGAGGAACGGTTGCAGTATTTGTGCGGACGCGGACTTCCGGAGGATCGTATCGTGCTCGATCCGGGCATCGGCTTCGGCAAAACCTTGGAGCACAACCTGCGCCTTCTCCGCGAGATCAAACGGTTCGAGAGTCTGGGACGTCCGGTGTACATGGGGCTCTCCAACAAATCCCTGTTTCAGGGGTTGCTGGGGCTGGAACCGGGGCGTCGCGGCACGGCGACCCAAGTTGCCACGGCCATCTTGGCCGCGAAAGGCGTGGCCGTGCATCGCGTGCATGACGTGGCGGAAACTGTCCGCACATTGCGCCTGGCGGCGGCCATGGCCTGAGTTCATCACGGCGGGGCGGTATGGAGTTCGAAGGATTGACCTTGCCTCTGCGCGAGATCCTGGACATCGGGATCGTCGCGCTCATCTATTACTATCTTATCCTGCTCGTGCGCGGCACCCGCGCGGTGGCCGTGATCTACGGCCTGGTCCTGGTGCTCTTCGTCTTCCACCTCTCCGACGTCTTCGGCCTGTACACTCTGAACTGGCTCTTGACCAACTTCCTGGGCTCCATTTTTCTGGTGGTCATCATCCTCTTCCAGAGCGACATCAAGAAGGCCCTGGCCCAGGTGGGCGCCGGTCCGCTCTGGCGCAAGCCCGATTTGCGCGAGGAGACCCTGGATCAACTCGTGCAGTCCGTGATGACCATGTCGCGGATCAAGATGGGCGCCATCATCGTCCTGGAGCGCACCATGCCCTTGGGCGACATCGTGGAGCGCGGGGTGGAGATCGACTCCCGCCTGAGCAAGGAGCTTCTGCTGACCATCTTCCACTACGACACGCCCCTGCACGACGGCGCGGTCATCGTGCGCAAGGGACGTCTGGCCGCCGCCGCCTGCATCCTGCCGCTGAGCTCCAAGTTCAAGGGCCAGACCGTCTTCGGCACCCGTCACCGCGCGGCCCTTGGAATCAGCGAGGAATCCGACGCCGTGACCGTGGTGGTCTCCGAGGAGCGCGGGGCCGTGTCGGTGGCCATCGGCGGCCGCCTGACCACGAGCCTGGACGAGGTGCGGCTGCGCCGGGTTCTGAAGACCGTGCTGGAACGTTGAGATGCGCAAAAACTGGCAATATATCCTTCTGGCGGTGTTTCTGGCCGTATCCACCTGGTATCTCGTCACCGGGCGGGAAAAGGTCGAAGTCTGGGTCTCCATGAATGTGGAGATGACCAACCCGCCCAGCGGACTGACCATCCGCAAGGGCATGGTCAGCACCATCGAGGTGCGGGTGCGCGGTCCCAAGGGACTGGTCCGGGGCCTGGACGCCAAGCGTCTGAGCTATCCGCTGGACGTGCGCCAGCTCAAGGTCGGCGAGAACCTCATCGACATCGATGCCGAACGCATGCCGTTTTCCCGAGCCTTCGAAGTGGTCGAGATCCGTCCGAATCAAGTGGTTCTGACGGTGGACCGCATGGCCGAGAAGACCGTGCCCGTGAGCGCGGAATGGTCCGGCCAGGTGCCCGCGGACTACCGGCTTCTCTCCAAGAAGGTGGTGCCGGACGAGGTGACCCTGCGCGGCCCAGAGGGTGTGCTCAGGCGTCTGACCCAGGCCAAGGCCACGGCCGTGGTCAGCTATGAGGAAGACCCCCCGGAGGTTTGGGACGAGAACGTCTCCCTGACCCTGCCGCCTGAGGTCTCGGCCGATCCGGGGCTGGTGCGCATGATCCTGGCCTTCGGGGTCAAGACCAAGGAGCTGTGGATCAAGATTCCCCTGGACGTGCGCGCCTCGCCGGGCCTGAAGGTTCGGCCCTCCCGCGACAACGTGCGGCTCCTCGTCGAAGGCCCCCAGGCCCTGTTGCGTACTTCGGAGTTCAAGAAGGACATCCATGCCGCCATGGTCGTGGACCCGGGGCTTCGGCCGGGGAAACACGAACTGAACTATCAGGTGCGCGGTCTGCCGGACAAGGTGCGCGTGCTCAAACGCGATCCGGAGACCGTGACGGTGACCATTCCCAAATAACACGCCCGCCGCCCGGACGGGCGGACTTCGCGAGGAACAGCCTTGAGCAAGAGACGTCTTTTCGGCACTGACGGCCTGCGCGGGGAAGTGAACACCTTCCCCATGACTCCCGAGATCGCCCTGCGGCTGGGACTGGCCGCGGGCCAATATTTCCGCGACGGCGCTCGCATGCACCGCGTGGTCATCGGCAAGGACACCCGGCTGTCCGGCTACATCTTCGAAACCGCCCTGACCTCGGGCTTCTGCGCCACGGGCATGGACGTCTTCCTGGTGGGCCCCCTGCCGACACCGGCCATCAGCTTCCTGACCCGCAACATGCGCGCGGACCTGGGCGTGGTCATCTCGGCCTCGCACAACCCCTTCATGGACAACGGCATCAAGTTCTTCGACCGTCAGGGCTTCAAGCTGCCGGACGACGTCGAGGACGAGATATCCGCGATGGTCCTCTCCGAGAACCCGGCCTGGGACTTCCCTGCCGCGGACAAGGTGGGCCGCGCCCACAAGATTCAGGACAGCCGGGGCCGCTACGTGGTCTACCTGAAGCACAGTTTTTCCGAGGTTCTCACCCTGGACGGCTTCAAGATCGTTGTGGACTGCGCCCACGGCGCGGCCTATTCCGTGGCCCCGCTGATCCTGGAGGAATTGGGCGCCGAGGTCATCAGCGTGGGCGTCAAGCCCAACGGCCTGAACATCAACGACCGTTGCGGCTCCCTGCATCCTCAGGTGGTGGCCGACATCGTCCAGGACGAGGGCGCGGACATCGGCTTGGCCCTGGACGGCGACGCCGACCGGCTCATCGTGGTGGACGAGAAGGGCCGCATCCTGGACGGCGACCAGATCATGGCTCTCTGCGCCCTGGACCTCATGGAGCAGGAGAAGCTGAACAAGAATCTTCTGGTGGCCACGGTCATGAGCAACATGGCCCTGGAAATCTTCATGAAGGACCATGGGGGAAGGCTCATGCGCACGCCGGTGGGCGACCGTTACGTGGTCGAGGCCATGCGGCGCGAGAACGCCATGCTCGGAGGGGAGCAGTCCGGCCACCTCATTTTCCGCGAGTTCAGCACCACGGGCGACGGTCTGCTGGCCGCCCTGCAACTCTTGCGGATCATGCGCGACACGGGTAAACTTCTGTCGGAATTGGCGCATCTTCTCGAACCGTTCCCTCAGGTGCTGAAGAACGTGCGGGTGGTCAAGAAGACGCCCTTCGAGGAAGTACCGGCCATCGCCAAGGCCGTGGAGGCCGTGGAGCGCGACATGGCCGGCAAAGGGCGGGTGCTTCTGCGCTACTCGGGCACCGAACCTCTGGCGCGGGTCATGGTCGAGGGCGAGAACCCGGACAAGGTCGAGCAATACGCCGGGGAGTTGGCGGAACTCTTGGAAAAAAACCTGCGCTGAGCGGCGCGCGGGCAGAGGAGGAGGGGCAGCATGCAGATCACCAAGGTCGTCATTCCCGTGGCCGGGTGGGGTACCCGGTCCCTTCCCGCGACCAAGAACATCCCAAAGGAAATGCTGCCGATCTTCAAAAAGCCCGTGGTCCAGTACGTGGTCGAGGAGGCCATGAACGCAGGGCTCACCGACGTGGTCTTCATCAACAACCAGTACAAGAAGATCATCGAGGACCATTTCGACTACAACCCGTCGCTGGAGGACACCCTGGAGCGCGCGGGCAAACTGGACATCCTCAAGGAAGTCCGGGCCGTGGCCGAGATGGTCAACATCATCTCCGTACGCCAGAAGAAGCAGCTCGGACTGGGCCACGCCGTGCTCTGCGCCAAGGAGGTCTGCAAGAACGACCCCTTCGCGGTCATGGTCGGCGACGACCTCATGTTCGGCATGCACTCCGGCATCAGCCAGCTCTTGGACGCGGCCAAAAGCGAGAACATGGCCGTGGTCGGGGTCATCGAGGTGCCGGAGGACAAGGTCAACCGCTACGGCATCATCCAGGGCGAAGAATACGCCCCGGGCATGTACCGGGTGCGCAACTTGGTGGAGAAGCCCGCCATCGGCACGGCGCCCTCGCGGCTGGCCATCGTGGGCCGGTACGTGCTCCTGCCGGAAATCTTCCAGCACCTGGAGAACGTGAAGCCGGGCGTGGGCGGCGAGATCCAGCTCACCGACGCCCTGCAGGGGCTGGCCAACGACAAAAAACTCCTGGCAGTGCGCCTGCGCGGCCAGCGGTTCGACGCCGGGGACTGGGTCGAATATCTCACGGCCAACATCTACTTCGCCCTGCATGACGAGGAACTGCGCGAACCCCTGGTGCGGCGGCTGCGCGAACTCATGCCCTGCTGACGGACGATCGCGGGAATCACGGCCCCCGGGGCGTTCCCCGGGGGCTTTTTTTCGCCCACTGCCTGGGCTAACCACAAGTACGCAACCCCGGTGGACATCATGCGAGCACTTTGGCGGGCCGTTCTCACGAGCCCACCCTACGCGGCCCTGACCTACGCGCGACCGGCCTGGTTCCCCGAGCCATGGCCCGGCCAGCGGGTTCTCGCGCCCGTGGGACAGGGATTGCGCGCCGCCGTGCTCGAAGGGCCGGAAGAGAATGCGCCCGAAGGCGTGACGCTCAAGGAGCTGCTGTGGCCTCTGGACCGCGAGCCTTTGCTGGACGTGGCCTGGATGGACATGGCCCGGAACCTCGCCGCCCGTCAGATGGTCCCCTTGGGGCGCATCCTGGAAGCCATACTGCCGCGCGGCCTACGCACGGCCCAGTTGACCTTCGCCTTGGCCGACCGCGCCGGTGGACGCTTTCCGGCCGGATTGCCGCCACGGGCGCTGAAATCCATGGATGACGCGAACCGGGCCGCGCTCATGGACATCTGGCTGGCCGGAAACATGCGCGTGAGGGTTCATCCGGCCAAGGAAGCTCGTGAGCGCCAGGTTTCCCTGGCCTGCGATCCGCCCTGGCCCGTCCGGCCCAACGCGAAAAAACGCATCGAACTCCTGGACTTCCTGCTGGCCGAGGGGCCGCACAGTCTGGAAGCCCTGGCCCGCGTCCTGGGCCCCGGCGCACCGGCGCTGGCCCATGCTCTGGCCAACGCCGGTTTCGTACGCGTGTCCTATGCCGCCGAAGAGGACGATCCCTTTGAATCCGGAGTCGGAGCCTGCGCCACTCCCGCGGAGGAATTGGCCAACACAGGGGAGCAGGAAGCGGCCCTGGCCATGCTCCGTACGGCGCTGGAGTCGCCGGGGGCCGAAAGCGTGCTGGTGCATGGGGTCACAGGTTCGGGCAAAACACACGTCTACCTTGAGCTGGCCGCGCATTGCCTGGAGTCCGGCCGCTCGGCCATCCTTCTGGCGCCGGAAGTGGCCCTGGCCTGCGCTCTCTGGCGCGCGGTCTCGGCGCGTTTCCCGGAGGCGGAGCGGATTTTTTACCACGGCTATCAATCCCCGGCCCGGCGCGAGGCGTCCTTTCTCCGGTTGGGCCACGGCAAACGCCCGGCCCTGGTGGTGGGAACGCGCTCGGCCCTGTTCCTGCCCGTGCCCAAATTGGGCATGGTGGTCTTGGACGAGGAGCACGACGAGTCCTTCAAGCAGGAGGAGCGCCTGTCCTACCAGGCTAAGGAGGTGGCGCACTTCCGGGTTCGGAGTCAGGGCGGGCTGTTGGTGTTGGGCTCGGCCACCCCGGATCTGAAGACCTTCCACGCCGCCAGTTCCGGCAGCATTCCGCTGGTGACCATGACCCATCGCGCCGGGGGCGGCACCCTGCCTTCGGTACGCGTGCTGGACATCACGGAACTGCGCGACCCTGAAACTCCGCTGGCCGACGAGGCCCTGGAACGGCTGCGTGAAACCCTGGCCGCCGGGGATCAGGCCATGATCCTGCTCAATCGTCGGGGCTACGCCCCGCTCATGTACTGCCTGGACTGCGGCCAGACCGTGCGTTGCCCGGACTGCCATGTGGGCCTGACCTGGCACAAGCGCAGCGAACGCCTCGTCTGCCACTACTGCGGCCACACTCTGTCCTGGCCGCTGCTCTGCCCCGGCTGCGGGGGGGGGAACTTCCTGCCCCTGGGCGAGGGCACCGAACGGCTGGAAGAACAGCTCCGCAAACTCGTTCCGGAACCTGAACGCATCCTGCGCCTGGACCGGGACAGCGCCCGCCGCCAGGAACGTCTGGAAGACATCCTGGCCCGTTTTTCCCAGGGCAGGGCCCAGGTTCTGGTGGGCACCCAGATGTTGGCCAAGGGACACCATTTCCCGGACGTGACCCTGGTGGTGGCCGTGAACGCGGACCTGGGCCTGAATCTTCCGGACTATCGCGCCTCGGAACGGGCCTTCCAACTCATGGTCCAGGTATCCGGGCGGGCCGGACGCGGAGAACGGCACGGCGAGGTGCTCATCCAGACCCGCAACCCCGGGCTGCCTTTTTGGAAATTCGTCATCGAGGGTGACTACCAAGGCTTCTACGAGCGCGAGATAGCCTTGCGGGAGAAGTACCGCTATCCGCCCTTCGTCAAGCTGGCCTTGTTGCGCCTGAGTTTCCCGGTAGACTGGGAGGAAGGCGGGGCGACCGTGGCCGCCTTCGGCAAAGCTCTGCGCGGGGCGGCCAAGCCCCTGTCCATCACGGCCCTGGGACCGGCCCCGGCGCCGCTGGCCCGGCTGCGCGGGCGCAAGCGTTATCATTGCCTACTCAAGGCCGCCGACTGGCCCGCCATCCGCAACCTGTTCGCGCGCCTGCACCGGAACAACCCCGCTCCCCGCCATCTGCGCCTGGAACTGGACCTGGACCCGGTGAACATGCTCTGAGCATGGGCTGCCATCCGGCCGTCCGGCCTCGACAGTAAGGGGCAAAGCGGCTATCTTTTCCGCCAACCGATTGTAAAGGTGACCACATGTCCGCATTCCGCACCGCGTTTTTTGTCCTTGTCCTGGCCCTGACCACGGCCGTTCCGACCCTGGCCCAACAGGGCAAGGTGGGCTTTCTCCATCCCCAGCGCGTGCTCAACGAATCCAAGGTGGGCAAGGTGGCCCAGGAAGACCTGAACCGCTTCGCCCAGGAGAAGGATCGCCGCATCCGGGCCGCAACCCAGGAACTCCAGGCGTTGCAGAACGAATTGAAGGCCGGGAATCTGTCCGAGGACGAGACCCGCCGCAAGGCCGACGCCCTGCGGCAGAAACTCCAGCAGCAGGACCGGCTGATCCAGGAGAGCAACGAGGAAGTGCGGGTGGAGGAGCAGCGCCTGGCCCGCTACGTCATGCAGAAGGCCGACGCGATCATGCGCCAGATCGCCACGCGCCAGGGCTTCACCATGATCCTCACCGACCCGGAGGCCATCGGCTACGTCGATCCGGCCATGGACATCACCGACCAGGTTCTGCGCGCCCTGGATCAGGCCGGCGACCAGCCGCCGCCGAAGAAGAAATGATCCGAAGAGTATTGCCTGTCCTTCTGGCCGTCCTTTTCCTGGCGCTTCCAGCCGGGGCGCAGGAGTGGGGCGAGACGGCCACCCCGGTGAGCCCGGTGAACCTGCGGCAATCCCGTGATCTCAATTCACCTTCCCGCGACGTGCTCATGCCCGGCGAGGTCGTTCGGGTGGATTTCCTCCGCGACGGCTGGTATGCCGTCTTCCGCCTCACGGAGAAAACCCGCGACGAATCCCGGGCCCTCGGCTACGCCCGGGCCGGTTTCTTCAAGCCCGCTCTCGCCGGGGCAGCCGTTTCGACCGCCGAATCCCCGTCATCTGCCGCTCACCCCACGATGGGGTCTGTGAAACCACCCGTCCCCGCATCAGATTCTGGCGCGACAGCCAAAGAGGTGGCCCCCGCGATTTCCACGCCGCCCCGGGAGGAAAAACCAATCCCGCGAGCTCCTATGGCGGCCTTTACGCCTTTGGAAACAGCGCCGCCCGTCCAGACTGCCGCGCACCACTCCGGCGCGTGGGGAGAACTGCGCTCCGCCGACCGCCAACTGGCTGTCCGCGCGAAACGCGACCCCGATTCCGAACACGTGCGGACGCTCAAGCCGGGCGAAGTGGTCAAGGTGGACTTTCTCCGCGATGGGTGGTTCGCGGTCTTCCCCCCCGACGCTCCGGTACGCGATGAGTCCCGGGCCATCGGCTATTCCAAGGCGCGTTTTCTGCTGCCCGCGGGCAAGAACGTGACACTCGCCCCTATCGAACCGGTGCGGCCGCTCCCGGTTCCCTCAAAATCCCGTCCCGGTTCCGAGGAACCCCGGCTGGAACCTGCCACACCGCCCATGTCGCTCATGAACTCGACGAATTGGGGCCAGGCTCTCACGACCAAAAACAAGGTAGCCCTTTCCCGCAGCCCCTCGGTCCACGCCGGACACGCCCGTACGCTGGAGCGGGGCACGCCGGTGCGCGTGGAAGATGTGGGGCAAAACTGGTACGCGGTCTACTCACCATCCGAAACCGCGCCCGATCCGGCCAAGGCCTGGGGCTACGCCACGCGCGCCGAACTCGATGGGCAAGCCGAGGACTCGCCGAAAACCACTATCCCCCTATCACCAGCCGCCGCATCAATTTCGCCGTCCGAGGCCCCGCCCCGGCCGGCAGGTCCAGACCTGACCCCAGCGCCCGCACCTCCGACCACTGCTCCCGCATCGTCGTCTTCAGCGGTCGCGGCGAAGCCACAAGCGCCGTCCGTCCAGGCCCCGGTGGCCAAGGGCCTGACCAACCCCTTCACTCCCAGGCGGCCGGAGATGCCCGTGGCGGACAGCACGCTGCACGGATACCGCTACAAGATTCTGGAGAGCGAGGAAGATCGCGTGGGTGACGTGGCGGTCATCGAGGTGAAGGTTTTCCTCGACGTGACCGTTCTTCCCGAGCCGGAAGCCCTGAAGGATTTTTCCCGGAGCATCTGGCGACAGAAGCGTCAGGCCGGGCGGGACGTGGTTCTGGACATCTTCCTGCCGGATATGAATCCCAACGGCTTGGCCTACGCCGTGGCGCATTTCGATCCGCGCGGAGAACTGGAGTTCTGGCTGCGCCGAACCATGCTGTTCGGCACACGCTTCTCGCCGTAGGCGGGATTGGGGGGAGGCCCGCCCCAGGATCAGTCGCCGAAGAGGGGAATGGTCTTTCCCAGGACGGAGCGCAGGCCGGTCTTGCCCGCGTTCGACGCCCGGCGTTTGAGGTAGAGATTGCCGCAGCCCTGGCAGTGCCAATGCTTGTCGTGCTCCTGCAGGCGCACGAGCAGCGCCTCGCGGTCGTAGCAGACCTGACAGAACGGACCTTTTTTCTTGAAATTCTCCAGCAGCCAGTATTTCTGTCCGTCGAACTCCATGTTCTCGGCCAGGTCCAAAACCCTGGCGACTTCGTCCATTTGCCGGCGCAGGGCCTCGTTTTCCTCGCACAGCCGCAGATAGTCGCCCTGAAGCCGCCCGAGGATCGCCCGCGCGCCGTCCAGGTCGCCATTATGGGCCAACTCAAGGGCCCTTTTGAATTCCATGCCGCTGCTGAGAGTCGGGGCCATGCTCCACCTCGCTTGTACAGTGTCCTCGCGCGTCTTATCGGCGCGAGGGGCGCCGTTCTTTAGGGCGGGCGGTTTCGTCCCGGACGGCGAGGCTCGCGAGCCTACTTGGTCTTGTGCGTGTACACGCCGTCCCAGTCCGGTCCGGGCGGCTGCGCCTGAAGCGCCTCGCAACGCTCCGCGTACATCGAGTAGAGGATCTTCTCCCCGAAACGCGAGGAACATTCCTTGAAGGAGTTCCCGGCCTCGTCGAAGCGCGCGGCCTGATACAGGCTCAACGCCCGACCGTAGGCGTCCAATTCTTCGGCCTGGGCTTCGGCCTGGGACATGGTGCGAACGGTGTAGAGCGTCACGGGCGCGGTCTTGCCCTTGACCCGCACGCGGTCCATTTCAATGAAGATGAAGCGCTCGCCGCAGGCCTCACGGATGGCGTCGCTGACCAGGATGCGCTGACCGTAGTACTTGGTCAGACTCTCCAGGCGCGAGGTGAGATTCACGTTGTCGCCTATGAGGGTGTAGTCGAAGAGGTCGGCCGAGCCCATGTTGCCCACGCGCACTCGACCGCTGTGCAGTCCCACGCCAATTTGGATGCCGAAGCCGTAGGTCCGTTCGAATTCGCGGTTCAACTCCTCCAGGCGGTCGAACATGACCAGGGCCGCGGACAGGGCGCGGAACTGGTGGTCAGGCACGTCCAGGGGGGCATTCCAGAAGGCCATGATGGCGTCGCCGATGAACTTGTCCAAGGTGCCGGAGTTCTCGGTGATGAGCCGGGTCATGGGAGTGAGATAGGCGTGCAGGAGTTCCGTGACCTGGGTGGGCGTGAGCTTCTCGGAAAGGCTGGTGAATCCGCGCACGTCCGAGAAGAGGACCGTGACCTCCTTCTCCTCGCCTTCCAGCGTCAGCGCGTCGGGATTATCCATGATCCGGGAGATCACCGCCGGAGCCAGGTAATGGGAGAAAGCCCCGTGGATGAATTTTTTGGCTTGTTCCTCGCGCCAGAACTTGAAGGCCGTGATCAGACCGAAGTTCGCGGCCAGGGCCAGATAGGAAAAGAGCGGCGAAATGTACAGACGCAGGTTGTCGAAGACGTGGATCGAGCCCAGCCACAAGCCGACGGCCAGGGCGGCCAGCGGAATAGTGAACCAGACGGCCCGTGCCCAGGTGAGCAGGAGCGTGGTCAGCACACCCACCAGGACCATGCTCAGGAATTCCACGCCTGGCGCCCAGTCCGGGATGGACAGAAAGTCTTTGGAAAGAATGTTGTCCACAATGGTGGCGTGGGTCTCCACGCCAGGGTAGACCGGATCGAAGGGGGTGGACCGCAGATCCTTGAGCCCGGCCGCCGAGGTGCCGATGAAGACGATCTTGTCCTTCAACTGGCCGAGGTCGGCGCGATCGGAAAGAATGTCGGCGGCGCTGAGATAGGGGAAGGCTCCGGCCCCGCCCTGGTAGCGCACGAGCATCTCGCCCAGGCTGTTCAAGGGCACCACGGCCTGCCCCACCCGCAGGGATTCGGCCCCGCTGGGCCCGAGCTTGAGCACCGCGTTCTTGATTCCGGCGGCCTGCATGAGCGTGGCCAGGGCCAGGCTGGGGTAGAGCCTGCCGTTCCAGGAGACGAGAAGGGGAACGCGGCGCAGGGTGCCGTCCCGATCCGAGGAGGTGGTGAAAAAGCCGCAGGCGGGCGCGGCCTGGGCCAAAAGCGGGTACGGGCAGATCATCTCCCGGGCCTGATGCAGACACTGCTCGGGCTTGAGGGCGTCAGGGCCGGAGAGCAGGGCGACCCGCGCGGGCTTGACGGCGCACTCCGTTCCGGCCGCCCCGGTCGAGGCGTGCGTGAAATTGAAGCCGAGAACGAACGGACCCGAAGCCAGCACTCCGGCCAGAACCCGATCGTTGTCCTCCAGTTGAGGCGGCAACCCTTGGAAGGAGACGTCCACCTGCAATTCTTTCTTGAGTTGCTCGCGCAATATGGCCGGCGAGGTGCGATCCGGTTCGGCGAAGAGGACGTCCAGCCCCACGGCCAAGGCCCCGGCGGAGTGCAACTTGGCCAGCAGCAGGGCGACCCGGTAGCGGGGCCAGGGCCATTGCCCATATTCCGCGAGACTTTTTTCGTCGATGTCCACGATGAGCGGCAGGTTCGTGGCCGCCTTGTGCGTCCCGCGCGTCAACAGGACGTCATATAATTTGGAATCCAGGAAATTCAAGACTGGCGGTCGAAAGACGAACAACAACGCCATGACGCAGGTGCAGGCGAGCCCTGATGCGAGGATGATGAGCTTGTCCGTCTTGAGACGCTTCTTGGGCTTGTCTGACATGGCTCCCTCCCCGTGGCGCGGCAGAGCTGGACGGCATGTTGCGGAGCACTTGCGGCTCAGACTCCGATATTTCGGGATGTATCTTTTTTCCCGCCGTATTGGGAGTAGATTTTTCTGTCTATTTATTCTAAATAGTCAAAAAATCAGCCTCGTAAACATGGCTGGCGGAGCGTTCAGGGGGGGAGAATGAAGCGTCGCTTGGCTCAGAATTGTTTGCTGCTCTGTATGGCGGCCGTTTTGCTTGCGCTGTCCGGCGCGGCCCAGGCGCAGGACGTTCCGAAGTTCCCCCTCAAACCCCTGCTGCGCGATCTGGCCGTGACCCATGACCGCATCAAGGCCGCCGAGGCCTCCTATGAATCCTCCCAGCACATGGTGGAAAAGGCCAAAAGCGGCTGGTATCCGCGTCTGGACGCCACGGCCGAGGGCGGCTACGAGGAAATGAGCAAGCCCGGCCAGGCAACCACGGAGAAGTGGCGCAACGTCCAGGGGCTGCGCGCCACCCAATTGCTCTACGATTTCGGCGGCACATCGGGAAACATCGACATGTATTCCGGCCTGTCCGGCGAAATGGAAGCCCGGCGCGACCAGACCGTGCAGGATGTCCTGATCCGGGGCATCTCGGCCTACCTCACCACCATCCGGGCCCGCGAAACGCTGAAATACGCCATCCAGTCCGAGGACAACATCAAGCGCCTCTCCGGCATGCAGGAGGCTCTGGTCGCCCGGGGAGCCGGGCTGTCCTACGAAGAGCTTCAGGTCAAGGCCCAGCTCGCGGGCTCCCAATCCTACCGGGTGACCCAGGAGCGAGCCCTGGCCACGGCCAAGAACATGTTCCGCTCCGTCTTCGGCTTCGAGCCCACTGACGTCCAGATCCAGGGAATGGTCGTGCCCGTGCTGCCCAAGGGACTCATTCCCGACACGTTGGACGTCGCCCTGGACACTGCCGTGAAGAACAACTTCGCGCTCAAGGAACTGGAATCCTCGGTGGCCCGCGCCGAGGGCGATCTTCAGTCCCGCAAGGCGAGCTTCTACCCCAAGTTCCAACTGGTGGGCGAAACCCTGCGCAAGGAAAACGACCAGGGCGACAGAGGTCTGCGCGACGAAAACCGCGCCAGCGTGCTCATGACCTACAACATCTTTTCCGGCATGGGCGACATGGAGAACGTGAGCGCCGCCAACGCCGACGTCACCGCCGCGCGCAAGGGGCTCCTTGATCGTCGCCGCACGGTGGAGGAGAACGTCCGCAACGCCTGGGTCGATCTCGAAACCATGCGCAAGAATGTGGAACTGTATCAGAACCAGGCCAACATCACCTGGGAGTTCCTGGGGCTCATCAAGAAGAAGAAGGCCATGGGCGGCGAAGTCAATCTCCTGGACATCCTGGTGGGAGAACGCGACTATATTTCCGCCGTGAGTTCACGCGTGGCCACGGAGATCGACGAGACCCTCGCCGGTTACACCCTGTTGTACCAGATGGGGCACGTGTCCCTGGACAACGTGGCCCGCTAGGGTTCCCCCGGGCGGACACGACCGACGTCCGCAAGGCGTCCCCACGCCATGAAGGAACTGTTCAGACGCCTTTTCCTTTCGCGCCGATTGGCCTGGGAGATCCTCACCGCCTCCCTGTTCGTCAACGTCCTGTCCCTGGCCTCGCCCATCTTCGTCATCCAGGTTCTGAACCGTTATATGGGCTACGGCTTTGACGGCACCCTCATCACCCTGACCACCGGGACGCTCCTTGCCGCCGGCTTGGGGTTCGCCTTCGCCTCGGTGCGCACGCGGCTGGCCTCGGCCGTAAGCGTGGCTCCCGACCGCGAACTGGCCTCGGCCCTGCTGTCCGCGTTGACCCAGGTGCGCCTCTCGGCTCTGAACCGCATTCCACGCGTCCGGCTCCAGGAGATGGTCGATGGGCTCCAAACCATCCAGACCGCGTACAGCGCCCCGCAACTCACGGCCATCCTTGATTTGCCGTTCGTGCTCATCTTCATTCTGGCCGTGTTCCTCCTGAGCCCGCTCCTGGCCTTGCTGACCATCCTGGCCACAGCTGCCGCGCTGATCGGCGGCTGGATGAACGTCACGGCCGGACGTTCGGCCTTCCGGGAGATGCGCTCCTCCACCGCGGCCCACCGCGACCTGGTGTCTTCCGTGCTCTCCGGCGGAGACACCCTGCGCGCGTTCATGGGCGAATTCTTCGTGCGGCGGCTCTGGAACCGACACACGGAGGCCATCCTTTCCCTGCAACGGAAACTCGCCGCCCAGCGCGGCCTGGGGCAGGCGCTCATAGGCGGCGCGGCCATGCTGCTGCGCGTGCTTGTCTACGCGGTGGGCGCGGTGCAGGCCGTGCGCGGTGATCTGTCGGTGGGCGGGCTCATCGGCGTGAGCATCCTTTCGGCCAAGGTCGTTCAGCTGGCCTCGGGTTTCATGCAGGCATCCTTCCTGCTGGACAAGGCCGGGGAAAGCCTGCGCATGATCGAGGAGTTCCAGCGCCTGCCGCGCGAATCCCTTTCGGGAACCGCCCTGAAGTCCTTTACCGGACGGATCGAACTGCGCGACGTGACCTTCGGTTATCCCAACGCCAGCGGCCCGCTTTTCGAATCACTCAACCTGACGCTGACTCCCGGGGACATCCTGGTGGTTCATGGGTTCAACGGATCGGGCAAGAGCACCTTGACCCGTCTGCTGGTGGGACTCCTGGACCCGCTGCGCGGCCAGATCCTCGTAGACGGAGTGGAATTGCGCCAGCTCGCCCTGGAATGGTGGCGCAAACAAGTTCTCTACCTGCCCCAGGATCCTACCTTCCTGAGCGGCAGCTTCCGCGAGAATATCCTCCTGAATATGCCGGAAGCCTCCAATGAGCGGCTCAACGAGGTCGTGCGACTGGCAGGACTACGCCGACACCTGGATATGAGCCCCGACGGGCTCGACGCGATCATTCTGGAGGCCGGGCGAGATCTCCCGGCGGGCATACGCAAGCGCTTGGCCTTGGCCCGCGCCCTGGTTCCGGCCGGGCGGCTGGCTGTGTTCGATGAACCCACCGAAGGCCTGGACGCCGAAGGCGTGGCTGCGGTCCACGGCGTCCTCGGACGCCTGGCCAAGGCGGGAATGTCCATCGTCGTCGTCACGCGCGACCCGCAGATACTTCGGGTCGCCGCACAAGTGCTCGATCTCTCGGATAAGCCCGTGCCCAGCGTGGTCCGCACGGCAAGGGCCGGGCAGCGGGAGGCGGCGTCATGAAATTCGCGGACCTGTTCAGCCCGGTGATCGATCCCGGAGACGACACGGTTCTGGTCTCGCGGGCCACGCGCTCCTTCTTCTACCTGTGCGGGGCGAGCTGCCTGCTGCTTTTCTTCTGGAGCCTCGTAGGCAGGCTGGACATCGTGAGCGAAGCTCAGGGTGAAGTCATTCCGCGCTCAAAAGTCAAACGTATTCAGCACCTTGAAGGCGGCATCATCCGCGAGCTTTTGGTCCGCGAGGGCGACACCGTGACCGAAAACCAGCCCTTAGTGGAGCTGGTCACCACCTCCAGCGAGACGAACGTGGAGGAATTGCAGGTCCGAACCAACTCCCTGAGGGTGGAGATCGCCCGGCTGGAGGCCGAGGAGCAGGGGAAGGCCGAGCCCGACTATCCCGAGGAAATCCGGCGGGAGTCCCCGGAAGTGGTCAACCAGTCCCAGGAGCATTTCCGCTCTCGGCGTAAACGCCTGGAAAGCGAATTGACCGGGCAGGACGAAAAGATCCGCCAGCGCGAGAAGGACGTGGAGGAGATCACGGCCCGGTTGCGCAATTCACGCCACAGCCTGGAACTGCTGCGCCAGCAGATCGCCATCAGCGCCTCGTTGCTCAAGGACCAGCTTACCTCGAAATACAAACACCTCAGTTTTTTGCAGGAAGAATCCAACCTCGTGAGCCGCATCGAGGAAGACTCGGCCGCGCAGGACCGCTCCAATTCGGCCCTGGCCGCCGCGCGGAGTGAACGGGAACGCATCCTGAACGCCTATCACGAGGAAGTGCAGGGAGCCCTGCGCAAGGCCCAGACCGACCTTCTGGAGTTCAGCCAGAGGCTGCGCAAGTATACGGACGAGCTGACACGCACGGTGATCCGCTCACCCGTGGCGGGTGTGGTCAAGGCGCTTTACGTGGTCAATGTGGGCGAGATCATCAAGCCGGGCATGACCATCATGGACATCGTTCCCGCCGGGGACACGCTCATCATCGAGGCGCATCTGCCCATCGCGGACATCGGCTATGTCCAGCCGGGACAGCGGGCGGTGATCAAACTGGCCTCCCGCGACGCCCGGCGCTTCGGCTTCCTGGAGGGCAAGGTGACCCAGGTGAGCCCGGACGCCATCAGTATGCCCAGCGGAGCGACCTACTACCGCGTGTTGGTGGAAACCGAACGCGATCATTTTTCCAGCGGGTCGGATCGCTACCAACTTTATCCGGGCATGCGCGTGGTGGCGGGAATCCACATCGGTTCCCGCAGCGTGCTCGGCTACATCCTTGATCCTTTCCTGGACACCATGAGCCAAGGCCTTCAGGAACGCTGACCACTCCCCACGACATCCCTCCGGCGCGATGAGCGGCCGGACTCGCCGCATCAGTCCGTTTCTTCAGAAAAAATGGAACAACGATGCATCACTTTGGGATAGTTCTATTTTTTCGTCAGTGAGCGAACGCTTTGCCTCTTTTATAAAAAAGTCGTCTGACATAATATTGAATCTAGAAATTGACTAGATAAAATCTATATATTGAAATTCAATACTAAAATTTTTATTCCCATCCAGAAACAAAACGGGTTTTTTGGCCTCCGGAAGACCTGGGATGCGGGCGACACAGACCATCGAATTGGTTCCATGCAGTGCCCGCATTGACACCCGCTCCCTAGGCGTTACCTGAACCATGCTGCCGCACACGACTCGACAGCCGGGAGGATTCTCATGACGCTGAAACGCAAGGCCACCTTCGCCGGAGGGTGCTTCTGGTGCATCGAGGCGGATTTTCTCAAACTTCCCGGAGTGCTCTCAGTGACGTCCGGGTACGCCGGAGGGGCGGCCGAGGAGGCCCGATACGAGTTGGTGGCCACCGGCCGCACCGGGCATGTGGAGGCCGTGCAACTGGTCTACGACCCCGGACAAATCTCATACAACGAGCTTCTGGACTGGTTCTGGCGGCACATCGATCCCACGGATGGCGAAGGGCAGTTCGTGGATCGCGGCCCCCAGTACGCTCCCGTGATTTTCCATCATGACGTGGAGCAGCGGCGGCTGGCGGAGGCCTCGCTCGAACGTCTGGAGAAAACGGGTCGGTTCCGCGTCCCGATCCGGGTGGACATCCGGCCGTACACGGGATTCTACCCGGCCGAGGACGGACACCAGAAGTACTGCCGACGTCGACCGGCCCACTATGCCCAGTATCGGGCCGGATCAGGTCGGGACAGCTTTCTGGAGGAGGTCTGGGGTGCGGAGGCATCACCCGTGGCGCCACCGGCCGCGGGCGAAGGCGATTCGCCTTCGGAGAAGGAGTTACGCGCCCGGCTGACGCCCTTGCAATATCACGTGACCAGGGAGAGCGGCACTGAGCCGCCCTTCGCCAACGAACACTGGGACCGCAAGGAACCAGGGATATACGTGGACGTGCTTTCCGGAGATCCGCTCTTCGCCTCGCGGGACAAGTACGACTCCGGCACGGGCTGGCCCAGCTTCAGTCGCCCCTTGGAGCCGGAGAGCATCGACACCCGCCGGGACGAGTCGCTCTTCCCCCCGCGCATCGAGGTGCTGGCGCGGCGCTCCGGCAACCATCTCGGGCATGTATTCCCGGACGGCCCGCCGCCCATGGGCATGCGCTACTGCATGAACTCGGCGGCCCTGCGGTTCGTGCCCGCCCGGGACTTGGAGCGCGAAGGCTACGTCGCGTATCGTTCCCTGTTCGAACCTGACTAGACTCCTTGCTTGATGAGATAGGAGAGCAGATCCGTGCTGCTCGCCGAACTCGAAGCCGAGGAGAAACTCTTCAACAGGCTTTCGTTGCTCTGGACGAGCTTCTTCAATTCTTCGGCGTTGAGCTTGCCGTCGCCGTCCATGTCGAGCTTGGCGAATGCCTCGGAGGTGAGCTTGGTTTCACTGCGCGTGAGCTTGCCATCCTTGTCCGTATCGTTTTTGTCGATGTAATTGCCGATCACCTTGGACGTACTGCTCGAATCGCTGGATGTGCTCGAATTCGTGATGGAATCGAGCAGTTGCCGGCTCCCTTTCAGGAACGTGGTCAATTCCTCGGCGCTGATGACGCCGTCCTTGTTCGTGTCGATCCTCGTGAACGATTCATTGGCCATCTTGGTTTCGCTGCGTGAGAGGACGCCGTCGCTGTTCTTGTCGTTCTTTTTAATGTATTCGGTCGCGGCCTTGGCCAGGTCCGTGGAACCGACATCGTTGCTGTTGTCCATGAGTTCATTGAGGATATTGCTCGTCTTGGACAACGACTTGTAGTTTTTGACATAGGTCTGGATGGCCTTGCCGTTCTTGCTCAGGTAGGTGCGCATCTCGTCTCGATCAACGGCGTTGTCGCCGTTGGCGTCCAGTTTTTGAAACGCCTCATCGGAAATGGTCACTTCGTCCTTGGTCAGAACGTTGTCTCGATTCTTGTCATTGTCCTGGATGCATTTGCGCGCGGCCACCTGGGCTCCGGCGGCGGACGTTTCCGAGGTCTGCGAAT
>Ga0228535_1001347_pt1 | contig 38915 bp, 40 predicted proteins | sample SJ1metagenome_FD_168457 | JGI IMG/M metagenome (GOLD analysis project Ga0228535, IMG submission 168457) | Enriched culture of PCE-dechlorinating microbial communities from Ithaca, New York, USA - SJ1 | ecosystem: Engineered > Modeled > Simulated communities (microbial... > Unclassified | place... | reverse complement strand
CACCGAGCCGATGTCGAGGGCAAACGTCTGAAAGTCGCCGTCGATGTATCCGAACGAGCTGCGGATGTCCCGCACCAGTTCGACCATGTTGTTTTCGCTGATGTCGACGACGTGGAGTTTGCGGGGATTGCGTTTGAAGATCTCTTTGGTCACCGCCTGACCGATCGATCCCGCACCCCCGATGACCAGAAAGGTCGAAGACGATACCATCCGGGAAAGTTCGGATTCATGCCGAGTAATATCTTCTGTGAAGAGTTCTTTTTCACGTCCGATCAGGTGTAAAATATTCATTGCCGCATTACTCCGCAAAAGTCTGGATCGGTCTGCGCTGCAAAGAGCTTGAATGACGCGCGCGAAACCGAAAAACGTTATTATATCCGCTTGCACGGGTGTGTCAAGTTTGAAGGGGTTTATCATCATCTAAAAACTCAGTGATTGGAGCAGTGCGGAGCCGAAAGAAAAAAATTTGTATTGCTGTCGAATCAGTTTGGGTATTCATTGTTTTAATATATATGAATTTAGGGTTCCTTGGGATACAATAACAATAATTATCGCAACAAAATGAGTTATTAAATTGATTAATGTTACTAAACCTTTTTTACCAAACTCTGAAGTTTACAAATCCTATATTGACCGTATTTACACATCTGGCTGGCTTACAAATAATGGTCCTTTGGTTCAAGAACTTGAAAAAAAACTTGAAGAATATTTAGGAGTAAAAAATATTCTTTTGGTTTCGAACGGCACTTTGGCCCTGCAGGTTGCGTATAAATTGCTTGACCTTAAAGGAGAAGTGATTACCACCCCTTTTTCATTCGTTGCGACCACAAGTTCTTTAGTGTGGGAACATTTGACCCCAATATTCGCGGATATTGATTCCGAAACATTTAATATCGATCCAGAGCAGATTGAGAGGCACGTTACTCCAGTAACATCAGCCATTTTGCCGGTACATGTATTCGGCAACAGCTGTGAGGTAGAAAAGATTGAGTCCATTGCGATTGCCCATAATTTGAAAGTAATTTATGATGCTGCGCACGCATTTGGCGTTGATTACAAAGATAAAAGCGTTTTGGAATACGGCGACGTATCGACGGTAAGTTTTCATGCAACTAAACTTTTTCATACCATTGAGGGAGGAGCCTTGATCATCCGTGATGACACGTTGTACGCCAAAGCAAAGCGCTTGATCAATTTTGGGTATGAAGAAGGGGAGATAAACGGGCCGGGGATCAATTCCAAGATGAATGAATTTTCTGCAGCGATGGGATTGGCCATATTGGACGATATGGACGGAATCCTAGAAAAGAGGGCGCTTATTTGGAATCGTTACCGGGAGGCGCTTCAAGGGCATGTAGAGTTTCAAAAAATGAATAAACATTCGACGAATAATTATCACTACTTCCCCATCATTTTGCGAGACGAAGATCAGGTACTGAAAGTCCAGCAAGCGCTTAATGACGCAAATATCTTTCCCCGCCGGTACTTTTATCCTTCACTCGATACCCTTGATTACCTACAGCCACAGCAGCCGATGGAACGATCACGCGATATTGCGAATCGCATACTTTGTTTGCCGATTTATCCGGATCTATCGGAAAATGAACAAAGCGGAATCATCAAAATTCTAAATCGGGAGCTTAATTAATATGCGAGAAGTATACAATCTGGACTTTTGCTTTAAAGGGAATAGGACATATGTACACGGTACGGACATTTTCAATAAAACTTTGGATCTTTTTACTACACAATTAGGATACAAAGAAATTAAAAACATCGATATTTCTTTTCATCATATAGCTACTCAAAATCTTACATTTTTATCTGATTACACCGGAGACGGGAATGATCTTAAAGTAACGATTAAATTTAAAGAGGGAGATAATACTCACCGATTTTTCGCTGTTGAAAACGGGATTGATGTTAATTGCAGATATGAGTATCCTGAAGAAAATATTGTTCAGGCAAGCGTTTTTGACTTGCCTAAGAATCAAGTTACCTTGCAGAAACCATTGGATTTTTCTTTTATTGAAAAAATTGTCGCGATGAACAAAGGATTGCTTGAAAAGCTTTTTGATGCTGTTGACGGAAAATGGTATTTTACGCGACTGCAGCACAATGACGCAATGACCGATAATGCATCAACAGGTAAAATATCTTTGACATTCAAATCAAATTTCAATTTTAAATTAACAAAAACAGCTGTTACGGTTGATGATAAAGAGATCGGTTTTATCTATTTTTCTTTGGTGAAAAAAGGCTAATCATGCTTGGTATACAAAAAATAGCTCATTATCTTCCTGATACAAAAAGTTGGAATGCTGAAAAAAAAGAATGTTTTGATATTGATGATGACTTCATAGAAAACAAAATTGGGGTACAGTGTCGCACGGTTAAAAACGAGGATGACAATACGTCCGATTTGTGTGTAAAAGCCTATCATGAGCTTTTGAAAAAAATCCCGGTTGCTGAAAACGAGATCGAATGCTGTGTTGTCGTAACGCAAAATCCCGATTACAACATACCGCATACGTCGGCGATTGTTCATGGAAAAATAGGGTTATCAGACAACTGCGCTTGTTATGATCTATCCCTGGGGTGTTCGGGATATGTATACGGGTTGTCGAACATTATTGCTTTTATGCAGATGAACGGCATGAAGAGAGGATTGCTTTTTACCGCTGATCCTTATTCGAAAATCATCGATATGCAAGATAAAAATACCGCCCTTTTATTCGGGGATGGAGCAACAGTTACGCTTATAAGCGACGAATATGAATGGAAGCCCGTGACTTTCAGTTTTGGAACCAATGGAAGCAATTACCGCGAATTGATATGTGACGATACCCTTTATATGAACGGACGTGCTGTTTTTAATTTTACGGCAACGACTGTTCCAAAGCATATCAAGGAGATGATGGAACAAAAGCATCTCAACGATGCGGATATCGACAAATACATTCTTCATCAGGGGAGCAAATATATTGTTGATACCATTCGAAAGAGGTTAGGTGTGGATGCGCACAAAGTTCCCTTTCATATGTTTGAATACGGCAATACGGTTTCATCCTCCATTCCAATGATTCTGGAAGAAGAGCTGGATAAGCCTGAAAATAGTAGAATGGTGCTTTCGGGTTTTGGCGTTGGGTTGTCCTGGGCAAGTGCTATAATTGAAAAAAAATAAAGGAAAAAGAATGAAAGCAACAATAGAAAATATTAAAACAGTGATTGAAAAAGCGGATGTTAGGGGGGATGTAACGATGATGCGCAGTGACGTTCCTATCAGTGAACAAGGGGTTGACTCATTGGATATGGCTAACATCTTTTTATTGCTTGAAGAAGAGTTTGATGTAAAAATCCCGGATGAAGATTTGGCCTTAGTGCAAACCATTGATCAAATCGTTGAGTATATAAACAGCAAAAGTTAATACGTTCTAGCACAAAAGGTGTAAATCAATGGATAAATACAACATACCTGGTGTAAAAACGTTTGAGTACACTAAAATAATCGGGATAGAAAACATTGATTTTGGGAGAAATATCATTATCGATGATTTTGTATTGATCTACGCTAAAAAACAAATGAGCATAGGTAATTTTGTTCATATTGCAAACTTCTCTTCTATTACCGGAGGAGAAGAATTAACGGTTGGCGACTATGCCGCCATCTCTCAGGGATGCCGCATTCTGACGGCGACAGATGATTTTAAAGAATGGGGATTTGGAAATTCGACGGTTTGCAATACGGTTAGAAATGTTAAAAGTGCTCCTATCCAGATAGGAAATTTTTGCATTGTAGGTGCTAATTCTGTTGTTTTGCCGGGGGTAAATATTGGAGAAGGTGCCACAGTAGGTGCCAATTCAGTTGTGACGAAAAACCTGGATCCTTGGGGCATCTACGTGGGTAATAAAAAAATTGGGGAAAGAAATAAAGAAGAAGTATTGGGTAACTTTGAGAAATTTTTATTGATGAGAGAAGATGAAAAAGTCGGGGTTCTTTTTCGTTGAATTTTATTTCAATAGTTTGAATTTTTTTAATTTCGAAATAATTTTTCTTTTCCATCGATTTTTTTGGTATTGTAAGGCAAACCGTAATAACGCTGAATAGCTTTCGCTTAAAATCCAGCTCGTCAGCATTTTATTTTTATAGAATTTTTTTATTTCTTCATTTTGTAGCCGAGAATAATACGTTAAAAGTGCCGCGTCGGTCATAAGAGTCATTTCATATTTTTGCTGCTTGCTTTTTTTCGAAAATATTCCCCCATCATGAATTCGGTACATTGCGGGCTGAATCGTGTCGATATATTTTCCTTTTCCGTAATTTCCCAGTACAGACCATAAAAAAAGATCTCCGAAGGGGCTGCAGAAATCTTCATTGGGATAGGAGGCAAATATGTTTCTAAAACAGGTGGTGAGGGTAAAAATAGGAGTGCTTTGCTGCAATTCAATAGCTTCCAAATCTTTTTTCGCTCCTCCGAGATCGGCATGGATGATGCCGTTTTCGTTGAACGGATGACAGTTATGATAGGTGATGACATATTCGGGGTTTTTTTCTAAAAAATCGACTTGAATTTGAAGTTTTTTCGGATCGGTCCAATAGTCGTCTCCTTCACAAATAGCAATATATTTCCCTGCTGCATGTTTGAAAATAGCGGCTAATGGTTTGATCCCTTGCGAAAAAGTGTTAGTTTCTTCATAAATAGGCTTGATAATACGCGGATATTTGGCGGCATATTCTTGGATGATATCCGAAGTTTGATCGCTAGATGCGTCATCCCGAATGAGAATTTCGAATGGAAAATCGGTTTGTTGCGCCAGAAACCCTCTTAAGGCATCGGCTATGTAGTTTCCATGATTGTACGTGATACAGCAGATGCTGACTATCGGCGTGGACAAAGAAGGGTTCCAAGAACCCGTGATTTCATTTTCGGTCATTTTTTTCCTTGGGTAAATATAATGCAAAAAAATCATTTTCCCATATTTTCTTATATTGGTTACGCGACAGAAAGTCATCACCTATTTTTCGATTCTGGGCCCATTCATCCAGAGGAAGAATAAATTTCGTTTCAGGCCATCCTCCATTATTGGTGTCGTATTTCGCACGAACAACCAAAGGTCTAAAGGTGGTTGCTTTTTCTTTTTCGGCAAATGCCTGTGTCACTTTTTGTGGAGAAAGTGTTTCCATCCAGGTCCGATTTAAATATGGCACGGTTTGCGTAGCATAATAGATTAGAGGTGTGGAGTCGTAGCTTAGGATCGTATCTCCAGGTTTTGCATGCAATCGTATCTGCTCCAGCACCTCCGTGATACTTTGCGCTCGGTGGGAGGAAGTATGAATGCCGACAAGACGTGGATGGTCGACCGGAGAAAGAAGGATAAATTTTGGGCCGTCGCGATAAGGGTGGCGAGCTTGATGGACAAAAGCCGCAATCATCAAAATAGTTAGAAGCATATAGGTGATAGACCGAATTTGCTGATATGTGAGGGTTAACTGTAAGCTGAAGATCTTATGCTGGATGTTGTGTGTGTAGCTGAGTGCATACGAAACGATGAGTGCCATAGCCAGATAAAGTGTGTATTTGGAATTATAAATGCCGGTATCGGAACCGAGAAAGCCAATGCAGAGGTATACAAGTGCAAACACAGAGAGATAAAGCAAGGTGTCGTTTTTATTTTTTACACTGTGAGAAATGAGCAGCAATAACAGGAAAAATACCAATCCGAAAACATAGTAAATGACTTCATGCTCTGCTTGTATGAACGCATACAATCCGATTGTTAAAAAGATGCCGCTCAGCAGTAGCTGAAATTTCCTGAGCAATTTTTCCGAGCGGATTTTTTGTGCTGCAAAAGCCGAGACTGACAGGTATGCGGCGATAAACAAAAGTACATGCAGAGCGCTTTCTGCTGCATCTTTAAGATCGTTTACATAGCGGACGGTCAAACCGATTCCCGAATGGGTGTTGTCTCCGGGACCGTAAAAGAGTGTCTCATAAAGCTGCTTGACGATCGTTGCAAAGAAGTCATAATGACCAAAAGAATACATACACACGAGTACAATGGCAATGGCGATGGATACGCCGGAAAAAAACTGAAAAGATTTAAGAAGCAGTATTTTTGATGAATGGCGACGGAGATAAAAATGGTCAAAAAGGATAAAAAAAGACAACCCAACCCCGATGATGTTCGGAAGGCGGATAAAAATATTGAATCCGATAATGAGGCCGGAGAGAAAAAGATAGGAGGGCTTCTCTTCTCTAAGACCGAAATACAGAAAGTAGATTGCCAACAGGTAAAATGTTGAAGTGGCCATATTATAATTAAACGTATTTAACGATGTATATTGATATGCGACCGCGAGAAAAAGACCGATGAGTATTCCATCCGGGCGAAAATAGTTTTTTAATAGTTGATAAGAAATAAAGACATTAAGATAAGTCAAAAAGACAAACAGAAGTTTATGCCCAAGAAGTCCGATATGGATCCCGACAGTTTTTTCCCAGACTGCGCCCAAGAACATGGTCAGCCATAATCCGGACGAAGAGGCAATAGAGCTGTAATGATCGAAGAACAGGGCGTAATTGGCCACTGAATAGCCGGTATCAGTAATATCAAGCCCCTGAAATATCGAGAACAGAGGATAAAAAATTATGAACGATAGTACTATACCTTTTATACGGGGCAACAGTGTCATCAGGGCTCTTGGAAAAAGCCAAAAATGGTTGATATGATATGGTCTTGATCCGCTCGGCTCAAACCGTAATACATCGGCAGCCGGATGAGTTTTTCACTTTCCGATGTCGTATAGTTATCTATACCGTTTAGCCTTCCGTGCTGCTGACCCGCCGCACTGCTATGCAATGGCACGTAATGGAAAACCGCCACGATACCGTTCTCTTTTAGGAAATCGAGAAGGTGGGTCCGTTCATCTAGATTGTGGACCTTAAGATAAAACATATGAGCGTTATGTTCACAATAATCGGGAATGAACGGAAGGGATATCGCCCCTTTTTGTTCCAGCGGCTTGAGCCGGTCGTGATAATAATGCCAGCTTTGGAGGCGATTATTGTTGATATCGTCGGCAACTTCCAGTTGCCCCCATAAATACGCAGCGCTTAGATCATTGGGCAGGTAGCTGCTTCCGATATCGACCCAGCTGTATTTGTCGACCATCCCCCGGAAAAACAGGCTCCGGTTGGTTCCTTTTTCACGGATGATCTCAGCCCGTTCTGTGAACCCTTCGTCATTGACGATGAGTAATCCCCCTTCCCCCGCGCTTGTGTAGTTTTTTGTCTCATGGAAGCTGTACGCCCCCAGATGACCGATAGTTCCGAGCGGTTTGCCTTTATAGCTGCTCATCATCCCCTGGGAGGCATCTTCGACGACAAAGAGGTTATGGCGATCGGCGATCTCCATGATTGTATCCATCTCGCATGCTACACCGGCATAGTGGACGGGGACGATGGCTTTGGTTTTATCGGTAATCGCTGCTTCGATTTTTGTTTCGTCGATATTCATCGTGTCGGGCCGGATATCGACAAAAACGATCTTTGCACCCCGCAGTACAAAAGCATTGGCCGTACTGACAAACGTATAGGACGGCATGATCACTTCATCGCCGGGTTGGATATCGATCAAAATTGCCGCCATCTCCAGTGCATGCGTGCAGGATGTAGTCAGAAGCGCTTTGGTACAGCCGAGCTGTTTTTCAAACCATGAATGGCATGCTTTGGAAAATGGACCATCCCCTGAAATTTTATTGTTCTGTATGGATTCGAGGATGTATCGTGTTTCATTGCCTGTTACAGGTGGAGTGTTAAATGGAATCATATAAACCTTTCTTGCAAATAGTTTTAGAAATTAGTAACTTGTCATATTGATTTTTTGGTTACTGTCTATGATGTATGGTTGATTCTGTAAATTATAGCATTTAAACAAGAGTTGATAAGTGCCATCGGGGACATTTTCCAGAGAAATAAACTGATCGAATCCTTTGATTTCAACCTTGTCGTCGGCAGTTTGAATGATAAATGGAGAAGCAAGAATCAGAGGAAAGGTTAAACATGTGTTATTGCCTTTAAGGACTAATGCGATTGATTTAATTCGGGTGCGATTGTTTTTAAGGACTGAAGAATAAGTGTTTCCATTAACCCATAATTTTTTCCCGCGGCTTGTAAAAGATTGCTTAATAGCATGAGAAAGTCCAAAACCTATTGGGTCGTTCGGAATTATTGTGTCAGATTTACAGACCCCATATTTCATCTGGGCGGAAAAGGGAGAGGGGGAGAATACCGGTTTGTAATAAAATAGATCATAGCTGTTAAACCGGACTAATGCATTGTAGTGCTCAAAAAAGTATTGTTGGAGCATATTGATCGTACCGGGGGAACTGTATAAGGTGACTCCGGGATTTTTCAGAATCAGTTCAAACATATTCGCGGCGTGATTGCGGTCAAGAATATGTTGGGATAGAGGGCTTTGTTCTCTCCACCCGATGAGGTAATATTGATTTTTGGCAAATATGCTGTAAGAAGTCGTATCAAAAACTGGAATATGACCCATGAAATTGATCGGTTCGGTCATGATGATGATTTGGTCTGATTGCTTGGGCAAAAGGAGAGAGATCAGCTCGGTAGAGAAATAATTCTTTTTTTTGTCATGCATTTGGTATACAAAATATGCACCAAAGACAAACAAAGCCAGGAGAAGCGGCAGATGGCTCTGCAGCCTTGAAGTATCGCGGGAGTTGATTTTGTGTGCAGTCAAAAATATGCCGATGATAAAAATTTCCAAGATGAGAGGTGCAAACAGCCGGTGCGAAAGATTTTGTAAAAAAAGCATATAAAACAATAAGAGATAAAAGACGAGTATGCCGGCAGAAGTAAGAATGAACCGAGAATGAAGGGATATGTTTCTAAGATAAAAATCCCGCTTTGACGTATACCAAAGAAGCAAGGGGAGTATGAGTAAAACATAAATTTCCGGAAAATCCGTCAAAGACTTCACATACAGAGGTATTATAGAATAACCATTTTCAGATTCATACTTATCAAAACGCTCAGCAAGCCCTTGCATCAATTCTTTGGTGTAAATCGTTTTGTCGCTGAACATCCAGCGGAAAAACAGGGCCGTATCGTTTGAGGATAGCCCATGATGTGCTGTAAATCCATGGATTGCATCTGCGTTACCATAGTAATTGGTTCTATCATGTACGGCACCGCGGGCCTTGTTAAAGTCGTAATATTCCGCCCACTCTTTTGTTGAGTGGTAATAATGTACGCTGTACCATGATGCACCGAGTGCAAAAATACCGGCTGCCATGAATGTGGTCAATTGTTTAAGAGACGCATTCCATCGGTTTTTTTGGAAATACAGGAAGTAGATAAACAGCGGCAGGGCAAAAATGAAGGCGCCATAAAAAGCTTTGGTCCTGACTAAAATCCCCAAAGCCATCAATATCCATCCAAAGAATGGATTTCTTTGGGTTAAAACCAGCACAATACCCGCAAAAGAGGTTATAAAAGCTACTTTGGTGAATTGCAAAAAGAGGGTGAATTCGGCATAAAACAAAATGATTGTGAAAAAAACAGCCCATTTGGCTGCACGCCGTACCACAATAGAGTTGAGCGATCCCATAATTGCATAAAATGCTAGGAACTGGATAAGCAGCAGCGTCGCCGCATACCAGTTGTATCCGGGGAAGATGTTATACAGGGTTTCGTAGAAGATTCCCATCAGGATATTTTGAAAGATGATGTATTCGGAAGGAGACCCGGTATAAAGACCGCTGACAATGCTCATCATTCCGAAATCATCATTGGTCTCGTAGCGGATATCGGTAATGGCGGTTATAATTAAGAAAACAAGCAAAAGCGATATGCGTGCTTTTTGCACATCTGTCAAAGTTCTGATCGCATTAGCAAAAAACATGGGTTATTCCGATTCGGGGATAAAAAAATCCCCACAAAAAACCATGATACCGCATATCACCAATGCCGTTCCCGCTATTTTATATTTGTCGATAGTTTCATTAAAAAACAAGTACGATCCGAACATGACCGATAAATAGCTCATGCTCATAATGGCCGTGAAATATTTGAGTTCTATTATTTTCATAAGATGAAACGAGAGGAATACGGTCAGCAAAAAAAGAAAATAGCCACTCCAGAGAAAAAAGTTCCACAATCCTTTTTTTTCGGCGGCTTTTTTGAGAAGCATTTGGCCGGCAGTAGTGAATATAATGACGATCAGGGCTAAAAAAATCTCCATTATGCGGCACTTTTACCCAGTACGTACAAGCCAAGGAGCATCAATGAAAGACCGGCTACATGAAACCATGCAACGTGTTCGTGGAATAAAAATACGGCGTAGAGAAAAATCAATATCTGCACAAGCGACATAAACGGATAGACTTTTGAAAGAGGGACCCGTTTTAAAACATTTTGCCATGTTACTGCACGTAAAACAAGAAATCCGAAACCGGTTGATAGTAACACTGCCATCTCCCATCCTGTTGCAAGTGAAGCGTATTTGATGCTTAAAAAAGAAAAAGATTGCAAAAGAATTGAAACGGCCAGCAAAATATAGGTTGGCCGTTTTACAAACAGGTAAGATCTCATCGTTGGAGCTTAATGAAGTTTTTGAGTGTTTTGCTATGTGCGATGGCAAAATTTCCTGAAACGATTTCACCGTCTTTCACATCTTTGACGACAACGCTTCCTATTTTTACTTGTGCGTGATTTCCGATCACAATACTGTCAGAAATGACTGCGGCAGTTCCAATCCAGCAATGATCCCCCATTTTGACCCGTCCTGCGATTTGCACTTTTCCCGTTATCATGTTATGCCCGCCGATAATGCTGCTGTGCCCGATATTCACCCCAACGCTGATTTTGGTCCCTTCCCCGATTCGGGTGAATGCAGCATCATGCGCACGTTGTACGATGCTGCCGGCCATAATTTCCACATTCGGCTCGAGATGCACTCCGCCGGCGTGTAAAAATTTGATCAGCTTGCCTGAGCGGTCTCGTTTGAAGTAAAATCCTTCGCATCCGATAATAACGTTATCTCCGATGATGACGTTGTCTTCCACCACAGAGTAGTCTTCTATAATCGCAAAACGTCCTATGGACACGTTTTTCCCGATACGACATTTCGGACTGATGATGGCTGTCGGATGAATTTTTGCTGAGGGATCGATTCCGTAGGACATGGAAGGGAAAATTTCACCCGCAGAGATAAGGGCATTGGTTATTTGCCCAAATAAGATGTCGGGTTCTGGATGAACAGCCAGGGCCTTGTTGCTGCTTATTTCACCCGCGAGATCCGGATGAGTGATAATACACGAAACATGGGGATTCTTATCGGCATGATGGATGTATTCCAATGTCATTGCATAGCACAGCAAATGATTGCAATGATCGGCTTTTGCGCTTCCAAGAGACTCAAAATCACCGTCTCGCAGGATTTCCGCTTCTTTGGCTAATTCGGATAATTTATGCATGTGTTACTCGTCGGAATTGGTTTGGTCAAAGATTTTCCGGATTTTGTATTTCGGAGTACCGTTGACCTCCATCAAAATTCTTATCAGATATTCGCCGATAAGTCCAAGTAAAATGAGAATCAACCCGGCATAAAAATTGAGCATGACCATAATGCTCGTCCATCCCGGCAGTGTGTCATTGGTTATGAAATGCCGAACGAATAGAAATATTGAGAGTAAAAAGCTGATGAAAGAAACTATGATTCCGATCATGCTGATTACCTGGAGCGGTAAAGAGCTGAAATTCATCACATTGTCCAAAGTCGCTTTTAAAAGTTTTAGAAAATTGTAATTGGATTTTCCGTATTTCCGGGCATGATGTTCGATTTCAACGTTGATAATACGGTTCGTCGATTTTAAGATCAATGCACCTATGACAGGTGATATGGTCCGGTGGCTTACAACCGCATCTACCAGTTCGCGACGCATAATCCGGAATGCGGACATAGCAAGCTTTTTGGGTTTGCCGTAAATTTTGTTGTTAATAAAATTGATAAAAGATGATCCGATATTTCTGAAAAGGCTATGCTTTTTTTCTTGGTATTTTCCGAATACAGCGTCAATCTCATCGTATTGTTTAATAGTATTATAGAGTTTCTTAATCTCTTCGGGAGGATGCTGCAAGTCGTCATCGAGAGTCACCACGAAATTGCCTCGGGAGATTTCAAAGCCGCAGATTAGAGCCCGGAACTGACCTATGTTATACATTAGATCAATCGCTTTTACCTGTGTATGACGTGTTGCGATTTTTTTGAGCTCACAAAGGGTTGAGTCCTTAGAACAGTCATTCACGAATATAATCTCATAAGAAATATTCATAGATTCCACAGATTCAATAAGTCTCTCTGCTAATTCAGAGAGAGATTTGGCACTGTTATAACAAGGAATAACAATACTTAACTCTAACATTGTACTCTTTATTTGGTTTAATAAAATATATTTTACAACAACGATCCCCAACCTAAAATAAAATAGTCATTATTAAAACACCTTTATTATGGCTGGCTGGAAGGTACGCTGAAAAGCTGGGCAGGTGTGTTATCAAAGACGACCTTCGAGGCTATGTTGCTCCAGTGGGTATCGTCGGCGTAATAAATATCTTTGACTCCCTTTTGAACCTCTTTTTGCAAGATCATTTTCGTATCGATGAAGCCGTACCGTTTTTCCATCGGCCGCAACAGGTCAAAAAGGGGATTTTTGCCGAAAGTGTTGCGGGCGATGTAATCATGATACAGATCGTATTTATCGACGGCGATCATGTAGACGAGTTTGATGTTTTTTGCGGCCAACAAATCGGCCAGGCGGTTGAAGTTGTCGTTCATCAGGGCGACACTCTCGGGCGTTATTACCCCCAAAGAGGTGATGTCGTGCTCGAACGCCAGGAGAGTTGATGCGGCTTTGACGTTAAACATTGGCTGGGTAAGTGGCAGTCTGTAAGCGTTCGAATAATCGAATGCGTTGGGCGAAAACTGATAATAGAGGTTGTAGAGGGGAAGCTTGTAATTGGCGGTCGAAATAAAAGAAATATCTTCCTTCTTGGGCTTTCCGTCTCCCCATTTTCCGTTTTTCAAATCATTATAAAGCGCGTCGCGGGTCACATTCTGGTCCCATCTGATCGGCTTGGCGAATCTCCCCATCGTATAGCGTCCGACCGATTCTATCAGGACGGCTTTTGGATTGATTTCTTCCAATAATCCGGATATCAGTAACGCTGTGACCGCCTCGAGATAGTTTTCTCCGAAAAGAGAAGGATTGATATTAAGGACGGTGCATTTGTATTTTGACGCAATATGGTCTTGATAGTATCTGTTTTCACCTCCTGCACCTCCATTAGAAAAAGAGTCCCCTATCGTAACAATATCAACGCTTTGCCCTTTCCACTGGGAAAACTCGATGTGTTTATGCGCAAGGGTGTCTTGGTTGGTACGCAGATGTACAGAGGAGAGCTGATAACCGATACGTGCCAGATCGCCGACTTGATAGGGGGCGGGGACGTCGAGCAGTTTTGACGTCAAAGAAAACCATACCGCCGCATGATAAAGTACAAAGATGCTCAAGGCTCCTACAAGAATCGAAAGGTAGCGCCGCAAAGAAAGCGGTCTGGAGAAGTAAAGTTTCAAGTGAGAAAACATGTTAGTCCTTGCCTGTACCGGATAATGAGCCGGTCGTAGAGAAATGTTGGCGGTATTGGCGCTGTCGGGCCACATGGGCTTCAGCGGTAGCCGCGGTGACCAAAATTCCGAAATCATCGGGAACGGCGTGCCGGTCTGCAAAAAGCCGGGCAAAAACGAGTTCGCCGACTTCGCCGATGACATGTGAACTGTCGCGGAACTTCATGGGCTCCTTGCTCAATGCGCTGTAGGTACAAAAATCGGTGTAAGGCTGTATGCCGGCTAGCCCTTTTTTCCAGTATTCAAATGTAGCCCCAAGCCCTATGCCGTATACCATATCCATATGGCGGTAAAAAACGGGGCTGGTGTAGAGGGTACACGTGACGTTGCGCTCTTTGCAAAATTGCACGGTTTCCCGCACCAGGGCAAGTTTCGGATCGATTGACGACGGATTTTTAAAGATTTCCGATTTTAAGAACGTTACGTCGGTCGCGTATTGGCGAAGGATGTAATTGATGTTGAAATCGACTCTTTTGCGCGTGAAGGGCTGCCCTGTCGTTTCGTCAGGCTCGGGAACGGAGAATCTGTTTTTCTTTACGGTTTTAAAACTGCGGGTGAGCGTTTTAAAACTAAAAAGAGAGATGAGATAATCATTCAGATACGGCGTTTCGGAGAGGCGCTGCGCCTCAAAAGCGGGATCGATGGGTTTGGTAGGGTTGAACGAAAAGAAATCGAGCGACCAGACGACATTTTTAACGTCTCCCCGTCCGACCATGTAACGGATATAAGCGGCCTGCTCGTCAATCGTCGAACCGGCCATCGACGCGTTGTAGATCGGCCCTTCAAGATAGGGGGCGAGTTGAGATTCCCCGAACAATCCGATTCGGGAGGTCCCCATCATAATCGTTTTGGGCTCGAGGCGGTTGGCGATGTAAAATTTGCTCATCCGGTCCGATAAAACATACTCTTTGCGGGGGGCAAAACTATCCAGCCCATGCCCGAAAACGTTATAAGGGTTGACGATCAGGTTGATCCCTGAAACAATGCCGATGATGAGGAGGGCACCTGCGATGAAGCGTGTGACCCATTTTTTCGTCTCCAACAGAGGACCTTAGAAGTTGAAATACAAAAATTCGGAGACGCGCGACATCATCGAGACGGCCGTCAGAAAAATGGCGATCGTAAATACAAGGTTCCAGCGTGTGGGTTTAAACCCGTTCCACAATTCCATCGAGTTTTTGAGCATCAGGACCATGACGAAGCCGAGGATAATGTAGACGGTGGTCTGGGCTTTGCCGTTGATGTGTTCATACACGCTTCCGAATTGGACAAGCTGGGAGTTGATCTCTCCGAAGTACTTCGCGTATTTTTCGGGGAGAAGTATGCCGTTGCCGCCGAGCATGCCGGAGAGGATATTTTTGGCTTGCTGCCAGTTTTCGGCACGGAAGAAGATCCAGGTGATATTGATGAAGTTGAACGTGACGAACCATGCGAGGAGGGTATTCATTTTTTGGCCCATTTGCTGCCATGCACGGTGAAGGACGATGGCGATGCCGTGGAGGGCTCCCCAGATGACGAACATCCACGAGGCACCGTGCCAGAGGCCGCCGATGAGAAAGACGGTGAAGAGGTTGGAGTAGGTGCGGAATTCGCCGTTGCGGTTACCGCCGAGGGGAATATAGATGTAGTCTCTCAGGAAACGGGAGAGGGTGATGTGCCAGCGTCTCCAGAAGTCTTGGATATTGAGGGCTTTATAAGGGCTGTTGAAGTTGATGGGGAGCTTGATGTTGAACATCAGCGCAACACCCAGCGCCATATCGGTATAGCCGCTGAAATCGAAATAGAGCTGAAAAGTATAACTGAGGCTGGTAGCCCAGGCTTCGATCAGGTTGAGCGCCTGGGTAGTTTCAAATCCGGCATTGGCCCACTGTGCGAACGTATCGGCGATGACGACTTTCTTGAAAAGACCGATGGAGAAAAGAAACAATCCCGCGGCGATATTACGATAATTGATCACCTTGCTCTTGATCGAATCGAACTGAGGCATCATCTCCTTGTGATGGAGAATCGGTCCGGCGAGAAGGTGGGGGAAGAAGGTGACGAAGAGGGTATAGTTGAGATAATCCATCTCTTTGACTTCGTCACGGTAGGCATCGACGAGATAGGCGATCTGGGTGAAGGTAAAGAAGCTGATCCCAAGGGGAAGGACGATGTGCATCAGATCCCACTGCGTACCCAGAACGGTGTTGGCATTGGAAATGAAGAAGTCCATGTACTTGTAATAGGCCAACAGCACGATGTTGGAGACGATACCGAACGCCAGTACCGCTTTACGGGAGAACCCTTTTTTCGGAGATTCCGCAGAGCCCATCTTGGTGATCGTGGAGCCGACGGCAAAGTTAAAAAGGATCGAGCCTAAAATCAGCGGCAGATAGATGATGTTCCACCACGAATAAAAGAAGAGGGACGCGAATACCATCCACGCTTTGGATGCCTGAGTAAGGCGCTTGTTATTCAGCCAGAAATAGACGAAAAAAGTGATCGGCAAAAATAAAAAGATGAACTCGTAGCTGTTGAATAACATTGGACCTACCGGATTTTTTCGTGGAAATGCATCAGGTAAGAATCAATGTTCTCTTGCGTCAGAACGGTTCCGAACGTGTTTTCCCCGTAGAATTTTTTCACCATTTTGTCTCCGAGAACACTTCGATAGTGCCACACGTCATAAAAGTTTCGCTGGTCTTTGTTTTCTTCCCAGCCGCCGCTGAAATCATACACGGTGCCGAACAAAGCGACGATATCGCGTTTGTAGCGCTGATAAAATTGATTGAGCTGCGGATTATCGATGATCATTTTTGTCGCTTCCAGCTGTTCGGGAGGGATAAATACGATCAGCCGGATACGGTGAACGTCGCACAGGCGTTTGATTTCGCGTAGGTATTCCAGCGATTTTGGGGTGTAGACGTACGGAAGGTCGATGAAGCGTTCTTTATAAATCGAACGGGCGATATTCTGATACCGTTGCTCGGAAAAATCGAATTGATTGGCGGCTATTTTTTGATCGTCTCCATAATAATTGATGGAACCGTCGGATTCGAAAAATGTTTCGGGTTGGTTGCGAATCGAGTTTTTTAAGGATTTAATCGCCATTTTGAGAGCATAGTGGGAGAGGTAATTGCCTTCGTTGCCTTGAATGAAACGCGCTTCAACCGGCTGGTCCGGGTTCTCGACATCGCGGTGAAAATTCAAAAAATCGACTCCGAGATAGAGCGTATGGGGCTTTTTGTATTTAAGCCATTCATTCAGAATAAAGAGCTTTTCGCGATTGGATGCCATACTGACCGCAAAGTTGTAGCACTTTTGCATTTGGGGATGATTGGAAGGGACGATTTTCATCGTACGGGAACTGCCCATGATCAGAGAATCGAATTTTTGAATGTTTTGCTGGTTGAAAATGTAATGGTATTTTTCGCTCCGTTCTTTTACGATGGGTTTGAGGCGTTGCTCGACAACCCAAGAGCGGCTTCCGAAGGGATCAATGATCGTATTAAAACTGTAAACGGTACTTAAAACAACGGCGATGAAGACAACGGCTATCAATGTCCATTTTCGCGGAGAAATCGGCATCGCAGGAATCATCGGTTCCCTTTCAGGGATTGCCGATAGCGTAAGCTCTCTTTCATCGGAGCCCCTTTAAGCATAAAAATCAACAATTTGAGATTATCGGCAGAGCGGAATGAACGGCGCAGAAGTTTGAATATCTGCAAAAATTTCATTAGGGAAGCTTGCCAAAAAGGGAAATGTTTGTTGAGCAAAAGGGTATAGGAAATATAAAACTCTTTGGCGATCGCAAGATTCCTACCGGTACTCGCACCGGCAATGTGGGTGATTTTTGCTTCCGGAAGCGAAACGACTTTTGCCCCCGCATCCCACACCCGTTTGCAAATGTCTTCTTCTTCGCAATAGAGAAAAAATGCCGTATCAAACCCGCCGAGCTGATCGAAGAGCTCTCGACGGAAAAACATGCAGGAGCCGCTTACGACTCCGACTTCGGTGGGATTGGTTAGGACGGTTTTGTTTCCGGGAAAACGGCTGGCGCCGATGAACCGCGCAAATCCGGAACCCAGCAGCTGTTTGGACAGGGATGGGAATGTCTTGAAAGAGGTGCTGCGTCTGCCGTGTTCATCATAAAGCTGAGCGCTGAGCAGGCCCGCGTCGGGATGATTTTCGGCGTAGGCCAAAAAGGTGCCCAGAATATCGTTTTGCAACAGGGTGTCGTTGTTCAAAAAAAGATAATACCGTCCCCGTGCGTGCTGTACCCCGAGCATGTTCCCCATCGCAAATCCTCCGTTGAAACGGCTGGGGACAATCCGTACCCCAGGAAGGCGGCTGATCGCGTCAAGTTGCACAAAATCGGTCTCTTCGGAGGCATTGTCGACAATGATGATTTCATATTCGAACGTGTCCGGCACCGCCTTGCGGATCGATTCGACCATATGGCGGGTATGTTCGGCCGAATTGTAGTTGATCGTGATAATGGAGACGAGCATCCGGGGCCTTTAGAGGAAGGGTAAGAAGCGGTACAGCTTCAATCCGATCGATTTTTTGAACGCCAAAGCAAAAGGGTTACGACGGGTAATCGCAAACAGCAGCGAGCGGTATTGTACAAGGAGAAAAAACATCCGAAGATTGAACCAGCGGGATTCAAACGAAGCGTGAGCCTGCTGCAACCGCATCAATACGCTCCGGTGTGTTTCATCAAGCTCCGAAATACGCAAGAGATCGCCGATGATTGCTGCCCTAGATACGTGTTCTTCACGTTTTTTAGCCTCTTTGGAAAGCAATTTTTCCAGAAAAGAGCGTTTGGACTTACGGTGAATACTAAGCGTATTCGAAGCATGTTGCCGGTACCCGACCAGCGGTTCGTCAATATATCCTATCCCCTCGCGCGACGCAGCGCATGCCCCGATCCACGCATCAAAATAAAGGTGTTTCGGAAAAGGGAAAAGGTGCTCAAGAAGGGAACGGCGCAAAAGGATCGCATGGGCCGATATGCAGTTGTCGTACACGAAACACAGCGGTGATGAAGCTTCGATAAAACGGTTGCGAAGTTTTTCGGAAAGGGTTTTCCCCATCGGGTTTCCGTCTGAGTCGATCAGCATCGAATCGGCGTATGCCAGTGATTTTGTCCCGATAGTTTGCATAAGCCGCTCAAGTTTCTCAGGTTCCCACAGATCGTCCTGGTCGCACAGGGCAATGAATTCTCCCTGCGCTTTGGAGAGGGCGGATTCAAAATTGCGTATGTACCCCAGATTTTCGGGATTTTGAAACAATTTGATCGGCAGCTTTGCGCTATAGCTCTGGATAATTGCCACCGTTTCATCCTCGGAACAGTCGTCCTGAATGATAATTTCGTACACCGGCACCGTTTGGGCCGCGATCGAATCGAGTTGTTCCCGAAGATACGCCGCTCCGTTGTAGGTCGCGATGACAATCGAAATATTCGGATTATGAGAGTTTGGCATGGATGAAATCGATCCGTTTTTTGAGGCTGTACATCAGTTTGCGGTTAAACAGGGCATTGAGAAAAGAACACCCGGACAAATAAAGGGGTGTACAGGTGGTTCTGACAAAACGGCTCTGCAAAACACGGCGGTATTTGTCAATCAGCCTTTGTTTGGCGCTAAAAAAACTCTCATCGCAATTTCCGCCGCTTTTATGGTAAAGATGAAAATCGATGACGTAAGCGTTGTATCCCAGAATGTCGGCGATCAAACATAAGTCGGTGGCATAGAAATGGAAACCTCTCAAATCGTGCGAAGGGGTCAATCCGCTTGATCTTTTGACGATTAGAAAGTTCTCATCCAGGCTGCGGACTTTTGCCGGGAACGGACCTTTGGCAACATCCATCCCGTACGGATCGCTGATGCGGATCGCTTTACGGTTCGAATCGACATATCCGGCGTTGCCCGCTATCGCCCAATGCGGATCCGTTTTTTCGAGCTCCTCCACGCAAGCACTTAGACGTTCGAAGCCATCGTAGGAGAGTACAACGTCCTGATGGCAGATAATCACGTATTGTGCGGTTGATTTGGTTAAAAAAGCCCGTACACCGGTAAAACCGTCGTATTGGTTCCCGGCCGAGTTGTCGGCGTAGAGAAACTCCGAGTTTTCATCCGTAAAGCCTGCTTTGCGGAAAGAAGCAACCATTTCTTCGTATTCTTGGGTGCTCGTGACGAGGGTGCATACGGAAAAAATCTTGGATGTTCCGATGCTATTTATATCGATCGGAATCATCCGCAGTATTTCCCCAGATACCATTCGATCGTTTTGACGATACCGGTGTCGAAGTTCTCATCGGCTTTCCACCCCAGTTCGGTTTCAAGCTTCGTCGCATCGATGGCGTAGCGGCGGTCATGCCCGGCGCGGTCTTCGACGTAGGTGATCTGCTCTTTATAGCTTTTGCCGTCTTGGCGTGGTTTCAGCGTATCAAGGAGTGTGCAAATACGATCAACGATCTGGTTGTTGTTACGCTCGTTCCGTCCCCCGATGTTATACACTTCGCCGCTGCGTCCGGTATGGTAGACCAGATCAATCCCTTTGCAGTGATCGAGGACGTAGAGCCAGTCACGGATGTTTTTCCCATCACCGTAGACGGGGATATGTTCAGCATTCAGCGCTTTGCGGATGACGGTCGGGATCAGTTTTTCGTCATGCTGCTTAGGGCCGTAATTGTTGGAACAGTTGGTAATGACCGTATTCATCCCATAAGTGTGGTGGTAGCTGCGTACGATCATATCCGATCCCGCTTTGCTGGCGCTGTAGGGGCTGTTAGGAGCGTATGGCGTGGATTCGGTGAAAAGATCGCTTGGATCATCGCTGAGGGTGCCGTACACTTCATCGGTGCTGATATGGTGGAAACGGCACCCCTCATAGCTGCTTTTGTAAGTGAAAGGTTTTTCCATCCAGTGTTTGTAGGCGACATCGATCAGGGTAAAGGTACCGTTGACGTTGGTCTGGACGAATACGCCGGGATTTTTGATCGAATTGTCGACGTGGCTTTCTGCGGCAAAATGGATGACGCCGCGGATGTCGTATTCCTGAAAAAGCGATTCGACGAGACTCCGGTCGCAGATGTCTCCCTTGATAAAGACATGGCGGTCGTTGTTCTGGACTTCAGCGAGGTTTTCGAGGTTGCCGGCATAGGTCAGCAGATCGAGGTTGACAAGACGGATATCAGGATGTTTTTCAAGGAAATAAGGGACGAAGTTGCTTCCGATGAAGCCGGCGCATCCGGTGACTAAAAGGGTTTTCATTGTTGTTCTCCTAAGTGTTTGAGGCATTGTTTAAGACTGTCTTTCCAATACGGGATGACGATATTAAAGTCGTTTTTGATCTTTGCTTTGTTGAGCAGACTGTAATGGGGGCGGACCGCCGGTGTCGGATATTGATCGGTCGTAATCGGGTTTACGATGCATTGCACCCCGCCAAGATCAAAGATCGCTTTGGCAAAATCGTACCAGCTTGCAACCCCTTCGTTGCTGTAGTGATAGATCTCCGGTGCGGCGTTATCAATCTGAGGCACGATTTCCAGAATCGCTGCGGCGAGATCGCGTGCGTACGTAGGTGTCCCGATCTGGTCGTAGATCACTCCCAGCGATTCGCGCTCTTGCCCCAGACGAAGCATTGTTTTGACAAAGTTGCTGCCAAAGGTCGAATAGACCCATGAGGTACGAATAATGACCGTATTGGCCGGAGCGACGGCAAGGATGGCGTTTTCACCGTCCCGTTTGGTTCGTCCGTAAACTCCCTGCGGATCGGTCGGATCGCTCTCGACGTAGGGACGGTGGTTGCGTCCGTCGAAGACGTAGTCGGTGGAGATGTGGATGAGGCGGCTGCCGTCACGTTTGGCGATCTTGGCCAGCATCGAGACGAAACGGTGATTGATCGCATCGGTAAGCTCCGGTTCGGATTCGGCCCGGTCTACGGCGGTGTAGGCCGCACAGTTGATGATGACGTCGAAACGGTTTCCTTCGAAGAAGTCTTCCATTTTGCAAAGATTGCCCAGATCCAGTACGGTTCGGTCTGCAAACTCAAAGTGATACGCAGGTAATGCAGCGAGGGCCGTAAGATAGCGCAGTTCACTTCCCAGTTGCCCGCCGGCACCTGTTACCAGTACCTTAAGCACCGGAGCCCTTTAGGGGATAGAGGTCGGTTCCGTAATCGAACAGATCGGCATCGCTGAGTAACGGCTGTTTTGAATCCTTGGCAGAGAGCTGAAGCCGATCGCCGGAAACCATCCAGTCGATGTTCAATGCCGGATCGTTGAAAGCAATGCCGCGATCGCATTCTGGACTGTAGTAATTATCGACTTTATAAGCAAACGTACACGTTTCGCTCAGTACGAGAAATCCATGTGCAAACCCTCTTGGAATGAGGAGCTGGCGTTTGTTCTGCCCTGACAGCCGAACCGAAACGTGCCGGCCGAATGTCGGAGAACCTTTGCGGATATCGACGGCCACATCGAGCACTTCTCCTTCGATGACCCGTACCAGTTTGGTCTGAGCATAGGGAGGAAGCTGGTAGTGAAGTCCGCGAAGCACGCCATAGGAACTGGACGACTCATTGTCTTGGCAAAAATCGATCGCATATCCCAAGAAATCCCTGAGCTTGTCGGCACGAAACGTCTCGACAAAATAGCCACGCGCGTCGCCGTGGACTGCGGGATCGATGATAACGACATCCGGTATTTCGGTTCGCGTAAACGTCATTCGCCCACTTTCCCTTCGTTGGCTCTTCGGATAAGGTATTGGCCGTATTGGTTTTTGGAAAGAGGCTGTGCAAGTTCCAGCAGCTTTTCTTTGGTAATGTAACCCATTTCGTAAGCGATTTCTTCGATACACGCCACTTTAAGCCCCTGACGGTTTTCGATCGTCTGGATAAACATGCTCGCTTCGAGCAAGCTCTCATGCGTACCGGTATCGAGCCATGCATAGCCGCGCCCCATCAATTCCACTTTAAGGGCGTTTTGCGCAAGGTATGCCTGATTGACGGTGGTGATTTCCAACTCTCCCCGATCGGAAGGTTTTACGTTTTTGGCGATTTCGACGACGCTGTTGGGATAAAAATAGAGCCCTACGACGGCATACGAACTTTTGGGCTTCGCAGGTTTTTCTTCGATGGAGAGGACATTTCCATCTTTATCGAATTCAGCTACCCCATAACGTTCAGGGTCTTTGACCCAATAACCGAATACGGTCGCCTTGTTCTCTTCGGTGACGTTTCGAACCGATTGTGCGAGCATTTTGGTCAGGCCGTGGCCGTAAAAAATGTTGTCGCCCAGCACAAGGCAGACATCATCGTCTCCGATGAAGTCGGCTCCGAGGATAAATGCCTGTGCCAGTCCGTCGGGGGAAGGCTGCACACAATATTCAAACCGCATACCGATATCACTGCCGTCTCCGAGAAGCTCTTCAAAACGGGGCAAGTCATGCGGAGTGGAGATGATCAGCACTTCGCGGATTCCTGAGAGCATCAGCACGGAAAGGGGGTAATAGATCATCGGTTTGTCGTAAATCGGCACCAGTTGTTTACTGACCCCTTTGGTAATCGGATAAAGTCGTGTGCCGCTTCCGCCGGCTAAAATGATCCCTTTCATACATCCCTTTCGTCTGTGAGTTTTTCAATGCCGTTTCGGCAAACATAGCGTTGTACGTCAAAATTACGTTTGAGAATGGCATCGTTTTCGCGCAGTGTATCTGAATTAAAATTTTTCTTATGGTAAAGGTGGTAAACGTTTGCGGCATTTCGGCACGATTTTAATTCAATGCCTAGTCCTCTGAAACGCCATCCCAAATCGATATCTTCACCTACGGACGGCTTAGTGTAATCTTCATCAAGACCGTTGATGGCCAGCATGTCTTGTTTATAGCAAGAATAGTTGCATCCGATGATGTAGCGTACATGCCGTTGCTTGAGAAAACGGTAAAACCAGCTCGTGTAGGGGATGTATATCCCTTCCTCGTAGTGGCGGGTGCCGTCACGGTGATGCGAAACGGCATTAAAGAGGTAATTCTTGGTGAGGTTTTGAATCGAAACGGTTCCATCATAGACCATTTTTGTATATTTTTCACCCAGTTCGGAGCGTTTTCCGCAGCATACTTTACCCGGCTCACTGCATGCAACATGCCCTTCGATAAAGCGGGGATGCGGAACACAGTCGCCGTCGATAATAATGAGATAATCTCCCGACGCTTTTTTAATGGCATTGTTGAGAGAACGGGCTTTGCGCCAGCCGGTATCTTCCTGTGTCAGATGAATCAGGCCCGGGAACGTTTGAGATTCCAGAAACGTTCGCATCCCTTCATATTCGCCGTCTTCGGCAATAATGACTTCATCGGGTAGTCGCGTTTGATGGCGTAAGGCATCGAGCAAAATTTTCAGTGCTTCCACGTTTTTATAAACGGCAATGATAAGAGATATTTTGTGCGGTTTAGTCATAATGATATTATAGCCTACTTCCCTTTAGAGTCCTAAATCTCTATTGTTTCGGCGTTACATAAGGCTCTATGGCCGTTTCCACCATTGACGGTGTTATTTTTTTCATGCACTGATTATCAAGGCATGTCTTGATGCGGGGAGTAGCATTGCACGGACTGCATTCCAACTGCATCGAGATAATATGCACATCATTATTTGGGGTTTGATACGGGCCTGTCCCTTTCGGATTTGAGGGACCGAACAAGGCAAAAGTACGCGTATTGACCGCCGATGCAATGTGGGAAGGCCCCGTATCAGCAGTAATAATCGCTTCGGCCTCCCGAATTACCGTGATTAACTGGGTCAGGCTTGTTTTCCCGACCAAATCGATGACGGATGGATCAAACGGACGCAAACGGTTGAAAAAAGACTCTTCCCCCTGACCACCGATGACAACCAGATGGTACTTCGGCGCTAAACGGGCAATAAGTTCTTTCCAGTGCTCCGAAGGCCAGGCCCGATGAGTGAATTTTTTATGATGGCTTGTGCTCGGATTGATCACGATGTAGTGCTCCGGCAATCGGAACGCATTACGAACATCTTCCGATGGATCACCGTACAATACAGGGTAGGAATCGTTTAATACGGAAGGCTCGATGGCCGTTTCATATATAGTTTTAAGACTTTCTATTACGTGCGGAGAAGGGAGCGGACGGATTTGGTTGTACGGCATTCCTAATTTATGTCTTGCCGCTATTTTCTCTGCCAGCGAGAAAAAAATACGGCCCGATTCCAAATTGATCAATAAGTCGTACGGATGTTTTTCGGAATGCTTGATGATTGCTCGTTTTTCGCTGCTTAAAAAAACAGGGAGCTTGCGATGGCGCAGGTGAAATACCCGGTGAATGCGTTTGTCGAGCTTGAAAAGTGCAGATGCAGCGGGCGCGCCTATCCAGTCTATGATAAGGTCTGAACCGTATTGACGGCGTAAAGCTTCGATAACCGGCAGTGCGAAAATTGTTTCGCCCAATGCACCGCTTCTGATAATTAATACACGTTTAACATTCTCAATCATATAGTGCTCTTTGAATAGATTTCAAAAGTATATCACGTGCTTGCTAATGAAATGATTGAGGAAAAGTAGGAGTTTTCAAGCTGTTTAAACAAATTAATACACTTATTTTGCCATAATTCGCGCATGAAAATATTAATGATCGATCATGCCGGATTTCAGCTGCAAACCCGAAAAATGTTATTGGAAGATGCGTTGCACGGCTCTACCGTCGATGTAGCCTCAACATTAGGCGAAGTATATTTGGTATTCCAAAAAGATCTCTACGATGTCGTGATTATCGACAATACGATCGAAAACGGGTAGGAATGCGTTGATTACATTCTTCTGACCGATCCTCAGCAGCAGATTCTCGTCGTCAGCGATGCGGTTCATTGCGTCCTCAAGCGCTGCGGGGATTGTGTCCAGAAACATCATATCCGCCGTCTGAATAACCCGACTCCGATTAAAAATATTGTCCGGATGGTTGACGGGTTCAAGGGATACGAGTGCGACCACTACGACGAAGAGACCAATAATCTTTAAAACACACACTGCTACACGCCGGGTGATGCGAAGAAGCATTGTACCCGGAGATACGTAATCGCCGTTTCTTAAAAAATCAGATTGATGTTACATTGTTGTATGAAAAAATGAAGGAAAGATGCAGTGGCTCCGGATACTGGATTCGAACCAGTGACCAAGTGATTAACAGTCACCTACTCTACCGCTGAGCTAATCCGGAATAAAAATAAAGGTTCTTAAAAGTGGCTCCGGATACTGGATTCGAACCAGTGACCAAGTGATTAACAGTCACCTACTCTACCGCTGAGCTAATCCGGAATGTTTAAGAGGCGTAATTATATGGTATGAAGGTGAAATTGTCAATAAAAAAAGCGTTATTTTAAGCGTTTTCGAGCAATATTTACCGAAGGAATGTAAAAGATTACGTTTGAACGCTCACTTGGGATTATTTTGCCCTCGGTACAAAGGGTTTCGAAACGTCGGAGGCTTGCACCGTCAAACAGGGCATCGATGTCGTCTCGGGTAAGGGGACGCTTGTCGAGCGTGTTGAGGATCTCCTCATCGTCATACGGCGAGGGGATCGCCTCGGCGTGGGTACGCGAGACGATATGGATCGGGAGCTCGGGATCGAAAAGGCCGGCAAGGCGGTGAAGCTCTGTGAATCCAAGCCCTTCAACCGGATAGGCCGGAGGACGGTCGATCGTGCCGATGTCGATCCGCTCGCAGCGGATACCGTGCAGGGCCGTGTTGAGAGCTTGGATCTCTTGCACGGAGTCGTTGACCCCTTTGACAAAAAGAATCTCGATAAAAAGTTTGCCGCGATACGTTTTTGCGAAGCGATGAATCGCTTCGATGATTTCTTCGATGCGGATTCCCTCTGCGGGGCGGTCGATTTTCCTGAACGTCTCAGCCTGTGCGGCATCGAGAGAGAGCTTGACCTGATCAAACGTCAGAAGGGTTTCAAAGACTGCACTGTCGGTCAGGTTGGCGCTGTTGGAGAGGATGAGGGTTTGAAGGTTCCCTTTGATGGCGTCGATACGTACCATCAACTCGCGCAGATACGGGTACATCGTCGGCTCGCCGTTGGCGGTGATCGTGATCACATCGATGGCGGGATGTTCTCTCAGGGCTTTTTGCAGATCGGCGATGACGGTGTCGGGCGAGATGACGTCATGCTGCATCGTGACCGCCTTGGCCGGGGAAAGTTCACAGTAAAGACAGTCGAAGTTGCACTGTTTATGATCCGGCGAGAGGTCGACCCCCAGTGACGCGCCGAAACGTCTGGAATAGACGGGGCCGAAGATCGTATTCATTTGATCTTTTTGCTGACTCTGTGGCACTCGCGGACGAAGTGCTGTGCGTTCTCGACGGGGACGTCGGGGAGGATGCCGTGGCCGAGGTTGAAGATATGGCGACGGCCTCCCATGATCTCCTGAATCGCTTCGACGCAGGCCGTGGTCTGCTCTTTGGAGTAGAGACGGCAGGGCTCCATATTCCCCTGCAGGACGTAGCGCTCACCCAGCTTTTCTTTGGCCAGCGCCATCGGGGTGCTCCAGTCGACGCCGAAGACGTCGAAGTTCCCGTAGACCTTGTCCAAAAATGCAGGGATCCCTTTGGGGAACATGATGACCGGGATATGGGGATATTTGCCCTTGAGGTATTCGGCGATTTCGACCATGTAGCTCCATGAGAATTCGTCATAACGGGCGGGTTCGATGGCAGCGGCCCAGCTGTCGAAGATCTGGACGACGTCGACGCCCGCTTCGATCTGGTGTTCCATGTAGAGCTTGACGACGTCGGTCACTTTGCGCAGGATTTTGTGAAGCAGCTCGGGATTGGAATACATCATCTTTTTACAGATATTGTAGGTTTTGGTCCCCTGGCCCTCGATCATGTAGGTCGCGAGTGTCCACGGCGCCCCCGTAAAACCGATGAGGGCTTTTTCGTCGCCGCGTTCGTCGAGCTGGCGGCGCAGGATTTTGATCGTGTCGTAGACATACGTCAGTTTGGACGCCGCTTCCTCGCCGCCGATCAGCTCATCGAGGTCCGCTTCGGACGCGATCGGTTTTTCGAATACCGGGCCTTCGCCTTTGATGAAGTCGAGCTTCATTCCCATTTCGTTGGGGACGACGAGAATGTCGCTGAACAAAATCGCCGCGTCCACGCCGACGAGGTCCAGGGGCTGGATCGTCACTTCGGCAGCCATGTCGGGGGCGTGGCAGAGGTTGAGAAAGTTTCCGGCGCGCTTGCGCACTTCCATGTACTCGGGAAGGTAGCGTCCGGCCTGGCGCATCATCCATACCGGGGTGTAGGGGGTTTCTTTGCCGAAGCAGGCATCGACGAAAATTTTGCTCATTATTGAATCCTTTTCATTGTTTCTGTTCCTTCTTTTCTTGGCACCAAGAAAAGAAGCAAAAGAAGTGCATCTTTGCGGCAAAGCGCTCGTATGCTCCCGGCACTTCTGCCTCCGCATACGGCTTTCAAGGATGCCGCGAAGACGGATAATGTATGAATTATCAATGGTCGTGGTGACCCACTTTGCTCAGGAAATAAAGCCCGACGGCGACGGCCGTGATCGAGAGGGCCAGATAGAGCAGTTCCAGCGCCCCGGTAAAAACCGTATGACCGACTTTCTGGAAAAAACCGACGACGAGAACCATCACGATGACTTTGGAAATCTTGTCTTTGAGCTGGTCGAGGGAATGGACGGCGAGGAGCTGGTTCTCTTTGCCGTGTTCGTCTTTGGCCGGATCGATGTCGGAGATGAACAGCTCGTAGAGGCCGAACGAGAAGATGATCATTACCACGCCGATCAGGTACAGATCGACCGCTCCGATGATGCCGCCGACGATCTCTTCGTGGAAGTGCTCGGGATGGGCATGGGCCGCATAGGTCTGGATGACATAGGCTGCGGTATTGTAAACGTCGACGCTGGCGACGGCGAAAAGGACGAACGCCCCGATGAGGCCGAAGACGACGGCGAGCAAAATCACCAGCCGCGTGCTCCAAAGCCCGTGTTCAAAGAATTTTTCGATGAAATTCATCTTATTCTCCTTGCATTTCCACCCATTTTTGGGCAATACGGACGGCGTTTGTTGCCGCACCGACGCGGAGGTTGTCGGCGACGACCCAAAGGTGCAGTACGTTCTCGCGGTAGAGATCGCGGCGGATGCGCCCTACGAACGTCTCGTTCTGATCCATACACATGGAAGGCATCGGATAGACGCTGTTTTCAGGTTCGTCGAGGACGATGATATTGGGCGCTTTGCGGAGTAGTTCGCGTGCTTCGTCGGCATCGACGGCGCCGTCGAAGGTGAGGGTCAATGTTTCGGCATGACCGCGGAGCGTCGGGATGCGGACGCACGTCGCGCTCACCTCGATCTCCTTGTGCATGATCTTTTTGGTTTCGTTGACCATCTTGAGCTCTTCTTTTGTGTAGCCGGTATCGGTGAACGAGTCGATCTGCGGGATCGCGTTGAGGGCGATACGGTGGGCAAATTTTTTGGGTTCAACTTCGTCGAGTTTGAATGCAAAGAACGCCTGCATCTGTTCAACGAGCTCTTCCATCGCCGATTTTCCCGCACCCGAGGTCGCCTGGTAGGTGCTTACGTCGACACGCACGAGGTCGTATGCTTCATCGAGCGGTTTGAGCGCCTGCACCATCTGGATCGTCGAACAGTTCGGGTTGGCGATGATGCCTGTGTTTTTCCACTGGGCGATATCTTCGGGGTTCACTTCGGGGACGACAAGAGGGACGTCGTCGAACATCCGAAAATGGCTCGTATTGTCGATGACGACGGCTCCGGCTTTGGCGGCATAGGGGGCAAACTGCGCCGATACGCTTCCGCCTGCGCTGAAGAGGGCGATATCGATCTGCTCTTCGTCAAAAACGGTGGGAGTGAGTTCTTTGATCACCAATTCCTGGTCATTGAACGTGACCGTAGTCCCGGCGCTGCGCGCACTGGCAAGGGGTACGATCTTGGCATAGGGGAAGTCGATCTCTTCGAAAATACGCAAGATCTCTTCGCCGACGGCGCCGCTGGCACCGACGATTGCAACGTTGTAACGTTTCATTGGAGGGTATCCTTGGAGGTGATAAATTCACCGCATAATTTTTGGGCGATTATACCCAATCGGTGCTTATATTCGCCCCAAACCGCGTGCTTCGAGGAAGAGCTCTTCGGCTCCGATCCGATTTCCGTCACTGAGAATCGCGGAACGTTCGACGACCGAGATCAATTCGCGGATGTTCCCCGGCCATGTGTAGTTTTCAAGCGCCGCTCTGGCTTCGGGGCTGAACTCTTTGGCTTCAAAACCGTAACGTTCGCAGTACCGCTCCAACGCGGCTTCGGCGATCGGCAGTATCTCCTCGCGCCGTTCGCGCAGCGGAGGGATCAGAAGGGGAATCGTATTGAGGCGGTAGTAGAGGTCTTCGCGGAAGCCCCCCTCTCCGATTTTCCGGTTGAGATCGGCGTTGGTGGCGGTAATGATCCGTACGTCGATTTTTGTATTTTTCGACGATCCCAACCGCCGAATTTCACGTTCTTGCAATACGCGGAGAAGTTTGGCTTGCAGGGAATAGGGCATTTCGCCGATTTCGTCCAGGAACAGCGTTCCCCCCTCGGCAAGCTCGAATTGCCCCGCTTTGGCTTCGGCGGCATCGGTGAAAGCCCCTTTTTCAAACCCGAAGAGCTCACTTTCGATCAGGTTGTCGGGGATGGCGGCCATATTGATCGCCACGAAAGGCTTGGATGCGCGGGGGGAAGTATTGTGGATGTGGCGGGCGAGGACCTCTTTGCCTACGCCGCTTTCGCCGAGGAGCATGATGCTCGCGTCGGTTGCGGCCGCTTTGGCAAGGCGTTCGAGCAGCTTTTCGAGAGCGGGAGAGGTCCCAAGGAACGGTTCTCCTTCCGCTTTCACCCCTCCGGATTTCGGGGTTTTATTAACGACTGTGGCGCTCCGCTCGATGGCGGCGATCAGGGTTTCGATTTCGAAGGGCTTGAGGAGAAAATCCTTGACTCCGAGCTGGATCGACTCGATGGCCCGTGTGAGGGTGGCGTTTCCGGTGATGATGATTACTTCGTATTTACCGCCCAGCGTTTTGACAAATTCGATGCCGTCCATCCCGGGCATGTTGATGTCACTGATGATCAGATCGAAGGTATCGTCGAGCTTTTTAAGGGCGTCGCGGGCGTTTTTGAATGTGTGGACGTCGTATTGTTCGAAATCGCCCATGGCGATTTCAAGGGATTTACGCATGTTGATATCGTCTTCGACAATCGCGATTTTCATCCGGGACCTTTTCAACGGTTATTTGATCAGGGCGATTGTAACAGACTCATCATTAAACTCGACTGCATAACAGCGGGTAGGGAGGGTCAGCGTTTCTTGCGTGCGGATCTGCGCCTGCGAAGAGCGGGTATCGCTTTTGATCCGTCCGGTTTCGGAGAGGGCATATTCGACGAAAGTGCTTTTTCCCCTTTCCAACACCTCTTTTAGCGGCTCTTGCGTACGTCGCAGCAGAACAAGTTCCCGGGAAAGCGAACCGTCGCAGGGACGCATCGCTTTTGAAATATCGAATGTTTCGTGAACGGGAAGGGAGTTTTGGGTGGTGAGCCGATACCCTACATAGTAGTGGTCGGCTCCGAAGCAGAGGGTAGAGATTAACGCAATACCCGTGTATAAGACAGGGCGATTTCCATTTCGACTTCGCACAGACCCTCTTTGAACGTCGTGTTGGTGACGTTGGCGCCGCGAACCAGCGCTTCGACCGACGTGCGGGTACTCGATTGGACGAGCATCAGGTTCTTGATGGTGTCTTGTCCTTCGACCTGGACCCCTTTGACCTTTTCGGCGATCTGGCGGTAGCCATCAGCCATAGCGGCCCGTTTGGCCAGCGCATACGCCTGTGCCGGAGAAGCGGTTACCGAGGGGGCAACGCCCTGGCCCGTAACGGTAATGACGAGTTCACTGTCGGATTTGAGGATCGGCTCGACACAGTTTCCGTCCGTGCCGCTGTAGACACATTTAACCTGGGTCTCCGGTTCGTTGCCCGACAAAAAGCCCGCGTGCAGGGCGGATACGCTCAGAAATAGCGCAAGAGCTGCAGAAATTCGCATACTGTGTTCCTTAAAGTTTCATTGACTTGAGTGATTTCAGCAAAAATCATTCCAATTCGAACGAACCTTCCTCATTTTCGCCGTCGCCTTCTTCTTCGTCGTTTTTCGGACACCGTGAAATACTTGCGACGTCATCTCCTTTGACGATGTAGACGCCGCTGGTGTTGCGTCCGGATTTGGCGATCGTCTGCATGTCGACACGGATCATTTTGCCCGCTTTGGTCAGCGCCATCATGTCCATGCTCTCATCGACCATCAGACAGCCGACGACGGTAGAACCCGTTTTGGCGTTGAGTTTCATCGCGATGACGCCCGATCCGGCGCGGTTGGTAAGGCGGTACTCTTCGGCGGTTGTCCGTTTCCCGATCCCTTTTTCGCTTACCATGAGGATCTCTTCGTCGTCGGATTTGATGATGTTCGCATCGACGACGCTGTCGCCTTCGATTTTGAATTTGATACCGCGTACCCCGCGGGTGCTGCGCCCCTGATCACGGGTTTTTTCGATCTCGAATTTGATACACTGCGCATATTTCGTTACGATGAATAGGTATTTGGTCTCTTCGGTCGCGATATGGGCGGTGATGAGGGTATCGCCCTCATCGAGGACGATGGCGCGGACCCCCGTGCTGCGGATGTTCGAGAACTCGTTAAGCGCCGTACGCTTCACGATGCCGTTTTGGGTAAAGAAGACAAGCGATTTGTTTTCATCGAAATCGGTCGTCGGGATGACTGAGCGGATTTTCTCATCCGCTTCGAGATTGATCAGGTTGACGACCGCTTTCCCTTTCGCGGTGCGTGATCCTTCGGGGATTTTGTAGACTTTCAGCCAGTGGAGCTGTCCACGGTCGGTGACGAACATCAGCGTATCGTGGGTGTTGCAGGTATAGAATTTTTCGATAAAGTCATCGTCGTAGGTCGTGACGGCTACTTTTCCTTTTCCGCCGCGGCGTTGTTTTTCATACGCCGCCAGAGGGACCCGTTTGATGTAGCCGCGGTGGGTGATCGTGACGACCATCGGCTCATTGGGGATCAGGTCTTCGATGTTGATGTCGTCGTAGTTGTCCTCGATGTCGGTCAGACGCGGGATGTTGTACTGTTCGACGAGTTCGGTGAACTCCTCTTTGATGATCCCCTTAAGGACCTCTTCGCTGCGGAGGATGCTCTCGAGGTATTCGATGTGGGCGAGAATTTCGCGCAGCTCGTTTTCGATTTTTTCACGCTCGAGGCCGGTCAGGCGCTGCAAACGCATATCGAGGATCGCCTGCGCCTGGATGGGGGAAAACCCGAATTGTTCCATCAGGCCGTTTTTCGCACTTTCGCCGTCCGCGCTGCCGCGGATCAGTTTGATGATCGCGTCGATGTGGTCAAGCGCTTTTTTCAAACCTTCCAAAATGTGGGCGCGGGCTTTGGCTTTTTCGAGGTCGAAAATCGTACGGCGGATGATGACCGTTTTACGGTGGTTGATGAAGTGGCCCAGCATCTCCAGCAGGGTAAAGACGCGCGGCTCCTGGTTGAACGTCGAGAGCATGATAATCCCGAACGTCGTCTCCATGTTTGTCGATTTGTAGAGGTTGTTGAGAACGATTTCGCTCATCGCGTCGCGTTTGAGTTCGATAACGACGCGGATACCTTCACGGTCGGATTCGTCGCGGATTTCGCTGATCCCCTCGATGAACTTGTCTTTGACGAGTTCGGCGATACTTTCGATGAGGCGCGCTTTATTGACCTGGTAGGGAAGCTCATCGATGACGATGACGTCTTTGTTCGATTTTTTCTCGATATGGGTTTTCGCCCGTACGCGGATACGGCCTCGACCGGTTTCGTATGCGTCGAGGATCCCTTTTTTCCCATAGATGGTACCGCCGGTAGGGAAATCGGGGGCTTTAATGAACTGCATGATGTCGATCAGCGAAGCACCCGGGTTGTCGATCAGGTAGACAAGCGCCTGCAGCACTTCCTGGGGATTGTGGGGAGGAATGTTCGTCGCCATACCGACGGCGATACCGGCCGAGCCGTTGATAAGAAGGTTTGGAACGCGTGTCGGAAGGACATCGGGTTCTTGTGTCGTACCGTCGTAGTTGTCGACCATGTCGACGGTATCTTTGTCGAGGTCTTTGAGCAGCTCGCCGGCGTAGCGGGTCATGCGCGCTTCGGTATAACGCATCGCCGCGGCGTTGTCGCCGTCGACCGAACCGAAGTTACCCTGCCCGTCGACGAGGGGCGCGCGCATCGAGAACGGCTGGGCCATGCGGACGAGCGCGTCATAGACGGAAGTGTCGCCGTGCGGGTGGTACTGACCGATGACGTCCCCGACGATACGGGCCGATTTCTTGTATTTCGCGCCTGCGGAAAGATTGAGTTTGTCCATTGCGTAGAGAATACGGCGGTGAACCGGTTTGAGCCCGTCGCGTACATCGGGTAGAGCCCGACCGATGATGACGCTCATCGAATAGTCGAGGTAACTGCTTTTGAGGGTGTCCTCAATATTAATATCGTTGATTTCGCTGTTGTCTAGCAGATCGTTCATTTCGTCCCCGGAAAGTGAAGATTGGTTGGCTGATTATAGCTCAACGAGACTTAAAGTCTCAAAATCTGTTTTTTTCGGATCGATCGGCACTTCATTGCTTAATTAATTAAATAAGGTTACAATTATTCGAACGATTACATACGATGCGGAGATATCCATTATTATGAAAAAAATTGAAGCGGTTATCAAACCTTTTAAACTCGAAGACGTGAAAGACGCGCTGGCCGAGATCGGAATCACCGGTATGACGGTGAGCGAAGTCAAGGGATACGGACGCCAGAAAGGGCACAGTGAACTCTATCGCGGTGCCGAGTACGTGGTCGATTTCCTACCCAAAATCAAAATGGAAATGATTGTCGATGATGCAATGGCCGAGCAGGTCGTCAATACCATCGTCGAAGCGGCCCGTACGGGAAAAATCGGCGACGGAAAGATTTTCGTCAGCGATGTCGAGCGTATTATCCGTATCCGTACGGGCGAAACCGACGGCGACGCGATTTAATCTCCAATTAATTAATGTACCCGCGCGCCCGCGCGGAAAGCCGTTTTTTCTCCCCTATTCAGTTGCTTTCTAAATGATCTTTTAAATTGATTAAAAAATAATCAGTTATTTGCATCTTCTTGATTCCCTTAACTTGTACAATGGTACGTGACATTTCAGTTAATACGGGATTGTTCGAAGGATCAACCTACATAAGGAGAGGATAATGAAAAAGTGGCTTTTAGCTTTATCGCTACTTGGCGTATCGGCGTTTGCCGAAGAAGCGGCCGCAGCACCTGTACTCAATTCGGGTGATACGGCTTGGATGATGATGTCGACGGCGCTGGTCATGCTGATGACGCCGATCGGTCTTGCAATGTTCTATGCGGGGATGACGAGAGCGAAAAACGTTCTCAACACCTACGCCATGGTGTTCGGAGCGTTTGTCGTCGCGTTTATCGCGTGGGTCGTCGCCGGTTTCTCGATTGCGTTCGGAACAGCTGAGGGACCCATGAATCAGGTTATCGGCGGATTCGGCCATCTGATGCTCAGCGGTATCAGCTGGACGGAGTTTGCGAGTGTCGATCTGGGACAGCTTTATCCCAAGTTCGTCTTTGTCGTATTCCAGGGAACGTTCGCGGCGATCACCGTGGCGATTGCGGCCGGATCGGTGATCGAGCGGATGAAGTTTTCCACATGGATGGTTTTCGCCTTTATCTGGACGATCGTGGTCTATGCTCCGATCACCCACATGGTATGGGGCGGCGGTTATCTCTTCAACGAAGGGGCGCTTGACTTCGCCGGCGGTACGGTGGTACATATGAACGGCGGTCTGGCCGGTCTGGTACTTGCGCTGCTCATCGGCAAACGTGCGGGATATCCGAAAACGGCAATGAAACCTGCCAGCGTCATTCTCACCGCTATCGGTGCGGGGCTGCTCTGGTTCGGATGGTACGGGTTCAACGGCGGATCGGCTTTCGGTGCGAACGCGATTGCGGGTGTCGCTTATCTGACGACGACGGTTGCGGCTGCGGTGGCAACCCTGACATGGATCATCGTGGAGTACGCGGTGTTCAAAAAACCGACTTTGCTCGGCGCGGCGACCGGTGCCATTGCGGGTCTGGTCGCGATTACTCCGGCTGCGGGATTCGTTGATGTATCCGGTGCGTTCATTATCGGTGCGGTAGGTGCCCTCGTAGCGTTCTACGGTGTGACGGTGCTGAAGAAAAAACTGGGGTACGACGATTCGCTCGACGCTTTCGGGGTTCATTTCCTCGCGGGCCTTTGGGGTGCGATCGCAACGGGTGTTTTCGCCCTGTATACTCCAAACGGCGACAACGCGCTGTTGTGGGCTGGACCGCTCAAAGATGCGGGTGACCGTATGGGGCAGATCATGGTACAGGCGGAATCCGTACTGATCGTCGGGTTGTTTACCCTGGTCGGAACGATCGTGGTCTACTATGTCGCGATGGCATTGACCGGCGGTTCGCGTGTCAACGAGGAGCAGGAGAGCCAGGGGCTTGACGAATCGGTACACGGCGAACGCGGATTTAACCTATAAGGAAGAGACAATGAAAAAAATTGAAGCGGTTATCAAACCTTTTAAACTGGAAGATGTGAAGGATGCGTTGGCCGAGATCGGAATCACCGGTATGACGGTGAGCGAGGTCAAAGGATACGGACGCCAGAAAGGGCACAGCGAACTCTATCGCGGTGCCGAGTACGTGGTCGATTTCCTACCCAAAATCAAGATGGAGATGGTGGTGGACGATGCGATGGTGGACCAGGTGGTCAACACCGTCGTCGAAGCGGCCCGCACCGGTAAAATCGGGGACGGCAAAATTTTCGTCAGCGATGTCAGCAAAATCGTCCGTATCCGTACGGGCGAAACGGATGTCGAAGCCATTTAACGGCGATATATCCCGACCGTACGTGTCGGTTGGGATGGCGGGGGCAGGCTTGTTCCTCCCCAACCCTATGAAGCTGCATGATTAATTTTTAATCAATTTTTCTTCTTCATTCCGTGCAATTGCATTTATAATGCCCGTTTTATATCCTGATAAAGGCGGAGCATGGATCTTTCCTACGCACTCGATACCTTTTTTGCCCTTTTTTCGATCACGTTGATCATCCTGATGGTTCCCGGTTTTGCCATGCTCGAAGCAGGCCTGGTACGGACCAAAAACGTCTCCAGCGTGTTGACGGTCAACGTCATGATTTACGCTGTGGCATCGATGGCGTTTATTCTCGTCGGATTCGAACTGGCGTTCGGTGGTTTTCAAAGTACCTCGATGAGCCAGTGGGCATTTTTCATGTTCCAGATGGCGTTTGTCGGCAAAGCGATCAATATCATGAGCGGCGGCGTCGGCGAACGGGCCAAACTGCTTCCCTTGACCCTTTTCACGGTAATCATGGGGGCCTTGATATATCCCACGTCGGTCAACATCAGCTGGGGGAGCGACTGGCTCAAGGGTACCGTGCTGGATTTGAACATCGTCGATCTCGCCGGTTCCACGGTCATCCACTCGACGGGAGGATGGGCGCTGCTGGCCGCGATCCTTATCATCGGGGCGCGTAAAGGACGTTATGCCGGAAACCAGATCCGGGTTATCCCCGCGTCCAATATCCCGCTGGTCGTTCTGGGAGCGATGCTGCTGTGGATCGGATGGTTCGGATTTAACGGGGGATCGGTCGGTTCGATCGCGACGAAAGAAGCGGCCGACAGCGTGGCATTTACGGTGTTCAATACGAACACGGCGGGCCTAGCGGGGGCCATCGCGGCGGGTGTGCTGACGTATGCGCGCTACCGGTTGTTCGATATCACGATTATCCTCAACGGCGCGCTGGGCGGTCTGGTCGCGATCACGGCAGGCCCCCATCTGTACGAGACGTTCGATGCGATTATCATCGGCGGTATCGGCGGGGCTTTGGTCGTATTTGCCGTTCCGCTGTTCGATAAAATCCGTATCGACGATCCGGTCGGGGCGTTGTCGGTGCATCTGATCAACGGAATATGGGGGACGCTTGCCGTCGGTTTTTTTGCCGCTGATCCCGCCAACGGGATAACGTTTCTGAACCAGCTCAAAGGGGTCGGCGTCATCGCCGTATTCGTCTTTACGGTATCGTTTGGCATGATCTATCTGATCAATAAATTCATTCCGTTCCGCGCGTCGGACGAAGATCAGGTGCAGGGGCTCGACATCAGCGAATGCGGGCTCGAAGCGTATCCTGAATTTAAACGGGCTATTTAACACTGCTGTAACACTTCTGCATTATTCTTCTACGGGGCGATTCGCCCTGGAAACAAAGACTCTTTTGTCGAGTTAAAATTACTTCTTGAGGGAAGCATTCTGGCATTTAGATTGCATATCAAATTGTTTCCACTTCCATAGATTATTTATTTTGACAAATATTTTGACATACCACTCATAACAGATAGAATATTAAAGCACACATAGAAGGAGAGGTGATGTTAAAAGCGGTCAAAGTTAGATTGTATCCGAATACTGAACAGCAAACTGCTATCTCTCAACAAATAGGTGCTGCACGGTATGTGTATAATCGGTCTTTGGCTTTGCGAAAATATGCGTATGCCAAGTTTGGCATCAAACTAGGCAAGTTCGACTTGCAAAAACGTATCACAACACTTAAGAAGCGCGATAAGACTTCGTGGCTCAAACATGCGGACTCTCAGATCCTGCAACAATCGATTTCTAATATGGATAAGGCGTATCAGAATTTTTTGAAAGGGGGCGGTTATCCTGTGTTTAAATCCAAACATCATAGCCGCCAGAGTATTCAATACCCACAGAGGGTTAAAATTGAAAACTCGAAGATCTATCTTCCCAAAGTAGGATGGGTAAAATGCAAAGGACTCCGTGAAGACGTGACTGGAAAGATCAAGACCGTCACCGTGTTATATGAAGCCAACCTCTATCATGCCGCTATCTTATTTGATGATGGTGTAAATACCCTTCCGGTATGCACTTCAACCGAAGCAATCGGTATCGACGTAGGTGTGTCACTGGTCGCGGCGGACAGCAATGGTGGTCAGATCAAACCTCTTGATCTTGTACGTGA
>Ga0228535_1001343_pt1 | contig 38998 bp, 33 predicted proteins | sample SJ1metagenome_FD_168457 | JGI IMG/M metagenome (GOLD analysis project Ga0228535, IMG submission 168457) | Enriched culture of PCE-dechlorinating microbial communities from Ithaca, New York, USA - SJ1 | ecosystem: Engineered > Modeled > Simulated communities (microbial... > Unclassified | place... | reverse complement strand
AAACAATCCTCGTCGCTCTGAAACTTTTTATAGAACTCTATTGAATTCACGCCTATATGTTTTTCTCTCACATTCATTCCCCAAAGATACGAAAATCTTTGGGAGGTCTAAACGCCTATACCAAAAAGATTATATAGTCTTATCGGGAATGCTGCATCTTTTGTCAACATAAAGACTTTTCATGCATTTTGTTTCGATTTATTGGGTAAAGTCGGCGATTTAGACAAGTCGGATACTATCATTAAAAATACTGTTGAGAAAATAATAAGTGGTGATGTTGAAACAAATCGTATGACTAAAACGGTTTTGGTAATTGATGAGGCACAAGACATTAACAAGGATGAATTCAATCTTATAATGGCTTTGATTGAGCAAAATGAGGAAATGCGAGTTATAGCAGTTGGTGATGACGATCAGAATATTTTCGAATTTCGAGGAGCAGATTCAAAATACTTAACTCAACTTCTTCAATCTAAAAATTCGATAAAATATGAATTAGTTGAAAATTATCGCAGTAAAAACAATTTAGTCGAGTTTACAAATCAATTTGTCAGTCATATTCACAACAGATTAAAACACACTCCGGTACTTGCCGTCCAAAAATACGATGGTCAAATTAGTTTAGCACAATATACAGATAAAAACCTAATTACACCATTAGTATCCAATATTTTACAGTCAGATTTAACAGGTACTACTTGTGTATTAACAAGAACAAATGAAGAAGCTTTACAAATAAGCGGATTGCTGATAAAAAACAGAATATCAACTAAACTCATTCAGAGTAATGACGGTTTCAATCTTAATAATCTGATTGAAATAAGAAGTTTTTTAGATTTTCTGAATTTGAAAGAAAGTGATTATGTCATCAATGATGATGTTTGGGAAGAGGCAAAAAAGAAACTTAGAATTTCCTTTCAGCAAAGCAATAAATTGGAAATTAGTATTAATTTAATTCAAAATTTTGAAGCAACAAATCGAAATAAGAAGTACAAATCAGATTTTGATGTGTATATAAAAGAATCGAAATTAGAAGATTTTTACAATGAAACGGGAGAAACAATCTTCGTTTCAACTATTCATAAGGCTAAAGGAAAGGAATTTGATAATATTTTTCTATTGCTCGATAATGCCAATCATATGTCAGATGCGGAAAAGCGGCTGATTTACGTAGCAATGACACGAGCAAAAAACAATCTATCCATACATACAAATCAAAATATTTTCAGTAAAATCAAGACCGTTGAGAATATGATAAAATACACTGATAGTGAAGAATATGAATCCCCAACTGAAATATTAATTCACTTAAATCATAAAGATGTCTGGTTAGATTATTTTATAAACCGGCAAAGTATAATTTCTAAACTGCAAAGTGGCGATAAATTAACTATCAAAGATGACGAATGTCTGAACCAAAACGGACAATCTGTTCTAAAATTCTCCCGTCAGTTTCTTTCAAAAATTGAGGAAATGCACTCGTTAGGCTACGACATCAAAGAGTGTAAAATAAATTTTATCGTTTATTGGGAAAAGGAAGAGTTCGAACGTGAATTTAAGATTATTTTACCAGAAGTTTGGTTTGAATCAAATCGCCTATCTCTTGATAGATGAATCAATAAAAAAATTACTTTTATCATCAAAAATTCCTTATCTTGCAACTCGAAATTTAGTGTAGACATCAATTCGACAATTCAACGATTCAATAAACATTTAACGTTTAACATTTAACAATAAAATAATATGGCAACAAAATCTATAGAAGCTGTTTTCAGTCCGAGACCTGCACACTTTGTAGGTGATGGTTTTAGGGTACACAATTTTATACCTGCATTTAGCAAACTCAGTATGCAACGTATGGATCCATTTATTCTGCTGGACTATCATTCTAAATTCTATTATGGACCTACGGATGTGCCGCGTGGGGTGGGCGTACATCCTCATAGGGGTTTCGAGACTGTTACCATTGCTTATGAGGGAAGTATAGAGCATCATGACAGTCGTGGTGGAGGTGGTATTCCCAGTAACCAAAACTCTACATACCTCCCTCTTTCCTCTCTGCTATGCGCTTATTAGCACTATCTCGATCTACTCCTGAGACATGTTCAACTCCAGCATCATCTCTGAAAGTTATTGTGGGTGTTGATTTTGAACTTGAACCACTGCCGGATAAAGCTCCTCCTGTCATTTCATCGGTTTTACCCATCATAATAATGACTACTAAAGCTATTATGCCTGGAAGAATTATGTAAATGAGCCATCCCGCAAGTATTACTAACCCAACAATCAAACAGCCTAAGGCTAATTTGCCAGGATAGTAAATCAAGAGCCACCACGATTTAAATTTCACTGCCATCTCCCATGCCATTGCAATGGCTGATAATATCCAAAGTCCTAATACAAAGGGTAATATTTTGATAAAAAGTGGATATTCTGCCCAATGGGCGAAGAAATCAGGATTAAATCGCAATGAAAGGATTAATGGGTCATCAATTCGAATGAAAAAGACCAATACTGCAAGTGCAGCTGATAAAATCAGAAACAGAGATTGTGAGATAATTGAAGCTTGTTTCCAGAAGACTGCCGACTTGACTATAAATCGAATAATCAGCCAATATATCAATCGCCAAACAAGCGAAATAAGCACTACAAATAAAGATAGAACAATAAGATTTACCATGAAATCTGACGATGAAACATGGAAAAAGTACGACCACCAAACAGGGGCATCTGGTTGCACTAATCTACATAAATCATGCTGCCCTACTGTCCAGCCTTTTGCTGTTTGCTTTCCATTTTCGATGCGCTCCACTTGCACAAAACTTCGATATTTAGCGTGCATTGCTTTTTTGACATTTTCAAAAACCTCATGCCTATATCCACCTACAACCATCAGCGTGTCGCCTGTAAATATGCGCGCACCTCTATATTCATCAACCGACCACTCAAAATCATCACCTGAACGAACTTCTTTCTTACCTTTATATTCTGATTTTGCTTGTGTGTTAAGGTAAAAAGTATCCACAGCTATCAGCATATCTCCTTTCTGTAAACCTGTATAATAATACAGAGAAGCCGAATCTTTCTGAGCACCTACCGACATCGCATTGATTTCATCTACGTTGATAGCTCTTTTACAGGAAGAAAAAGATATGAACAAGGCTATAAAAGCCATCGATTTAAAAAATAATTGTATGTGTCTCATATGTATACAGTATGTTAATTCTGAATTATAAATTTACCCACTTCTTTTCCGTTTTTAATGATATACAAACCATTAGGATAAGAAGATACATTAATCATTTTATCACTATCTGATGTGGATATTAACTTGCTTCCTGAACTGTTGAAAATTTCGACAGGCTGACTTTCATCAAAATTAAACAGTTTCAAATAACCATCGGTTACTAAGCTATTGAATCTTAATTTATTGCTTGCTTGTATGTCATCAATTCCAGATTTGCTATCCTGACGTGTAATAGCTATTGAATAATAGTTGGATGTTATGCCGTCAGGTGCTGTTACGCTTATCACAAATACATTCAGACCTACATTTAAATCGAAAGTTCCTGTACCGGTAACAGTAGATCCTGCTGATTCGGCTTCGGCATTTACACTTACTCTTTCAACTTCATAAGGTACTATATAAGAGTAAACATATTTATCACTTGCAAATTCATCTAAATCTTGTGAGTTGATAGACATGCGTCTGAGTGATGCACTGAAATAGGATAAATCTACGATAAACACAAAATCGCGCCATTGATTTGTTTGGGCGTAATTTGTATATGCACCGGAAGGTACTACCAACAAACAAACACCTTTATTTACATTGTGGAAGATTAAATTGCCTTCAAGCGTTGGAGGCGTTGCATTATCACAATAAATCTCATCTAATCCGTCACAATCTCTAAAAGCCTCTCCACCAATACTCTCTACTGATGACGGAATACTAAGAATGTCCATACTTACGCCCATAAATGCACCTTTTCCGATTTTTTTGATGGTGGGCGGAATGGCTATATCTCCTCTATCTTCATAACCTGCCACTTGTTGCCCTTGCTGATGATACAGATTAAACTGCGACACTAATCCTGCAAACATATAAGGTGGAATGGTTTCAACATTTTCGCTAAAAATAACGGTCTGCAACCAGCCACATTGCGCAAATACCGGATATTCTTCCGAACCGAAAGTTTGACAATCCGTAGCTGTGTATCGTAAGGTTTTCAGCTTATCGCAATCGTAAAACGCATAATCACCTATGCTTTTCAAACCTGTACCAATTAACACATAATCAAGGTTCTCCATTTTGTAAAACGCATAACTTCCTATGGTTTCAGTGGCATCTGGAATATACAAAGAAGTAGGACCCGAACATCCATAAAACGCATTCTTTCCTATTGATTTCAAATTATCAGGCAAAGAAATATCTTTTAAATTCGGATTATTATAAAACGCAAAATCACCTATGGAGATAAGTGATTGGGGAAGTTGAATGTTTTTTATAGCTGTTTTATAGTAAGTATAACTATTTGCTCCTTCTTCAAACGCATACTTTCCAATAGAAGTAATGCCTTCCTCTACTATAATTGTTTGATAGGAATATTTACCATAATAAGGATATTGACTGGCGGAATTATATTCATACATTGCACCCGAACCCGACAGTGTAAGCGTATCAGATTTATAGGATGCTACAATACCATCACCTACCATCCATTGAGTATTTGGATTTAGTGTACTGTTATTGATGGTGATATTTTGAATATTAGCAGAGGAGTTATATCTATAAGTGATTTTTATAAATTTAGTACCATAAGGGATATTCAGCGGAGTTGAACTTAAATATCCCATTCTATTTCCCGTTGCACCGTCTGCTGTTACAGAATATACCTCAAAATCAGAAGAATTAGAAACTGTAGCTTTAATGGTCATAAAATCTCCATCTAATTCTGGTAGAATACAATATTCTGTGTATTTATAAAACGCCAAACTTCCATTATTTGACGAGGAAAAAGAAGCCCCATATAAGGTCCAGTCGGCTACATCCGCAGCAGTGGCAATATCGTTATAGTAGGGAAAAGTGTCGATTACGGCATGTGCGTTTACAACAGTCGCCAAACACGCAGCGAGCAGAAGTAAGTGAAGAGTTCTCATAAGTGTGAAGTATTTTTGTTTGAATTATTAAAGCGTATCCACTCCAAAGTTAAATTATCAAGATATGAGAAGTTTCTTTTGATGAATTTATCGTAGCGAGATGTTGCCAAGAGTACGGTCAGCAAGGCTAAAAAGCCTATCAAATTAGAATATATTATTAATATTTTATAGATAAGCTCGTTAGCTATAAACACATATAAAAATGTCAAAATGAGGGTGGGGAGAAAAACTAAGAATATCTTGCGGATGGTTACCCAATTAGGTGATATTACCTCAAAAAGTAAAATGATGATGACCGGAACGCACCACATATCAATGCTTAAATAAATCTTTGATACATAAGGGTGCATCCAAATTCCATCGACTAAATAAGTAATATCTTTCAATTCGATGAACACCCAAAATATCATCACCCAAAATAGAATGTACATTATACGATTCTTCTTTCTAAAAGGAAAAATCCGCATAGCCATCATGACAAAAAACATCAATGTCATGCCGTGTGTGAAGTGTGCTAAATGCTTTATGAAATAACTCATCTATTTTAAGTATAATTCTAAAACTTTTGACAACAAAGATAATATTTTATAATTTATTATATAAAGGAAAATTTTTCATTTTTGGACATTTATTTTTGGAAGAAAATACGGAAGTAACAATCTTTTAATCCTACCTATTTTTGCCGGGTTTAGTTAAATTTATATCTTTGCTAAAAATCATCACACATTAGTATATTATGAAAGCAGTAAGTCAAATCAAAATTCATTTAAGAAAACATTCTATTCTGAGAAAAATTAATTTATGGTTAAGCTTAATAGCCATCATTTTTACAATTTCATCATGCGACGATATGGGTGATCTCTTTGGTGGGTCTAATAAACCAGGAGATTTAAAATTAAAATTTACAGACAAACCCGTTGAGAAAATTAAACAAAAACTTGAATCGGAAGGTATAGCCTTTATGGACGAACTTTCGACTTTAAAAGAGACTCAATTATTTCCTGTTTTAGAATATGTGCTGGAGCATATTGGAGATAACGAAAATCCAATTGATGATGCAGCGCTACGTTCCTTAGCTTATGAATTGAAGAGTTCGCCTTCTCAGTCCGGATTCAAATTCCACAAGAAAATGAAAGTCGAAACTTCAAAGCTGAATAAACTTTGGGGTCTTTATGCGTATGATTTTGAAACCAATCAAATAATAAAACTTGAGGACTCATATAATGAGATTGTTTTGAATTTCCCTTCTTCAGCAGAACAGAAATCTAATAATGCAAAACTAAAGCTGGGTGTAATTGATTCCGATATACCTATAGATTGGATAGAAGAAGAGAAAGATCCATTCCAGGATCCAAATCAACCTCAAAACCCTAATCCAAATCATATTAAATATCCCAAAGAGATATTTTTGAGCATTGAAGTAAATCGCGTGGAAATATTTTATGCTGATATTAAAGCTCAATATTTTGCAGATGGAGTACCTAAAAAACTCCGACAAAGTTTAAAGCTTGAAGCGTTTAAATGGATTACGGAAATCGAAAACACAGGCAAGAAAATTACAGAAAATTTATATTTACATAAAGGTGACAAAAGATTAGTCTTTTCAGAAGCTGTAATATATGGAAATTTTTCACGTGAAATAATTGAGCGTGATTTCTTTTCTGATAAAGATTATCCCGACGAAACATTTGATTCTTTCTCTGCTATGGCATCAGTAATGGATGTAGGAATAAATGCACACTTTGAAAATTTCAAAGGTTTCTTTAAAACAATTAGAAGTATTCACAGCGACAAAAAACTAAGTCCTGAAGAAATTGCAAAAAAAGAAACAGAAACATTTAACAAATACTTAAATTCATCCGTTTATTTTGTAAAAGAGAAAAAAAAGTTTGCTGACATTGCATTTGTATCACATGAATATAAGGATGAATATTTAGATTATGAAAAAAACCAATGGGTAGAATATACAAATTATGATTTAGCTCCTGTCTTTGTTCTAAATGATAGCTCCAGAGTTGACCCATGCGAATTTTTTACTCAAGGACTTGATGGGTTTAATAGTAGATTGGAGGATATTCTTGATTTAATTAAAGGCTTTATGAAAGAAAATGAGAAAGATTATCGTTGAAAAATTTAAATATAATATCTACAACAGATGCTATTGCAAAAGCAGTGAAAATGAGCAAAATAATATTTAAAGTATTGCCCGCAGATAGCGCAGATTAACGCAAAAACAAAATCTGCGGTCATCCGCATAATCTACGAGTAAAATTCATTCTTCATTCCCTCCACAAAACTTTTCCCCTCTCAATATTGTTTTATCCTATAATTACAAACACAAAACACAACATCATGTCAGAATTAAATAAATATTCCAAAACCATTACACAAGATGATACACAACCGGCTGCACAGGCGATGTTGCATGCAATAGGAATGTCGGATGACGATTTCAAAAAAGGACAAGTTGGCATTTGCTCTACCGGTTGGGACGGCAATCCATGTAATATGCATCTCAACGGATTAGCTCATAACTTACGTACTTTAGTCAATCAGGAAGGATTAATCGGGTTAAACTTTTTTACAATAGGTGTATCCGATGGTATTTCGATGGGAACTTCAGGTATGCGTTACTCATTGGTTTCCAGAGACGTTATCGCCGATTCAATTGAGACAAATGCCGGTGCACAGTACTATGATGCACTTATTTCCATAGCCGGATGTGATAAAAATATGCCTGGTGTTATGATGGGTATGTCGCGCCTAAACCGTCCATCACTAATGATTTATGGAGGAACGATTGCAGCAGGTTATTACAACAACACCAAATTAGATGTTGTGTCGGCATTTGAGGCATTGGGTCAGAAGTTTGCCGGTAAAATATCAGACACAGATTATAAAGGTGTAATCGAGCATGCTTGTCCGGGTGCCGGCGCTTGTGGTGGAATGTACACAGCAAACACAATGGCTTCGGCAATAGAGGCGATGGGCATGAGTCTACCCTATTCTGCAAGTAACCCCGCAGTGTCGGAAGACAAAAAGAAAGAAATGAAAGCTGCGGCTGTTGCCATAAAAAATCTTATGGAGAAAGATATTAAACCTTCAGACATAATGACTTTCAAAGCATTTGAAAATGCAATACGCTTAGTGTTTGTTTTAGGTGGCAGTACTAATGCTGTGATGCACTTGATTGCCATGGCAAAAACTATAGGTGTCGATATTTCGTTGAAAGACTTTATCCGTCTTGCTGAAATAACCCCGGTATTATCAGATTTTCGTCCAAGTGGTAAGTATGTAATGGAAGATTTACACAAAATTGGTGGCGTGCCTGCCGTTATGAAAATGCTTTTAGCAGAAGGTATGCTTCATGGTGATTGTATGACTGTTACTGGCAAAACTGTTGCTGAAAATCTTGCTGACTTACCGGGTCTACCTGCCGATCAGGACATAGTATATCCGCTTTATAATCCTATTAAAAAGACAGGCCATATCAGAATTTTATATGGAAACATAGCAACAGAAGGAGCAGTAGCGAAAATTACAGGAAAAGAAGGCGAGAGATTTGAAGGTGAGGCTATATGTTTTGATGACGAACAATCGACAATTGATGCTATGCAAAACAAAACTGTAAAAGCCGGAAATGTGGTAGTTATAAGATATGTAGGACCGCGAGGCGGACCAGGAATGCCGGAAATGCTTAAACCCACTTCGGTATTAATGGGAGAAGGATTAGGGAAACAAGTTGCACTCATAACAGATGGCAGATTCAGTGGAGGCTCACATGGTTTTGTAGTCGGACATGTAACTCCCGAAGCTCAAAACGGTGGTAATATTGCTTTAATACAGAATGGAGATAAAATCATAATTGATGCTATCAACAACACTATAGATGTTTTAGTTTCGGCTGAAGAGTTAGATAAACGTAGAGCTACATTGGTAATTCCACCTCTCAAAGCTAAAAGCGGAGTACTATATAAATATGCCAAGACTGTCTCCTCAGCATCAGAGGGATGTGTTACTGATGATTTGTAAGAATCTTATAACCTTGCTCCATTCCACTTCTCTTTTATTGTACCATTCTGGAGTATCATTATTCCAGGATTAGCACGCATAATGGTTTTAAGTGTTATTGGGTCGGCTTTATAAAAAGGAAATTGAAGCTTATGTTCTGATTTGAATTCTTGAATATCTACTGAGGATGATGATGTTAAAGCATACACTTTTACAGAAGGCTTTTGTTTCGCTATATATTGTTTCACTTTTTCGATACCTTTGATTGAAGTTTTGTTTAAATCATACATGATTATTACGACAGACTTGCCGGGGTAACTTAAAACTTCATCAGTAATATCTTCGAAATCGATTGTAAGAATAGCAAAATCATGAATTGGAGGTTTATATCCTTCAGCAACAAGCTTTGTTTCCTGACTAACAAATGTCCATGTAGAATCAGGTAATTCATTTAGATTAAAACTCTGCTGTTTTCCATCTTTTTCATAAATAAAATTATATTCAAACTGATCGGAGGGAGCATCAGCAGGGATAGTCATAGCTTCAGGAATATTTACGCCAACCTTATATGGACGAAAATCGATAATCGGCAAATGAGTGATGCTGTAAACCATAAAGCCGGCAGAAGCAAAAACGAACACGATAACCATTGCCCATTCTATAGAAGGGATAAATATCTGGCGAAAGTGCTTATTAAAAACAATCAGAATAACTGCAAAAGCCGACAATACTATATTTTTATAGAATGTAGCCCAATTTGAAATTGTAACAGCATCGCCAAAACATCCACAGTCAGTTACAGGATTTTTAATTGCAATATAGTAAGTCAGAGGTGTGATAATCAGCATAAAAGCCATTACCGACCAACTAAAAAACTTAAATCTAATTTGAAAAAACAAGCAAAAGCCTATGAGCAATTCTATCGTGATCAAAGTAAATGCAACAGGAAAAGCAAGAAAGGTAAGATTTACGAAAAAACCATCAAAAGCGATAAGATAATCCTCGATTTTATATACGGTACCTAATGGATCAATAGCTTTAACAGAGCCTGAAAATATAAAAACAGATGCAAGTAACAATCGCACAATATGTAGCATCACTTGTTTTGTGCCAATTAGTTTTGAAGATGATTGTTTCCGTCTATCTATTCTTTTTCGTTTCAATTTTGCTCCTCCAATTTAATTAACCCAAAAACAGCATAATTAATCATATCGAAATAATTTGCATCAACCCCTTCCGACATAATAGTAACTCCTTTATTATCTTCTATTTGTTTCGTTCTGTTGATTTTCATCAAAATTAAATCCGTATATGACTCCATACGCATAGATCTCCAAGCTTCATCATAATCATGGTTTTTATCCATCATTAAATTCTTTGCCTCAGTAATATATTTGCTATATAATTCAACACCTTTCTCAAAATCGAGGTCATCATTATCAGAAACACCAAGTTCTAACTGAATCAGCCCTATTATGCCATAATTAACAATAGCAATCAGTTCGGCTCTAATACCCTCATCAACTTTAGCAAAACCTTTAGATTCAATACTTCTGATTCTACTTGCTTTAATAAATATCTGATCTGTAATTGATTGTGTACGCATAATTCTCCATGACGCACCATAATCCTTCATTTTCTTTGTAAAAACATCTTTACAGATAGCAGCAACTTGTTCGAATTGTATTTCAGTATGATTACTCATAAATAAAATTTGATGATGTTGAATTTGAATTTCAGAATTGCAAAGGTAAAAAAAAATATGCACTTTTGTTTGCAACTTCAAACTTTCTTTTTACATTTGCACAAATATTACTTTAAAGTAGCATTTAATGAAACTATCCAATACTTCAGAATACGCTTTACGGATTCTTTGCTTTATGGCAAAGGACGAAAACAAGTTATATTCAGCTAAGTATCTGATAGATGAACTACAGATATCCGACAAATACCTCAGACGTCTTATGACTAAGCTCACCAAATCAGGCTTTATATCAAGTTCTCAAGGTAGAGACGGTGGATATAAATTTCTGAAAAAAACGAACGAAATATATCTTGCTGATGTTATTGATTCTGTTGAAGGTATGGATAAATATATGGGATGTGCCTTGGGTTTTTGCGAATGTAGTGATGAAAACCCTTGTGTAATGCATTCTACATGGTCACCGGTAAGAGATGAGTTTCTAAAAGTTTTTAATTCAAAAACTATAAGCGATATGGATATTATGACAGTAAGTAAATTTTAAATTTTTTGATAAATGATTCGATTTTTTAGGAAGCATCACCGTTGGTTAGGTGTTATTTTATTGTTCTTTCTGGTTCTTTTTAGTATTTCCGGTATTATTATGAATCATCGGAAAACAGTTTCCGGTATCGGTATAAATAGGCAATATCTACCTCCTAACTATTCGTATAAAGATTGGAATTTTGCTGCTGTTCGTTCTACAGAAAGATTTTCAAATGATAGTATCCTTATTTATGGTAACATTGGTATATGGCTAACAGATAGTGCGTTTACCAATTTTTCGGAATTTAACAAAGGCTTTCCTAAAGGCGTTGACAATCACAAGATGTCAAAAGTCGTAAAAATTAATGATGAAACTATGGCTGCCGGCTCTTTGTTCGGGTTACATATTTACTCAACAAATACCGACAGATGGGATAAAATTCATCTACCTAATAATGAGGAAAATGTTGTCGATTTAATGCTAAGAGGTGATACTTTGTTAGTACTGACACGTTCAAACTTATTTTCTTCAGTCGATTACCAAAATTTCATTCAAATAAATCTCCCCGCCCCTGCCGATTATGATAATAAAGTAGGTCTGTTTAAAACATTTTGGGTTATTCATAGCGGTGAAATCTACGGTTTAATAGGAAAACTTATTGTCGATTTAATTGCAATAATTATCGTTTTTCTAAGTATTGGTGGCTTTATTATGTTTGTTAATAAGAAGTCACTAAAAAAGAAAGGTGTCGAAAAGATCAAAAGGCAAAGGATTAAACGTCAATATCAATGGCACTTAAAATGGCATAATAGAGTGGGTTATACTACTATTATTCTTTTAATTATAACTACCGCAACAGGTATTTTCCTGCGACCTCCTTTCTTAATTCCGATTGCTGAAGCAAAGGTCGGTAAAGTTCCATACACAGTTTTAGATACGCCTAATCCGTGGTATGATTTACTTCGTAGAATTATTTATATTGAAGATGAAAACCGATATATAATTTCAACTCAAGATGCATTTTATTATTCTGATGACAATCTTAAAACAATGATTTGTTTCGATAAGCAACCACCTGCAAGTGTTATGGGTATTACTGTTTTGGAAGAATATGGCAAAAACACTTTGATGATTGGTTCGTTCGAAGGACTTTTCAGTTGGAATTATGAAACTGATGAAATATATAATTTAATCGATAAAGAAGTATGGGTGCGCCCATCTAAAAGAGGACATCCTGTGGGCACTCATAAAATATCAGGCTATTCTGCACACTTTGGCGAACATCCTTTGATTTTCGATTATGATGAGGGTGCTAAAAGCTCGTTCAACAAGGATATTTTCCCTGATATGACAACTGAAATCATCAAGAAAAATCCTATGCCTATATGGAATGTGGCACAAGAAGTTCATACAGGTCGAATCTTCCAATTTTTCTTAGGTGATTTCTATATTCTGATAGTACCTCTAACAGGTTTATTTACACTATATCTACATATATCAGGATTTATAATTTGGTATAAAAGATATAGAACGAAAAAGAAATATCACAAACTACCATAGAATTTATATTCGCCGGATCCTATTTCATAGCAAATATATCCATCTGATTTGCTCTTGAAAACTACATTTTTTTCCTTATGCAGTTTCATTTCATATGATGGATTGTGTGGTACGTATATTAATGCGCTACTACCAACCGGCACCTTTACTTTTATTTCTATTTGATTATCTATTTTCTCCCACCATATTCCGGCTTCTCCATAAGGAGTTAGTTTTGAATATGATGCATATCCCAAATCATCAGTTGGACATGGCTTAAATATAATCTGTTTATAACCCGGCTTTGCTTCTTTCATACCTGCCAAATCTCGATAAAACCAAACCAGACCGCCTCCAAACATAGGATGATTACGTGAATGTACGCCATCCCACTGCTCCCATGTGGTTGTAGCTCCTTGAGCTATCCAATGTCCTATACTTGGGAATGTCGTTTGATTTATTATTTGATATGCCTGTTCATTTAAACCATACTCACATAATACTTCAAACAAATATCGAGTTCCGAAAATCCCTGTATCTAAATGTCCTTTTGCTTGTTCAATATCTTTACTTACAGTGTCTACTACACGTTTTATCATAGACTCATCCAATCCCATTTTTAATGCAAAGATATTTGCTCCATATTTCCCAAATGTACCTTCATCTTTATTGTAAAAACGTTTAATAAAAGCTTCTTTTACTTTTGCTTCTTGTTGTCTGTACATATGTGCATCTTCATTCTTTCCTAATGCTGATGCTGAATTTGCTATATTATGTGTACATAACCACAAATAAAAAGTATGCACTAATTCATTCGGTGGAAATTCTCCCGGCGGACACCATTCTCCTAAATTCATCCAATATTGAACATTGTCCTTACTTGGTGCCTGCTGAAACATAATACCGTCATCATCAAGCCACTGCTGCATATAAGCAAGATATTTCTTCATGCCTTCATAAGAGTATGACAAAATCTGCAAATCTCCATATATTTGATAATATTCCCAAGGCATAATAACTATTGATGCTCCCCATGCAACTCCACCGCCTGCACCGGGTTGCCAAGGGGCACTATTAGGAACATAGCCGGTAGTAATATTTTGAGAACCTACTATATCTTTTATCCATTTTCTATAAAAACTTGCAACATCATAATTATGCATAACTGTATTCATCGCAACTTGACCATCGCCCGTATAAGCTAACCTTTCACGATGTGGACAATCGCTTGCTATACCACCATGCATATTATCAGTCTGACTGCGTTTCCATATCTTTTGAATCTTGTTAAGGAGTTCATTCGAGCAGTTGAAATGACCAACAGTTTTTACATCCGTATACACTGCTTCGGCTGTTATATCTTCAGCTTTCAGTTCTCCGGGATAGTCATAAATTTCAACCGACCTAAACACATACCATGTAAATCGGGTTGCATAACTTTCATCTCCTGAACCATTTAAAGTGTAACTATTAGTACCATTTGCCGATTCGCTTAGATATTTTATTCTGATACGATGTCCTGAAACTCCATTAATATTATCCATACGCAACCAACCTGAAATCTCTTCGCCGAAATCTATTCTATAATTACCCTTACCATCTAATTTTTCAATATTAACAGGCTTTAGTTTCTCCATAACCTTATCAGATGGCGACATTTGAGCTTGTAGTCGACCGACAGGTGCATTTCTTATAATAGCATTTTTCCAATTATCATCATTATACTCTGCTTCGCACCAATCTTTATATTCTAAGCGCGCATCATACTGCTCACCTTGATATATCATGTCATAAACAATCGGACTTTTCTCAACTTTCCAATCAGTGTCTGAAATTATTGTTTCTTTACTGCCATCAACATATTCAATCTCTAATTGTGCAATAAAACGTGGTGAGCCATATCCCAGTACCCATCTCGAAGATGCACTGTAAAAACCATTTCCCAGAATTGCTCCAATCGCATTTTTGCCTTGATGCAATAAAGGTTTTAGATCATAACAGAGATATAAAACACGATACTCAGTAAAATTATCATGTACAGGAATACCGTATTCATGAAGGTTTTCACGCTTAGTCCATTGTGTTTGATTTGGCACTAAAACGTCATCACTAACTTTTCTACCATTACAATAAAGTTCGAAATAGCCTAAACCTGTAGTGTATATTTTTGCTGATTTAATAGTCTTTTCTACGCTGAAAGATTTTCGTAATAGTGGTGCCGGATGAGGTAATTCATCGGTATTATAAGTAACCGGTCGCTCGCCCTGCCAAGGTGCACCAATCCATTCTGCTTTCCAATCAGATTCATTCAACAGTCCGACATGCCAATAAGCCGGCTCACTCCATACTGATACTTTTCCTTTATTATCCCAAACTCGCACACGCCACCAGCAATCCGTCCTTGAATTCAAATCTTTACCATTATAACTTATTAATACAGAGGCATCACTATTTACCTTTTTAGTCTTCCATAAATCCGGCTTACCTTGTAATAATTTCTCATATTCAGTTGCAACTTCAATTTCGTATGCCGACTGCGACACTCCTTTCTGATTACCATCAGCTTCGTTTATCCAACTTAATCGAGGGTGTAAAACATCAATTATTGATGGATTGTCAATATACTCACAAGTTAGTTGTGTCGGCGTGATAGAAGAAGCATTCAACAAATGCAATGACCATTGAATACTTAAAAAGATTGCAGATAATAGAATTTTCGATCTCATTATGTATTAGATTTAAAATTATAATTAAACTATTTAAGTGATATTGTGTAAAGTTACATTCATTTTTTCTTCCAGATACTAATCTCACAAACACTTTGGAGTTGTTGACGAGAATTTAACCATTCATATTTTGATAAATTAACCGGACTTGACTGAAGTTCAAAATTCTTTGAGAGAATAGCGTTTATTCCATCTAAAGATGTAACCGGTTCACCATCTTTTTTAAAGCCTCCGGGGCGACAATCATGCTGTATTTTATTTCTATCCCAGTTATAATCAGATGCTATTACTAAGTAACCTCCATCATTTACACGAGTATAAATTTCTGATAGAAACTTATTCGGACAGTTTAATTCTTCCAAAACAAATGGTACAATAATCAAATCGTAATTAGAATGAATTGGTTTCAAATTATTAGCATTATCCTGCATAAATTTGATTTTACTCAATCCTTCAGTAAGACCGGTATCTTTTAGCACAACTTCACGATAAAACACCAAATCGTTTTCATCACGCACTATATAACGCATAAAACCTCGCTCCTGCAAACGAATTGGAATCCGAATAAAGCGAGCTGAAAAATCGAGTGCCATCAATTGTTTCACAAACGGAGCAAGTTCAAACGCTAATCGACCTGTATCTGCATTCAAATCAAGCACGTTCATTTGCTCTAAACCTGTTATATTCTCACGTATTGCTTTAGCAAATTGCTGATGAAAATTAGATTGGGTTGTCTGTCCCCACATATTCTCACATGAGTTAGCTACTTCCAAATCTGTTTCGTAAGTTTCATCCTGTATCACAAGCGGCTCTTCCGACTGAACTAATCTAAATCCTGCATGTTGATAGAAATGTCGTCTGAACGCATAACGCGAATGCAATGTAGCCTCATTTCCGGTCGAAATCCACGAACCACCTTTAATCAAATTATGCTTACCATCGAAAGTCGGAGTTGAAAAATCGTCATACATCAAATGCACTTTAAAGCCGGGAAAACCTGTAATTGGAGTTTCTGTCCACTGCCACACATTACCAAGCACATCATAGAAATCGCCAAACTTAAACATATTCACCGGACAAGGTGATGCAAAGTATTCCAAATTTATATTACCGGGTGCTTTATCCCATTCCGGCTGATCCTGAACTTTACAATGCTCAGCCAATCTGTACCATTCAGCTTCTGTCGGCAGTCGAAATGTCTTACCTGTCTTAGCAGTTTTCCAGTTACAAAAAGCTTTTGCTTCTAAATAATTCACTTCAACAGGCCAGTTCCAAGGCATAGAAATTTCCTCTGCAACTAATCTCAACCAATAACCATCTGCTTTCTTCCGCCAGAACAAAGGCATTTCAGCCTCTTTGAATTGACACCAGTTCCAACCTTCTTCAGTCCAATAATTCTTATGTTTATAGCCCCCATCTTCAACAAACGCTAAAAATTCTCCGTTAGAAATCAGCATTTCGGAAGCCTTATATTCCTTTACATCTTCCGAGTAAGTTCCATATTCATTATCCCAACCATAAAGCGGATGATTTTCGGGTTTACCTAAATTCACTTTAGCAGCAGGAACTGTTACCAAATTATTGATGGGTGCTTCTCCCCTATCCTTACAGGTCTCTCCAAATCGACCTGCAACAACTTCATTCAAAGGCAATTGTCTAATCAAGACAGATGAGGTTTCTAAATGGATACGTTCATGTTCTATACCCATCATTATAATCCAGAAAGGATTTTTCCAGTCGATAGGAAATACAAGAGGAGTTTTATCTATAAAATCGAGGACAATCTTTTTGACTTTATCTCTATATTCACGTACAGCTTTGACAGAAGGCCAATTATAATTCTTTTCATCCAAATCATCCCAACTCATTTCATCCACACCAATAGCAAAGATAGACTCAAAATCAGGATTGACACGTTCCTTAATCAAACCCGCAAGTATCATTTTATTAATAAAAAAAACGGCAGTATGACCTAAGTAGAAAAGGATCACATGCCGTAACGGATCGCCGCGATGATAAAAAATATCGTCTGATTTTAGTTGAGTATAAAGAAGTTCGTCTATTTCCCACGTCTTCAAGAAATAATTACGTATTTCTGCTTTTTTTGTTTCGGGATTACCTTTGTCTAAGATTATGGTTTGAGTAATTAATTTGTTTAAATCCATGCTTAATAGCTTATAAATTGAGACATTCTATTTGTTTACAACGAAAACCAAATATAATTTGTTTACAAACCACGCTTCAAATACAATTTATCCATAAAGAATTTTGTCTGATTATCGGGAAACAATTTAGTGTGTAACATTTTCCCTACTATTTCAAATCCGGTATCTTTATATAATTTCAAAGCATTTATATTTCTCTTCCAAACTCTTATAAACACTTCTTTCGAACGATTTTCTTTCAACAAAGACATAGTTTTATTTAACATCTTTCGACCTATACCTTTACCACGAAGTTTCTCGTGAACCATGATTTCCGCAATATAAGGCGTGTGCATTTTATCCTGGACTTCAGATAGTTGAGGATTAAATCTCTCAACATAATGAAGCGGATACACAAACAAGGCACCATTGAGCTTGGTTTCATCATTTTCATCAACAGCAACCATCATCATGCCTTCTTCGTAAGCCAATCTGATTTCATTGTCCAACTCCTCTGAATCAACATGTTGTGCTGATTCCCCTTTCGAGAAAGTATCTAAATACAATTTGCGTATTTCTTCTCTGAATTGATAATGTGTGTCTCTAAAAATTTTCAACATAGCTCTAAATTTTATCGTGAAAAATATATATAAAACAACTCGTCATTTTCTTGAACCACCCAATGTCGGATTTTCAAACTCCCGGCTTTTTCAATTAAGGGAGCCGGTAAAAAAGGAGCTGTCAATTTATATATTTCACCTGCTACGAGTTTGTTCAAGTCGGATATTACCTGATTAACAGGATGTTCACCTGCTTGTAGCATTTTTCTGACATCAAACTCTACTACAACTTTTGCGGCATCAAACCATTCGGGTTGTTGAGTTATAAAATGCGTATCTGCACCCATATTCTCAACTTGCTCTTGTCCGACTGCCTTACGTAGCTTGTTTATCAGCTCCTCCGTCTTTAGATGCCCAATTGATGCTGCTTGTTGCAAAGTTGCGATTTTTGCTACCGTTTTTCGCAAAACAGGGTTTTTAAGTTTTTCAAAAGCCGGTACCATGTTGATTAATACGTCTTCTAACTCAGGATATGTTTCAATAAGTTGAAGAACTTTTGTTTTTGGCGTTATAATCATATTTATATTTTTTATTAAATCTAAAAGGATATGTTCTATTTTGAATATGATAAAATTCGTTGCTCTCCTTCTAATTCACGATATACTGTTACGTCATGAGATACTTCAAGGATACCTAAATATTCACCCTTTTCATTACGTAATGCAAAGTATTCAATATGAACCATTTTACCACCTTTACTAATCCAGAAGGGGGCACGGGAAGCTTTACCGGTTTTAAAATCATCGATAATCTTATCAACAATATGAGCACTTGCAGGTGGATGGCAATGACGAACATCTCTATTTAAAATAGCTCTGTTACGCTGAAAAATCCTTTCTGTTCCTTGTGTGAAATATTTCACTTTATCATCTTTATCGACGAAGGTCATATCCAAAGGCACTGTGTTGAGTATTGCCATCAGTTCCTCAACTGAAAAGCCTCCTGACGGCAGTTGCACATGTTCTCCTGACTTATTAAGTTCTGCGAGCGTACTTTCAGTAGCCCAATCAGGTCGCCATTCTTTAGGAGGATCGTAGAGGCAATAACCAATTTCAATCGACTGTTTCTTGATTTCATACCATTCTGCTTCATTTAAGGTATCCATCGCCATCGGAAACAAAATCTCAGACTCCTTAGTTCCCATTTCAACAACCTGTCTTACAGCAGGTTTAAGTACTATGTCGGCAGAAATCAACAAATCATCGCGTGAAATATCAGGAACTTGCAGAACCTCAATTCCACCCTTGATTAACTCTCTGATTTCATCATGTTTACCCCACATAACTTTAGGCGGTCCGGTAATACCTGCTTTTTCGAGATATGGGAAAATCAAATATTCTTTACGCTGATACAGCTTATCAGCATCATACAGATTATTAAACAACCCTCTGAGTTTCAGAATTTCTTTAGAAATATCATCAGGCTTATCATATTCAATATCTTCTAAAATCTCTAAGATTTGTTCGGCGACCTTTCGAAGCTCTTTATTTTCATTCAGCATCACATCGATTGGGTGCCCCTCAGGAATATCCATCATTTCGGATAAATCGATACGTCCTTCCAGCACCGCAGAGTGCATATCACATAACCTAAGCACCTCTTCCTCAGGCAGACCTTCGCTTATTAATTCTTGCTCAACCTCAACAACCTCACCATAAGGTATGGAACTTAAATTGCGTAATAGCTGTTGACGAACCTCCTCTTCTGACTCTCCTGCATGAAGTTTCAAGATCAGTTCTTTTAATGTTTTTTTTCTTTCGTGCGAATTATTTATCAGCTCACTCATATTATTTTAGCTTAATTGTTTAGATGCAAAGATAATAATTTCAATCTAATTTTAACATCCCTATTTTGAGTTATTCTTAGATATAATTATAGTGGTAAATTGTGTGTATATAACCGTTTATTGTGAAATTTATTTTTTGAAAGTTACACAGTGTTTACTCTGTGATACTCTGCGTTTACTCCGTGTTACTATTGTTTTTTTGAAGTTACATGGTGTTGCACAATGTATGGCACAGTGTTACACAGCTTTTAACTTCGTAAAATGATAAACAATTTTGTTTATTGAACATTATTCTATTATCTTTGTCAAAAATATTAATAATTATGTTGCCGGAAATAACAAAAATAAAAGGAGTTCATCCCGGAGCTGTTCTTGATAGGGAATTGAAACGAAGAGGATTAGAGAGTAAACAATTTGCACTATCTTTAGGGGAGTACCCACAAACAATTAATGCTATCAGTAAAGGTCGTAGAGGAATCAATCCCGCACTATCTATCAAACTGGGCAATGCACTTGGAGCTAATGAGGAATATTTTATGCTTCTTCAAGCCTACTATGAGGTTGAGAAGAAACGTAAAGAATTATTGAAAGAACAATCAAAGCCAGATTTGACTAAAATAAGAAGTATCTTATTTTGGGACACCGATATAAATAAAATAGACTGGCAAAAACATAAGAAAGCTGTTATTAAAAGAATATTTGAACGAGGAAATGATGTTGAAATAGGGGAAATCATCACTTTTTATGGTAAAGAAATCGTTGAAAAAGTATTAAATGATATACCTCAATTTTTACCAACACTTTCTGAAAATGCAGAAACATATTTAGGTGCAAAATTAAATCTAAAAAATGATAGCAAATAAATTCTATAAAGAAACTGTTTCAGATACCCTTTGGAATGTATTATGCCAACTTATGGACATTGAACTACTCTTCCCATTCAGGTTGGTTGGAGGTACAGCTTTGAGTTTGCAATTAGGACATAGATTATCTGTTGATATTGATTTGTTTACGGATGCTGAGTATGCAAGCATCGATTTCGATGCAATAGATCAGGAATTAGAGAAAATATTTCCTTTTGTTAACATGTTGTATAAGGGTAATAATTGTTTTGGTAAAAGCTATTATATAGGAAATGATAAAGACACAGTTGTCAAAGTTGACTTATTTTATACCGACAATTTCATTCGTCCTATTCTTGAAATAGATAAGGTTCGCATGGCTACATTAGAAGAAATTGCCGCTATGAAAATGGAAGTTATTGGACAAAACGGAAGAATGAAAGATTTTTGGGATATTCATGAACTTATTGACATAATTTCTTTAGAACAAATGTTGGTTCTTCATTCGGAACGCTATCCTTATTCACACACAAGAGAGGAATTGATCAAAAAATTAATCGATTTTGAATATGCTGATTGTGATTTTGAACCAATGTGTTTAAGAGGTAAATTCTGGGATTTGATAAAACAGGATATTGAAGACTGGACAAGCAAACTATAAGGTATTCTATGTTTTATCTTTTATTTTTTGCGGAAGCGGCGAGATTCGAACTCGCGGTACGGTCGCCCGTACGTCGGTTTAGCAAACCGGTGGTTTCAGCCACTCACCCACACTTCCGTTTTACTTAGCGGGTGCAAATATAAAAAGAAATTTTGATAAAGCAAAAGAAAATATTTAAATTTGCAGCCTCAAAATTCATAAATATAAACAATGAAATTAAAGACGTCAATTAAATTGCTTTTTATAGGCGCAATAATATTAATAAGTTTCGCAATAATACTATCAGCAAGCGGTTATTATGTGTTTTCAGCACCAAACTTGAAAGATGTTGAAGACGACAGCTATATATATATCCGTGACAATGATACGTTTGGAGATGTGATTGCTCAACTGAATGAAAATTATACAATCTCTAATATCAAGACTTTGAAATGGGTCGCACAGCTATTAAAGTATGAAGAAAATATTAAACCCGGTCGTTATTCAATACATAATAAGATGTCGAATATTGAATTAATCCGGAAGTTAAGAAGCGGCAAACAAGAGCCTCTGCACCTGAGTTTCAATAATATACGCACAAAGCCACAACTTGCTGCAAAATTAAGTTCACAGATTATGGCAGATTCTTTAAGTATTGACTCTTTACTTAATGACACAAGTTTCTTAAAGCAATATAATGTTAATCCAAACACATCAGTATCTCTTTTCATACCAAATACTTATGAGTTTTATTGGGATACCGATTCATACGAATTATTCGATAGAATGAAAAAAGAATATGATGCATTTTGGAATAACAACAGACTTGAAAAAGCAAAAGCAATTCCGATGACTCCTATTGAGGTTATGACTTTAGCGTCTATAATTCAGGAAGAAACAAATAAAAATCATGAATATCCGATTATTGCGGGACTTTATATTAATAGATTAAAAAAGAAAATGCCATTACAAGCTTGCCCGACCATAAAATTCGCTTTGGGTGATTTTGGATTGAAAAGGATTCTTACTGTACACACTAAAACTATTTCACCATACAATACATATCAAAACATAGGGCTACCACCGGGACCAATACGCATACCATCAATCGTTTGCATAGATGCTGTATTGAATTACGAAAAGCATAATTTTTTATTTATGGCTGCTAAAGAAACATTTAATGGAGAGCATAATTTTGCTGCAACAGGAGCTGAACATATGCGCAATGCCAGAAAATATCAGAGAGCTTTAAATGAAAGGGGAATACGTTAAGTGCTAATCAATAAAATTGACTTCAGGTGTAAGTTTGATACCAAATTTATCTTTTACCGAAGTTTGAATTTTGTAACTCAAATCAGCAATTTCTTTACCTTTTGCACCACCACAATTTATCAGTACAAGGGCTTGCTTTTCATAGACACCAACATTGCCTATGACTTTTCCTTTCCAACCACATTGATCAATCAACCAAGCAGCAGGTATTTTTTTCGTGTTATTACTGATATGATAATGCGGCAAATTGGGATATACACTTATTAGTTCGTTAAATTTTTCAATACTAACAACCGGATTCATAAAAAAACTTCCTGCGTTACCAATAACTTTCGGATTAGGTAATTTCGATTCCCTTATGTCAATTATTGTTTGTCTGATATTTCTCAAATTTAATTCACCACGCTGTTTTACAGCAGTTTCAAGATGTTGGTATGACAAGTTATAAACAGGTCTTTTACTTAGTTTTAATACAACGGAAGTAATAATCAACTTATTTTTCAACTCTTTTTTAAAGATACTGTCTCTATAAGCATATTTACATTCAGATTGGGTTAAATTTATCTTTTCAGCATCAGTAATTCGTACAGCTTTTACCTTTTGCACAACATCTTTTATCTCTACACCATATGCACCGATATTCTGAACAGCAGCAGCACCAACTTCACCGGGTATCAACGACAGATTTTCTATACCCGCCCAATTTCTATCCACACAATATTCTATCAAATCATCGACTATAACACCCGAACCTACTTCAATTATTACAGAATCCTCATTCTCCTCAATTAATTCGATTCCATTAATTGCAGAATGAAGAATAATACCATCAAAATCCTTCAAAAACAGCAAATTACTACCTTGACCAATAACTAAATATTTATTATCAGCAAGATTTCCTTCTTCTAAATATTGAATTAACTCGTCAGTAGAATCAAATTCTATAAATATCTTTGCTTTTACATCAACACCGAAAGTGTTATGATTGAGAAGAGAATAGTCTATAAACTTTTGCATAGAATAATATATTTTTCCATTAAAGGCTTTCAATCACACTCTTGATTTCTTTTTCAGCTCAAAATCACGACCTAAGTACTTTTCCCTAACTACCGGATTGGCAGCTAATTCTTCGGAAGTACCTTGATATAAAATCCGACCTTCAAACAACAAATAAGCCCTGTCGGTAATCGACAAGGTCTCATCAACATTATGATCTGTAATCAAAATGCCAATATTTTTATCTTTCAACTTCCAGACTATATCCTGAATATCTTGTACGGCAATAGGATCGACACCGGCAAAAGGTTCATCAAGCATAATAAATCGCGGCTCAATAGCCAGACAACGTGCAATTTCTGTACGCCTGCGCTCACCTCCGGATAGTCTGTCACCGATATTAAACCTCACATGTCCCAGATTAAACTCAGCAATTAAAGTTTCCAATTTTTCCTTTTGATATGCCTTGCTAAACTTAGTCATTTCCAATACTGATTTAATATTGTCTTCTACAGTCATTTTTCTAAAGACCGAAGCTTCCTGTGCAAGATAACCAATACCACTTTGAGCTCTTTTGTAAACAGGATATTTAGTAATTTCCACTTCGTTTAAAAAAATCTTTCCGGAATTAGGAGTAACCAAACCGGTTGTCATATAAAATGTAGTGGTCTTACCGGCACCATTAGGACCTAACAAACCCACAATCTCTCCTTGCTTTACATCAATAGAGACATCATTTACAACCAACCGTTTACCATATTTTTTAAACAGATGTTCCGTACGAAGAACCATACCATCATTATCCATATACATTAAAGAATTTTACACTTAAGCTTATAATTTTTCATCCTCTTTATACCAACCCGCATACATAGCATAATTATGCGCAATTTTTCTATTCATCTCATGAGTTTGTTGAGGCTCAACATTCTTGATAAACTTTGCCGGAACGCCTGCCCAAAGTGTATAAGGAGGAATCTTAGTATTACTCAGCACTAAAGAACCTGCCGCCACAATAGCACCTTCGCCAACCTCAGCATAATCCAAAAGAATTGCTCCCATACCTATAAGAGCGTAATTATCTATTTTGGCACCATGAACGGTAACATTATGTCCGATTGACACATAATCGCCAATCTCAACAACCGATTTTTCAAACAAAGTATGAAGTACAGAACCATCTTGAATATTCACATGATTGCCAATACGAATAGAATTTACATCCCCTCGAAGTACGGTATTAAACCACACACTACAGCCATCACCCATAATAACATCACCTATTATTGTTGCATTCTCAGCAAAATAACAATCTTTTCCATATACAGGATTAAAGCCTCTAACCGATTTAATTAAAGCCATTATTTTATTTTAAGATTTTAAATATTATCTCCATTTAATTCCTGTATCAGTAGGAACGAATAAGATATGCAGCAATCGTTCTTCTCTCCAAACAACTCTTGCAAAAATAAGAATTTGCAAAGGAACTAAATCATATACAGACGAGTGCACCATAAACACTACCACAATGAAACTTAACAGAATCATGAATATATAAATAATATTATAGAAGAAGAAAAACTTACGCGGACTCCTTTTCCATACCATCAAAGCAAGTAATAAATTCATCGGATTCATCCAAAGAATATTAATATTCTTTCCTGTAAATGGATGTTCAGAGAAAAACATAAACATAAAGATTACCAATCCGCCTAAACCTGTGACCAAAAACAAAAAACTGTCGAACATCTTATTCCTTAAAGCATCAATATTGAAACGATTAAACATCAGCACAATACCAAGTATCAACCATAAAAAACTGATAGTAAATGGATGCCATAGATAATTGATAGAATTTTGTTTAGAAGGGGTGGATTGTACAAGGATATTAGCTTTTGAAACAAGTGGAATTGTATTTCTTGTATCCTCCATGTATATCAATTTAGTTGCTTGAATCATTTCTTTAAGATTTTCAGGTAGGAAAACACGTTGCTGATTTCTTACTATCTTGTCGGCATCCATGCCAAAGACCAGATTAACACCTGCCCTCGACCAAGGAAAATCATCTATATAGCCATTAATCATTTTCCTGTATGTTTCAGGTTCATAGTTTACATCTACAGCAGCAACCTTTATTAAAGCCTTGTTAATCATATCATAAGGTCGAGTAGAACAATTATCATAAACGAAATTATATCTATATACTCTGTTTTGAGGTAGATTATTTTCATTCAGAAATTCAATGAGACGTTTCTTCTCCATCTTATTCATATTCAATACCTGCTCCCAGACAGTAGAATTTCGCTTGCTATATTCATCAATAAAATGTTCGGTAGGATACACACCAAGCATATAGTCAGTCTGCCCTTTCAAAAACTTCCAATAAAAATTCTCAGTTCTAAAATCAAAGATGCCATAATTATAAACCATATCCACACCTTGCGTATCTTGTATTCTTATAGCTGTATGTCCAAACTGAGAATACAGTTCTTTACCCGGTTCGCATGTCAGCAAACTAACAATTGTGGAATCACCATAATTAATTGTTTCAGCAAACAATTTTGGAATTAGAAGTGTTAATACGATAATTATTGAAGTAATCTGTCTCATTTATATACTTTTTTTATTATCCGCAAAAGTAACATTTTTCTTTCATACATAACAAAACATTTCTTGATACTATAATACTTTCATACTTATATTTTGTATTTTCAAAAATATACTCTAAATTTGTGCTTTAAAACAGTGTTGTCTAACATATTTCCTTTCAACATATGTCAAAAAAGAATTTTCAATCAGCAAGACCAATTGATGAAGTTATGACAGTCTGGGATGTTTTAACCACAGACGAAAGGCAGTTTGTACGAAATAACCACACAATACATCATTTTAAAAAGAACGAAATGATACATTGTGAGGGCGAGATACCTACGCATATGATGATATTGGAATCAGGCAAGGTAAAAGTCTACAAAGAAGGTGTAGGCAGTAGAGCACAGATAATCAGGATGTTGAAACCGGGTGAGCATTTTGGTTACCGCGCAATTATTGCAAATCAGCCATACAATACCAATGTTGCAGCCTTTGAAGCATCCACAATTTACATGATAAGATCTGATATATTTCTCTCTATTTTAAGACATAACAATGCATTCTGTTACAGATTCTTAGAAGAATTAGCGAGTGATTTGGGAGCATCAGATGCACGAACAGTAAACCTCACTCAAAAACATATTCGTGGAAGATTAGCCGAAGCACTTCTAATGTTGAAAAAGAACTATGGTTTAGAAGAAGATGGCGCAACTATCAGTATTTATCTGTCAAGAGAAGATCTTGCAAACCTCTCAAATATGACCACATCGAATGCTATAAGAACGCTTTCCAACTTTGTAAATGAGCAGATTATAGCAATGGATGGCAGAAAACTAAAAATTATTGACGATGACAGATTGTTGAGAATCAGCAAAATGGGTTAAACAATTAATTATGAATGCTTCACAGATTGAGTCGACTTACAAGTCAGTTATCAGTTTACTTTTAGCAGGTAAACTTAAATTAGCATTCGACAAAACCCGTTTGTTAGTATATGAGTTGAATCGAGGAGATATCAAGGATAACTTTGAGGACATGGTACGCAATTACCGGTTTATGCTTCAATACTTTGTCGCAGGCGTTGACGATCCGGAAAGAAAAACAATATACAACAAACAAGTGGCAAAGCTGATAAATCTGATCAGCACTCTCAAAGAAGAGTTAATGTTCAGAAATTCAACTAATTTCGAGTATACACAAAAAAGATATTACCCCCATAAATTAAATTTCCGGTCAACATCAGCTTTATTTGATTCTCTACAATATTTTCATAAACAGAATGAATTAGTTGATACAACAATAAGTTTAGAACAGAGTGGCACAACACAAAGCAGATATAATTTCGAAAAACTACTACCAGATTTATTTGCTATTTATTGGTTAAGCACAAATTTTCAAGAAGAAGACAAAGCTGTATTTCAGAAAATCACTCACAAAGATTATCCGGGAATAATAGAGAAATCTTTGATTACATCAGCATTGACACTCAATTTATGGAGAATGTTTGATGAAGAAAAATTGATTATGTTGCTTGATATTTGTCAACACGAAAACATACAAATAAGACAAAGAGCATTAGTCGGACTATGTTTTATATACACCAAATACGATGACATTTTAAAATTTTATCCATCGATAAGAAACAGATTGGTGATTTTATTTGACAACAGCACCATTACAGAGAATTTAAAAAATATCTTCTTTTTAATTATCGGCACATCCGAAACAGATAAAATAACTAAAAGAATGAGAGAAGAAATTCTCCCTGAAGTTATGAAGATGAGTCCAATTATTAAAGACAAGCTTGATGCAGAAAACCTTATAAAATCAGATGAATGGGGAGAAGAAAATCCCGAATGGAATGAGATTTTGGAACAAAGTGGTATTGCAGATAAACTACAAGAACTAACGGAGTTACAGTTAGAAGGAGCAGATGTTTATATGAGCACATTTTCGATGTTAAAGAATTTTCCTTTCTTCAACGAGACATCAAATTGGTTTCTACCCTTCGATCCTGAATATTCTGCTGTTGAATCTCTATTTCAAAATAATGAGAAGTCTATTTTGACAGCATTTTTAAACAATAGTATCATCTGTAATTCCGATAAATATTCATTTTGCTTAAGTGTGATGCAAATGCCGCAAACTCAGCGTAAAATGATGAGTAATTCCTTCAAAATGGAATCTGAGCAATTAGAAGAAATAACAAAGGATGAAACCTTATTAAAACCTGATATTGCAGCAAGAAATATAGCCAGACAATACGTACAAGATTTATTTCGCTTTTTTAGAATCAATCCACATCATACTGATTTTCAAGATATTTTCAAGCTATCTCTAAAGATGCATAATACAACATTTTTCAGTTTGTTATCATCTTCAAGTGAGATAAAAACAGAAGTTGCAGAATATTATTTCACAAAAAAACTATATTCACAGGCTATCAATTTATTTTCAGAAATAATACAGGAGTCAGAACCATCCGCAGCATTATATCAAAAAATAGGATTTGCATATCAGCAGAACTCACAGATACACGATGCCTTACAAGCATACTTAAAATCTGACATAATACTGCCTGATGATGTTTGGACAACAAAAAAGATAGCATTTTGTTACAGGATAATCGGTGATTTTGAGAAGGCAATAGAGTTTTACAAACACGCAGACTTCTTAAAACCCAATCAGGTAAACACAAAAATACAAATAGCGAAATGCTTGGTCAGGTCTGATAAACACAAAGAAGCTTTGCAAGCATATATGGAAATCGAACAAAGTGCACCCGACAATGAAATGGTGCTTCGTTCGATTAGCTGGTGTGCATTTGTTACTCGCAATATTCCTCAAGCTGAATATTATTTAGAGAAAATTTTATCCGCATTACCTACTAACAACGACTTTCTGAATGCCGGTCATATTGCCTTATGCAAAAAAGATAGAAAAGGAGCATTGGAATTTTACAAGAAAAGTGTTGAATTAAGTGATGGAAATCTCCAATTAAATATTGATCAGATAAATTCAGACAAGGGGTATTTGAAAGCAAATGGAGTTGATGAAGATGAAATTTCTTTATTGTTAGATGAATTATCTTTTACTATCGAACCATTAGAATAGTAAAATGAAAGGTTTAGTAACAAAAAACACAGGTAGTTGGTATGAGGTAAAAACAGAAGGTGGTAAATCATACAACTGCAAAATCAAAGGTAATTTACGCTTAAAAGATATAAAAAGTACCAATCCGATTGCTGTAGGAGATTTTGTTGAATTTACCCTTTCAGATGATGAGACAGGAATAATCAGCGATATTCATGATCGAAAAAACTATATCATCAGGCGATCATCCAATTTATCAAAGCAATCGCACATATTGGCAGCCAACTTAGATTTGGCTATTTTAGTAGTCACCATCAACTATCCGGAAACATCCACAATCTTTATCGACAGGTTTATAGCATCAGCAGAAGCTTACAACATACCGGCATGTATAGTTATAAACAAAACCGACTTATATAATGATGATGAAATGCAATATGCAGAAGCATTGAAGTCGCTATATGAAATTATTGGTTATCCGGTGTTTATGATATCTGCAATAAAAAAAGAAAGCTCCACTGAACTGAGCAAATACTTAAAAGATAAAACCACTTTAATATCAGGCAATTCAGGAGTAGGAAAATCCACATTAATCAACTCATTATTACCGGAATCCATCATCAAGACTAATGAAATTTCATTCTTTCATAATAGAGGAACACATACCACAACTTTCTCGCAGATGTATGAATTAGAGAATGGAGGATTAATAATCGACACACCCGGAATAAAAGGATTCGGTACGATAGATATGGAGCAAGACGAGATAAGTCACTATTTCAAAGAGATATTCAAAACATCAAAAAACTGTAAATTTACGAATTGCACACATATACACGAACCGGATTGTGCAGTATTAAAAGCAGTAGAAAACCATCAAATCAGTCAGTCGCGCTACAATAGCTATTTGAGTATTTTATCAGATTTTGGAGATGGTAAATACAGATAATTTCCATTCTATTTTACAATCATCCATTTAACAATATTCTTAAACCGTTGAACAACAAATTCAATCATCCACAATAGTCTATTTTCAATCCACCGCTGAGGATGCGTATTAATCATAACCATTTCAACTCCATCATTTGAACTTATAAAGTTAATAAGATCTAATGTTGTATGAACAGAAAGCTTTTGAGAGTTATTTTTACCAATTGCCTTATCTCGTACATTATACTTATCACCATCCCACATACCACCCGTATCAGTAAAATAGAATTTTTTACCATTTACATCATTCACAGTCTCATCAATAAAATCGAAGTACGGTTCGCCTACAATTCCTAAGTCCTTATAGTTATATGCTTTCCAAACATCCCGATTATCAAACTTACTTGTAGGACTTCCATGCATTGATATTGTCTTCACATCATAGAACTGACGGAAATATTCCAGATTTTTGACATAAGAATCATATGCCTTCTGCACATCACCATTAGCAATCGACAAATCCTCGTAATGATAAGCAATTTCATGACCCAGCGCAGCAATTTGCAAGATATAAACAGGCTGATTACTTTCAGCTACAATTCTGAAAAAATAAGTTGCTTTAACTCCTAATAAAGCTTCAATTTGTGCTAACTTCAAAGAATTTTTAGGCTTCTTATCCACATCATGGCGCAAAACAACAATTTTATCTTTTGCCTGCACGTCTTTACTATTTGCGTACTTCACACAATAATCTTCAAAAGTCAGAAAGCTATACCCAACCTTCTGCAAAGAAGTCAAGAGATTTTTATATTGAGAGGGAGTGAAATCGAGCATAAAATTATTATTTTTCCAAAGATAAACAAATTTCTCGTATCGTAATCGCCATTACCGTAACAGCGGTTACGATAATGATTTTATAATTTTTCAATTAATTCAACAATACGACCCGCAGTTTGTCCATCCCAAAATTTAGGTACATTCCCTTTCTTACCATTTCCCTGAAGGATTTGATTAATTTCAGAAAGGATATCATCAAAGCTAATTAATTTATTGGAACCCTCCCATATTGTAATCGGTCTTTCAGTGTTAGGTCGCACCGTTAGGCAAGGAATATTAAGATAAGTGGTTTCTTCTTGTATTCCACCGGAGTCTGTCAAAACAAAAGATGACTCGCTAACTAAATGAATAAATTGCAAATATCCTAAAGGCTCAATTAAATACAATTGTTTATGAGTCTTTAAGTGAATATCCAATCCAAAATCAATGATATTTTTATAAGTTCTAGGATGAACTGGAAAAACAACTGGGATTACTTCTGATATGTGACCCCATATTTCAACGAGTTTTGACAAGTTATTTTTACAGTCAACATTACTTGGTCGATGGAATGTCATCACCCCATACTGTTTCAAGTTAAAATGGGTTCCTGCCACAATCTCTTTACCCTGATCCAATAGGCTAAAGCGAAGAATTGTACGTTTAGCATTAGGCAAAAAATTTATTAAAGAATCGATCATTAAATTGCCCAACATATAAATATTTCCTGCAGATACATTTTCCTTGAGCAAATTTTCGTCTGCATCATGACTTGTTGTTATAAACACATCAGTGATAGCATCGGTTACTAAACGATTTATTTCCTCTGGCATAGTTCTATCATTACTACGCAGCCCTGCTTCATAATGAATAGTAGTTATACCTAATTTAGACGCTACTAAGGTACAAGCAGCAGTACTATTTACATCACCAACCACTAATACAAAATCAGGTTTCTCTATCAAGCAAACCTTTTCAAAACCTTCCATAATACGAGCTGTTTGAATGGCATGACTGGCTGAACCAACTTCCAAATTAATATCCGGTGTAGGAATATTTAATTCGTCAAAAAACTGCCCGGACATTTTGATGTCGTAGTGCTGACCGGTGTGTAGTAAAATGGGTTTTATCTTATCATTCCCTTTTAAAGCATTCATTAAAGGGGCAATCTTCATAAAATTGGGGCGCGCACCACCAACTAAGATTATTTTTTTCATTTTTTGCATGATACTTTCAGTTGTATAATGATTCAGTTATTTAACAATTCATCTAAAACTATATTGATAATCATAATTTTCTTTCATTACTTTCACACTTTCAGGATAGTGCTCTATAAACCACACATAAAAAGCAGTTACGTCAATTTTATCATTCAGCATTTTATTTCGACGTTCATTCCATAAGTTTCTTAAGTTCGGCGTATTTAATAATTTATCAATTTGATCCATCATTTTATCAAATTCATTAGGCAAAAAGCCATAAGTTAATTCATATTTTCTTTCCTCCTCTTTAAGATAATGTATCTTACCGACAAAAGTATTACAACGAATTGCAGGTGTCCCCAACACAGCAGCCTCTGAAGTCATAGTCTGACTGTCACCGATAAACATAGTTGCAAAATACAACAAAGAATGTATTTTTTCAGAAGGCAATAACAACTGATACTTTTTAAACTCATCATCTATATTTCGTTCAGTCGTAATAAAAACCCGACCTTTTTGCTCTAAATATTTAATCAATTTTCTTTTATCTTCTATCGATAAGCCTTGTACACCAACATCATGATGTGCCTTAAAAGCATTGAAACGAAGTACAAAATAAACATCATTTTCAGTTAAACCAATTGTTTTCAACACATTAATATCAGGTGTAAATCTATTAGGATGTAAATAAGCTAATTCGTGATAACCTTTATATGGAATAAATGCTTTTGTAGCACGTTGTGTACCTTCCGGACTTAAAACAACATCAGCGTAAGGATGAGCATATTTTACAAAAAGAGGTTCCACATCATCATCGTCATCATCTAAAATTACAGATTTCATTCCTGATATTTTAGATATCTGAGCCAATGTCAATGAAGATCCAAATCCAATCTTAATCTTTTGTGTTAAAACAATCCACAATAATTTAATATTATAAACCAATTGCATTACAAGTTTACCCAACATCGAATCATGTTTATTTCCAAGAAAGACATAAGGAATATCGTACTTGTTCAACAATTCTATTGCAGAGGGAATATCTTTAACTGTAACAATAACTGTATGACCATTTTCCACAAATTCAGCATATGCATTTCGCAAAAGATGCACGTGAGCAGGATGAGCTATGTCCATTAAGATATTCATTTTTTTCTTCCTTTAAGATATTCAATTACCTTTTTACCAATTGTATACATAAATGGTTTTGTTATATGCAATAACCTGCCGTGCTCAACTAACTCACCCCCGAATTTTGATTTAAATTCCCTCACTCCATATCCTTCATTTGGTTTACCTGCACCCATCATATCAAAATATTTGTAACCATTGGATGCAGCATATTCAATTGCAGCCCAAGTAGCAAGTGTAGAAGAATAAATGTTTTTAAACCGTCCATCCAGGCCACAGACAAACCATTCATAAATGATTTTATCTTTCAAAAACACACAGGTACTACCACCAATTATTTTTCCTTCATATTTAACCCCAAACACTTTTGCCCAATCATTTTTAGTCAGCTTTTCAAAAAACTCATAAGGGAATAAGGGTAGTTTAATTTTAGTTGTATACAACTCATGTAAAATTTTGTGATATTCTCTTAGTTCCTTTTCTCCTTTTAACTGTACGATTTCAGCACCATTACGTAAAGCTACACGTATATCTCGACGTTTCGTACTGCTAAGCTGTTTTATACATGAATCTACATCATAAGTTTTAACATGAAAATTGAGATGTTGTTTATACAAAAAGTGATTTATTTCTAATATCTCTTTATGTGTTGAATAATCCTTATAATTGCGAATTTCAATGTAGATAGCTTTGTGTTTTAATTCTTTCTTTGTATGATTTAGCAATAATGTCAAAGCATCATCAGAAATATCCTCTGCTAACAATAAGCCACCAGGGATAATAGCTCTGCGACTAAAATACCGTTTGATCATACCACCATCAGCTATAATATATCCACAAACAAGCCCTTTCAGAACATCATCTTCTGAAACTGCAAATACAAAAGGTTGCATAAAGGATAATGAAGCGTAAAACTCATAACATTGAGGTGATTGAAAGAAAGAAGCGTAAGGTGAGTTGTCCAATAGATTTTTCCACGCTTCACGTTCTATTTCGCTTATGTGTGTATGCAATTTTAGTTTGTTCATTTTGCTGCTGGTTTTAAGCTTTGTGTTTGCCCCAATAGTTTGTCGTATTTTTTATAATGCACTAAGGGCGTTTCTGTTATTATTGCTTATTAAGTTCGTTTTCTATCTCTTCTATGCTCGGCAATGTCGATTTAAAGTCTTCGGTAAGCAACTTTGCCAGTTCATACTCTGAAACCCCAATCGGCTGACTGCTACTTTCCAACGCATATTGTGCCAACACATTGTCTTTTGTTTTACAAATAATCAAACCCAAAGTTGGAGTATCATGCTCCCCCTTTAATTGATGATTGACTGCTGCCACATAAACACCTAACTGTCCGGCGAATGCGGCTTCAAATTCGGCGGCTTTCAATTCAACAACCACATAACAGCGCAATTTCAAATGATAAAACAACATATCGATAAAAAGCTCTTTGCTACCCGCTTTTATTGGCACTTGCCGACCTACAAACGCGAAACCTTTGCCCAATTCAAGCAGAAAACGTGTTATATTTTCAGATAAAGCATTTTCGAGTTCTCGCTCTTTGTAATCTGTTGCGAGTGTCAGAAAGTCGAAGTTGTAAGGGTCTTTCAGAATTTCGCTCGCCAAATCACTATGTTCGGCTGGCAAAAGCCGTGAAAAATTATTTAGCGACTTACCTTGCGCTGAGTATAAATCCGCCTCTAAAAAATTCATCAACACTGCCCTACTCCAACCGTTTTCAATGGTTTTCTGAATATAAAAAACGGCTTCGTGCGTATTTTTACATTTAGTTAATATCTCAATATGATGCCGCCAAGGAATTGCACCAAGTAAATCGGGAATTTTAATTTCAGTACCAACTTGTTGCTGAAATGTATTTAATTCGTTTTCAGACGTTTGTATTTGTCCCACAAGTTGTGGGATAATTGGATTTCCTAATTGGTCACCAAGTTGGTGACCAATTGAATTTTCTAATTGTCCACCAAGTTGGTGAAAAATTCTATTGTCTTGTGTATAAAACAAGTAAAACCGTTTACAGTATTTTAGATTTGTCCTCGAAAATCCCTGCATTTCGGGAAATGCCGCCTGTAAATCCTTGCTCAACTGATTGATAATACCGCTTCCCCAAACGGCTTCGGCTTGCCGCGAAACAATATCGCAGCCGATGCTCCAATATAGTTGCAGCATCTCGGTATTTACCCTTACAGATGCTTTTATCTGACTTTGCCGGATGCGTTTCTTCAAATCGGCAAGCCAATTTCTATAATCGTTATTTATCGGCATATTGTTTATGTTTTTATTTAAAACTGATACAGAAAACCCTTAGTATCGTATAATCAAGTTTTATTTTCTTCCCTAAATTCTTTCATTTCTATCTTTTTGAGCAATTTACTTTACACTTTTCTATAAATCTCTACTATTTTCTTAGCAATAGTTTCCGAATCTAATCCCAACTCTATAATACGTTTTCTGCCTTCTGTGCGTTGATTATTTTGAAGCACATGGCGTAAGTTGGCAGTTAGTTTATTTACATCATACGAAGACACATAACATCCTTCGGTATCTCCTATAACTTCTTTTACATCACCCACATCAACTGAAACAATCGGACAATTACAAGCCATTGCTTCTTTGATAAACTGAGGAGAACCTTCAGAAAAGCTTGTCATAATACAAACATCAACAGCATTCATTAGACACATAACTTCTTCGCGATTATAACCCTTAAGTTCAAGCAATTCAGCATTATCTATTTCTTTTGATGCTGCAATAGCTAATTCCGGATTCTTAACTATATTATTAAAGCCACCTGAAAAAAGAATATAGTTTTTATCAAAATCCAGATTTAAAATTTCTCTCGCTGCCATTTTATCCATAGGTTTAAAAAACTCAATATCAACACCACATGGAATCAACGCATAATTGTTTTTAACTCTTGATTTATCGATATTGCTTTGAGAAACAAAGATATTAAATTTCGAAAGTAATATGCTTAAAAAAGAGAACATAAACACCTTACTATCATTAATATCACTGCCATGATAAGTAGTAACAACCGAAACCTTTCTCTGTAAATTTGCCAACAGTCCGGATAAACCATAATGTGCATGTATCAAATCAGGTTGAAAACTTTTGATTTTTTGCAGTAATAATTTACGACTTCTCAAATATCCCTTCAAGCCTTTTTGTTCGATAGTAAAAAAGTCGGTAATAATGCCAACCTTATTCAAAGAATCAACCTGCTCCAAAATAAATGGAGCAATCCGACCGGAATTTTTACTACAAACTATTAAGATCTTCATTATTTATAATGTTTAATGTGGAATGTTTAACGTTTAGTGTTTAATGTGGAAGTTGTTTTCAATAAACATTAAACATTTTGAACCTACGCCATCCCTCTTCCCGCCAATTTAAACCAACTCCAACCCACAATAGCCACAAAGATAAAAGCCAGATACCATGTATAAAATTTTTTAGTTTTGTTCGTTTGCTTACTTACACCTACAGCAGCCAAAATAAGTAAAAATGGCAAAGCGGGCTGATGAAAACGTTCGGAATGCGCAAAGGCACTCAGTGCAACAACAATCAGATAACCACCGGTAAATGCAACAATCAACAGATGATCACGCCATTTTTTTTCAACAATCAGCATCAACAAAGCAAACATTGCAAAAAATGCAATAATATTTTTCACATAATTACCACCATGAATTAGCTGTTGGTTTTCTTGTCCAGGCACATCAACCATAGTTGGAAATGGAATAACAAAAATCATGGGTGCAAAAATTGATTTTGAGGCATATTTAGCAAAAGTATTCCCACCTTCACGCTTTGCGCGCCATTCCAATGAAGTTTCTTGATTACCAACCCTGCTTGTCCACACTTCCTCAACTTCATTAGCAATTGCACCTCCCATAAAATAAGCTATAGTCAACAACACCCATCCAATAAGCAAAGCCCTTCGACCACTTTTCTTCATGGTTTTCATAGAAGAAAAAGCCAAAGCTGTAATAAAAGCAAATAAAGCGGTTGCACCCAATACCGTTCTGAAAAAGAATAAAACTCCTGCTATTAGGACAGGTAGGATTAGGTTGGCGAAACTAAACTTCGCACTACGCATAGCATAATCAGCTCGTTCGATAAATGCCACTGTTAAAAACACCATTTCGGTTTCTTTAAGATGCAAACCGGTGTAATAAATCAGATTAGGCATCAGCATTGCAAAAACAGCAGCAACACGACCTGTACTTTCTCCAAAATTACGAGTTGTAAGTCGATAAATCAGAATTACGGTATATGCACCAATAAAAGCCTTAATAATCCTTGTCAGGAAAATTGATTTACCTGTTATGAAATAGATAAAACTAAGATAAATAGGGTAACCGGTATCCGAGACTGCAAGTGTATTTCCTGCATAGCGTTTAAATTCTACTAAGAAATTAAAATTACCTCTTGCAATAAGATTACTCCCAAATCTGCCCATATTATCATAAAATCCCGCATCGCCTACACTGAATTCAAAAGGCTGACCTGTCATCATGATGTAAAAGAAATAACTGAAAACTACCCACACCAAACGGATACCGAGAGATATATAAAAAATATCTTTTATAAGTTTCTTTTCGCTACGAGCCGACCATTGACGAGTAAAATGATTAGAATAATAGAAAAAACCAACTACTTCTATTAGTCCAAGCACAATCCAATACCAATCCATCGCCTTTGATAGAAACATTACAGATACAATCAGTAATGCAGCAAGATAGATATAAATTGCTTTTTGTGTAAAATATTTAGGGATGTAGTTGAGCACTATGGGTGATGGTTGTTAACGATATTAATTATTATAACATCAAATCTAAAAATAATGAACAAAAATAATATATTTTTCAATATTTACAGAAGAGACTTGTAATATGATAAAATATCTACTGTAATATTTGACCAATCATACAACTTTGAATCCTGAATATTCTGTGTTTTCATTGTTTTAGATAACATTTTATCGTTAGTCAGCTTGATAATAGCTGCCGCAAAAGCTTCAACATCACCATACTCAGACAAAAAGCCATTTCTATTGTGTTTAACAATGAAAGGTATACCTCCAACATTTGTTGCGACCATTGGCAAACCTACTGCCATAGCTTCACAGAAAACTATTCCTTGTGACTCCTCTTGACTGTGCAGAACAAACAAAGATGAGGTCATAAATAATTGTTGTAATTCATTTTTACTTATATCACTAAATATTGACACAGCATTCATTAATCCATTTTCAT
>Ga0228535_1001340_pt1 | contig 39097 bp, 23 predicted proteins | sample SJ1metagenome_FD_168457 | JGI IMG/M metagenome (GOLD analysis project Ga0228535, IMG submission 168457) | Enriched culture of PCE-dechlorinating microbial communities from Ithaca, New York, USA - SJ1 | ecosystem: Engineered > Modeled > Simulated communities (microbial... > Unclassified | place... | reverse complement strand
GTTCACCGGCCAGTCCTACCGGTTTCGTGAGAGCCTGCAGAGACAGAAGGGGCTCTAGTTAGCTAACTATGCCGGGGTGGCTCAGAATTCGGCGCCGACGCGGCTCATTTTTACTTGACGAAATGCATGTTCCACCTTTACACCGTAGAAGCCGTAATCCCAGCGTACGAAGCCATCTTTGCCGACGGACAGCTCCTGATACAGGAGATCCTGTACCTTGTTCCAACCGGGGAAGGGCCGTAGATGCGCACGCTCTGAGGCCAGCCTGTCCACCGGACGCTCGAACGTGGTGCCATGAATCCTGACGTTGGCCACACCCCGCACCCATGCCTGGGCCTGGCGGTTCAGATCCTGAAGGTCCACAAAGCGGGCCGAAGGCCAGAAGTTGCGCTTTACGTATTTGATGCCGTTCTCGACCTTGCCCTTGGTCTCAGGCCGGTACGGGCGGCAGAGGTCCGCCACGAACCCCAGCCGGCGGCTGAAGTCCAGGAATCGCTCATTCCACAACTGCTGCTCATCCTTGTCCCGGCCCGGTGTGACCAGCTTGGTGTTGTCGTAAAGGCACCTCTCAGGGATACCCAGGGCCTCGAAGGCGTTGAGGTGGCACCGGATGAAGGCTGTTGAGTCGGCTTTGCGCACGAACTCAACGTACATAGCCCTAGACCAGCCCAAAACCATGACGAAAGCATAGACTCTGCGTAACTGGCCGTCCGGGGTCTGATACTTGACCGTGCCCCAATCCACCTGAGCCTGCTCTCCGGGCTTGGTCTCAAACCGCATCGTTAGGTCCGGCTGATTGCGTAGACGCAGGGGTTTTACGTAGTCCTTGAGAATCGTGTAGCTACCGGTGTAGCCGCGTTCGCGCAGCTCCCGGAGCAGGACTGAACAGTTGAAGACGCCTTGCGCCATACGGGTCTGGATGTAACCTGCGTAAGTCGTGAGTCTGGACTGACGGCGCGGCCGCGGTTTAGGTTTCGGGAGCTCTTCGGCCCGCACGTACTTGCGGACTGTGTTCCGGGAGACCCCAAGTGTCCTTGAGATCTCGCGGATCGGCCGTTTGCCGGCATGCAAGGTATAAATTGATTTCACTTTCCCGCCTCCCAGCACTGTAGTTGAGCACCTCCGAATCCTTGGACAGAGTCGGAAAGTGCTTCGCCGGGGGGCGGGTCAATTCATATCCGGCGATACTGGGTCATTTGTGTTCCGGCGATGCCAGCAGTGCATTTGCAGCTCATGCAAACGCAGAAATCCGATCGACTGCTCAGTCCAGCTCCCTTCTCACTCACGGCCACACCGCCCTGCAACGCGCCTTATGGCGCATGTAGGTATTGCGTGGGCTCGCGTCAGAACCCGTACTTGTCTTTGCGCAGCCTAAATGCTCTCTCGCCGCCCTCCATGACCTTTTTGATGGCTTGCTTTATATCAACTATGTCTATCGCTCCTTGTCCTGCGATCATCCCACCCGACTGATCAATCCTTGAGCGATAGTCACACCAGATCACCAGTTCAGCATCGCCGTTCACAACCAAGTTGGCATTGTGACTGGCAAATATGAGTTGGCGAGAGCTCTTGGTGTTCCATATCTGCTCATACACCTCTAAGATCACAGGATTATCTAGGTCCTCCTCAGGTTGGTCGATAACCAACGGTGGACCGCCTTGATTTAGCAGAACCTTCAGTAGGGCGGTTGCCTGTTGGCCAGAAGATGCACTCTTAAAAGGCATGTACTCGCCCTCTCGTTGACGGTACTCAAACATGGGTTGATCTCTCAGAGGGATCAACGACACATCCAACCACCCGTCAGGAGTCAGCTTCGTAGCTATTCTACGGCAGTCCTGCTCAGGCACCCCACACGAGAGGAGCAATGGAGTAGGAGGAAGTGCTGAGTTAGGGTCGTCGAGGTTGTGAATCGCAAGTAGCTCCAGCTCGTTGAGAACGTCATCCCATTTCTGTACTGGGTTCTCAGAAAGAGTAACGGCATCCACAAGTGATGCAATCCTCTCCCTTCGCAGGTTTGAGCCGGACAGCGTGCTCCTTAGCTCATCAGCTATCTGATCCATTCCAGCGCCCTGCAGCAAACTAGCGCGAATCTCTTGAGCAGACAGACGGGTGAGTTCATTGCACTGGGATGTCACCAGCTCAGCCCTCTCACGATGAAGCTCAATCCAGTGTTGGCGGAGGGCTCGAAATTGAGCACCAGTGTCCCCAAGAGACTGCATCTCAGCGCGAGCCTGAGCGAGTTTACCATTTAGGGAACGAATGCTGTCCTCCAGGTTGCCAAGGTTCTGGAGCTTCTGTTCATGAGTGGTTGCGCGCTTCTCTGCAGCTTGGCGCTCAGCTTCGTATATGTCTGCAGCCCTGCGCCACTCCGCCTCTGCCTGCTTATATTTTCCGTCACTCCTGACAAGCTCGTCGATCTTGGACACAGCATCCTGGACCGCACCACGAACCGCGTCCAACCCACTTGAAACATCCTCATGGATACGACTCAAGATGTCCGAATGTGGAAGCTCGGCTAACGGACGTCCTGGGGAAGTGGGTAGGTCACTAAGGTCCTGCCTAAGGGAAGACAGTGCATTCTGGGCGACTTTGATGTCATCGGCCCAAGCCTCCAACAGGGTCGCCGCCTCGCCATACACACCGCGTTGTGACACCAGCTCACGGTCCTTCTCTGACATTCCAGTCAGAGATTTGCGGATGCTCTCTGCCTGGCGTCTCATAGAGGAGACGGCAAGGAGGTCACGGTCTATCTGTCGCTGTAAGGCGCGTCCGCGTTGCACCGCGCCATAGGCCTGCCGTAAAGTCGATCGGGTGCGCTCGAATGCGGCCTCAATACCCGCGAGCTCCTTAGAAATGGGAGCATGAACAAACCGGGTCAACTCGTCAAGCCTAACGGCTACGTTACTTAGTTGCTTTTGGCTGAAGGCCTGGATTGGGAACAAAGAGCGGACATCTTCCTCCTTGCATGGAGCAAACTCCCCGTCTCCGATTTTCAACGCAAGTTCATATGTGAGGCTATGGCGTCTTACAACGTGCCTTGTTCCATGCAGGGAGAAGCAAACCTCGACCACTGCTTTTAGATCAGTGAGTGTCTGTTCGACCATACGCTTTCTACGCGCTTGGTAGTTGGGCATTTCGTCTTCAGGACCGGTTGCTGGAGGCTGGTCACAAAGTGCCCATCTGAGGTACTCCAGAATGGTCGACTTTCCAGTACCACGTCCCCCAATTATGGTAGTGTACTGTGGATTTAGCTCTAGTTCAATGGGACCTAAGAAGGCGCTATTCGATACTCTCAATGAATCGATCCGAACCTCTGGTAGCCGCGGGTGGTGAACAGATACCCGGGACTCCTGAGCGAGGCATGCTTGCCTCAATGCCTCTGCTGTGGGAGCCGCCCATTTCACCCACGTCGGATAGGCACCTAGGGACTCATGGTCTGCCCTTCTGCTATCAGAGGTCTGAAAGACTGCAAGTCTCTTGGAACCCCAGTTCGTGTCGCGTCCCGAAAGAATCCTGGAATTGCCTTCTCCGAGCTTGGCAATGGATCCATCGACGTATCCCCCAACGCAGGGCATTTCCTTATACTTGCCTGCCATGCCATTGCGCAGTAGGGTATCACCACCACTGTCAGAGACATTCGGCAACACAATGTATCTGCCCCGTAGATACTCGTACTTGTCGAGCTCCTGGCAGAGCTTGCTCACATTGCCTATAAGATCGAGTCTGGAAACTGGTGCAGCCTTCGCGTCAGTTGAGGCACTTGGGGTAATTGCGAGCGCAGTAAGGATCAGCGCAAACTGATCGTCCGGTAGATCTGCATCGAATAGGACTATAGCTTGGCACGGAACCCCAAGAGTAAGCTCAACTCCTGGGAAGACTACAATCTGGTCACCTGGCGCCACGGGCTTGCCATCTGGCCCTGTCTCAGTCCGAGCTGCTTCTCTGATGTGTCTTGCGAATAGCAGATCGTGGTGATCGGTGATCCCGATCGCGTCGAGTCCCTTCTGCCGGCAGGCTTGAATTAGCGATCTAGCATATTGCGTCCGCTCTTCATCACTCACCACATCAGGACCCGACCAGCGTACATCTCTTGGGGAATGGACCTGGAAATCGCATTTGTGGAAGTGGGCGCCTTTGTCCATATAACTGTCCCCCCACAGTAGATCCGTGTTGCTGGGCCTAATGACTTCAGAGCCTAATTACTGACCTCAGGGCTTACTCCTTCTCAAACCCGAAGCTGCTGAACTTGAGTGCCCTGCTGTTTTCATTAACTGCACGCACCACGCCGTCAGTCACACCAGGGGGCAGGTCGGCCTGAATCTCAAGCGTCACTCTGACGGACGCCCCCACAATCCCTGCCAGGTGCGCAATGACTTCATCGGCGATCTTACTGGCGTCTCTGCCGACGCGAGCGCTATCGAGTTCAACGGATCCGTGGTAACGCTTAGCCTCTGGCGGAGGAGGCGGTGCCGGGGGTGTAGGCCCAGGTGGAGTATCTCTCCCTCCGTCTGACTTGCCAGGCTCCGGAGTAACCCGCTTGCGCCGCTCTTCCTCCTCAAGATCCATCTGCCTCCGAGCAGCTTCGGGCTTCACCAACAGCCCTTGCGAGCTTGAGTCGAATAGGTCAACATGCTGGCTACTCCGAAGGCCTCGGTAGCGACCGGTGGCCTCGTCGTAGCCATCCGCAAAGGCAAATGTCTCCTGCTCCCAGGTGAGCAGCGCCAACCCGTCTCTCACCGCCGCTACCAGGACCGACGAGTCCTTAAGTCGAGGCAGGTACGGGTAACATGCAAAGTCCTCTGCTAGCTGACGTACCGAGACATGGTTCTCCCGCCATAGTGGAATACGGTCAAGCTCCATGCGCAGGCTTGTCCCAGCAAGACGTGTGATCAGCAGCTCGTCACTACGGAGCTTCTTGCTCGCCCGAACAGCCAGTGGCTCTTGCCCGCTGAGCTGGGCCGCCTGCCAACTCACCGCTTCCTGCGGAGTGGCCTGAGCCGGAATGAACAGCCACCTATATGCCTCAGGTATCCTAGCGCTGACGGTGGAATCGGCCGTGCCTAACTGAGTTTCGGCCTGCTTGACTTGGTGCGAAGAGAGGTTCAACGTATCCTTTTCTGCGACAATCGAGGCCCAGGCAAGGTAACGGCGAACAGCCTCGTCGAGGTCCTGCATTCTAGTCCTATCAGCAGCAAGGAAGACCAGGGTGTTACGCCGCTGTCGAGGCTGTGGTCCACGGAACTCTAAGATCGCCTGAGCTGCAGCCTCTGCCGGGCTACCCGGATCCCTTGAGTGGCATTGCGTAGTACCCAGGACCACCAGCTTGGCCTGATCGTCATCAGGCACGTCCTGAGGGCTAGATGGGAAGGGATGCACTCGGCCAAAGTCACCCCGGTTTTGGACGTCTCGCTTGACGCGCCCTTCGATTTCCTCAACCACCTTATCGTGCTCTAGCGTTAGCTGCTCGGCCCTGTCTTCTGCGATTTTGGTTACGGTTGGCTGAGTTGAGTACCAGTACCGCGCGCCATCCGCGTAGAGGTACGTGGAGGAGCTGGCAAGCCGTCTGAGGGCGTTCTCAAACACCGGCAGAGACTCTCCCGGCATGGCTGAGCCGAGCTTGATCCTTCGCTCCTCAATACCGATATGCGCTGCTCCGAGAGTCGGGGCCGATCCTAGGAATACCGTACGAGCAACACGACGGCAGGCAGAGAGCTTCCCGAGATGCGGTAACTCACCGTCTAGGCGCACAGGCAGCGAGTTCGGGCCGTCAATATCCCTCTCGATGATCGGGGCCCAGTTGTCCGAGAGATAGCGGGTAAGCTCGGACCCAACTCTGGGATCATCAATCGATATATGTGCCGGCAAGATTAGGGGGTTCTGGTCTCCTCGCTGCCATAGGCTGTGTATTGCCGCGGCCATCAGCCTCAACACGCCTCGGGTCCTCTGGAACTTGACTAGAGTAGACCAGTCGGTGTACAGCCGATCAAAGACCTCCGGATGAATAGGATAGGCCGCGCGGATGCGCTTCTCATAATCGGCATCTCGGCACTCCGGGGGCAGGTGTTCAGCATTGGCTCGGTAGAAGTCGACGAACCCTTTGGCCACCACATCGCGATCCTTATACTGCTGCGGCCCAGTCAACGGCTCAAAGAGCCTGCGCCTTACTATCTCGAAACCTTCCTCCGCTGATGCGGGTCGCCATGATGACTCTAGGCGGCCGATCACGTTTCTGAGCCGATCGAGAGCCTCGCGACCGCGCCTGCCACCAACTTCTATATCGTCAGCCTGTGTGTGGGGAGAGCCGGCCATGTCTGAAGCCGGGAGACTGATGACAACGAGGCAGTTTCGGGCGTTCTTAGCCGACTCGGTCAGCAGCTGCGCGAAGGTGAACTGGGTCTCAAAGCTCCCAGCTGGTAGGTCGCTGGTATCGTGCAATTGCCGTGCGTAGGCCACCCATTCGTCGATCAACACCAGGCACGGGCCGTACTCCTGTAGCAACTCGCGCAAGGTGTCTCCAGGACTAGTAGCCCTCTCATCATCAGCAGCCACACGAGCGTAGGCCTTGCTGCCACCAAGTTGGTAAGCGAGCTCTCCCCAGAGTGTGCGCACTAGAGTGCCATCAGGCTTTGTCACCGGGTTTCCAGGCGAGATACGATTTCCCACAAGCACAATCCGGCGAACTGATGGAAGGTTCTCAGCTCCTGCCTTGCCCAAGACGGTCTCAATGCCAGCCAGTTGCTGAGGACTAGTGCCCGAGAAGAGGTGGTACAGCGCAAGCATCGAGTGGGTCTTGCCCCCACCAAAGTTGGTCTGCAGCTGCACCACAGGGTCACCATCGATGCCTGACAGCCTTCTAACAGCGCCAACCAACAGCCCCTTCAGACTGTCTGTTAGGTATGTGCGCCTGAAGAACTCCGCGGGTTCTCGATACTCATCGGTTCCTTCCCCTAGGTGAACTTGCCACAAATCGGCCGCGAACTCAGCTTGCTGATAGCGACCGCTTGCTACGTCACGGTGCGGAGTGACCACCTCGCGCCACGGCTTCAGCTTTCCCGAGACGTTGCTCTCAATTGCCACTCCCGCGCTTCGGCGGCGTTCGGTACGGGCCTGCTCGTCGAAACGAACCCGTAGTAGCTCCATCTTGAGTCTGTCAACTTCGGCAACCTGTGGGGCCGATATCGCCGAGAGGAGCCGTCCCGCTGAATCAAGGGCCCGATAGGTGTCGTCCCCCGAGAACTGCTGTCCCCGATTCCACCGATCATAATAGTCACGCAACTCCGTAACGAACCCGCGTTCAGCCTGACCCAGAACGTTGTGGAAGATCTTGCTCCAGCCGTGGAGGACCGTCCGAAGAAGCACCGATAGATCCCACTCACTCAGCGGCGTCTTGGTCAATGCATACTCAGATCCAAGCAACCTCTCAAGCTCGGCTAGAGACCGGTCTCGTTGAGCGGCCCGTGATTCTCTCTCAATGAACGGCCCAAGGCCGACCCGAAGCAATTCGAGGGTCTTCCCTACTCGCTCATGGTTGGTGGCTGCCATACTAGCCCTCCCTCTGGTCGAACAGCCCGATCTGGGTCGGGCGCACCTTAATCTGCTGGGCGAGCTTAGTAATCTCGGGCCAACTGCGCACAAGGGAGTTGTAGGCATACCCTTCCGCAGTGCTTTTCTTCCGCTCGCAGATGCTGTACAGACGGTACGACAGGTCTTTCGCCACCTCAGCACTATAACCAATACGTGCCAAAAGCTCCGCTGCAGCAGGCTCACCAGCAGAATCAAGGGCGAGAATTAGCTGGTGAGTTATTCGCCAGGCGGTCCAGGAGCCTCCCGAGCTTGGGTCCCAGTTCCGATCAAGATCACTGACCTTGAGAAGTCGAACCTTGCCCCTGCCGGAGGCCAATAGCCCCGCCTCAGCCATTCGCTGGATATTCGTGTTCTTCGCTTTTGAGAGAGTCTCTGCTACACCAAACTCTCCATCCCCAAATCCATATTGCTCAAACCAAGTTAAGCACCAGAGGCTCTCAGAATCCAGCTCAGAGGCCTGAACGGCCAGTATCTCGTCAAGGATAGAGTTGATCAGTACCAGCGCATCGCCAACGGACAGCGGGGCACCTTCGACATCAAGGACAGAGGAGTACCGAGAAAAAATGGCCATGCCCGGACCAATCGCGGCCTGTGCAAGGTCTACAGGTGCGATATTGGCCCGTTGTAGTTGGGCAAGGTGCTTGGGCAAGTCAGCCTTCAGCGCACTAACAAACTCGCGCCTTGTAGCTGCTGAGGCCTTCTCTGAGGTCGGCCGACACACAAGCAAGATACTGGATGCTAGCGAGTTAGTACCCAAAGCTAGCGCTCTGGAAAGCCGTTCTGTACGCAGAGGCCAGGTACCGCTGATAGTGAAGCCTGCCCGAATAACCGCGTCAAGAAACGTCTCCCAGCCGGTGCTGCCATTCTTGCTGTCGGTCTGCTTGAACGAGTAGTAAAGGGTTATTGGGAATGCCGGATGCGCCCTGGAGAGGTTCCGAAGTGCGCATGTCATGCCCTCAAGAAAGAATGCTTTGGCCTCACTTGAGCTCCCGTGCCTATAGGAAGTCGCCACAAGCTCCTCGGCCTTGGGAACCAGCATAGTGGAGAACACGTCAGGGAGGACCGTATTCAGAGATGCCCTTAACCATACGTAGAAGAAATCCGACAAGTCAGCGTAAGCGATATTGTCATAGTAGGGCGGATCCGTGGAGACGATCCGCGAGGAATCGATGCATGCTTTCTGCGCTGCAGCCTGAAAGGCATTACCTTGTGCGATCGGAGAAGCTGTTCTCAAGGCACCAGCAACACTTTCCACTGCGGAGAGCCAAGGACCAGTTTTGGAGAACGGCGACAGTTCCGCGTAATCCCATGTCATTGGAATTGCCTGACGAGCAAACAGGTTCCTGATGTTCTCGTTTGTCTGGTTCCACGTGCATAATGAGTTGGAGATGTCGGCCCACCGAGAAGTGGCGATTGCCAAGTACGTGGCTATTGCATCGGCATACGCAGCTGCCCCTTTGCCACCCTCCGCCAGTGGCCTTTCGTCATCTCCCATTCCGGCAGCCAAAGCCTCATGTCTGATCTTAGATCTGGCTTCTTTCACCAGATCGCAGAACGTGGTCAAGGCGACTGTCTGACGAGGTGTAAAGAGATCAGCCCATTCCGTCAATCCGTAGGGCACACATGTGCCACCAGTAAGACGAGAAGGGATCTCGCCTTCCGGTTTCCATGCCGGTATTGCCTGACCCGCAACCTCTTCCATTTCTGCCGTGGGTGAGAGGTACAGACGTCCTCGACTACCCTCCGCGACAATTGCTATCATGCGCGTACCCATACGGCCGGAGCGCCCTTCGGCTTTGATGTAGTCGCTGGTTATAGGTACTCCAGAAAGAAGACACCTGAAGTTGCCACGAGACAGCTTCGTGCCGTTGGACACGAGTTCAGGGTCTTTTGGTTGGCTCGACCTCACGACAAATCGATAGGTGTCGCCCTCGACCACGGGCTCCACATGAGCTTCTCTGCCTGCCTTGCCAGACAAAAGGAAGGTTGCGACTAAAGGTACGTCTACATGGCGAAAGGCAGGGTTGGGGCTCCTGACTGTTCGTGCCCATAGCCATGCGATTACTGGAGTTCTGTGACCTATGAGTGACTCAAGGTCCGGCCTATCGAACGTGGCCTCTTGACATATCTCGGCTGGCGGATAGAGGTGTCCTATTCTTCGCTCCGCCTCGGCACTCATCCATCGTCCGTAGTAGCGAATATCCTCGACTAGACCTCTTGTGTGGGTCCAATCGGCATTGTGTGATTGCTGGCCCAGGCAGGCTTCGGGATTGACCGCTTGCTTTCCAGCAAACTTCGGCGGAATCTCAACTAGGGCTTTGTTAATGAGTACAGCGACCGGATTTAGGTCGCTGGCGGAGACTTCCAGGCCAAGGCGCTGTGCCTCGACAGGCAGCGAACCACCTCCCGCAAACGGGTCGTGGAATCCCGGGAGGGAGTATCTGTTGAACAGGATACCTGCTGCTGGATGATCAGCGTTATCGGCACACGCGCGTCGCCAACTTTCCCAGATCTCGTTCCTGGCTGTTTGAAGGACCTCCTCGTTAGTCGTGTTCTCCCACATCACAAGGTCTTCAATAATCCGAAAGAGACGCTGACGCTCTTTCTCTTGTGCTTTCTCGTTAGGAAAGAGGTCTGGCCATGCTGACGGATCGTCGACCATCTGTGCGAATATCACAGCCCGAGCCGCAGCGAGCGGCCGCCGCGCCCACCAGATATGCAGAGACCTTGGGTGGTTGCGGACGAATGGATTGTTCTTCTCTGAGGCGGCTGCCTCGCTTACTGCCCGCAGGGGCACAGCGACCTCTATGAGCTTCTTCCTTAACGTCATGTAAGTCATTGCTCCTCAGTCAAGACGGTTGAGCAGCCCTACTCAGTAACTCCACAAAATCGTAGTTCACGCTCGTCACCCCAAAGTCGGGCTCTCGTTGGAACGGACGCCGCAAGTAGTGAACTTGATGCGAACCGTCACTCAACCACTCTACAATGGCCAAGATGAACTCATCAGGCTTGTTCAGTGAGTAGAGGATTTCGTTACGTGTCACGGTCAGCGTTGACGCTCCTGAAACCCTCCCCTTGACCTCTATGAACCTCAGCTTACCTGTCCCGGGCACGCGGCTCTCAATGTCATAGCCGAGCTTCTCCTTCTCCCTATCTACAGGCTCATAGCCCAAAGACCTCTCGGTTGCCATGATCACGGCTCGGGCTCGCGCAGCAGCGGCTTGGTAATCAGGCGTGGACGTCGCCGACGGCACACCATTTGCACCCTTGACCCTGGCGAGTAGTCCCATCGGAACAACCACCAGACCTCCAAGCACCACTGGCGGCATGGCTGAGATCTGGCTCTCTAGCTCAAGCCGCTTGAGCCGGTTCTCCAGACGGGCCTGCAGTTCGTCTGCCCTGCGCCTAGCCTCCTGCGAGTTCAGCCGAGCGTTCGGTTTGCCGGCCTGTTCCTGGAGCTTCAGCTCTGCCGCTCGATGGTCCCACCAGGTGATCTCCTTGGTCAACCGCTCCTTGACAGCGGCATGGGTCTTCTGCACCCACTCAAGACGCCTGCTGCGAACCTCATCGAGATGTCCCGGCACCACATCGGTAATCGCGTACGCTCTAGCTCTCTGCTCAAGGGATTGCGCGATCCAGGAGCACTCGGGCTGGCGCATGATCGTCTCAATATCGGGCTCATCGGAGCCTAGTGGACGGTAGTCAAGGTAAGGTGCGTAGTGAAGGTGCCTGGTGTTTCCGGCCTCGTCAACCTCTACGTAGAGCATCTTCCTCGAAACCACACGGCGATCACCGCTGGGGGTGACTGAGGCGTCTTGCACTGAATGCTCCAAGTAGAACAGCACACGAGGCATCACACCAGGATCTCTCTCGTCAACGAGCACCGTCCCACGGCGAAGCAGGCCCCGATGCCGCTCCAAGGTAAGGTCCAGGGTTGCGTCCAGCAGCGGGTGTCCTGGACACACGAAGGCAGCTATGGGCTGCCCCGGACGAGACACCAACGGTTTCTCAAAGGCCACTCGCTCGTAGCGGGCCAGTACCGGCTCTCTCGTGCCGATTACGCGGTCGCGGTTTCTGATGATCGCGGGTACGTGTGTAAGCTCATAGCGCCGGGGCTCGCGTTGACGAGCAGAGCCGCCGGCCCGGCGGAATGCCTCCAAGAAGAAGGACTCGATGTAGTGGGGCTGGAGTCGCTGAGCCTCAGCACGCTCCATATCCTCTCGGACGCGCCGAACGCGGCTCGCGTCCATCGCGTCAGTCGCTAGGGCCTGATCCTCCAGCAGAGTCGCAAGCCTTTTGCGGTCGATGGCATCAGAGACACTCTGCGTCAAGCGGGCTCGCACCTCGGGCCGCTCGCCGTAACGAACGGCCTCAATTAGGAGGTCCCGTAGCGGGCGCCCCTCGAACTCAAGCTTGCCCAGGATGTCAAAGACCTGCCCGCCGAGGGCCTTTCGGGCCTCTTCGAGCTTCTCCAGCAGAGTCCTGTACACGTCACCCTCGCGGGTTTCCTCTGCAATCAGGTTCCAGAGGTGACAGACCTCCGTCTGGCCGATCCTGTGGATGCGTCCGAAGCGCTGTTCGATGCGATTGGGGTTCCAGGGCAGGTCATAGTTAATCATCAGATGCGCCCGCTGGAGATTAATGCCTTCGCCTGCCGCGTCGGTAGCGAGAAGTATCTGCACCTCGGGATCGTGTCGAAAAGCCTCCTGGGTCTTCAGGCGCTCCTCACGTCCCATACCGCCGTGGATGACCACTACGGCGTCGGACCTCCCGAGAAGGGTCCGCGTGCGCTGCTCCAGATACGCGAGTGTGTCACGGTGCTCCGTAAAGATGATCAGTTTCTGCTGTGGCGATGGCTTAGGCTTGGCGATCTCGCCCGAGCCGTATGGGGCCATTTCCTCCTCGACACGGCTGGCCAACAAAGCAGGAGTAAGAAGCTCACTTAGTAAGCTCGCAACTTCCCGCCACTTGCGGTCCTCGCCGCTACGGCGTACGGCAGCGGCAAGGCTCTCAAGGTGCTGAAGGGTGCCGATCTCCGCCTGCAGCTCGCCAATGGTCCGCGCCGCAGTTGCCTGGTCGAGTATCTCCTCCTCGACGGCCTGTACCTCATCGTCGGGAGCCTCTTCGAGATCGTCGACATCGTCCGCATCAAGATCACGACCGGCAAGATCCACAATCCCTCGCTGCAAGAGCTGTAGCTCTCGAAGACGCTTCTCGAGCCGTTCGCGGCGCCGCCTGAGTGACTGGAAGATCGCCTCCGGAGAAGACGCCAGGCGCCGCTGCAGAATGGTTAGTGCAAAGCCAACAGTCCCAGCACGCCGGTCGTTCTGGAGGGCATCCGCTCGGTTGAACTCGCCTCGTACATACTCGGTAACCTCACGGTACAGTTGTGCCTCGGCATCCGACAGCCTGTAGGGGACTGTATAGGCCATACGCTCGGGGAAGAGTGGGGTGCCGTCGAACTTAAGGAGCCGCTCCTTGACCATTCGGCGCATCAGGTCGGAGACGTCAACCGTATGAACTCCGTCCCGGAAGCGCCCCTCGAAGCGATCTCCGTCGAGCAGAGCCATGAAGAGTTGGAAGTCCTCCTCTTTGCCGTTGTGGGGGGTCGCGGTCATGAGAAGAAAGTGACGAGTCAAGCCCGAGAGCAATTGGCCCAGGCGATAGCGCTTAGTGTACTTAACCTCCCCACCGAAGAACGTTGCCGAAAGCTTGTGAGCCTCGTCGCAAACCACAAGATCCCATCGACAATCAGGTACCGCAAGCTTGTCCTGTACGTCCTCATTGCGGGAGAGCTTGTCAAGCCGGGCGATAACCAGGTTGTTCTCAAGAAACCAATTACCGGTACGAGCGGCCTCCAGCTTGTCGTTGGTCATGATCTCAAAGGGCAGCTGGAATCGCTTGTAGAGCTCATCCTGCCACTGCTCAACCAGGCTACCTGGGCAGACCACTAGGCAGCGCTGCAAATCCCCTCGCGCGATGAGCTCACGCATGAGCAGGCCAGCCATAATCGTCTTGCCGGCGCCCGGATCGTCTGCGAGCAGAAAACGTAGCGGCTGTCGAGGTAGCATGGCCTCATACACGGCGGTGATCTGGTGGGGTAAAGGATCGACCATCGAGGTGTGTACCGCAAGGACTGGGTCAAACAAGTGGGCGAGCCTAATCCGATGAGCCTCCGAAACCAGCCGGAAGAGTTCGCCGTCCCCGTCGAAGCTCCAAGGGCGGCCAACCTGGGCAATCGCCAGATTTGGCTCGTCACTGCGGCTAAGCAACTGGTTGCCCAAGCGTCCTGAGGAGTCCCTGTATACAAGCTCAAGCGCATCCGAGCCATACCATTGTGCGCTAACGACAGTGACAGCCTGATCGGGTAATACTCCGACTAGGGATGCATCAGGCGTGATGTCTTCTAGCCTCACGATGTCAGCCTCTGCTGAACGCCGGGCCCACCCATACATGCACCCCCGGAGATGAGACTTACTGCCAGGACTAGGTTCTCATAGAAGGCTCTGGGCTCCTTCTGGGGAGCACAGATGTATGCCTAGAGCGTCCCGGTAGGAAGCAGGAGGAGAGCCCGAGTTGAGACCGTGGGCTCTCATAAAGTGCTAACTAATGTCACTCATGCCCTGCTGGCGGTGTGCGCTGATCTCATCGGATAGCTGTTAGGAACTTGAGGTCTGCATCTGTGGCCTCCAGCGTTTGCCAAAGGGTTGGCGTACTAGACGTGCCTCCTTCGGGCAGCCGGATACCAAGCCGTCACCTGGCTGGGATCCAAGGCGGACGAGCTGAGGTCAAACCGAGCCACCTGAAGATACGGAGCTGCGAGGGATAAGTGAGGTGTTGTGCTAGTTAGGCGAAGTCAACGTCCCTGATCCCCTCAAGGAAGATTCTGATAGAGTCCCCAGTAGCAGAGCGCAACAGATTCGTCGGGTGTCTTAACCATCAGAACGGATCAGGGTCATTCAGTAGCTCCAAGGATACGTTGCCTCAGACCAATATACTTGCCGAGGACTGCGTTATCCGCCCTGATAGCCTGACCTGTTGCACTAACACGGACCTTTGCCGACTCGAGGTTCTCTGCGAGCGCCTTAAGCACATGGCGGTCATAGGCCATATTCGAGCCCATGCTACGGAGAGATGACTCAGTGTCGGTCACAAGCAGACTGCATTCGCTGACAGTGGTGCGCCGATCAGTTTCCAGGTCTCGCGCGTGCATTTCCACCAGCCTCTGAGCGTGCTCCATCTTCATTCTGGTGGGGCGGCGCTTGTTCAAAAGGGTAAGGTACCTTGCATACGCATCCAGCCCGGCCGCAGCCGTGCCGATTTGGTGACGTACCATGGCAGCGACCCGAAGGAGTCGATCTCGCTCGATACGGCAGTAACGCAGAGACGAGTTGATGTGTGTGATCGCTGACTCGAACTGTCTATCGGTCAGGTACCCATAGGTCGTGGTCTCGGTGCTCCCTTCGCTGGAGGTACGGGTCACCTTCCGCCCCGTCCGAGCGACTTTCCCAAAGCCCAAGAACAGTGGAACAAGGTCGGTGTAGAGCTCGTTCTCCCTCTGGGGGTGACGCAATGTAGAGAGGAGCACGTGCGTGAGTTCGTGGGCTACTAGTACAAGGGTGGCCTCCGGGTACATGCAGCAGTTCTCACTCAGCCGTATGGTGACTTGAAAGCCTCTAAGAGCAGCAGATCCGTACAAAGGTAGATGCTCGGGCATCTCGACCTGCGCGGCGATGCTTGACACTGCACGACCTCTATCATCAGTCACAACCAGTGATTGGGTGTGAAACCTCTCCCCCGACCCTGGCCGATAGGAGGCTGGGACATAGGCAATGCGAATCCCAATAGGCAGCCTGAGGAGCGCCGCTATCGCCGCCGCGCATCCTTGTACCTGCTTCTGAGAAAGCAGTGAAATGAGCTTGTCGGTTTCAACACCCTCGCTTACGCCAAAAAACCGCTCAAGCTCCTCTAGCATCCTAGGGAGTTCAGCATCCACCGTGACCTTCTCGTGATGTCCGTTCATGCTCCCACCCCGCTAGCGACCGGAGCGTTCCACGGGCTACGTGGAACGCATTGGACGGTGCACCCATCCGATCCTCCATTGCACTCAGACAAGCTTGATGGAGCTCACTCCCAACAGCCGGTACCGGGCTTGGGGTGGTGAGCTGGCGACCTGGCTTATAGCCAGGGGCAGTACGACAAGCAACGTCTCACAGTGATGGATCGTATCCGTGTCGGCTGCCCAAGAGGGGCTTTCGGCTCAAAGCCGTACGTTAGCATCGCATTTACAGAACCCACAAAAAACGCCCTCCGGCGAGTCTCTCTCTCACCGGAGGGCCTGCTATATCTGGCGCGCCCAGTTGGTCTCGAACCAACGACCCTCTGCTTAGAAGGCAGATGCTCTATCCGCTGAGCTATGGGCGCAATATGTGATTCAGCCAAACTAACTCTTGCTCAACACACGCACTTCCGTGCGCGTTCTATTGTCGGTCACCATTTCGCTAGTGTCAAGTTGACGACACTAGACTCGGCATGCTACGGCACGGCAAGCTCCGCAGCCAACCTTAGTGTACATAATCCGCGCCGTCAGCCCACACTCCCGGCCCAGGCCACCCACCACCTACCCAGCCCTTCCTCCCCCACCGCCACCGCCAAACCCGCCGCCGCCCGAGAAGCCGCCCCCGCGGCCACCGCCCGAGCTCGGCCGGAAGTTGGCCGCCGTCGCCACCGATGTCTGCAGCGAGGTCGTCAGGCCGGAGACCATCGACGCCATGTCCATGGAGCCGCGGCCCGCGACGTGCATCCAGAGCCACGGGTGCGCGCCGACCCCGCCCGGCTGCGCGATCTGCGGGAAGACCACTTTGAGCTGGTCGATCACTTCCTTGGCCACGCCGAGCACCACCGCGTACACCAGGTAGTGCTCCCAGATGATCAGGCTGGGCACTTCGGCGCGGTCGAGCGCCGAGAAGTGCAGCAGAAACCGCCTGAACGCCCGCCACATCGCCAGGTGCGTGCTGCCCAGCTGCGTGCGCCGCCGCAGGAAGCCGCCGCCGATCATCAGCACGAGGCCGCCAAGGGCAGCCGGGATGCCGCCGATGGGCGACACGAGCACCGCCAGCGCCGCGCCGCCGATGAACACCATTACGCCGCCGATCATCTGCCACACCTTGAGCTGCTCGGTGTGCCTGTCGATGAACGTGTCGGCAGCCGGCGTCGCGGCGACCGACCCCTTGAACTGGCTCAGGAAGCCCTGCATGGCGGTGGGGTTTCGTTTGGCAAAGGCCGTGATGTCGCTAAAATCGAGCTCGCCCGTGCCCTTGCCCACCTGCAAAAACATAAAGCTGAGCACGAGGCGCTCGTGCTCCAAGAGGCCCTTCCAGTCCTTGTCGGTCTGGCGGAGGAGGTATTGGGTTTCCTGCCGCGTGCCAAACAGCCCGCCCAGCACCTTGCGCTCCTCGGCCGTGACTTCGATGGTCAGGTAGCCGCGGCGCGCCATGTCGAGGATCGTCGCGGTCACTTCCTGCGCGCCGACGGGCCCGAAGTTCCAGAGGCTGCCCGCCTCCGCCGGCGTGTAGTTGCCCGGCAGCTCGCGGTAGTAGTCGCCGCTAAACTGCGGTCGGTACTTCTTGCCGTGCCGCGCCTGCATCACCAGCGCCCCGACGATCGACCCGAGCAGCACCAGGATGCCTAGGGCCCCCGACGCCCACAGCACGTACCGCGACCGGTTGGCCTGGTTGGCCCAGCGCTGCTCCTCGGCGATGATCGTCTCGAGGCGGACGAGGTTGGTGCGCCGGGCGGCCTGCGGCACGAGCTCCAGCGGAAACGCCACCCTGCCCTCCAACATCTGCCCCGCCGGCAGCTGCCCAATCGTCCAGGTCACCTGCGCCGGCGCAACGTCGACGACGCCGGCCAGGGGCCCGTGGCCCCAGCCCCGCACCTCGCCCGCTGCCGCGCCCTCGGGGAGGTTGAGCGTGACCCGGACGTTGTTCTGCCGGACCTCCCACTCGTCGCCGATCCACTTCCAGTACAGCTCCGCCACATCCGCATGCGCCACGACCGGGTGGCTGAGCACATAGGTCAGGTCAAAGGTGCGCCGCTGGTTGTTGGCGGCAAAGCGCCAGGTGATCTCCACGGTGTTGCCCTTGCGCTCGAAGCTATAGGTGCCTGCGCCGGAGGCGGCCCGCTGGTACGCCGTGCCGCCCTCGGAGATCGCGATGTCACTGATGGCGACCGGCTGCGCCGAGCCCTGCGGCCCGGTCAGCACGATGTCCTGGATCACCCAGGAGTAGCTGCCGTCGAAGACGAACTCGCGCCGCTCGTGCACCGCCAGCGACCCGTCGGGCTGGACGGTGGCCTCGATCTTGACGTTGTCGACGTAGTACGACTTGGCCTCAGCGGGCCGCGCCGGCAGCCACGCCAGCAGCATGGCGACGGCAACCAGCGCGAGGAGCCAGCGGCCGGCCGCCCCGCGCATCTTGGTGCCCCGGGCCCCTGGCAGTGCGCTCATTTAGAACTTCACCTGCACAGGGCCGCGCGCGGCCTCGTCCTCCACCTGGTAGTACGGCTCCTCGTAGAAACCAAACATCCCCGCCACCAGGTTGGCCGGGAACCGCTGAATCGTCGTGGTGTACCGCATCACGGTGTCGTTGTAGAACTGCCGCGAGTAGGCGATCTTGCTCTCCGTGTTGCTTAGCTCGGTCTGCAGCTCGCGGAAGTTGCCGCTGGCTTGCAGCTGCGGGTAGTTCTCGGCCACGGCGAGCAGGCCGCGCAGGGCGCCGCCGAGCACGTTTTGCGCCTGGATCTGCTCGTCGACCGACCGGGCAGCGCCGACCTGGGCGCGCGCTGCGGTGACGCGCTCGAACACCTCGCGTTCGTGCGTGGCGTAGCCTTTGACGGTTTCGACGAGGTTGGGGATCAGGTCGAAACGCCTTCTCAGCTGGACCTCAATCTGCGACCACGCGTTGCGCACCCGCTGGCGCAGCGTCACCAAGCCGTTGTACAGGCTGATCAGGTACACGACCAGCAAAACCAGGATACCTATGGCATACCACATGCGTCATCTTCCCCCCATCGGGCAGTGTGAGTCGTCTGCCAATCGGCCTATTCCTTTGGATATGATGACCGGTAATCCTGCATACATCATCCATCGAAGGTATGCAGGCTGGGTGAAGCGTTGGGATCCGCGTTGGCGGCAAGAGGGCAAAGAAATGGAGCGGGCGATGGGAATCGAACCCACGTGTCAAGCTTGGAAGGCTCGCGCTCTACCATTGAGCTACGCCCGCTCGTAAGCCATATTGTACTCATTTGCGCCGCGCACGGCAAGCTCAGCGACGGCGGCGGCGCGCAACACTCGCGGCCGCCGCTGGAGCCGTCGCGGTCGATGCGTTACTTGCCGCTTTGCGCGAGCCGCGCCGCAAACTCCGCCTTTGCCGCGGCCAGCAGCTCCGGCCGGGTCATCAGGTCGTAGGCGACGCCCGCCATCGCGATCGCCGACTTGACCATCACGTCCTGGCCGAGGTCCGACGCCGAGCACGCCGTAAACTCGCGCGAGTGGCCCGCGACGCCCTTGGGCCCGATGGCCGGGTAGGCGTTGGCGGCCGGGACCTTCTTGCTCACGTTGCCAAAGTCGGTCGAGCCGCCCGACGGCGCCGGCTCCGGCAGCATGTCGATGCCGGTGCGCATCATGTGCTCACGGAAGACGTCGCCGAGCACGCGGTTGGGCCAGCGCTCGTCGTAGCCCTTTTTCTCCTGGAAACTCACCGTCGCCCCCGTCGCCCGCGCCGCGCCCTCGGCGCACTCGCGCACCCTGCGCACGACCTCGTCCACGCCCTCGCGGGTCGCCGCCCGCAGCAGATAGCGCACCTCAGCCTCCTCGGGCACGATGTTGATCACCGAGCCGCCCTTGGTGATCAGGCAGTGCATGCGGACGTCCGACGTGACGTGCTGGCGCAGCAGGCTCACGTTGACGTACGTCTGCACCACCGCGTCCAGGGCGTTGATGCCGAGGTGCGGCGAGCCGGCGGCGTGCGCCGGGCGGCCGCGGAAGTTGATCACCAGGTCGTGCGTCGCAAGGCTCGACCCGCCCATCTTGCTGTCGCCCGCGGTCGGGTGCATCATCAGGGCCGCGTCGACGTCGTCAAACAGCCCGGCCTCGATCATGATGATCTTGCCGCCGCCGCCCTCCTCGGCAGGCGTGCCCATCACGAGCACGCGCCCCGGGAAGTCGGGCATGGCCTGCTTGAGCAGCACGGCCGCTCCGGCTGCGGAGGTCCCGATCAGGTTGTGGCCGCAGGCGTGGCCGATGTCGGGCAGCGCGTCGTATTCGGCGACGAAGGCGATGGTCGGGCCGGGGCCGCCGCGGTACTCGGCGACAAAGGCGGTTTCCATACCGGCGGAGCCCGTCGAAACCGCCAGGCCCTCCCCCGCGAGGTACGCGCTCAGCCACTCCGCCGCGCGGTGCTCCTTGAATGCCAGCTCCGGCTCAGCGTGGATCCGGAGGCTGAGATCATTCAGGTCGCCGCGGATGGCCTCGGCGGCCTGGTCGAGTTTGGTCAGCAGTTGGTCCCGTTGCATGATGTCTCCCCCTCCTGGGTGGCGGCGTGTGATGTGTGCGGCGCGGTTGCGCGGAGCCTGTCGCCGGGCGTCAGACTCCGCGCCGTCTGACTCAGTCTTTGGTTACGGCGCCGCGCAGTTGGCGCAGGTCCGCGAACAGCGTCTCGATCACCTCGGCCGCCGGGACGATGCTGTTGATGCGCCCCACCCCCCCGCCGGTGAAGATCAGGCCGCGCTCGATGTCTCCCTGCTGCGCAAAGCACAGAACGTCGCGGATGCAGAACGTCCGCTCGCACCGCTTAAGGCAGTCGATGCACTCCTCGGGCGGCGGCGCCTCGCCGGCGGCCAGCAGCTCCGTGAACGGGTTGCGGATCGCCCGCCCCGGCAGCCCGACCGGGCTCTTGATGACGATGACGTCCTCGTCGCGCGCCGCCAGATACACCTGCTTGAGGCGGTCGTGCCCATTGGCCTCGACGGTCGCGGCAAACCTGATGCCGAGCTGCACACCGTCGGCCCCGAGGTCAAACGCGCGCGAAACATCCGCCGCGTCGATCATCCCGCCGGCCGCGATCACGGGCAGCGTGGTCGCCGCCCGCACCTCGGCGAGCAGCTCCAAGGCCGACAGCTTAGTGCCCAGATGGCCACCGGCGTCGTAACCCTCGGCAACCACGGCGGCTGCCCCCAGGTCCTCGGACATCTTGGCCAGTTTGCCGCTGCCGACGATCGGCACCACCGGGATCCCGTACTCGCGGCCCCACCCGAACATGTCCCGCGAGAAACCGGCCCCGGACACCAACAGGTCGATGCCCGCGTCAAAGGCGGCGTGCACGAGCCGGCTGAACTCTCTCGCCGCATACATGATGTTGACGCCGACGATCCCCGAGCCGAGGCTGCGCGCCAGGGCGATCTCGCGGCGCAGCTCCTCCTCGTCCATCGCCGTCGCGGCGATGGTGCCGACGCCGCCAGCGGCGGCCACGGCGGCAGCCAGCCTGCCCGTCGAGATGCGCACCGCCATGCCGCCCTGGACGATTGGGTAGCGCGGCTCAAGATGGCCGATGCGCAGCTTGGGCCAAGGGTCTACAGCCGAGCGAGCACGGTCATCGTCGCCGCCCGGCACCACGCCGCGGGCGGCCGGGTCAATGGTGAGGTCGCCGGTCATTGGGTCGTCGCTCCGCTAAGGTGATGGTCGTATACCGGCTCCAGTTCCGCCGTGAAGTGGCGCAACACAGGCGCCTGGTACGTGATGCGGTACCCCGGCAGCGTCGAGCGCCCGCGCCAAGTGGCGGCGACAGTCTCCGCGACATGCTCCAGGTGTCGATCGGTGTAGACCCGGCGCGGGATGGCCAATCGGACCAACTCGCGCGGCGGGTAGACGGTCTCACCGGTCGCCGGATCGACACGCCCAAACGCCAGGCTCCCCAGCTCAACACCACGCACGCCGCCCTCCAGGTACAGGGACACGGCTACCGCCTGCGCCGGCAGCAGATCGCGCGGCATCTCAGGCAGGAACTGCCCGGCGTCAATGTACACACCGTGGCCTCCCGTCGGCCGGACGTGTGGAATGCCAGCCTCGCCGAGCAGGCGGCCAAGATACGCTACCTGGCCGATGCGCTGGCTCAGGTACGGCAGCTCAACAACCTCGGTCAGCCCCTGAGCGAGGGCCTCCAGGTCGCGGCCTGCCATGCCTCCGTAGGTGACGAAGCCCTCAAACGGGATCTGCCACTCGACCGCCCGCCGGAACAGCGCCTGGTCCCGGAAGGCCAGGAAGCCGCCGATGTTGACCAATCCGTCCTTTTTCGCGCTCATGGTACAGCCGTCGCCAAGGGCGAACATTTCCCGGGCAATCTCGACAATCGACTTGTCGGAGTAGCCCGTCTCGCGCTGGCGGATGAAGTAGCAGTTCTCGGCAAACCGGGCCGCGTCAAAGAACACCGGCACGCCGTAGCGCCTGGCTAACTCGCTCGCCGCGCGGATGTTGGCCATCGACACCGGCTGGCCGCCGTTGTTGTTGCAGGTCACGGTGATGAGCAGGAAAGGCACCCGGATCCGCCCGGCCGCGTGCGCCTGGAGCTCCGCCTCCAAGCGGGCAAGATCGATGTCGCCCTTGAACGGCAACTCGGTCGAGGGCTCCAGCCCCGCCGCCGTGATCAAGTTGACCGGCTCGGCCTCGCGCAGCAGAATGTGCCCCTCAGTCGTGTCGAAGTGCATGTTGCCGAGCACCCGGTCGCCCCGCTTGACCATCATGGCCATCAGGATGTTCTCAGCCGCGCGTCCCTGATGCGTCGGCACAAGGTACGAATAGCCGAAGGTCTCCTCGACAACCCCGCGCAAACGCCGGTAGCTGCGGCTGCCGGCGTAGGACTCATCGCCCATCATCAAGCCGGCCCACTGGCGGTCGCTCATGGCTGAGGTGCCGGAATCGGTCAGCAGGTCAATGTACACCGCGTCCGACGGCAGGTTAAAGAGGTTGTAGCCGGCCTGCTGGATCGCGGCGAGTCGCTCCCTGGGTGACAGCAGGCTGATCGGCTCGATCATCTTGATCTTGTATGGCTCCGCCGTACGGTGGCGGTCAGGCATATCTCATCCCCCTGCTGGCGTGTTGGCGACGAGCGGCATGCGCTCTCAGAAGTAATATGCGATGGTTCGTCGCCTAGCAGGCATTACCTGCAATCGGGGGATGGCCGTGTGCCCACGAGGGACACCAGGCCCCGCACAAAGGCGGTTTAGCTGTTGTTATCACCAGATACTAGCCGCAGCAGTTATCGACTATAGCCTCTCGATCGCCCGCCGAGCCTGCTCCGCCGGACGCCAGTCGAGCCCGATCCGCGGGATCGGTCCGGACGCGCCCGGCTTGACGAGTCCCTCGACCGTCCCGAAGAGCAGGGCATAGTGCTCCCTCGCCACCGCCGCCGCGGCCGCATCAAACGCTCCATACGGCCACGCGAGCGCCGTCGGCGCAACGCCGCCCGTGAGCCCCGCGATGATCCGGTTGGACAGGGCCAAATCCGCGCTGAGCTCGGCAGCGCTGACTACCTCCACCGCCGCCCTCATCTTGCCACCGCTCGCCACCTGATAGTGCAGGTCGTGCGTGTGCCCCTGGATGCTGACCAGCCCCGACGCCGCCAGCGCCCTTATCGCGTCACTGCTGACCCCATGCGGCACGTCGAGCCGCCCGGTCGTCAGGAACAGCACCGCCGGCACATTGAGCTCCTGGAGGACCGGGAGCGCGTGGCGGGCGCACATCTCGTAGCCGTCGTCAAAGGTCAGCAGAAACCACCGCCCAGTCAACTGCACCTCACCGCGGTACCAAGCAGCAAAGGTGTCGTAGTCGAGCGGCCGCCATCCCTTGGCCAGCAGGAAGCTGAGGTCCTCACGCAGCCGCTCGGGGGTGACCACGTACTGCCCCTTACCGCCCGGCGCTACCTCGTGGTAGATAAAGACGGCCACCCGCGGCGGCTCGACCTTGGCCGGCGGCTTGGGCGGTGCCGGAGGCTCGGCCACGGGAGGCGTGCCAGGCGTCGCGGGCTGATCGCCCGGAACCTGCGGCCCGCCCGATTGACCTTCGCCCGCGCCTGGGGGGTCGCCGGCAGGATCCGTGCCGCTTGCGGCGGCGACCGGCGCATACGCCAGTCCGGCGGGGACCACGGCTACGAATACTACGAGGGCTATAGCCAGGACTGGACAGCGCCATAGGCGTGAAGCGAGCAGCATGCGAGCGGGCCTCCTTTCGGACCGCTCTTAGCTTACCGAGGTAAGGGTGCGCTCAGAATCGGCTGAACGGATGAAGCGAGGCGGAGAGGGGTCCCCCGAACGGATGGGTGGATTGATCCACCGTCCTGCCACCGCTATGCACTGGGTGCCGGAGGATATGGAGGGCAGCGGGCGAATCGCTTGCCTGACGAGGCGCCTCGGGCATACGTTGCGAAGCCGCGCGACACCGCCCGAGCTGGCCGAGCCCGATCCCGACGGGAGGTCTTGAAACGCCAACCCTGAGCTTCCTCGGCACCGGTAGCATACCTACCGCGAGCCGCAACTCCCAGAGCCTCCTACTCGAGACAAGAGGCATCGGGATCATGATTGACTGCGGAGAGGGCGCCCAACGGCAGCTGCTCAAGCTAGCCAAGCCGAGCCATGAGCTTATCTCAAACCTCTTCCTGACCCATGAGCACATTGACCACATCTATGGGATAGCTGGTCTGGTCTACCTCATCCTCCGAGGGCGACCCGACAGGACCCTCACCATTCACGGTCCGCCGACCGCCCTAGAGCTGTCTCGTGGGCTCGTTGATCTGGTAGGCTCTAGCTTCCGGAGCCAACTGCGATGGGTCGAGCTGCAGCACAAGGACTCCCTCGACCTCGCTCACGGGAGGTGTGAGGCCTTCCGGACGTACCACACGGAGACGTCGTTGGGGTACGGTTTCTACCTAGAGGAAACCAAGGTGAGTTTCCTCGGGGACGTGGCGTTACCCAACGTCCAAGCCTTCACAGAAATCGCCGACTCTGTGCGCGGCTCCGATGTCCTGGTAGCCGATGCGGTCCACATCACCGAAGTCGAAGCAGCCAGACTGGCCCAGAGCGCAGACGCCAAGTCCCTGTACCTGATGCCGATCCTCCTTGGTGCGTCGGCAAGTGAGATCCAGGCAGAGGCCGCCACGATCTTCCCCAACTCTCATGTCCCCGCTGACTTGGAGACGATTAGGGTCTAGGAGTGCGGGTTCGACCCCGGCTGTCTCTGGTGAGGTGCCCGGTGGGAGGCGGTGGGGTTTCGCAGTGGTCGCGGTCGGGGCACGGAGGATCGGCGCCGGCTAGGGCATTGTGCCAAATGACATAGCCGGAGGGGTCTAGTTGTGCTCCAGCGACCAATGGGCGGCGCTAGGCTGTGTCGATTCGCACAGCGTCCCGCGGCGCTATGCCATTACGCAGAGGGTGTTGGTTGACTATATGCCCGCCAGAAGAGGTGGCCGCCAAGGGGCTAGGTGATTTCGCATAGCAGATTTGGCGATTGTGCCATCTGATATGGGTAGCGGGTTTGCATTGTGTCCTAGAGCACAACGAACGGTCCCGAATTGGGTAATTTCACACACACACCCACAAGCCTAGACCCACCCCCGCGCTCGGCCCCGGACTGTTGCTGTTGGTAACCGTAACGCTCCGAGAGCACCTCACCCCAGGCTCCTAACCTCCGCCTATCTCACGGCACTCGGGACCAGCAGCAGCGCCTTGCCGTCGTCGCCGATCCAACTCAAGAACCAGGTCGTCCGCCCCAGCGTGTACTCGCCTACCTGCCGGCCGTTCCGGTCATACACGGCTCCGTTGCCCCCATCCGACGCGATCACGAACTGACTGCCATCAGGACGCCAGAGCTTGCGCTGCGCCCCTGCCGCAGGCATTGGGGCAGCTACCAGAGGACTGACCACCCCGTCTGACAGGTTGATCGACACTCCGAGTACTTCGCCGCCGGTCTTCTGGGGATCGTACCAGAGCTGCACCGCCTCACCTTCCCAGGCTACCAGCGGGCCCTGCAGGAACTCGGCCCCGTCCACCACCACCGGCTCCATGACCGCGGCATAGGTCCTCGTACCGGCGGCGGACAGATCCGACGGGCAGACCACTAAGTCCAGTACGCTGCGCCCGTCGGCGTCAACGCGATCACGGACACAGGCTATCGACTTCCCGTCAGGAGATAGGGCGTACTGAAGGCAGGTCCAGTCCGACTGAGAGAGCAGCTTTCCTTCACGGGAGTAAAGTGTCAGGTATCCGGGCCCGGCCACGAACCCCGACGAATCAGGCAGCCACGCCACCCCCGGATGCGCCCTACCGACCATCCGCAGCAGGCCGGTGTCCGCGCTCCAAATCCAGAGGGCAGTATAGGGCCAGGTCTCCTCATCACCATAGAGGTTGTCGACGAAGACGACGCTCCTGCCGTCCGGAGACGAGGACGCCAGCCACGGCTCGAGCAGTAGCGGGCCGAACACGAACCCATACTCCCGCGGCCGCCCGGCCTCGGGAATGAGCGCCTCCCACACCTCAAATGGCTCCGCGGGCACGATCGCATAGCGCCAACGATCGGCTTCTGGCAGCAGCGAGCCGCTGACATCGGGCATCCGGTCAAGCCGGATCACAAACGGCTGCAAAACGTCCACCAGACTGATGTCAACCTTGTCTGCTCCGGTCCAGGAAAAGGCCGGAGGCCGACTCGTGACCGGCCCCTCCGTGCAGAGCAGCAGGAGCCGCTCGACCTCGCTCCGGTTCATGTCCCGGCCAAAGCTAATGCCGACGGCCAGCGGCCCCGCGACCACGCGCTGCAGTCCGGGCGCAAGGACGATGCCACCGATGCTTACCGTGGGGAGCCCCGGCGAGGCTGCCGCCACGGAGAAGGCCAGGGTCGAGCCCAACTGGTTTCCGGAAACCGCCACAAGCATGCCCGGCACGGCAACGTGCAGTGACCCTCCGGGGGGCACCGCATACTCGACCTGCAGCTCGGTCCATCGCTCAGCCGCCAGCGGGTGCGAGCAGGCGTAGCGAACCGAGTGCTGGCGCGCCCCGGTAATCGACAGAGCACGGAGGAACTCGGACTCCTCAATCACATCTGGAAACCGGATCGTCACCAGGCCGGCTTCGGAACTCAGCACGACCCTGTCACAAATCAGCCTGTGGCTCGCCGCTCCGTCATCGACCGTGATCGCCGGCCGCAGGGCTACGACCCGACTACGCGGCTCGCCACGGACCTCGCTGAACTCGTGCAGCACACTGCCCAGGGCGTCCTGGGCGGTTACCTTTGCCCAAGTGTCCGTGCCGTCGTGATCGAGCTCAACGAACCAGAAACCGTTAACCGGAGCCGTCTGCACCGTGCGCCCACCGGCGCTCACGGCCTTGATCACTGCCACTCTGCGATCCAGCGACACCCCGGCTGCGTAGATGATCCTGGTCGAGGGGTCTCCGCCTGAACCGCGCCAGATCAGGCTCCCGGTCGCGGCGGCGTACGTCTGCTCACCGATTTGGCCCGATACCGCCCAACTGACCATAGGTGCGCCGTCTAGTGGCGACAGGTGAGCTACTTGGATGTGAAAGCGCCTGTCGTAGGGCACTGCGGCGTTGTACAGGTAGGCAAAGGAGAGCCGGTCGGCGGACTGGCTTAGCACGTGCCAGGTGGCGCCTGCCGGAGCATGGTGGACATCGCCCACCGCCGCAGGTATCTGGTCGGCCGTCAGCGTGGCCGGCTTGATCAAGTCCGAGCTAGGGCGACAGGAAGCCAGCCCTAGGCCCGCAGCAATAAGCAGCACCAAGAGCACCGGCAGGCTGCGGTGCCTGTAGTTGCTGGCCGTTTCCGTCACCTAGCGTCACCCTTCTGGGCCTATGTGTCAGAGGACATTCCCTCGCCCACGTCCAAATCCTCCCAACACTAAGCCGCAGGAGACCGGGGGGAAACCGTCAAGATGGAGCGCTGGATGATCGTTGCCGCTCTCGTCATTGTGCTAGCTCTAGTGCGTGCGCCTCGAAGCAAGCGGGGCTCGCGCACATCGGAGGTCCAGCCCTCGTTCCAGGAGGAGGAGACGCAGTGGGCCTACAGCCCTCGGCAGACGTTCTTCACGAGGTCGGAGGCTGCTTTCTTCCATGCCGTTCGGAAAACCATCCCAAGCGACCACCATGTGTTCCCAAAGGTGAGGCTCAGCGACCTCGTGGTAATCAACGCAACCGGTCGCGAGTACATGTCGGCCTTTGGGCGAGTTTCTCAGAAGCACGTGGACTTTGTCCTGTGCGACTCCAGCTTCAAGCCGTACCTTGCGGTTGAGATTGACGGGGCATCCCACAGTCGGCAACGTCAACAGGTGGCCGATGAAACCAAGAACAGGGTGCTCGACGTGTCAGGGCTGCCGATAGTCCGTTACGCTGTCGGGACTAACTGGGATCTGGGCAAGATAGCTGCCTACGTGCCTAGGTAGTGAGTTCCACCAGGCCCATTACTCTAAGGCTCGTTCAGGGGCGGCTGACAAGATGGCGAGAGGTAGGACATGTTCGGGGATGCGCTGCTGCCCCGAGAAGCCCGTCCAATGCACCGTCTCCGAGGGGCACGGAGGATGGCCCGCGGCTAGGGCATTGTGCCAAATGACATAGCCGGAGGGGTCTAATTGTGCTCCAGCGACCAATCGGCGCCCCTAGGCTGTGTCGATTCGCACAGCGCCCCGCGGCGCTATGCCATTACGCAGAGGGTGTCGGTTGACTATATGCCCGCCAGCAGAGGTCACCGCCGAGGGGCTAGGTGATTTCGCACAGCAGATTTGGCGATTGTGCTATCTGACATAGGTAGCGGGTCTGCACTGTGTCCTAGAGCACAACGGACAGTCTGGGATTGTGTGATTCCGCACACACCCACGCCGAAACCCACCCCGAGCCCCAGCCCCAGCACGTCCCCGCCAGGTCCTACCTAAGCCTCAACACCCCCCGCCGCGCAGCCTCCGCAACCGCCCCCGCCCGATCCGAGACCCCGAGCTTGGCATAAAGCCCAGCCAGGTGGGTTTTTACTGTGCTCTCGGCGATACCAAGCCGGACCCCGATCTCCCGGTTGGTAAGCCCGCGGCTCAGCCAGGCGAGCACCTCGCGCTCGCGCTCGGAGAGCCCGCCGCCCGCTCCGGCTCCAGTTTCGGCCTCGATCATTCGGTCCACCTGCGACGCCTGATCATCATCGCGCGCCGCCTCGTCCACCTGCGCCGCTTCCCCCGGCCCGGCCTGATCCCCGGACCGGTGCACCTGGCGAGCCTCCCCCGCCTCGGCCCCAGCCACCTGCGCGACGACCCTCGCCGCGACCGCCGGCTGCAGGTAGGCCTCGCCCCTAGCGAGCGCGGTGATCGCCCGCACGATCTCGTCCGCCGGCGCGTCTTTGAGCACGTAGCCGCGCGCACCGGCCCGCAGACCGGCCAGCACCAAGGAGTCGTGGTCAAAGGTCGTGAGGATCAGTACCTGAACCTTGGGCAGGTCGCGGCGGATTCGCTTGGTGGCCTCGACTCCGTCCAGCCCCGGCATCCGCAGGTCCATCAGCACGACGTCGGGGTTGAGCCGCCTGGCCAGCTCGACGGCTTCGGCGCCGTCCTGGGCCTGCCCGACCACAGCCAACGACGGCCGCCGGCCCAGCATCGCCGCCAGCCCCTCGCGGACCACCGGATGGTCGTCGACGAGCAGCAACCGGATCGCCGTCATTCGGGCCCCTCCTCAATCATCCGCCGAAACCTAAATCCCCGTACCCTCTCCCGGCGGCTCCCCGCCAGAGGCGGATTCGGCGGCATCTCCCAGGCCGCCTCCCGTTGCCCGCGCCGGCACCACCGCCACCACGCGCGTCCCGTGCCCCGCCGCGCTCTCGATGTCGAGCCTGCCGCCAACCGCCGCCAGCCGCTCGCGCATGGCCCAGATTCCGAAGCCGCCCCTGTCGCGCTCGCCGCGCCCGCCTCCTGCTCCGGCCACCGCCCCAGCCGCGCCGATCCCCCGCCCGCGGTCGCTGACGATAAGCCGCATCGCAGCGCCGGGTCCGCCCGCCGTGTCGGGGGTTTCCTCTCGGATTAACCGCAGCTCCACTACCGCTTCTTTCACGCCGCTGTGCCGGTACGCGTTCGCCAGGGCCTCCAGAGCCACCCGAAACAGCGCATCCTCAGCCTCGCCGCCCAGCGCCAGCCCCTCGGGCACACCGGCATCGCTCACCTCAACCGCGAAACCCGCCCCAGCGTAATTCCCGGCGACGATGCGCAGCGCACCCGCCAGGCCGTGCTCCAGCAGCGGCTCCGGTCGCAGGCTCCAGACCGACCGGCGCGCGTCCGCCAGGCTCGCCTGCGCCAGAGCCGTGGCCCCGGCGATTACGCTCTCCGCCGCCGCCTTATCCCCCGCCGCGACCAGCTCCGCAGCATTGCGGAGTTGGATGATCACCCCGGCGAGACCCTGGGCGATGGTGTCGTGAATCTCGCGGGCCAGCCGGTTGCGCTCCTCGAGCACGGCCAGCGCGCCGGCTTCCTTCTCGGCGGCGGCCTGGGCGGCGGCGGCGACGGCGGTGGCGGTGGTTTCAGCTAAGCGGTCCGCCATCTCGTTGAGGTCGCGGGCCAGCGCGCCCAACTCGTCCTGCCCGAGGTCCGGCAGCCGATACCCCGGATCCTCCCCCAAGCGACGCGCCCCATCGCTGAGCACCGCCAGCGGCCGCGTCATGCTGCGGCTAAACCCGGCGCCGGCAACCGCCATCAGCCCGCCGATCAGGGCGACGCCCGCTACCAAGCCGACCACCAAGCGCCCAAGCATATCGGCCAGCTGCTGCTGAAGTCCGCTTGCCGCGCCCCTAACGCTGTTGGCCGGCAGCGCCCACACCAGCAGCCATCCGGTCGAGGTCAGCGGAGCATAACCGGCGTACATGTCACCGCCGCGCCCGGCGTAGCTAACGATGCCGGCAGCCTCCGCGCCAGCCACTGCCTCTGCCATGGCTTGCACACCGGGCAACTCAGAGGACGCCAGCAGCACCGGCGACGCCTGACCGGGCCCGCCTGGCAATGTCGGGCCGCCCGCTCCTGGTCCCCCACCGCCCGACCCGCCCTGGCCGCCTGTCCCCGGTCCGTCGCCTGTCCCTGGTCCGCCACCAGGCCCAGTCCCCCAGCCAGGGCCGCCTTGGCCGCCCGTTCCCGGTCCACCAGGGTCACCTGGTGGCGCAATCGCCGCCAGACCCAGATCCTCATACGCCTGCGCCGGCGCAGTCACCACGGCTCCGTCGCCGTCGAGCAAAAACGCATAGCCCCCCGGACCAGCCCTCGCCACCAGCACCTCCTGGACCACCTGGTCCAGCTGCAGGTCGAGGCCGCAGACGGCGCGCATCTTCCCCGCCTCGTCGTAGACGGGAACCACCGCCGTCACCATCAGCCCGTGGCCGGCGGGGTCGACATAAGGCCGGGTCCAGGTGGGGCGGCCGGTGGGGTTTCGGCCGGGCGCGGCAGCCTGATAGGCCTCATCCAGCCTAAAATCGTGCTCCGGGCCGACCGGCGAGTCGGGATGCCCGAGGCGCTCATTGGGGTACATGCGCACGATGCCGGTGGCCGATACCACCCACGACCGGAGCACCTGCGGGTTGGCGTCGCGAGCCGCGATCAGTAGCGGATCCAGGAAAGACATAAGGCCGACCTCGGCCCACATCGCAACGCCGGGCGCCGCCGCTAGCGGCACGAACACGCCCACCAACGTATCGGGCTCGTTGACGAAATGCCCCTGCGCCGTCCGCCGCAGCGGCGTCCCGCCCTGCAGAAACGGCGGGTAGTATCCAGGATGGCCGTACACCCACGCCGCATACATCGCCACGGCCTCGGCCGACGACCGCGCCCGCTCGAGCGAGTGGTCCTCCGCGCGGGCCTGCTCCTCGGCGCGCGACAGTACCCGCCCCTCCACCTCTCGCAGCACGGCAGCCGACGCCTGTTCCTGCACCAGCCCCGACAAACCGCCCAGGGCCGCCGCCGACAGCGCCGCCGCGGTCAGGATCGACACGAGGACGGCCAGCACCACGAGCAGGGCGAGCCGCGCGCGCAGGTTAAGCCCGCGGAGGCGGATCACGCCTGGGCTTCCTCCGCCTCGGCCGGCATGTCCAGCGCCAGCACCTCCATCACCTGGTCGGCAAGCCGCTCGGCGACGCGCCGCGCATCTTCGGCATCCGGAGGCTCGGGCCGGCCGTCGTCCTCCCAGAGCAGGCTCGCCGCGATCGAGCTGATGGTGCCGTTGAGCGTGTGCGAGGCGATGCGCGGGTCCATCCGGCGGATCTCGCCGTCGGCCATGCCCTGCGCGAAGAGCGCCTCCGTCGCCGCCAGCACCGTGCGGTGCACGCCGAGCAGCGAGTTCTTGAACTCGGAGCTGACCCCGGTGGTGCCCTCCAGGACAAAGCGCGCCAAGGCCCGCTTGAGCTGCGCGCCCACCAGCGTGGCAACGATCAGGCTCCGCAGCCGCTGCGGCGCGGGCACCGGCAGGGCGGCGGCGTTCCGGGCTTCGTCGATGTACTGCTGCATCGCGAGCTCGAAGATATGCTCCAGCAGCTTATCTTTGCTGCCAAAGTACAGGTATGTCGTGCCCTTGCCGACGCCGGCCGCCTCGGCGATATCCTGCATCGTGGCGCGGTGGAAACCCCGCTCCGCAAACACCTTCACCGCGGCGTCGATGATCCGCTGCAGCTTTTCCGGATCGCGCTGCTCGCTGAGCATGCTGTCTTCCTCCTAATGCCCTGTCTGCCAGGTCTCCGTCAACTAACCGCCCTGGCTGCGGTATCCGGGGCCGGTGGCCGAGATCAGCTTGGCGACCGCCAGGTGCAACTGGTGCCAGGCGTGCGCCTGGTTGGCCTCAGCCTGGCGCAGGGCCAGCTCGGCAGCAAGCACTTCCAGGTTGGTCGCCAACCCGACCTCGTACCGCAGCCCCGCCAGCCGGTAGCCCTCGTGGGCCGCATCGACGGCCGGGCCGAGCAGCAAGGCGCGCTCGCGCGCCTCCAGATAATCCAGGTAGGCGCTTTTCGCCTGGAAGACCAGCTCCTCGCGCTGCAGCAGCCGGCCGTAGACGGCCTCATCACGCTGCGCCTCGGCCAGCGGAATCGCGTACCGGTTGCTGCGCTCCCAACTCGGCTCCACGATCAGCCCGGGCGGCAGGCCCGGGATGTCGGGCAGCGAGGTCACCGGAAACCCGCCCGACGGGTACTGCCGCGCCAGCTCGACGTTGCGCTCGGCAAGGCGGACGTACTCATCGACCTGTTTGGATTCGTACCGGTTGGCCAGGGCGAGCTCCGCCCAGCTCGACGCATCGCGGTCCTGGACCTCCGCCGGCAGCGAGGAAGGGTCAAGCCGCGGCAGCTGGGTGCGACCATCGCCCAGCAGCCGCAGCAGGCCGAGACGCGCCAGCTCCGCACCGCGCCGCGCTGAGGCCAGGTTGGCCGAGATCTCAGCCTCCCGCGCCAGCGCGTCGAGCACGTCTTTGCGGGCGACCAGCCCGGCCGCCTCGAGTTGCCGGGTTAGCTGCACCTGTTCGCGGGCCCGCTCGGCCGCCGTCATCGCCAGCCCCAGGAACCGCTCCGCGCTTAGCACGCCCGCGTACGCCGTGCTCACGTGCAGGTCCAGATTAGCCCGCGTGCCCTCCAGCTTGGCCTCGGCCAAGCGACGGTCGGCGGCGGCGCGCTCTGGCTGCAGATACTTGATCTGAGCTAACTCATAGCTCGAGATATCGTCCGGTGAAACCTGATCCGCCGACCGCCTGGCCTCCTCATCCTTGAGGACGGCCTGCTCGAGCTGCGCCGCAACCATCCGCAGCAGGTTGGAGTTGGCGGCTGCAATGCTCCTGGCCTGGGCCAGGGACAGCGGCGGTGGGGCGCCGCCGGACGGCTCAGCGAGGCCACCGCGGCCAAACGTCAGCGCGAGGGCCAGGGCCAGGAGACCGCAGATGGCGACGTGCCGGAGCGGTTTCCCCCTGAGATGTCCTCTTATGTCAAACCTGCTACGCAGCATCAGGCTTCCTCCTCTTGGGCCGGTCCAGAAGTCGTCGCCGTCGTCGGCACGGCTGCGCCGGGTTTGGCTGCCGGTCCCGGCGATGATGGGCGGCCGGGCTCGGCCGCGACAACTGCTCCCAACGCCAGCGGCACGCCTTGCTCGCCCGCAACCATGGCGCCGAGCCGCCCGTCGCGCGGCTCGACCAAGGTGTACAGGGCGGGCACGACCAGCAGGGTCAGCAGCGTAGACAGGGCCATGCCACCCAGCAGCGGCATAGAGAGCGACCGGAGCAACTCGTTGCCCTCGCCGCTGGTCAGCACCATCGGCAGCAGGGCGATGATGGTGGTCAGCGAGGTCATCAGGATGGGGCGCAAGCGCACCGCGGACGCCTCAACGAGCGCCTCGTGCAGCCCCAGGCCGCCCGCCCGCAACTGGTTGGTGTAGTCAACCAGAACGATGCCGTTGTTGACCACCACCCCGGCCAGGGCGATCAGACCGACGATGGATGGGACCGACATGGGCTGGCCCGTCACCGCAAGGGCAACGATCGCCCCAGCCAGAGCCAGCGGCAGGGTAACCATGATGATCACCGGCTGGCGCAGCGACTCGAACTGCGCCGCCATGACCATGTACACGAGAAAGACGGCCATGATCATCGACTGGCCCAGGGAGCCAAAGGCGTTTCCGATCTCCTTGGACTCGCCGCCGAACTCGAGCACGTACCCGGCGGGCAGCGGCAAGGCGGCCAGCTGAGCTTTGACGCGGGCCATGGCTGTGTCGAGGTCGATTCCCGCCAACTCGGCCTCGACCTGAGTGATTCGCGCCCCGTCTTGGCGGCTGATCGCTGTCGGACCGGCCCGCATGCTCACCTGGGCAACCTCGTCCAGGCGGACCAGCTTGCCAGCAGGGGTCATCAAGAGCAGGCTCTCGATGTCGCGGGTGTGCCTGCGGCTGCCCTCCGGGTACACTACGCGGATGTCCACGTCGCGGTCGTCCCACCGGAAACTCGTTGCCACCTGGCCCTCGACCGCGGCCCGGACCAGCGTTCCCACCTGCGCGCCGCTCAGGCCGACTGCCGCAGCGCGCACCCGGTCTACGGTGATCTGCAACTCCGGCGCGCCCTGCTCCAGCTTGGACTTGACGTTGACGACCCCAGGCACCTGGCGCATCAGTTCGGCGATCTCGTCGCCGGTGGCCGCCAGCACATCCAGGTCGTCGCCGCGGACGGTCACGACCAGCGGGGCGCCGAAGGCCCGGTCCTCGCCGACGATGCTCGACCTTGCGGTCACCTGGAACTCCGCTCCGGGGACGTTGGCCACCGCCCGCCGCAGCTCGCGCACCGCCTCGGATGTCGAGGGCATCTTGCCGGTGCGCGGCAGCAGCCGGATCACGACCTCGCCGCCGTCGGCGCCCGCGCTAGAGAACATGTTGAGGCCCGCGCCCCCACCGGTCCCGGCGTATACGTAATCCACGTCGGTCCGCGCCAGGATCACCGCCTCGACCTCCCGCATGATCCCGTCGGCGACCGTCGGCGAGGTGGCCTTGGCCATCTTGACCGAGATGCCCACTTCACGCTGATCCATCGACGGCAGCAGGTTGCGCGGCAACGTGTAAAACGAGAGGACGGCCATCGCGATCACGAGGCCGACGCCGGCCATGACGAGCCACCGCCGGGCGAGGGCGCCGACCAGGGTGCGGCGGTAGAAACCCACCAACTGCTCCTGCACCCGGCCGCTGGCTAGCGCAACCCTCCCCGGCTGGCCCCGCTTGGCGCGCAGCAGCAACGAGGCCGCCATGGGTACGAAGGTCAGCGCCACGAACAGCGAGCTCGCCAGCGAGAACGACACGGTCATGGCCAACTGGCGGAAGATCTGCGACGCCAGCCCTTTGACGAAGACAACCGGAACGAACACGACGACGGTGGTCAGCGTCGACGCCGAAACCGCCATCGCCACCTCCTGCGTGCCGCGTGCCGCCGCCTCGCGCGGCGAGCTGCCTGCCTCGCGGTGGCGGTAGATGTTCTCCAGGATGACGACCGCATTGTCGACGAGCATGCCGACGCCGAGCGCAAGCCCGCCCAACGAAACCAGGTTGAGCGTCAGCCCCGTGAAGTACATGAACGCGAATGTCGCCAGGATCGACGCCGGGATCGCCATGGCGATGACGAGCACCGTGCGCACTTCGACGAGGAACAGGTACAGCACGATGATCGCCAGCGCGCCGCCGACGAGGATGTTCTCGGTCACCTGGCGCAGCGCCCGGTTGATGAAGTCCGACTGGTCCTGGATCACCCGCACCTCAACCCCGGCCGGCAACTCGCGGCCGATGCCGGCCAACACCGACCGGACCTCGCGGGCAACCTCAACCGTGTTGGTGCTCGACTGCTTGCGGACGGCTAGGGTCACGGCTGGCTGCCCGCTGATGCGCGTGATGGTGCTTCGCTCGGTACGAACCAACTCTACGCTAGCGACATCCGACAGGTAGACGACTGCGCCGGCGGGCGTGGCCAGGGCGGTGCGGGCGATGTCCTGCACCGACAGATACTGCCCCTGGGTGCGGATCACCAGCCGGCGCCCGGCTTCGTCGAGGCGGCCGCCGGGGAGATTGAGATTCTCCGTGCGCAGGACGTTGGCGATGCCGGGCACCGAGAGGCCGTACCGCAGCAGGTTGGCAGGGTCGACCTCGACGCGCACTTCCTCGTAGACGCCGCCGCCGATCGTCGCGGAGGCCACGCCCTCAACGCGCTCGATGCGGGATTGGACGGTTTCAGCAAAGCGGGTCAACTCGACCGTATCGTAGGGGCCGCTCAGCGCCAGCCGAATCATCGGCATCATCGACAGGTCGGCCTTGACGATACGCGGGTTGCCGGCCCCATCGGGGAGATAGGGCTTGATCAGCTCGATGCTGTCACGCACGTCGAGCACGGCGGCGTCGAGGTTGGTGCCCCAGCCTAGCTCGGCCATGACCACCGATGTGCCCTCCGACGAGTCCGACGAAATCCGCTCGACCCCGCCCACGTACCCCAGCACCTGCTCAATGGGTCGTGAGATCAACGCCTCGACCTCGCGGGCGCCGGCGCCGCTGTAGTTGGTGACGACGGCGACGATGGGCATGGCGATCTCGGGGAGGAGGTCGGTCGAGCTGCTGACCAGAGACACCAGGCCGATCGCAGCGATTAGTGCGACGATCATCAGCGTGGTTACGGGCCTGGCGATGGAAACCGCGGGTAGATTCACCGGTCGGCTCCGATCACGTTGACGGCCTGCCCGTCGCGCAACAGGCCGGCGCCGAGCGTGACGACTACGTCGCCTGCAGCCAACCCTTCGAGGACGACGACGCGGTCGCCGCTGATCGTGCCCAGGGCCACCTGCCGCCGCGTCGCGGTGCCGTCGTGGACCACGAAGACGACGTTGTCGTTGCCGCTGGCGACCACGGCCGAGCGCGGAATGGTCAGGACGTCGGGGAGGTGTGAGGTTTCCACGATCACCTCGGCGCTCATCCCGGCGCGCAGCAGGCCGTCGCGGTTGTCGAGCTTGATCCGGAGGCCGTAGGCGCGGGTGCGGGGGTCGGCGGCCGGCGAAATCTGGTCGATCACCCCCGCGCGCACGATGCCGGCGGCCGGGACTTCCACGTTGATCTCGCGGCCCTGGCGCAGGCTGCCGACGACGTTCTCGGTCACGGCCGCCTCAAGGAACAGTGTGTCGATGTCAACCAGACCGACTTGCGGCATGCCCGGCGAAACCAACTCTCCCGGGCTCACATTAACGTAGCTGATCACCCCCGCGGCCGGCGCCCGCAGGATGGTATCCTCAAGGCGCGCGAGGGCGGCCTCGTATCCGGCCTCGGCCTGCCGCACCTGGGCGCGGGCGGCGTCGATAGTCTCGGCGTCGGCCCCCTGCTCTGCTTTTTGCAGCTGCATCTGCGCCATGGTTAGCTGGGAGGAAGACACCTTGAACTGGGTCTCGGCGGACTCGAGCTGCTGACGCGAAACCGCCCCCTCCCTATACAGGCGCTGCATCCGTTCGAGATGCTGCACCGCCGCATCCCAGCCCGCCTGCGCCTGCATCAGCGCCGCCTTGGCCTGCGCCAGGTCCTCCCAGCTGGCACCCCGCTCCAGGCGGGCCAGCTGGAGGCGCGCGGCGTCGAGGGCGGCCTTGCTGGCCTTGACCTGCGGGGCAAGGTCGGAGCCCGACAACTCCATCAGGACATCGCCACGGGCGACGCGCTGCCCCATGACCACCGGCACGCGTGCGACGACGCCGGCCACCTTGGCATTGAGGTTGAGGTTGGTGTTGGGCGAAAGCGCCCCCGTCAGGCGGGTGGTCTGGGTGATGTCGCCGGACGTAACCTCGGCCACGCGGACCGCCGCTCGCCCTCCGGCGCCGTCGTCGCTGCCGATAGGGGCGTTGGCAACGCGGCTTGCTCAAACGGCGACCGTGGTGGCAACGAGGACCACGGCCACGACGCTCAGAACTAGCCAACGCTGGCGTAACAGGGTTAGGATTTTGCTTGCACCGCCCTGCTGCGCGGGGCCGGGTGTCGGGGTGGTCAGGCCCATCGGGGCACCTCCCTGGAGATTGGGTCTTGCCTTATGCGTTAACAGCGCGGCGGCATCAGCTGCCACCGTGGAGCATGGCTCGCTGGGATGACTGGCTAGCTAGCTGACCGTGCTGGACTGGGTCGGCTGTGGCTGACTGACTGGTCAGTCAGCGTACCTCCAACCTATAGCGGGGGACGAGTCCCTGTCAAGGAGCATTCGAACCGAGACATGACGTGAGGAGATGGCAGAATGAGGCCCAAACTGGACATGTTCCTCAACCTCGGCCTCGTCCTAGCGCTTAGCGTGATGGGCCTGGTCCTGCAGGGGCCATCGTATCTCATCTACCTGGCTGGGGCGGCGGGGATCTACTTTGTGGTTTCCGGCTGGCGCAGGTCGAGGGAGCATGCACAGGCGACGGCGGATCAGGAGGGGCACGGCGTCGGCAGCAAAGGCAGCAAGTCCACCTCGGGCCGAGCTGGCGGGAGCAGGCGCGGAGGCAAGGGCAAGCGCGTTTAGCAGCTCTGGGCGCGGCGGATAGATCAAGGGACTAAAGGCATAAAGGCATGTGGTGGGGGCTGGCTGGTGCCAGCCCCCTATGCTACTGCGCAGATGGCGTCGGTTGGTTGCCCGGAGTGAGCAACCCGGGGCCCGAGGTTGTCGGTTTCGGGCAACCAAGCCTACTTCAGTTGCTCATATCGAGCATCCCAGCCCGCCACCCGCGCCCGGTTGTCCGTTTTGAGCAACCCAAGGCCCCGGAGATGTCCGTTTCGAGTAACCCAGCCGCCCTCAGTTGCTCATGTCGAGCATCCCCGTCGGCCACCCGGGCCTGGCTGTCCGCCTTGAGCAACCCGGGGTCCCGGAGATGTCCGTTTCGAGCAACCAAGCCTCCCTCAGTTGCTCATGTCGAGCATCCCAGCCGGCCACCCGGGCCTGGCTGTCCGCCTTGAGCAAC